>Ga0222712_10000571_pt1 | contig 48072 bp, 52 predicted proteins | sample C33_657DmetaG_FD_165043 | JGI IMG/M metagenome (GOLD analysis project Ga0222712, IMG submission 165043) | Estuarine water microbial communities from San Francisco Bay, California, United States - C33_657D | ecosystem: Environmental > Aquatic > Marine > Unclassified | place: USA: California... | reverse complement strand
TATTCGTCGTAGCGCTGCTTGAACTGGCTGCGGTGCGGCTCGACGATCTCCAGCGGCAGCAGCACGTTATCGACCGTGGTGCGCCAGGGCAGCAGCGATGGTGCCTGGAAAGCCATGCCCGAGATCTTGAGTGGGCCGGTCACAGGCTGGCCGTCGATGCGGATCTTGCCCTGTGAAGGCATGCGCAGGCCAGTGGCCAGCTTCATGAAGGTCGACTTGCCGCAGCCCGAGGGGCCGACGATGGCGATGAACTCGCCCTCCTGGACTTGCAGATCGATGGCCTCGACGGCGTACTGCTTTTGGGCCAGCAGCTCGTCGTTATAGGCCAGCCAGACGTCCTGGAAATCTACGAAGGGCGAGTTTTGCATCACTTCTTGGCCGCAGCAGGTGCTGCCTTGGGGACGGGCAGGATGTTGAGGGCAGCCTTGGCCGGCAGGAAGGAGCCGTTCCAGATGACATCCGGGTTGACACGGGTCTTGGTGCCGAAGGCGTCAGAGACTTGCGAAGCCATCAGCGACAGTCGGCCTGGGTTGAGTTGACCGAAGCCTTCGGCGCGTGCGTCGGGGCTGTTGATCACGGTGTCAATGGCCAGCTGCAGGCGGCGGGTTTCCAGTGCCACGTTGATGATGCCGTCGCGCTGCTTGACGAACTCGATGGCCGCAGCCGGGTTGGTGATCACGTCCTTGGCACCTTTGGTGAAGGCGGCCAAGAAGGCTTTGACCGCCTCTGGGTTTTCCTTAAGGATTTTTGGCGTGGCGATGATCACGTTGCCGTAGAGCTTCACGCCGAAGTCGGCGTAGGGCAGGATGGTCACGTCTTCAGCTTTGACGCCGCGCGCTTCCAGGTTGAGCAGCGAGGTGAAGGTAAAGCCGGTGATGGCGTCGACGTCGCCGCGCGCCAGCATGGTTTCGCGCAGCGGGGGGTCCATCGCGGTCCAGGTAACTGCGCCGATGCCGTTGGCTTTCTGGAAGATCGGGAAGGCCCGACGGCCGGCGTCAAACACTGGTGCGCCCAATTTTTTGCCAGCCAGATCGGCCGGGGTCTTGATGCCGGTCTTCTTGAGCGCCATCACCGAAGCGGGGGTGTTGTTGTAGACCACCATGATGGCCACAGGCTTGTTGGGCGCATCTGGGTTGTTGGCGTGAAACTCCATCAGCGCGGCCAGGTCGGCAAAGCCCATGTCGTAGGTGCCCGAAGCCACCCGTGTGACCGCGCCGCCCGAGCCGTTGCCTGCATCGACGGTCACGTCGAGCTTGGCGTCCTTGAAATAGCCCTTGGCCACTGGGGTCACAAAGAAGGCAGCGGGGCCCTCGAAGCGCCAGTCGAGCTGGAATTTGATCGGGGTGGTCTGGGCCTGGGCCAGGCCCAAGCTCAGCAGGCCGGCCAGGGCGAGGGTGGTTTGCAGGAGCGTGCGTTTTTTCATGGCTGATCCATCAAGGTTTGGAAGTGGAGGTGACATCTGGACAGCAATTACAGTGCCAGACGGCTGGGAACGCGCCGGGGCGTGGATTGATTTTCTATCCTTGTGTCTGACTGCGCCCGGTTAGCGAGACTGTCCTTTCTTGGGACATTCCCTAGACCGGGCTGAACTTGGGCTTTTGCCTTGCACCGGCGGGACCCAAGGGCTTAAGTTCCATTCCATGCAAAACTGTCTCCCAAAGTGTATACAGTCGAGTTGCATCTCGATTGAGGGTAAACACTAGGTTTTCTGGGCGCCGGGGATGCACGCTTATGGCGTCAACAAATCCACAAGCGTGCGTGCCACCACCTTGGTAGCCCGGCGCAGGTCTTCGAGCTGCACCCGTTCGTCGGCGCGCTTGGCATGGCTTTCAAGTACGGTGCGCGGACCAGCACCGTAGATCAGGCCGGGGATGCCGCGTTCCACATACAGCCGCACATCGGTGTAAAGCGGCGTACCGATGGCCGGAATAGGCTCGCCGAAGACACTTTGTCCGTGTTTTTGCAGGGCCTGCACCAGGGGGCGGTTGCCGGCCAGGGGCACCATGGCGCGCGCCAGCAGCATGCGCTTGATGTCCACCCGGATCTGCTTGCCGCCGCGCGGCGGGTTGAAGCTGGCCGCGGCCTCTTCAATGGTGCGCCGCAGGTTGGCCTCGACCTCGGCCGGGTCTTCTTCAGGGATCATGCGGCGATCGATCTTGAGCACCACTTTGCCGGGGATCACATTGGTGTTGGTGCCGCCGCTGATCAGGCCCACGTTCAGATAGGGGTGGGTGATGCCCTCGACCTGTGAGCGCACCTTCAGGTAGTCGGCATTGAGCGCATACAGGGCGCTGAGAATGTGGTTGGCCCCTTGCAGGGCGTCCACGCCGCTGTCGGGGATGGCCGCATGCGACATCTCACCGTGTACCGTCACTTCGAGCTGCAGGCAGCCGTTGTGGGCCACCACCACCTGGTAGCTAAAGCCGGCGGCAATCATCAGGTCGGGCTGGGTCAGGCCTTGGGCGAGCAGCCAGCCGGGGCCGACCTCGCCGCCGAATTCTTCGTCGTAGGTGAAGTGCAGCTCGACCGCGCCCTTGAGCGGCAGCCCCAGTGACTCCAGCGCTCGGGTGGCAAAGGTGAAGGTGGAGAAATCGCATTTGCTCACCGCAGTCGCACGGCCATACATGGCCCCGCCATCAATCTCGCCGCCATAGGGGTCGTGGACCCAGCCTTCGCCGGGCGGCACCACATCGCCATGGGCGTTCAGGGCGATGGTTTTGCCCTCGCCGTACTTTCGGCGCACGATCAGGTTGGTGATGGTCTGCAGCCCACAGGCCTGCACCTGGGCAGTGGGTACCACATGCTTTTCTGCCTCGTAGCCAAAGGCCTTGAGCAGCTCGGCGGTGCGCTCGGCATGCGGCGCGTTATTGCCCGGCGGCGTGTCGGTCGGCACGCGCACCAGCTCTTGCAGGAAGCGCACCTGCTCATCAAAGTGCTGGTCGATCCAGGCGTCGACTTGTTCGTAGGCGGTGGTCATGGCGGTGTCCTTGTTCTTGTGTTTCAGTGGGCGAGGTTTTCGAGCACATGCATGAAGGCCTGCACCGACAGCTGCATGTCGTCGTTGGTGGTCGATTCCAGCGGGTTGTGGCTGATGCCCGAGTTCTGGCCGCGGACAAACAGCATGGCCTGGGGCATGACTTCATGCAGCTTCATGGCGTCGTGCCCGGCGCCCGAGGGCATGCGGTGTACCGGCAGGCCCAGGCTGGCCACAGCCGCTTCCCAGCGGGCCTGCCAAGCGGGCGCGCTGGGTGCGGCCGGGGCGCGCATGGTTTCTTCGAGCTTGAGGCCCAGGCCGCGCCGCTGGCAAATACGATCGAGCTCGGCCAGCACCTCGCTGAGCATGGCATCGCGCTGAGCGTCGGTGGGTGCGCGCAGGTCCAGCGAGAACTGGCAGCGGCCCGGCACTACATTGATCGAGCCGGCCGGCACATTGAGTTGGCCGATGGTGGCCACCGAGTCGCCGTCTTGGCGGGCGCGTTTTTCCATGAAGAGCGCCAGCTCGGCCAGGCCGCAGACCGCGTCGCTGCGCCTGTCCATGGGGGTGGTGCCGGCATGGCAGGCTACGCCGATGAGCTCGCCCACAAAGCGTACGCTGCCGTTGATGGAGGTCACGACGCCCAGCGGTAGCTGTATCTCATTGAGCACGGGGCCTTGCTCGATGTGCACCTCGACAAAGCCCAGGTAGTGGGCGGGGTCGCGGCGGATGGCGGGAATCTGCGCCACATCCAGGCCGGCTTGGGCCATGGCCTGCCGCATGGTGATGCCGTCGGCGTCTTTTTGCTCCAGCCAGTCGGGATTGAACTGGCCGACCAACGCGCCCGAGCCCAAAAAAGTCGCCTTGTAGCGCTGGCCTTCTTCCTCGGCAAAACCCACCACCTCGATGCCAAAGGGCAGGCGGCGCTGGCCGCGGTGCAGCTCGCGCACGCAGGCGATAGGCACGTAGATCCCCAGGCGGCCGTCGTACTTGCCGCCGTTGCGCACGGTGTCGTAGTGGCTGCCGGTCATGAGGTATTTCGCATCGGGCTTGGCGCCGTGGTAGCGGCCGACCACATTGCCCACCGCGTCGATGGACACCTCGTCAAAGCCGACTTCGCGCATGAGGGTGGCGATCTGCTGCATGCAGGCACGGTGCGCGTCGGTCAGGTAGGTGACGGTGAGCTGGCCCTTCTCGGCAAAGCCCGGGTCGCTGTGGCGGGCCAGGTCTTCATGCCAGTCCCAGACCTCGTTGCCCAGCGTGGGCTCGAAACCGAACTTGTCATTCAGCCGGATCTCGGCAATGCGGTTGATGTTGCGCAGGCACTCCTCGCGCTCGAAGTCCGGCTGGCCTTCGAGGCGACGGGCAAAGGTCTCAATGATCTGCCGCTTGTTCAATCCCAGGCCGCGCACGCCTCGCACCGCCAGGATGAAGGGAAAGCCGAACTTGGCGTTGTAGTCGGCGTTGAGTTTTTGCAGGCGCTCAAATTCCTCGGGCGTGCAGTCCGTCAGGCCCGCCTTGGATTGCTCATTCGTGGACTCGGCAGTCAGCGTCTTGCTCACCATGGCCTTGCCGGCCAGCTCGGGGTGGGCGCGGATCAGGCCCAGTTGCTCTTGCTGCGAGGCCTGTGCCAGGGCCTTGACCAGGGCATTTTTGAGATGGGGCAGCGATTGAAAGGGCCGCACCTTCAGCGCCCGCTCGGCGATCCAGGGCGAGTGTTCGTAAAGGCCGTCGAGCATTTGAGCGGCCTCTTCAGCAAGGGCACTGTTGAGTTGTTCGAGGGTCAGAGCCATGGATTTTCCGCAGATGTTGGAAGGGGCTGTGGGAGCGGCGCCCTCGCCGCGATTGATTTTTTTGAATAAAAGATCGCGGCGAGGGCGCCGCTCCCACAGAGCCGGTGGGTGTCTAAGCCTTGAATGGGTGCGTCGCCTTCCAGTGCCGTGCAATGTCAACCCTGCGCGCCACCCAGACCTTGTCGTGCGATTGAATATGGTCCAAAAAGCGCTGCAGCGCGGTGATGCGGCCGGGCCGGCCGAGCAGGCGGCAGTGCATGCCTATGCTCATCATCTTGGGGGCGTTGTCGCCGTTCGGGTCGCCCTCGGCATACAGCGCGTCGAAGCTGTCCTTCATGTACTGGAAGAAGGGGTCGGCGTGTGAATAGCCCTGGGGCAGGGCAAAGCGCATGTCGTTGCAGTCCAGGGTGTAGGGCACGATCAATTGCGGCACCACCGAGCCGTCGCTCCTGCGCACCTTCATCCAGAAGGGCAGGTCGTCGCCGTAGTAGTCGCTGTCGTATTCAAAGCCGCCGAAGTCGGCCACCAGGCGGCGCGTGTTGGGGCTGTCGCGGCCGGTGTACCAGCCCAGGGGGCGCTCACCGGTGAGGTTTTGAATGATCTCCATCGCCTGCGCCATGTGGGCGCGCTCGGTGGCCTCGTCGATGTGCTGGTAGTGGATCCACTTCAGGCCGTGGCAGGCCATATCGTGGCCCAGTTCTTTGAAGGCGGCGGTCAGCTCCGGGTGGCGCTGCAGCGCGGTGGCCACACCGAAGACCGTCAGTGGCAGCTTGCGCTTTTCAAACTCGCGCAGGATGCGCCAGACGCCGGCGCGCGAACCGTATTCATAGATGCCCTCCATGCTGATGTGGCGGTCCTCAAAGGCGGCCGGGTTGAACATTTCCGACAGGAACTGCTCGCTGGCCTTGTCGCCATGCAGCACGCTGTTTTCGCCGCCCTCTTCGTAATTGAGGACAAATTGCACAGCCACTCGGGCGCCACCGGGCCACTGGGCATGGGGTACTTGGCGGCCATAGCCGATCAGGTCGCGGGGATAGGGTGCGGTGGAGTCGTAGGTGCTCATGGGATTTCAGGACAGGGCCACGGCCACGTCGTGCGAAGGGATCTTGCGGTCAAAGGTCAGGCTGGCTTGCACATGCTCGAGGTGTTCCTGCATCAGGCGCACGGCCAGGTCGGTATCGCCCCGGGCCATGGCATCGACCAGACCTTCGTGCTCGTCGCTCGAATGCTGGGCCTCGTGGCGGGACTGGTACATCAGCGTGATCAGGGCGCAGCGCGAGATCAGCTCGCCCAGAATTTGAGCCAGCACGGTATTGCCCATCAATTGCGCCATGCACACATGAAAGTCGCCCAGCAGCTCGGTGCGCCCCGGTACGTCCTCGCTCGCCACAGCCTGCCGCTCCTGCGCGATGTGCTGGCGCAGCGCAGCGATCTTGTCGGGTGTGACCTCGCGCATGAATGCCCGCGTCATCTCGGTTTCGAGCATGCGGCGCACCACAAACACCTGCTGGGCCTCTTCGACCGAGGGCGCGGCCACGAAGGCGCCGCGCGCCGGCTCCAGCCGGATTAGCTTGTTTTGTGCCAGCTGAAACAGGGCCTGTCGCACCAGCGTGCGCGAGACGCCAAAGTGGTCAGCGAGCTTTTGCTCGACCAGCTTGGCACCGGGCAAAAGGCGGTGCTCGACGATGGCCCGGGTCAGGGTCTCGACGATGGCGTTCGTGTTGGTGGAAGTAGCGGCGTTTTCCATGGCGTTCGAAAGGATCATAGCTGGCCTCGAAAAAACTGTATACACTTTCGTGAACCAAAACCAAAACCTTTTGCCGAAAGATCTGCCATGGGCTTGAGCACACATGTACTGGACACCATGCACGGCTGCCCGGCCGCCGGCATGCGGGTCGCCCTCTACACCACCGTGGGTCAGCAGGCCACCTTGGTTAAAGAGCTGCAACTTAACGCCGACGGCCGCAACCCGGACGGGCCGCTGTATGACAACGCCAGCCTGAAGGTGGGTACCTACCGCTTGGTGTTCGATGTGGCCGGGTATTTCAAGGCGCGGGGCGTGCAACTGCCCCAGCCGAATTTTCTCAACCAAGTGAGCCTGGATTTTGGCGTGGCCGACGCATCGGCCCATTACCACGTGCCGCTGCTGGTCAGCCCCTGGAGTTATTCGACCTATCGGGGGTCTTGAGCGGGTTGGGGCGGGGACGCCGGTTCTAGGCGTGCAGTTCAGTCGTAGCACCGCGCAGGGGGTGAGCGGCCGTGGTCCACCGCCTGCTCCAGCGCTGCAAGCTGTTCTGGCTCAGTGCCGTAGATAACCATAAAAAAATATGGATGTTTTTATGGCCATCTGCTAGGCTGTGTGGATGGCAAAAGCTCATTTTGAGTGGGACCCTGTCAAGGATGACGCGAATCAAGCAAAGCACGGTGTCGCCTTTTCAAAAGCACAGCATGCGTTTGCAGACCCGCAGCGGGTGATTGCCAAAGATGAGTCGCACAGCCAGATCGAAGAGCGCTTGTATTGCATGGGACTCGTCGATGGCGGGGTGCTCACCGTGCGCTTCACACTGCGCGAGTCCGTCATTCGAATCATCGGCGCCGGATACTGGCGCAAAGGAAAGGCTATCTATGAGCGCGAAAATCAGATACACCCATGAACCTATGGGCAAGGTCCGGGTGATCCCCGACTTCTTGCCCTCGCCGGCCGACTTGGCGCTGCGGGAAGAGGGTGTCAAAGTCACCCTGTCTTTGAGCAAGAAGAGCGTTGATTTCTTCAAGTCCGAGGCATCGAAACACCAGACGCAATACCAGCGCATGATTCGGCGCCTTCTTGACGCCTATGTGGATGGTCACGCCGCCAGCAAGTAAGCCACTCAGTTGGGGTGTGACGAGGCCGTCTCAGCCTCAAAGGGCGCAGGCTTAAAAGCCTGGCCTATCCCTTTGCTGCACTCGCCTTATTCGACCGCGTCGGCCGGCTGGCGCAGCAGCATGGCCAGGGCCGTGGCGATGGTCTTGCGCAGCTCGCGCCTGTCGCAGATGAAGTCGATGGCGCCTTTTTCCTGCAGGAATTCGGCGCGCTGAAAGCCCTCGGGCAGTTTGACGCGCACCGTGCTCTCGATTACCCGCGGGCCGGCAAAACCGATCAGCGCCTTGGGCTCGGCCACAACGATGTCGCCCATGAAGGCAAAGCCGGCGCTGACTCCGCCCATGGTCGGGTCGGTGAGCACGCTGACATAGGGCAGGCCTTTTTTGGCCAGCCGGGTGAGGGCCGAGTTGGTCTTGGCCATCTGCATCAGTGAGAGTAGGCCCTCCTGCATGCGGGCGCCGCCGGTGGCAGTAAAGCAGATGAAGGGCACTTTCTGCTCGATGGCGGTGTGGACACCGCGCACAAAGCGCTCGCCCACCACCGAGCCCATGGAGCCGCCCATGAAGTCAAATTCAAAGCAGGCGGCCACCACGCCGATGCTGTGCACCGCCCCACCCATGACCACCAGCGCGTCGGTCTCGCCGGTGTTCTCCAGGGCCTCCTTCAGGCGCTCGGGGTATTTGCGGCTGTCCTTGAACTTCAGCGGATCTACCGGCAGCACCTCTTGGCCCAATTCATAGCGGCCTTCGGGGTCCAGAAATCCGTCCAGCCGGGCACGGGCGCTGATCCGGTGGTGGTGGCTGCATTGCGGGCAGACGTTCTGGTTCTTCTCCAGGTCGGTCTTGTAGAGCACCGCCTCGCAACTGGGACACTTGATCCACAAGCCCTCGGGCACACTGCGCCGCTCATTGGGGTCGGTGGGGGAAATCTTCGGGGGAAGCAGTTTGTCGAGCCAAGACATAGGTGAGATCCGGTCAAAGGAGATGGCGGTCGAACAGCGACTTTGCAGCTACCTTCGTCGATTATCCAGCAATGCCAGGCTGCGAAGGTCGCGCGGGCAACTCCAGTCCCACCCGATCGATATGCTCCCGCAGTGCAGGTTGGTCGATCATTTGCCAGACGGCCAGGTCCACCTTCCAGGGCAGCATCAAGTCATCGAGCGCCTGGTCGAGTGCGAGTTTTTCAGGCAGGTTCAGGTCTTGTGCGTCTATGCACAGGTCGATGTCCGAGGCGGGCCTGAAGTTACCTTTCGCTCGGGAGCCAAACAATCGTGTTCGCGTGATTTTGGGTTGGGCGGCCAGCACGGCCGCGATGCGGGCCCAGGCTTTCGCTGGAATACCGCAGTGCAGGTCCGCATGGCTCATGGTCGAGGATCTTGTCAGACTTGCCTAGCCTTGCCGGACATGATTTGCTCGAACGCATCGAACAAAGGCGCATACCGCCCGGTAACGAGTCCTGCGATGGCGTCTGCCACAGCCTGGTTGTAGGTGTGTGAGGTCTGGTTACGGCTGGTGATCATTTCCATCCAGCCTTCGCCGTCGCTGATGAGGCCCAGGGCAAATGCTGCCCGGCTGGCGTCTCGTGAGCCGCCAAGGTCAGGCGTGCCCTGGTAGGCCAGTAGTCCTTCATCAGGTTCCAGGCCAATTCATGGGTGAATTCAAAGGCTTGGATCAACCCTTGCTGTTCGAGCCGCGAGAGGGGTCTGAGCCGAGACAGCTCGACCGCTTCGCGCAGACGCTCCAGGGCCTGCTGGTAGTTTTGCAGGCGCTGTTTCCAGCGGGTGTCGAGGTCGGCCATGGGGCGGTGTGGTGGACTGAGCGTGTTGGGCAGGCCTGACAAACTTGGTAAGGGTTTCAGGCGTCCAGTGCCGTGCGGATGTCTTGCATGAATTTCCGTGCCACGGTGCTCGCCTGTTGGCGGGGGGCGGCTTCGAGCAGCTGGATGATTTTGCTGCCGATCACCACCGCGTCGGCGCTGCGGCCTATGGCCTTGGCGGTGGCCGCGTCCCGAATGCCAAAGCCCACGCCTACTGGTACGCTCACATGCGCGCGTATGCGCGGCAGCATCTTCTCGACTTCGTCCACGTTGAGTGTGCCGGCGCCGGTCACGCCCTTGAGCGAGACGTAGTACACATAGCCTGAAGCGACCTTTGCCACCTGGGCCATGCGCTCGTCGGTGGAGGTGGGGGCGAGCAGGAAGATCAGGTCCATCTGCCGTTCGCGCAGCTTGGCGGCAAAGTCCTCACACTCTTCGGGCGGGTAATCGACGATGAGCATGCCGTCCACGCCGACCGCTGCGGCCTCGTTGACAAAAGCGTCGGCGCCGCGTTTGTGGTCGTAGGCTTCCACCGGGTTGGCATAGCCCATGAGCACCACCGGGGTGGTCTTGTCCTGCTGGCGGAAGGTTTTGACCATGGCCAGCACCTGGGCCAGGCCCACGCCCATGGCCAGGGCCTTTTCGCCAGCTTTCTGAATCACTGGGCCGTCGGCCGAGGGGTCGGAAAACGGCACACCCAGCTCGATGATGTCGGCCCCGCCGGCCACCAGGGCGTGCATGAGCTCAGGGGTAATGTCGGCCTGCGGAAAGCCAGCAGTGACATAGGGGATCAGGGCCTTGCGGCCGTCTTTGGCCAGGGCGGCCATCACAGCGGCGATCCGGCTCATGGCTTGAACTCCAGCGTGTGCACGCCGCCCTTGACGCCTTGACCCTGGCAGGACGGGCGGCAGTAAAAATCGGCGTTGGACAGGTCGGCCACGGTGCCGATGTCCTTGTCGCCCCGGCCAGAGAGGTTGACCAAGATGGACTGGTCGCTGCGCATGGTTTTGGCCAGCTTCATGGCATAGGCCACCGCGTGGCTGGACTCCAGCGCGGGGATGATGCCCTCGGTGCGGCACAGGTAGTGGAAGGCTTCGAGCGCTTCTTTGTCGGTGATGCCCACGTATTGCGCCCGGCCGATGTCTTTGAGAAAGGCATGCTCGGGGCCGACGCCGGGGTAGTCCAGGCCGGCCGAGATGCTGTGTGTCTCGGTGACCTGCCCGTCTTCGTTTTGCAGCACATAGGTGCGGTTGCCGTGCAGCACGCCCGGGGTGCCGCGCTGCAAGGAGGCTGAATGCTTGCCGCTGTCCATGCCTTCGCCAGCCGCCTCGACGCCGATCAACTGGGTGTTTTCGAAGCCGATATAGGGGTAAAAGATGCCCATCGCATTGCTGCCGCCGCCCACGCAGGCCAGCACCGCGTCGGGCTGCTTGCCACCGGTCAGCAGCGGCATTTGTTCGATGCATTCCTTGCCGATCACGCTTTGAAAGTCGCGCACCATCATGGGGTAGGGGTGGGGGCCCGCCACAGTGCCGATGATGTAGAAGGTGTTGTCCACGTTGGCCACCCAGTCGCGCAGGGCTTCGTTGAGGGCGTCCTTGAGCGTCTTGCTGCCTGACTCCACCGGCACCACGGTGGCGCCCAGCAGCTTCATGCGGTAGACATTGGGGCTTTGGCGCTTGACGTCTTCGCTGCCCATATAGACCACGCACTCCAGGCCGTAGCGGGCGCAGATGGTGGCCGTGGCCACGCCGTGCTGGCCGGCTCCGGTCTCGGCGATCACCCGGGGCTTGCCCATGCGCTTGGCGAGCATGGCCTGGCCTATAGTGTTGTTGATCTTATGGGCGCCGGTGTGGTTGAGGTCTTCGCGCTTGAGGTAGATCTGTGCGCCTCCCATTTCGCGGCTCATGCGGGCGGCATGGTAGATCGGCGAAGGCCGGCCAACAAAGCGGGCGAGCTCGTCCTGGAACTCAGCCAGGAACTCGGGGTCGTGCTGATAGCGGGCGTAGGCCGCTTTGAGCTCGTTGATGGCGTGGGTCAGCGTCTCGGAGACGAAGCTGCCGCCATAGATGCCGAAGTGGCCTTTGGCGTCAGGCTGCTGGTAAGTGAACATGGCTGTGGGCAAGTTGCTCGTCGGCGGCACGTACCGCAGCGACGAATTGGTGGATCTTGTCGGCGCTCTTGATGCCTTTGGACACCTCGACGCCAGAACTCACATCAACCGACAGCGTTTGACAACGCGGCCGGACTTGCGCGATGCCATCGGTCACATTTGCAGGCGTCAGTCCACCAGACAAGACGAGGTGAGCGTTGACGTTTGTTGGAAGGCGTGACCAATTGAATGTTTTTCCACCGCCGCCGTAGCCCTCGACATGGGCGTCGAGCAAGATGGCCTGGGCGGCACTGAACTCCTGGGCGTATTTTAGGAGGTCAAAGTCTGGCCCGGCTGGTGCAGGGGCATCGCTGGCTGGCATGCGCGCTGCCCGCAGGAAAGGCCGGCCGTAGCGGGTGCATTGCTCGGGCGTTTCGTCGCCGTGAAACTGCAGCAGAGCCTGGGGCAGCAGGGCCAGGGCCTGGGCGATGAACTGGGGCTCGGCATTGACGAAAAGCAGCACCGGGGTCACAAAGGGCGGCAGACGCTGGGCCAGCTCGGCAGCCCGCTCTGGGCTGACATAGCGCGCACTGGGCGCGTACAGCACGAAGCCCAGGGCATCGACTCCAGCGGCGACGGCCGCGTCCACATCGGCTTCGCGGGTCAGGCCGCAGACTTTGATGCGGGTGCGTTGGGCAGGGTTCATGGCAGCCAATCATAGGCTGGCGAGCGCGTCGGCAGGCCCCAACGCTCCTCATAGACCGGCCCGAGAAAGTACAGCCCATCGGGCGAGAAGGTGGGCGCGGCCGCGTCGCGGTCGCGCGCGGCCAGTACCTCGCTCATGGAGGCGGCCGAGCGCATGCCCTGGCCGACCTGGACCAAGCAGCCCATCAGGTTGCGCACCATATGGTGCAGGAAGGCATTGGCCTCGAACTCGAAGCGCCAGTAAGCGCCGCGCTGGCTGATCTGGATGCGGCGCAGCGTCTTGACGGGGGTGTGCGACTGACACTGCGCCGCCCGGAAAGAGGAAAAGTCGTGCTCGCCGATCAGCAGCTCCGCCGCCTGCTCCATCGCCGCTTGATCAAGGGGCCGAAACACCCAGCCCACCCGGCCAGCCTCGACGCTGGGGCGCACGGGCGACTCGAGCAGCACATAGGCATAGCTCCGACCCAGGGCCTGGCTGCGGCAATGGAAGTCGGCGCTCATATGCCGGGCCCACTGCACCGCAATGCCGCGAGGCAGCAGGCTGTTGGGCCCGCGCACCCAGGCGTTTTCTGCGCGCTCGGCCCCGGTGTCGAAGTGCACCACCTGCATGAGCGCATGTACGCCAGCGTCGGTGCGGCCGGCACACATCGTGCGGATCGGCTCGTTGCTGAAACGGCTGAGGGCCTGTTCGAGCTGGTCTTGAACCGTGTTGCCCGAGGGCTGGCTTTGCCAGCCCTCATAGCCACCGCCCTCGTAGCTCAAGCCCAGGGCCACTCTCATGCGCAGTCTCCGTTCATGGCTCGCGCTTCGGGGGATCGTTCAGATCCAGGCTGATGCGGCTCAGGTCCAGCGGGCCGGTGCTGACGGCAGCAGGCGCTGCTTGACGGGGCGCAGGTGAAGGGTCGCCCAGGTCCAGCGATGGCAGGGGGCCCAGATCGCTCAGTTTGGCCATGGCGGGCGGCGGCGCGCTGGTGGGGGTGGCGGGCTGGCTGCGAGGCGTGCACGGACCCTCGTCATCGGGCAGGGAGGGGCGGAAAAGGCCTTGACTCGGTTCGGCTACAGGCCCGGTTTGCGCCGGATGCCAGCGCTGCGCGGGCGCTTTGCTCAGGGGGGGCGGGGCGCGCTCGCCGTCCTTGCGTTTGAAGACCAGCAACAAGATCACCAGCAAGGCCGCGCCCACGGAGATCAGCATCCAGGGGTCGATCAGCCGGCCTGGCTGGCTTGCGCTTGGCGCAACGGTTGCAGGCGCGCTGCCACCAGCTGCGGGCTGCGGGGCACTGGCCTGGCCTGAAGCTTCGCTGGCAGCTTCGCTCGGGCTTGGCGCTGGTTGGCTGGCGTCTAGCAAGGCTGCAGCGGCACTTGCGTTCGGGCCGGGTATCGGACGGGTTCGGCTCAAGGCCAAAAGTTGCGCCCGCGCCTGCTCGGTTGAGACAGCCGTGGCCAGGGCCGCGCTGGGCAACTGCAATTTGAGGCTGCTTTGCAGCGCCTGACTCGGCCCACTCAGTTGCGGATTGAGGTGCAGCAGCGCCAGCAGAAATTGCTCGAAGCTGATACCGGCGGGCACCTGTCCCAGTGCAATATCGGAAGGCGTCTGTCCGCTCGACGGGCTGATGAAAGTTGGCGGGGCCGGCGGCGTTTGCGCCCAGGCAGGCAGGCACAGCAAGCAGGCCAGGAGCAAGGTGGCCGCGGTACGCAGCGCCATTTGGGCGCCGGCACGGGGCAGCGCCAGACATTGCGGCTTGGGATACAGGGCAGTCGGGTACACGGCGGTGGGGCGCTGATTGGCCATGAAATAAACGGTGCACAAGCTGACCTTAACACCAAAAATGCCCGGCCGACCACCGCCGGCCCGGGCTGCAGCAGCTGCTTCAGTGCGCAAGCAGGATGCGCAGCATCCTGCGCAGCGGCTCGGCTGCGCCCCACAGCAGCTGGTCGCCGATGGTGAAGGCGCCCAGGTACTCCGGACCCATGGCCATCTTGCGCAGGCGGCCCACCGGAATGGTCATGGTGCCGGTCACCGCCACCGGGGTCAGGTGCTCCATGGTGGCTTCGCGGGTGTTGGCCACCACTTGAACCCATTCATTGTCGGCGGCGATCATGGCTTCAATATCAGCCAGCGGTACATCCTTCTTGAGCTTGAAGGTCAGGGCCTGGCTGTGGCAGCGCATGGCGCCGACCCGCACACAAAAGCCATCAACCGGCACCGCCGGGCTGCCGAATCCTGCGCCCTGGCCCAGGATCTTGTTGGTCTCGGCCATGCCCTTCCACTCTTCTTTGGACATGCCATTGCCCAGGTCTTTGTCGATCCATGGAATGAGCGAGCCGCCCAGGGGCACGCCGAACTGCGCGGTTTCCTCGGCGCTGAGGCTGCGCTGTTTGGCAATGACCTGGCGGTCAATCTCCAAAATAGCGCTCTTGGGGTCGTCCAGCAGGGACTTGACCTCGGCGTTGAGCGTGCCGTATTGCGTGAGAAGTTCGCGCATATGCTGGGCGCCGCCGCCCGAGGCCGCCTGGTAGGTCTGGGTGCTCATCCACTCGACCAGACCGGCCTTGTAGAGCGCGCCCACGCCCATGAGCATGCAGCTGACGGTGCAATTGCCGCCGACCCAGTTCAGGCCGCCCTTACTCAGGGCGCTCTTGATGACTGGCATATTGACCGGATCGAGGATGATCACCGCATCCTCGTTCATGCGCAGGGTCGAGGCCGCGTCGATCCAGTGGCCCTTCCAGCCGGCTGCCCGCAGCAGGGGAAACACCTCGCTGGTGTAGTCGCCGCCCTGGCAGGTGATGATGATGTCGCACTTTTTCAGGGCGGCAATGTCTTTGGCGTCCTTGAGCGTGGTTTCGTTCTTGGCCATGGCCGGCGCCTTGCCGCCAGCATCCGAGGTGGAGAAAAACACCGGCTCGATCAGATCGAAGTCTTTTTCCTGTGTCATGCGGTCCATCAGGACCGAGCCGACCATGCCGCGCCAGCCGACCAAACCTACCAACTTGCTCATGTCTTCGCCCTTTCAAAAAAACAGGTCCACGCCTGACTGTCTTGCCCGGCTCGTCTGGCCGGGGAGGGCGCACGACGAACCGGAGCTGCTCAGCCCTTGATGGTCGTGGTTTTAATGGTCTGCGCGCGCGCGAACCGGTCTACCAAGGCGGCAGAATCGGTGTTCTGGTTGAACAGGCGAGCGGCGAACATGGGTGGGGATTGTAGCGGAGCCCATAGCGGCGTTTGGCCGACATTTAGGGTGTGCGCTCCAATATGGAAGGCCGGCCACCTCCTTGTGAAGGGCGCTATTTCATCAGGCTTTACAAAATCGCGCTTGTAAGCCGTGTGGCCAGACTCATTTAAGGGGCCTCTGCCTTCGTTGCTGGCCGAGAAAATCACATGCACTTTGGGAGTACCGGTATGAGCACCACCTTGCGATTGACCCTGGGCCCCCAGGCCGCGCAGCTGCACGATGTGCAGACCGGGGCTTTGGTGGCTCGCATTGAAGCTGGCTATGAGGCCATGCGCAGTCGTCATTTTGGCCGGGCCCGCCTGGACGCGGGTGCGCTGGAGCGTGCGATTGAATGGACCGAAGACCAGATACAGGCCGCGCATGCGGCCGTGCCGGCCGGCGCGCGCCTGTGCACCAGCGAGAGCGATGTGCGCTTGATCGCCCGCGCGGCCGGGTTGAGCGCCGATGCGCCCCTGCTGCATGTCGATGCGGTGGAGCAGACCTTCAGCCGCCTGGTGCTGCAGGCCTTTGGGCAGTCCCCCCATCAGGAAGACCTGCCTGACGAGCCGCGCGTGTTTGCCACCGTGGTGCTGCTGCGCGAGATGCTGCATCACCTGCGCTTTGGGCAAATTCAGATTGAGGCCGACCCGGCGCAGGCCTGATGCCCGCTGGCCCTGCTTTGAGCAGCACTTAAGGCGACAGGCCCGCGGCCTTGACGACGTCCGCGTATTTCTTGGCCTCGTCTTTCATATAGGCGCTGAAAGCGGCAGCCGAGCGACGGTCGGGCGTGCCGCCGAGCTCGCGCATGCGCAGGGCCATGTCCGGAGCTTGCATCACCGCAGCCATTTCTGTTTCCAGCCGCTTGAGCGCTTCGGCCGGTACCTTGGCGGGCGCCAGCAGCGCAAACCAGGCGCTCACCTCAAAGCCGGGCAAGCCGCTTTCTGCCATGGTTGGAACGTCGGGCAGCAGAGCACTGCGCTCCAGGGCCGATACCGCCAAAGCACGAAGTTTGCCCTGGCGAATGTTGGGCGCTGCGGTGGCCTGTAGGTCGAACATCAGCGGCACATGACCGGCCATCACATCGGCCAGTGCCGGGGCACTGCCGCGGTAGGGCACGTGCATCAGCTGGGTGCCTGTGGCGCTGGCGAACATCTCGCCGGCCAGGTGGTTGGAGGTGCCCGGCCCTGCCGATGCATATCCCAGGGTCTGCGGCTTTTGCTTGGCTGCGGCGATCACATCGGCCAGCTTCTGATAGGGCGAGTCCGCCCGGGTCACCAGGACAAAAGGAATGGACACCAGCGGAGCTACCACCGCAAAGTCGCGGATGGGGTCGTAGCCGACCTTGGTCATGGCTGGATTGATGGCGTGGGAGCTGACCGTTCCGAGCAGCAGCGTGTGTCCGTCAGGCGCAGCTTCGGCGACGAAGCGGCTCCCGATGGCCGTACCGGCGCCGGGCTTGTTGTCAACGATGACGGTTTGCTTCAGACGCTCGCCGAGCTTTTGGCCTATGGCGCGAGCCAGAATGTCGGCCGTGCCACCGGGCGGGTAGGGCACCACCAGGGTGATGGGGCGTGAGGCCGCGCCTTGTGCCAGGGCGGCGCTGAAATGAAGGCCCAGCCCTGCGAAGGCCAGCAGGGACAGAAGTATGCGGGTGAGCCGGTTCATACAAGGACTCCGTAAAGGACTGTGATGAGCGCGATTAAATCACGGGCTCAGCGAACGGCGCCTTGCTCCTTGTTGGGGTTCATCCAGAGGCGCTCGGCGCATTGGTAATATATGCGAGGTCATTAGCTTAGGGATCGAACTCTTGGTAGGGGGCGAGCCCATGACCGATTTGCCCTGGTCAGATCCAACCCTGGAGGCTTCATCCATGCAACCGTCCCTGCTCGAAGAAATTCCCCAAGTTCCCAACCCTTATCCCGTGGTGTCGGCGATGGAGTACCCGGAAGTCTGGCGGCTGTGCACCCAGGCGCGGGAATTGGCCTGGGACCCCGTCAGCGACATCGATTACTCTGATTTGAAAGAAGCTCAGCTTTCGCCCGAGGTGCGGCAGGCCGGGGCCGAGTGGTGGAGTTTGAGGGCCTGGATGGAGCATGGGGCAACGCCCTACGGCGCCGAGCGCTTGCGCGATGCGATCTATGGGCACCAGCCCTTCGAGATCAAGCAGCACATCACCAATTTCATCGCCGAGGAGTTGCGGCACCATGAGGCCAGCTTTCGCATCGCGGACGGTCTGGGGGGCTATCAGGCGACGCCGCGGGCCGATTACTTTCAGGCCATCATCCCGAAATTCCATGACGAGCGCGACGAGAAGGCCATGAGCTTTTATGCCGGCCTGTCGGTCAACACCCTGTTCGAGCAGTTATCGGGCGAGTTGTTGCAAGCGCGCTATGAAAACGCACGCTTCAATTCGATTCGCGAGGCTTGCCGCCTGATCCTGCGCGACGAAGCCCGGCACATCCAGTTCGGACGCATCATCATGCGGCGCTTTTTCACCGAGTTGCCTGCTGAGGAAAAGCGTACCATCGGCCAGAAAGTGGCCAAGAAGCTGCGCGGCAGTCTGCTCAGCGGCGTCTATGCGGTGGTCAACCTGCCTGCGGACGAGCGGGCCCGGTCGGGGCGCAACCGCGCCCTGGCCTCCGAGTACGGTCTGGGCGCGACCCATCCGGATGAAGAAATGGCCATCATCCGTCGGGGCGTCAACCAGATCCGTGAAGACGTCGGCGCCTATGGGATTGAGATCCCCTTTATTGCTGAGCTCGACGGCAGTGTCCACTGAAGCCCATGAGTCATCGCATCATCAACCCGTCCTCGGTGGCCGCCCCCGCTGGCCCCTATAGCCAGGCCATTTCAAGCAGCGGCCAGGGCACCTGGCTGCACATCGCCGGGCAGATCGGCGTTGATGCCCAAGGGCAACTGGCGCCGGGCTTTGAGGCCCAGGCCCGCCAGGCTTGGGCGAATCTGGTGGCTGTTTTGGCTGCCGCCGACATGACGGTGGCCGATTTGGTCAAGGTCACGACTTTTCTGGTCGATCGGAGTCATTTGCCCAGCCTGGGGCCGGTCCGCTCGTCCTTTCTCGGCCAGGCGCGGCCTGCTTCGACCCTGCTCATCGTGCAGGCCCTGGCCCATCCGGACTGGCTGTTCGAGGTCGAGGCGGTCGCCTTCAAGCCGGCTTGCGCTTGAGTGGGGATGGTCATGCGTGATCAGGCCTTCACCGAGCGCTTGCGCGCCATCGGCATGCGCTGGCAGCGCGATATCCGCAGCGCCAGCGATGACACCAAGGACCTGTACCTGCCCCTGGTCGCGCGCGGTCCGCGTGAGGGCGTTCGGGTTCTGCGCGACTTGGCTTACGGGGCCCATCCACGCCAGCGGCTTGACGTTTACCAGCCTGCTGGTGCGCACCGTGCCGGCGTGGTGGTGTTCATCCACGGCGGCGCCTTTGTGCGCGGCGCCAAGGACATCAACGACGAGATGTATGGCAACGTCTTGATCTGGTTTGCCCGGCAAGGCTATCTGGGCATCAATCTGGAGTATCGGCTCGCGCCCGAAGCGACTTACCCCGGGGGGGCGGCCGACATCGCGCTGGCCTGTCAGTGGCTGGCTGAGCATGTCTGCGAATATGGTGGCAACCCGCAGCGCATCTGCCTGGTGGGCCATTCCGCAGGCGGAACCCATGTGGGGACCCTGATTGGTGATCCGGTGCTGCGGCAAGACTTCGATCCGGACGGCCGCCACGGGGTGTGCTGCGCGGTGTTGGTATCGGCCCGTCTGCGGGCCGATGACCTGCCAGTCAATCCCAATGTGGGCGGCGTGGCTGCCTATTTCGGGTCGGACAGTAGCGCCTACGATGCGCGCTCGCCGGTGACCCATGCGGCCAAGGTGACCATCCCCGTGCTGGTGGCCAATGCCGAATTTGAAAACCCTCTGCTCGATTTGTACGGGCTGGAATACGCGCTGGCCGTGGGCCGGGCCCGAGGCGTGGCGCCGCTGCACCTGGCTTTGGCCGACCATAACCATGTGTCTATGGTGACGCACTTCAATACCGAGGAGCAATTCCTGGGTGAGCAGATCCTCGCATTTTTTGAGCGCGCAGGCTGAGGCGCGCTCATCGGTGGTGTCAGCCAGAGTCCCATGACTTCCGGATCCGATTTGCATTGGCATGCGCGATCCTTCATGGCGCGGCGGCGCTGGTCGGCCACCCGACAGCGCCTGGCCGACTGGCTGCTGTCGCTTAGGCAGTTGCCGGCTCCGCCTGATGAATTGCTGCTGCTGGGCGGCAGTGCGGGCTGGATGATGTCGCCCGAGTTTCTGGCTGGCTTCAAGCAGGTGGTGCTGGTCGACATCGACCCCTGGGCGGCTCGGCTGTTTCGCTTGAACCACGGCGGCACGCTCAAGCGCCATGGCATCGTTCTTGAATTTGTGCGTGGCGATGCGCATGCCCTGCTGGGCGGCGTCCTGAGCGAATACCCGCAGGCCTGTGTGCTGTTTGACAACTTCCTGGGGCTGGACTCCATCTACACCCGCAGCCTTGACTTCACCGCCCGTCGTTTGAGGGGCCTGCGCAGGCGCATGCGGGGGCGGCTGTGGGGCAGCGTGCATGACCGACTGTCCGGGCCAGGCACGACCGATTGGGCCGGCGCGGCCTGCTGGTCGCAGCACTGGCGCTCGCCCTCGGCCCAGCCCTTGCCGCAGCAAGATCTTTTTGCCTCGGTGCAGGCCCAGGGGCAATGGCTGGACCACCATACCGAGCCGGTGCTGCCGCCCGGCCTGCAGACCCACTTGATACCCTGGCCCATCATCCCAGGTCGCTGGCATTGGCTGCAAGCGGGCTGGGTGGATGATCGGGGGGCGCGTTGACAGAGATTTCGGTCTGCTGAGGCCTGCACGGGGGGTTATCCGTCAAACTAGGAACCCTTGAGAAGTTGCACGATGACAATGGCAGCAGGGCGAGTCGCGACATCCACTCGCATCGGTTGACCGCGGCGATCACAACGGTCGCCGCAGCAGTGCGACCTTAGGGCAGTGAGATAGTCAAGCTGCAGCTTTCGGTTATTCACTTTCATGTCTTTCGCAAGCTTGCAAACGATCTTGTCAACTTGACAAGATGAGCGCTCGTGCCTACCATCGCTCTGGAATGCAGTTTTTGGGAGCTCGGTTGTGAAAACCATTCAAGTCGGCGAGTTCAAAGCGCGCTTCTCTGAAATGATCGACTCGGTGCGTGCTGGGCAGACGGTCGTCGTTGCGTACGGCCGTAATCAGGAAAAGGTGGCTGCGCTGATTCCCTATGCTCAGCTTCCCTCTACTCTGCCCCGCAAGCTGGGAAGCCTGTCCGATGTGGCCAGCGTGAGCTTTGCGCCGGACTTCTCAATCACCGATGAGCAATTGCTGGGCGCATGAAGCTGTTGTTGGATACGCATGCATTGATCTGGTCCATCGTCGCCCCTGAGCAGCTGTCGGCGCCGGCCAGAGCGGCCATCATCAACCCTGATCATCAGGTGGCTGTCAGTGCTGTCTCCTTTTGGGAAATTTCCATCAAGAGCGCTCTGGGTAAGTTGAGCCTTGTCGGAACCACGGTTGAGGCGCTGGTAGACGCTGCGCAGCAGCAAGGCTTTGATTTGCTGCCCTTGGACCCGCGGATGGCCGCTAGCTTTAACCGACTGCCGATGGACCCCCAGCATCGCGATCCCTTTGATCGCATGTTGGTGTGGCAGGCGCTCTGCCTGGGCCACACCTTGGTAAGCAGAGATCGCAAAATAGCCAAGGCTTCGCAGGACGGACTTCGGGTTCTCTGGTGACAGGTTTCATGGTCGGGCCGTACCCGCCTGCGCCGTAAGTCCGACCTCGGTGCATCCTGCACCAAATCCGCCAACTGGCCGGGCTAGAACCAAGTTGGTGCGCAAATCCTCAAGGTAGATAGGGGTATGCGCGCATTGGGTGCTGCCATGCCCCTATCTGGGGAGGCTGCGCCAAATTTCGTGCGAAGCCATCGACATCAAATTGGGTCATTACCCCCGCAGCACCTGAGCGCAGGTCGGGCTCAAGGTCTGGATAGTCGCAGAAGGCTGGAATCAGGCCCGAGGCTTGCTAACACCTGGTCATCCCCGTTTAGCAAGGTGTGACCATGAGCCAATTTTTCGATCCCTTCAATGCCGACCGCCCCTTGATGATGCGCTGCAGCTGCGGCCGTCACGACAGCGAGCAGGCGCATCAGCAGGAACTGAGCGCCAGCGCCGCTACCCAAGAATTAAAGCGGCGCAGCCAGACCAGCGAATTTGAGACCTACAGCCGCGAGTTCATCGAGGCGTCGCTGGTCAAGTCGCTCTTCCCGCAGGACGAAGTCCGGCGGCGCTTTTTGCGCGCCGTTGGTCGCAATACCGCCATGGCCGCCATCTCCAGCGTGCTGCCGGTGGCCAGCTTGCAGGCCATGGCTCAGGAAAGAGGCCAGCTCGAGAAGAAGAGCCTGAAAGTGGGCTTCATTCCGATCACTTGCGCCACGCCTTTGATCATGGCCCACCCCTTGGGCTTTTACAAGCGCGAGGGCCTGGACGTCGAGGTGGTCAAGACCGCAGGCTGGGCCATCATCCGCGACAAGATGCTCAACAAGGAGTACGACGCCACGCACTTCCTCTCGCCCATGCCGGTGGCCATCTCCCTGGGCCTGGGCTCGACCGCCACGCCGATGAATGTGGCCACCATCCAAAACACCAACGGGCAGGCTATTACCCTGGCCAACAAGCACAAGGACAAGCGCGATCCCAAGCTGTGGAAGGGCTTCAAGTTCGCGGTGCCCTTTGAGTATTCGATGCACAACTTCCTGCTGCGCTATTACGTGGCCGAGGCCGGGCTGGACCCAGACCGCGACATCCAAATCCGTGTCGTGCCGCCGCCGGAGATGGTGGCCAATCTGCGCGCTGGCAATATCGATGGCTACCTGGGCCCTGACCCCTTCAACCAGCGCGCTGTGTTCGAGGAGATCGGCTTCATCCACATGCTGACCAAGGACCTGTGGAACGGCCATCCCTGCTGCGCCTTCGGCACCTCGGCCGAGTTCATCAAGCAGAACCCGAACACCTTTGCCGCGCTTTACCGCTCGGTGCTGACGGCCGCAGCCATGGCCAGAGACGCCAAGAACCGCGAGTTGATCGCCAAGGTGATTGCGCCCGCCGCCTATTTGAACCAGCCTGAAATTGTGCTGACCCAGGTGCTGACCGGTCGGTTTGCCGACGGCCTGGGTGGCATACAGACCGTGCCTGATCGCGCTGACTTTGACCCCATTCCCTGGCAGTCGATGGCCGTGTGGATGCTCACCCAGATGAAGCGTTGGGGCTATGTCAAGGGCGAGGTGAACTACCGCCAGATTGCCGAGCAGGTCTTTCTGCTGACCGACGCCAAGAAGCACATGAAGTCTCTGGACCAAAAGGTGCCCGAGGGCTCCTATCCCAAGTTCAAGATCATGGGTAAGGAGTTCGACCCCGCCAAGGCCGACGCCTACGCCAAGGGCTTTGTCATTGGTCGGGCTAGTTGAGGACTCACCATGAATTCGTCCCTGCGATTGAAATCTTCGCTGCTGTCGCTGCTGATCCTGACCGTGCTGCTGGCGGTCTGGCAGATTGCCACCCAGCCGCTGCTGGCTGCGCCCACGGCGACGGTCACGCTCACACCTGAGCAGATCGAGTACCAAAAGATGCTGGGCAAGGACCCAGCGGCTTCGAGCGCTTCGGCCGAAGCGGGCAAGGGCGCCGGCTTTCCCACGCCGATGCAGATGGCTCAGACCATCTACAAGCACCTGTCCGATCCGCTCTACGACAACGGGCCCAACGACAAGGGCATCATGATTCAACTGGCTCACTCGCTGGCGCGGGTCGGGCTGGGCTTTGCCCTGGCCTGCCTGGCGGCCATACCGCTGGGCTTCGTGATCGGCATGTCGCCGCTGCTGTATCGGGCCTTCGATCCCTTCATACAGGTGCTCAAGCCCATCAGTCCGCTGGCCTGGATGCCGCTGGCGCTCTACACCATCAAAGACTCGTCGATTTCGGGCATCTTTGTAATCTTCATCTGCTCGGTCTGGCCGATGCTGATCAATACCGCGTTTGGCGTGGCTTCGGTGCGCCGTGACTGGCTCAATGTGGCGGCCACACTTGAGTTGAGCGCGCCGCGCAAGGCTTTCGAGGTGATCTTGCCAGCAGCCGCCCCCACCATCCTGACCGGCATGCGCATCAGTATGGGCATTGCTTGGCTGGTGATCGTGGCCGCTGAAATGCTGGTCGGCGGTACCGGCATTGGCTACTTCGTCTGGAACGAGTGGAACAACCTATCGTTGACCAATGTGATCTTTGCGGTCCTGGTCATTGGCGTGGTTGGCATGCTGCTGGACCTGTCATTTGCACGCTTGCAGAAATGGGTGACCTATGTGGAGTGAGATCAGTCAGCGTCAGGATACGGCCGAGTCGGTCGCGCAGAGTGCGCCGGGCCATTCGCCCGCTGCTTCAAAAAAGGACACACGCATGGAGACGTTTCTCAAGGTCGAGCAGCTGAGCAAGACCTATGTCGCCGGCAAGCCGGTGTTCGACGGGGTGTCCTTCGGTATCGAACGTGGCGAGTTTGTCTGCATCATCGGCCACTCCGGCTGCGGCAAGACCACCGTGCTCAATGTGCTCGCGGGGCTTGATCAGGCCAGCAGCGGTCATGTGTTCATGGATGGGCGCGAGGTGCTCGGGCCCAGCCTAGAGCGCGGCGTGGTGTTTCAGGGCCATGCACTGATGCCTTGGCTCACCGTCCGCCAGAACATCGCGTTTGCGGTGCGCTCCAAATGGCCAGAGTGGTCGCGTGCGCAGGTCGACGAGCATGTGTGCAAGTACGTCAAGCTGGTCGGGCTGGACAGCGCCATCGACAAAAAGCCTTCGCAGCTCTCAGGCGGCATGAAGCAGCGGGTGGGCATTGCCCGGGCGTTTTCGGTGCAGCCCAAGATGCTGTTGCTCGACGAGCCCTTTGGCGCGCTCGACGCGCTGACCCGAGGCAGCATTCAGGACGAGTTGATCGACATTGTGCGCAGCACTGGTCAGACCGTATTCATGATCACCCATGATGTGGACGAGGCCATCTTCCTGGCCGATCGCATCTTGCTCATGAGCAATGGCGCGCAGACGGCGCAGGGCTATGTGCCCGGCGGCATTGCGGAGGTGGTGCTCAACACCTTGCCGGCCGAGCGCAAGCGCGCCGGGCTGCATCACTTGGACGGCTATTACGAGCTGCGCAATCACATCGTGGATTTCCTCGTCTCGCGCGCCAAGCCGCAAGACGGCCACTGAGTATCTTTTTTCTTTTTTACGGAGCTAGCATGAACCGCAACGACGTCACCGAAAAAATCATCACCGTTAAAGTCTCTAAGGGCATCAAGTGGGAAGACGTGGCCAAGAAAGTGGGCCAGAGCAAAGAGTGGACAACCGCCTTGTGCCTGGGCCAGATGACCGCCACCGCCGCGCAGGCCAAGGCGGTGGGCAAGATCTTCGGCTTGAGTGCCGATGAGCAGAAATGGCTGCAAGTGGTGCCCTACAAAGGCTCGCTGCCGAGCGCGGTGCCTACCGATCCGCTGATCTACCGCTGGTATGAGATCGTCAGCGTCTATGGCACCACCATCAAGGAGCTGATCCATGAGGAGTTTGGTGACGGCATCATGAGCGCCATCGATTTCAGCATGGACATCCAGCGTCAGCCCGATCCCAAGGGCGACCGCGTCAATGTGGTTCTGTCGGGCAAGTTCCTGCCTTACAAGACCTACTGAGCTGTTATTCGGCGGCCTGAGCCCGCAGGCCGCAAAGCCACCGGGCTTGCTTTCGATGGCTTACTCCGCCTTGATGCGGGCCAGGCGTATCACCTCGCCCAGGCGTTCGCGGTCGCGGCGGATACGCGCATCAAACTCGGCCGAGCTGCCGCCGACCGCTTCGCCGCCAGCGGTCTTGACGATCTCCATGAAGGCCGGGTCGCGCAAGGCCTTGTCGGCCTCCGCTTGCAACCTGGCGACCACATCGGCGGGCGTGCGAGCCGGCGCCATCAGGCCAAACCAGCCGTTGAGCTCAAAGTCCTTCAGTCCTAGGGCCTCGTTGACGGTCGGCACGTCGGGAAGCTGCGCTGTGCGCTTGAGCGAGGTCACTGCCAGGGCTTTGAGCTTGCCGGCGCGCACAAACTGCAGCGCCACCGGCAGGTTCACAAAACCCAGGGGCAGGGTACCGCCCACATGGTCATTGGTGGCCGGTGCCAGGCCCTGGTAGGCGATGTGGGTCAGCTGCACGCCGCTGCGGTAGGCCAGCAGCTCGCCAGCCAAGTGGCCGGAGCTGCCGATGCCGGGCGAGCCGTGGTTGATCTTGCCTGGGCTGCGCCGCGCCATGTCGATCAGCTCGGCCAGGGTGTTGACCGGCAAGCTCGGGTGCACGGTGATCACGTTAACCATGGACGCCACCTCGATGATGGGCGTCAGATCCGTGGCCGGATTGAAGGGCAGCTTGGCAAACAGGGCCGGGTTGGTGGCCAGCGTGATGCCGTTGATCAGCACGGTGTAGCCGTCTGGCGCCGCCTTGGCCACATAGTCGGTACCGATATTGGTGGCAGCGCCTGCCTTGTACTCCACGATCACCGGGTTGTTCATAGAGGCCTGCATGCGCTGGGCCAGCGCACGGGCAAAGATGTCGGCGGTGCCGCCTGGCGGGGCCGGTACGATGATTTTGATCGGCTTGCTCGGAAAGCTCTGAGCCAGTACGGGTGCTGTGCCGCTCAGGGCCATCCAGCCCAGGATATGACGTCTTTGCATAGGAAGCTCCAGGAGGGGGGCGATTGCTTGCTGCAGACGATTATGAGCGCTTTGGCCGCCGTCCTCTCGCGGCGATGCGGCTCATGATGTGGGGTGGGAGCCGCGCCCTCGCGGCGATGCGGCGTCTGATCGCTGGCCCCATCGCGCCGGGGGCGGCGCTCCCACAGGCAGTGGGCTTTGCTCATGGCTGGCGGCGGCAGGGTGATGTGGGAGCCGCGCCCTCGCGGCGATGCGGCGTCTGATCGCCGGCCCCATCGCGCCGAGGGCGGCGCTCCCACAGGCAGCGGGCGTTGCTCGTGTCTAAGGCAGGCACAGCCGGGCGGGCGCCCCCTGTCGCGGCGAAGCGGCTCATGATGTGGTGTGGGAGCCGCGCCCTCGCGGCGATGCGGCGCCTGATCGTCGGCCGAATCGCGCCGAGGGCGACGCTCCCACAAGGCAGCGGGCTTTGCTCATGGCTGGCGGCGGCAGGGTGGTGTGGGAGCCGCGCCCTCGCGGCGATGCGGCGCCTGATCGCCGGCCACATCGCGCCGAGGGCGGCGCTCCCACAGGCTATGGTCTTTGCTCATGGCTGGCGGCGGCAGGGTGATGTGGGAGCCGCGCCCTCGCGGCGATGCGGCGCCTGATCGCCGGCCCCATCGCGCCGAGGGCGACGCTCCCACAGGCTATGGTCTTTGCTCATGGCTGGCGGCGGCAGGGTGGTGTGGGAGCCGCGCCCTCGCGGCGATGCGGCGCCTGATCGCCGGCCCCATCGCGCCGGGGGCGACGCTCCCACAAGGAAGTGGGCTTTGCTCGTGTCTAAGGCAGGCACAGCCGGGCGGGCGCCCCCTGTCGCGGCGAAGCGGCTCATGATGTGGTGTGGGAGCCGCGCCCTCGCGGCGATGCGGCGTCTGATCGCTGGCCCCATCGCGCCGAGGGCGACGCTCCCACAAGGCAGCGCCGACTCAGGCCAGGGCTTTGACCACCGCCTCGCCCATCTCGCGCGTTCCCACCCGGGTGGTGCCTTCGCTGTAGATGTCGGGCGTGCGCAGACCTTGGGTCAGCACCTTTTTCACTGCCGCCTCGATGCGGTCTGCCGCTTCAGGCTGGTTGAGCGAAAAGCGCAGCATCATGGCGGCGCTCAGGATGGTGGCCAGCGGATTGGCCACGCCCTTGCCGGCGATGTCAGGAGCACTGCCGTGGCTGGGCTCGTACAGGCCTTGGTTGGCGCTGTTGAGTGAGGCCGAGGGCAGCATGCCGATCGAGCCGGTCAGCATCGATGCTTCGTCGGACAGGATGTCGCCGAACATATTGCCGGTGACGATCACATCAAAGCTTTTCGGCGCCTTGACCAGCTGCATGGCCGCGTTGTCCACATACATGTGCTGCAGTTCGACATCGGGGTATTGGGCGTGCACTTCGATGACGATGTCCTTCCAGAACTGAAAGGTCTCAAGCACGTTGGCCTTGTCCACGCTGGTGAGTTTTTTGCCGCGTTTGCGCGCGGCCTGGAAGGCGACATGGGCAATGCGCTCGATCTCGGGCCGGGTGTAGCGCATGGTGTCAAAGGCCTCGTCGGCGCCGGCAAAGCTGCCGTCGGGCGAGCTGCGGCGACCGCGCGGCTGGCCAAAGTAAATGTCGCCGGTGAGCTCGCGGATGATCAAAATGTCCAGGCCCGAGACCAGCTCGGGCTTGAGGCTCGACGCCCCCACCAGCTGCTCGTAGCAGATGGCCGGGCGAAAGTTGGCAAACAGGCCCAGGTTCTTGCGCAGACCGAGGATGGCCTGCTCAGGCCGCAAGGCCCGCTCGAGCTTGTCGTATTTCCAGTCGCCGACCGCGCCGAACAAGATGGCGTCGGCCTGCTTGGCCAGGTTGAGCGTTGATTCGGGCAGCGGGTGGCCGTGAGCCTCGTAGGCGGCCCCGCCCACCAGGGCCTGCTCCATTTCAAACTTCAGGCCCAGGGCCTGCAGCACCTTGACCGCTTCAGCGACGATTTCGGTACCGATGCCGTCACCAGGAAGAACTGCGATTTTCATGAGGTGTTTCCGTGCGTGAGGTGTTCAGTTGAAGCTGCGGGCCAGCCAGGGTTTGGCGGCCAGGCGATGCGCTTCAAAGGCCGCAATCTTGTCCTTGTGGCGCAGGGTCAGCCCGATGTCGTCCAGACCGTTGAGCAGGCAGTATTTGCGGAAAGCATTGACATCGAAGGCGATCTCTTCGCCCTGGCCCTTGATGATGCGCTGGCGCTCCAGGTCGATGGTCAGCTTGTAGCCGGGGAAGGCCGAGACTTCATTGAACAGCTGATCGATCTGCGATTCGCTCAGCACCAGGGGCAGCAGGCCGCTCTTGAAGCAGTTGTTGAAGAAGATGTCGGCATAGCTGGGCGCCAGGATGACGCGAAAGCCGTATTGGCCGATGGCCCAGGGCGCATGTTCGCGCGAAGAGCCGCAGCCAAAGTTCTTGCGCGCCAGCAGCACGCTGGCGCCCTGATAACGGGGCTGGTTGAGCACAAAGTCAGGGTTGGGCTGGCGCTCGGCAGCAGGCTTACCGTAGTAGCCCGGGTCCTTGTAGCGCCACTCGTCGAAGAGGTGCGGGCCAAAGCCGGTCTTGTGGATGGACTTGAGGAATTGCTTGGGCATGATGGCGTCGGTGTCGACGTTGGCGCGGTCGATCGGCGCCACGATGCCGGTGTGGGTAGAAAATTTTTGCATGATGCTTACTTCTTGGCAGCGCCTTCAATGGTTGAGCCCAGTTTTCCGATATCTTGTCCCAGTCCGCGCACGGTGTTGCAGCCAGTGAGGGCCAGCAGTGCGACGACGAGGCCGATGAATGTTTTCATGGCGGTCTCCGGTGATTCAGCTGAATTTGCGGACGTCGACAAAATGGCCGTGGATGGCCGCAGCGGCCGCCATGGCCGGGCTGACCAGGTGGGTGCGGCCACCCTGACCTTGCCGGCCTTCGAAGTTGCGGTTGCTGGTGGAGGCGCAGCGCTCGCCGGGCTCAAGCCGGTCGGCGTTCATGCCCAGGCACATGGAGCAACCGGGCTGGCGCCACTGAAAGCCGGCAGCGGTGAAAATTTTGTCCAGGCCTTCGGCTTCCGCTTGCGCCTTGACCAGGCCAGAGCCCGGTACGGCCAGGGCCAGCTTGATGTTGGGCGCCACCCGGCGGCCGATCTTCTTGATGATGGCCGCCGCCTCGCGCATGTCTTCAATGCGGCTGTTGGTGCAAGAGCCAATGAAGACCTTGTCGACCATGATGTCGTTGATGGCCTTGCCTGGCTGCAGCCCCATATAGCCGAGCGCACGCTCGATGGCGTCGCGTTTGACCGGGTCTTTTTCTTTGTCAGGATCGGGCACCCGGTCTTCGATGGACAGCACCATTTCGGGCGAGGTGCCCCAGGTGACCTGGGGCCGTATCTGGCTGGCGTCGATCTCGACCACCGCGTCAAATTTGGCATCTGCGTCGGACTGAAGGGTCTTCCAAAATTGCACGGCCAGCTCCCATTCCGGGCCGCCTTCGAAGCGGCCGGTCTTGGGGTCGGTGCCCGGGGCCATGGCGCGCCCTTTCACGTATTCGATGGTCTTGGCGTCAACGGCCACCAGGCCGGCGCGGGCGCCGGCTTCAATGGCCATATTGCAGACCGTCATGCGACCTTCCATACTCAGATCGCGGATGGCCGAGCCAGCAAATTCAATGGTGTATCCCGTGCCGCCGGCGGTGCCGATCTTGCCGATGATGGCCAGCACGATGTCCTTGCCGGTCAGGCCAGCGGCCAGCTTGCCCTCGACCTTGATGAGCATGTTCTTGGCTTTTTTGGCCAGCAGCGTTTGCGTGGCCAGCACATGCTCAACCTCACTGGTGCCGATGCCGTGGGCCAGCGCGCCGAAGGCGCCGTGCGTGGCGGTGTGTGAGTCGCCGCAGACCACCGTCATGCCTGGCAGGGTGGCGCCGTTTTCCGGGCCAATCACGTGCACGATGCCCTGGCGCTTGGACAGGAAGGGGAAGTAGGCCGCAGCGCCGAATTCGGCGATGTTCTTGTCCAGCGTGACGATCTGCTCCTTGCTGATCGGGTCGGTCAGGCCGTCGTAGCCGTTTTCCCAGCCGTCGGTGGGCGTGTTGTGGTCGGCGGTGGCCACCACCGAGCTGACCCGCCAGACCTTGCGGCCAGCTTCGCGCAGACCTTCGTAGGCCTGCGGGCTGGTGACCTCATGGGTCAGGTGGCGGTCGATGTAAAGGATGGTGGTGCCATCGTCCTCGGTGTGAACGACATGATCGTCCCAGAGCTTGTCGTAGAGTGTGCGTCCCATGGTGGCCTTTCTTTTGGTCGTTGAAACAGTACTTGGATTTTCAGGGTTCTAGGCCGCCAACCGTTCGGTCTGGCTGGTGCCTTGTTGCAGGTGCTCGACCAGCAGGCGAGCGGTAACCGGCAGGCTGGAGAAATCGCGAGCGATCATGCGCAGCTCGCGTTGAGCCCAGGTATCGGTCAGTGGCACCGATTCGAGCTCGCCCACGCCGTGTATCAGCTCGAAGGCACGTGCCGGCATCACGCCCACGCCCAGACCGTTGTGGATCATCCGGCACATGGCGTCCAGGCTGGTGACATGAATGCGCAGCCGAATGGTGCGCCCGGCCGCTTCAGCCGCCTGGCGCAGGGCCACGTAAATGGAACTGGTTGAATGCAGGCCGACCTGATCGTAGTCCAGCGTGTCGGCATAGCTCACCGCAGGGCTGCCACTGAGCGCATGGCCGCGCGGGACGATCAGCACCAGTTGGTCGCACCGGTAGGGCAGGCTCTGCAAATCTCCGAAGCCGCCGGCCGTGTTGCAAATGCCCAGATCCGCCGCGCCTTCCTGCACCGCCCGGATCACTTCCGAGCTCAGGTGTTCTTCCAGATCGACCTTGACCTGATCATGCGCCCGAATGAAGGCGCCCAGGTCTTCGGGGAGAAACTGCACGATGGCCGAGATGCTGGCGTGCACCCGCACATGGCCGCGCACCCCGTCGGCGTATTCACTGAGCTCGCCCTGCATCTTCTCTAGGCTGAACAGCACCGAGCGGGCATGGTGCAGCAGGCTCTCGCCGGCGGGCGTGAGGTTGACGCCGCGCGCATGGCGGTACAGCAACTGGGTGCCCACCGTGGCCTCGAGCTCGGACAAACGCTTGCTGATGGCCGAGGCCGCAATGAACTCCCGCTCAGCCGCCCGGCCAATGCTGCCGAGCTCGCACACCGCCACGAACAGCTGCAGCGATGTCAGGTCCATGCGTCGGGCAAAGTTGCGTTCAGAGCTTTTCATGCAGGGTGAGGCATCGCGTCTGGCGATGAATCTTCCATTGTGCCTTTGCTTTTCGAGCTTCGCCTTCTCTGAACGAGATGGGAGGCATCTGCGCACAGACCTCAAAAAGCCCGCTGAAGCGGGCTGAGGGGTTCGCTGGACTTGGACTGTTCTCGGAGTAAGTTGTCAGCCCATGGACGCGAGGAGCCGAGCAAACTGCCCCAAGCGCTGCGCATTGCCGGCGCGGTCTTTGGAACGCAAGAATCTCAAAAATAGTTATTAAACACTATTTTTTGCAATATTTCGATGCTATCCGGTCAAAATCATGGCTGGCTCTGCGCCTTCTTACAAGCCATCCATCTGGAACACTTTATGACGCACACAACGACAGAAGATCGTGTAAAAATGTTAACCATGAAGCGCGGTCGCAAGATGGTCATGATGCCTGTTCGCCGGGAAGTGGTCAGCCCGGCTGAGTACAAGCGCATTATTTCTGAGTCTCCCAGTTTGGTGGAGCGCGCTCGTTTCATCGCTCCTGTCGTCGGGGAGCGAGACTATGGCGCTTTTGAGCTGCACTACAGCGTGCCGATGCTCCGCCGCCGCCTTGAAGCTGCATGAGCGGCAGAGGCAATTCTCCCAAGCTCCCTCCTGCTCAACTCAAAGACGAAACCGTCCAGCGAATGCTGGACGTGCAGCAGTCCAAGCTCGCCTTGGAGATGAAGCAGGCGGAAATCGCCCTGAGGGAGCTGGACCACAATCAAAGGATCGCCGACAAGTCGATCCAGGCGCAGGCTGAAGACCTCCGCGACGAGCGAGACGCTGAAAAGACGATGCACAAGCACCGTCTGATTTTTGCCAGCGCCATGGCGGCACTCTTGCTCAGTTTTGTACTGGCTGCGCTCTGGATGGACAAAGACGCCATGGTCCTCGATGTGATCAAAGTCATGGTTGGCTTCATCGGAGGATGGGGCGGATCTTTGGCCTGGCAGGCCCGGCGATTGCCCAGATCACAGCAGGATTGAGCTCAGCCCCGACTTCAAGCCCGTATGGTGCGGGCTTGAAGTGAGTGTCCGCCCGATCAGCGCTGGGCCAGCGGCTTGACGGTGCGGGCCACCGAGCCGGTAAAGAGCTGACGGGGGCGGCCGATTTTGTACTCGGGATCGCCGATCATCTCGTTGAGCTGGGCGATCCAGCCGACGGTGCGGGCCAGGGCGAAGATGCCGGTAAACAGGTTCACCGGGATGCCGATGGCGCGCTGCACGATGCCCGAGTAGAAGTCCACGTTCGGGTAGAGCTTGCGCTGCACGAAGTAATCGTCTTCCAGGGCGATTTTCTCGAGCTGCTTGGCCAGCTTGAACAGCGGGTCGTTTTCCAGGCCCAGCTCGGTCAGCACCTCGTTGCAGGTTTCCTGCATCAGCTTGGCGCGTGGGTCATAGTTTTTGTAGACCCGGTGACCGAAGCCCATCAGCTTGACGCCGGAGTTCTTGTCCTTGACCTGGTTCATGAACTCGCCGACCTTGGCCACGCCGCCCATGCGCTGGATGTCCTCCAGCATGTTCAGGCAGGCCTCGTTGGCGCCGCCGTGGGCAGGGCCCCAGAGGCAGGCCACGCCAGCTGCGATGGCGGCAAACGGGTTGGTACCCGAGGAGCCGCACAGGCGCACGGTGGAAGTCGATGCGTTTTGCTCGTGGTCCGCATGGAGGATGAAGATGCGGTCCATGGCGCGCTCGAGCACCGGGTTGACCACATAGTCCTCGCAGGGCACGCCGAACATCATGCGCAGGAAGTTGCCTGCGTAGGACAGGTCGTTCTTCGGGTACATGAAGGGCTGGCCGACGCCGTATTTGTAGGCCATGGCCACCAGGGTCGGCAGCTTGGCGATCAGGCGGATGGCCGCGATCTCACGGTGCTTGGGGTTGTTGATGTCGGTGCTGTCGTGATAGAAGGCCGACAGTGCGCCGACCAGGCCGGTGAGCACTGCCATGGGGTGGGCGTCACGACGGAAACCACGCAGGAAGAACTGCATCTGCTCGTTGACCATGGTGTGATTGGTCACCAGCTTGGTGAAAGCAGACTTCTCGGTGGCGTTGGGCAGCTCACCGTAGAGCAGCAGGTGGCAGGTTTCCAAGAAGTCGCAGTTGACCGCCAACTGCTCGATGGGGTAGCCGCGATAGAGCAATTCGCCCTTGTCGCCGTCGATGTAGGTGATGGCCGACTGGCATGAGGCTGTCGAGAGAAAGCCCGGGTCATAGGTGAACATGCCGGTTTGCGCGTAGAGCTTGCGGATGTCGATCACATCCGGTCCGACGCTGCCGTGATAGACAGGCATTTCGATGCTGGGGCTGCCGTTGCTGAAGGACAGCGTGGCTTTGTTGTCGGCGAGTTTCATGGCGATTCCTCTCAATGATTCACTTTATTGTCGGGCGGAGTGTTGCGCCGGGTGCGGCCTGCGCATCACTTTCAATACCTCCAGGGCTTCCGCCGATGCGGCCCTGTCGTCCTCAAGCTGTTGGGGCTGCTTGCGCTGCAGCAGCAAGTCGAGCAAATCGTTGTCCGACAGCGTCATCAGGTCGTCGAGTCCGCGCGCCTGCTCTACGGTGACCCGCCCCTCATATTCCTGAAAAAAGCGGTCGATGAACAAGTCGTTCTCCAGCAAGCCCCGGCGGCAGCGCCACTTGAGCTTGGACAGGCGCCGCTCATCGAGCAGTTGCCCGGCATCTGGGGGGGTGTTCATCGTCGCTGTCACAAGCTTCAGTCTAGGCTCGCTCAGACCGAACGCAGGACCATCATCTCTTTGATCTTGCCGATGGCCTTGGTGGGGTTCAAACCCTTGGGGCAGACATCAACGCAATTCATGATGGTGTGGCAGCGGAACAGGCGGTAGGGGTCTTCCAGGTTGTCCAGACGGTCAGCGGTGGCCTGGTCGCGGCTGTCGGCGATGAAGCGGTACGCCTGCAGCAAGCCAGCGGGGCCCACAAATTTGTCGGGGTTCCACCAGAAGCTGGGGCAGCTGGTCGAGCAACTGGCGCACAAAATGCACTCGTACAGGCCGTTGAGCTCGTCGCGCTCCTCAGGCGACTGCAGGCGCTCTTTTTCCGGCGGCACCGTGTCGTTGACCAGATAGGGCTTGATCGAGTGGTACTGCTTGAAGAACTGCGTCATGTCGACGATCAGGTCGCGCACCACCGGCAGGCCCGGCAGCGGCTTGAGCACGATCTCGCCCTTGAGCGTGTTCATATTGGTCAGGCAGGCCAGGCCGTTCTTGCCGTTGATGTTCATCGCATCGGAGCCGCAGACACCCTCGCGGCAGGAGCGACGAAACGAGATGGACGGGTCCTGCTCCTTGAGTTTCATCAAGGCGTCCAGCAGCATGCGTTCATTGCCAGCGAGCTCGATCTCGATGGTCTGCATGTAGGGCTTGGCGTCCTTGTCCGGGTCGTAGCGGTAGATTTTGAAAGTGCGTTTTGCCATGGTGAATTCTCCGGACGCGATCAGAAGGTGCGGACTTTGGGCGGAACCGATTCCACCGTCAGCGGCTTGAGGTTGACCGGCTTGTAGCTCAGGCGGTTGCCCTCGCTGTGCCAGAGGGTGTGCTTCATCCACTCGGCGTCATTGCGGCCGAGCGGGAACTGCGGGTCATCGGCCGGGCGCTCGTAGTCGTTGACGGTGTGCGCGCCGCGGCATTCCCGGCGGGCTGCGGCCGAGGTCATGGTGGCCTGGGCCGCTTCGATCAGGTTCTCCACCTCCAGCGCTTCAATGCGGGCGGTGTTGAAGATCTTGGACTTGTCCTTGAGCGCAATGTTTTGCACGCGCTCGCGGATGGCGTTGATCTTGGCCACACCCTCGTCCATGCTGGCCTGCGTGCGAAACACCCCGGCGTGCTGCTGCATGGCTGCGCGGATGTCATTGGCCACGGTCTGCGCGTACTCGCCGTCAGTGGCGTTGTCCAAGCGGGCCAGGCGCGCCAGCGTCGCGTCGGCGGCATCGGCCGGCAGGGCTTTGTGGGTCTTGTTTTTGTCGTTGTACTGGACGATGTGGTTGCCGGCCGCCCGTCCGAAGACCAGCAGGTCCAGCAGCGAGTTGGTGCCCAGGCGGTTGGCGCCGTGCACCGAGACGCAGGAGCACTCGCCCACGGCGTACAGGCCATTGACGACCTTTTGCCCGCCTTGACCGTCAGGGGTGACCACCTGACCGTTGATATTGGTCGGGATACCGCCCATCTGGTAGTGGATGGTGGGCACCACCGGAATCGGCTCGCGGGTGATGTCGACGTTGGCAAAGTTCACGCCAATCTCATAGACCGAGGGCAGGCGCTTGTGGATGGTCTCGGCGCCCAGGTGGTCGAGCTTGAGCAGCACGTAGTCCTTGTTGGGGCCGCAGCCACGGCCTTCTTTGATCTCCTGGTCCATGCAGCGCGAGACGAAGTCGCGCGGCGCCAGGTCTTTCAGGGTCGGCGCGTAGCGCTCCATGAAGCGCTCACCATTGCTGTTGAGCAAAATCGCGCCTTCGCCACGGCAGCCTTCGGTCAGCAGCACGCCAGCGCCGGCCACGCCGGTGGGGTGAAACTGCCAGAACTCCATGTCTTCGAGCGGAATGCCGGCGCGCGCTGCCATGCCCAGGCCGTCGCCGGTGTTGATGAAGGCATTGGTGGAGGCCGCGAAGATGCGGCCGGCGCCACCGGTGGCCAGCAGCGTGGTCTTGGCCTCAAGGATGTAGACCTCGCCGGTTTCCATCTCGAGGGCGGTCACGCCCACCACGTCGCCGTCGGCGTCGCGGATCAGGTCCAGCGCCATCCACTCGACGAAGAAATTGGTCTTCTCGCGCACATTTTGCTGATACAGCGTGTGCAGCATCGCATGGCCGGTGCGGGCGGCGGCAGCGCAGGCGCGTTGCACCGGCTTTTCACCATAGTTGGCGGTGTGTCCGCCAAAGGGGCGCTGGTAGATGGTGCCGTCGGGGTTGCGGTCAAAAGGCATGCCCATGTGCTCGAGGTCATAGACGACCTTGGGCGCTTCACGGCACATGAACTCGATGGCGTCCTGGTCGCCCAGCCAGTCCGAGCCCTTGACGGTGTCGTAGAAGTGGTAGTGCCAGTTGTCCTCGCTCATATTGCCGAGCGACGCACCGATGCCGCCTTGAGCGGCCACGGTGTGGGAACGGGTGGGGAAGACTTTAGAGAGCACGGCCACATTGAGGCCGGCGCGCGCCAGTTGCAGGGAGGCACGCATGCCCGAGCCGCCTGCGCCGACGATGATGACGTCGAATTTGCGCTTGGGGAGTTTGGAGGTAGAGGCGGACATGGTTTTTTAGAATCTCCAGAGCACTTGGATGGCCCAGCCTGCGCAGCCGACGAGCCAGACGATGGTGAACACTTGCAGGGTCAGGCGCAGGCCCAGAGGCTTGATGTAGTCCATGAACACATCACGCATGCCCACCCAGACGTGGTAGAGCAGGGCGATGATGACCGCAAAGGTCAGGGTCTTCATGGCCTGAGGCGCGAAGATGCCCGACCATTTGTCATAGGTGATCGGACCGGCCGAAAGCAAGAGTTGACCCAGCACGACCAGCGTGAACAGGGCCATGACCACCGCCGTCACGCGCTGGGCCAACCAGTCGCGCAGACCATAGTGCGCACCCACGACGATGCGCTTGGAGCCGTAATTGACTGCCATATTTTTCTTGCTCCTGAAGACGAATCAGTAAAGGCCGAACAGCTTGGCGCCAAGCGCCGCCGTCAGCAACAGGCTCAGCACCAGCACCACCCGGGCCGAGGCTGCGCCAGAGCGCTTGTCAACCGAGCCGTGGTGGATGTCCATGCGCAGATGGCGGATGCCAGCGCAGAAATGGTGAAGATAGGCCCAGATCAAGGCCAGTGCCACCAGCTTCCAAATGAAGCCGGGCAGGCCCAGCATGCCGGCCGAGAAGGCCCCGGTGAAACGGGAATACGAGATTTCCGAGGAAATCGAGGTGTCGAACATCCAGATGATGAAGGGCATGAGGATGAACATCAGTACGCCGCTGACCCTGTGCAGGATCGATACCCAGCCGGCGGCCGGCAGGCGGTAGCTGGGTAAGTCGCTCAGCGCGTTGATGTTGCGGAACTCAGGCCGCTTGCGGACGGTGCTTGTCACTGTTTCTGCCATGCTTTGCTTTCTTTGAGGTCTGTGAAGCTATTAAACGAGAGTCGAAGCATCGGAAATTCTATTTCAACCAGGGCGACACTTTGGCAGCAAGGCCGGGGGCCTTGTCCCATCCGGGTCTGATCTCGCTGGCTGGATGCTCAGGCTGGGCCAAAGCCGAGAGTAAGACGCTTTTTGCTGACACCATGGTTACAGGCTGTCCAGATCGTCGAGCAAGGCTTGGGCCCGCACGCCAATCTCGGCCAGCTCCTGCCCGTCTATGCGTTGCAGGTTCTTGACCATCAGGGCGGTGCGGGGGTTGCCTGCCAATTCGGACTCATGGGTCTTGAGGAAATGCCAGTACAGGGTGGTCAGTGGGCAGGCCGTGTCACCGGTGCGACGCTCGGGCTGGTAGCTGCAGCCCTGGCAATAGTTGCTCATTTTTTTGACATAAGCGCCGCTGGCCACATAGGGCTTGGAGGTAAAGCGGGCGCCAGTGGCAAACAGGGCCATGCCGGCGGTATTAGGCAGCTCCACCCACTCCACCGCATCGATGTAGACCGCCAGGTACCAGTCGCACAGCTGCTGGGGCTCAATTTGGGCGAGTACGCCAAACATGCCGGTGACCATCAGGCGCTGAATGTGGTGGGCATAGCCGTACTCCAGCGTCTGGCCTATGCATTGGCGCATGCAGTTCATGCGGGTTTCGCCGCTCCAGTACCACTGCGGCAAATTGCGATGATGGGACAGGTGGTTGGCTTGTTTGAGGCCGGGCATGTCCAGAAAGTAGACGCCGCGCATGAATTCCCGCCAGCCCAGCACCTGGCGTATGAAGCCCTCGACGCTGGCCAGATCCAGCGCGCGCTCGCGCCAGGCCCGCTCGGCCGCCTGCACCACCTCCAGGGGGCTGAGCAGCTTGAGGTTGAGCGAGCTCGACAGCAGTGCATGCCACCCAAAAGCCATGCCCGACCACATCGCGTCCTGGTGCTGGCCAAAATGGGGCAGTCGATGCACGATGAAGTCGTCCAGCGCCTGCAGTGCCTGCGCTCGGGTCACTGGCCAGCGAAAGTCGCTCAACTGGCCCGGATGGTCGGCAAAACGCGCCTCGACCAGGGCCAGTACCTCGCGGGTGATGGCATCGGGCGCAAAAGCGGGTGGTGTGGGCAGATCCTGCGGGCCCTTCTTGCCAAAAGCGCTGCGGTTATCGGCATCGAAATTCCACTGTCCGCCCACCGGCTCGCTGCCGTCCATCAAGATGCCATAGTCCTTGCGCATCTGCCGGTAAAAAAACTCCATGCGCAGTTGCTTGGAGCGGCCCGCCCAGAGCGCAAATTTGCGCGCGCTGCATAAAAAATGCGTGTCCTCGCGCCATTCGTGCGGCAGGCCGGCCGGCAAGGCGGCTTCAATCTGCGAGCGCACCCGCAGGTCACCCGGCTCGACCCCGATCACCGCCTGCGGTTGCAGCGTCCGGATGGCCGCTTGCAAGCCGTCGGCCAGGCTGGCATCGCCGTACTCGTTCAGGGCGCGGTAATGCACCGTCCAGCCGCGTTCACGCAGCGAGGCCGCGAAATGGCGCATCGCCGACAGAAATAGCGCGGTGCGCTGCTTGTGAGAGCGTACGTGGGTCGATTCTTCCAGCGCCTCGATCATCAGCACCTGGTCGCGGGCCGGGTCGGCATCGCGCAGGGCGGAGGATTGCTCGTCGAGTTGATCGCCCAGCAGCAAAATCAGGTGGCGCACGGTCATGGCTGGGTGTCGCTTGTGGACTTGTCTTTGGGGCCGGCGCGGCGGCAAGCCTGGCTGCAGTAGCGCACCTCGTCCCAGTTCTTGGCCCAGCTTTTGCGCCAGGTCATGGGCCGGCCGCAGCTCAGGCAGGGCTTGCTCGGCAAGAAGGATTTATTGCCCTTAAAGTTTTGTTCGGTGCCGGGCTGAGCGGCTTTGCGTTTGGCTGTCATGCCTGGGGCTTTCAACTCAGGCTGTTGCGGTAGTGGTGGGTATCGGTGCGGTAGAGCCCGCGCCGCAGCTCCATCGGCGCGTCTTGATAGGTGTAGGCCACCCGCTCGACGCTCAGTAGGGGCGAACCGGTGGCTACCTGGAGCTGCTCGGCGGCCTGCGCGTCGGCGGCCACTGCTCTGAGTTTTTCGTCGGCGCGCACCATGCGCACGCCGAATTCGGTTTCGAACAGGGCGTACATCGCGCCTTGGTAGCTGGCCAGGCGCTCGGCGGTCAGCCCTTTGAAGGCGCTGCCGGGCAGCCACAGGTCTTCCAAAATTGTGGGCACGCCCTGAAAGGCGAGCACCCGCCGCACCTGGAGCACCGCATCGCCGGTGCGCAGGCCCAGGGTGCGCGCCACATCGGCCGGGGCTCTTTGGCGCTTGCAGTCGATGATGCTGCGCTGGGCCGGGCCTTCGCTGTCCGCGTCCCCATGGTCAGGCAGCAGGCGCAAAAACCGGTACTGGACATGCTGCTCGGCATGGGTGGCCACAAAGGTGCCACGCCCCTGGCGGCGCACCAGCAGGTGCTCGGCCGCCAGTTCGTCAATCGCCTTGCGCACCGTGCCCTGGCTGACGCGAAAGCGCGCGGCTAACTCGATCTCACTGGGGATCAAATCGCCTGGCTTCCAGTGGCCCGCCTGCAGGCTTTGCAGGATCAGCGATTTGATCTGCTGATACAGCGGGCTGAAGGCGGGCGCGCTGGCGGCTTCGCCGGTTTGCTGCGCTTCATCAATGGTTGGGGCTTGTGTCGCCATGGGCTTGGGCGGGAAGGTGGAGCGGTCGATGGTGAAATCATAGCTCTTATATAAGACATAAGACAGCTTGACCCTTGCGGGTTTTCCCCCCTAGAATGCCTCCCGCGCGAGGGGCTTGCCGCGGCAGTTTTGCCCTCGCAGCGCCAGTTACCTCTCATCATTACCCTGCTCTGGAGCCTTCCCCATGAAAAAGCCCGTCCGAGTTGCCGTTACAGGCGCTGCTGGTCAAATCGGTTACGCCCTGCTGTTTCGCATCGCCTCAGGCGAGATGCTGGGCAAGGACCAGCCGGTCATCCTGCAATTGCTGGAAATCCCGGACGAAAAGGCCCAAAAAGCGCTCAAGGGCGTGATGATGGAGCTTGAAGACTGCGCCTTCCCGCTGCTGGCTGGCATGCAGGCCCACAGCGACCCCATGAGCGCCTTCAAAGATACCGATTACGCCCTGCTGGTGGGCTCGCGCCCCCGCGGTCCGGGCATGGAGCGCGCCGAGCTGCTGTCCATCAATGGCGCTATCTTCACGGCCCAGGGCAAGGCCCTCAACGCCGTGGCCTCGCGCAACGTCAAGGTGCTGGTGGTGGGCAACCCGGCCAACACCAACGCCTACATCGCCATGAAGTCGGCACCTGATCTGCCGGCCAAGAACTTCACCGCCATGCTGCGCCTGGACCACAACCGCGCCCTGAGCCAGGTCGCCCTGAAAACCGGCAAGGCCGTGGCCGACATTCAAAAGCTGTGCGTCTGGGGCAACCACTCGCCCACCATGTACGCTGATTACCGCTTTGCCACCATCGGCGGGCAGTCGGTCAAGGACATGATCAACGACCAGGACTGGAATGCCAACGTCTTCCTGCCCACCGTGGGCAAGCGCGGCGCTGCCATCATCGAAGCGCGCGGTCTGTCGTCGGCAGCCTCGGCGGCCAATGCGGCCATCGACCACATGCGCGATTGGGCCTTGGGCACCAACGGCGCCTGGGTCACCATGGGCGTTCCTTCGCAAGGCCTGTATGGCATTCCCAAGGAGGTGATGTTCGGCTTTCCGGTCACCTGCCAAAACGGGGAATACCAGGTGGTCGAGGGCTTGCCGATTGACGCCTTCAGCCAGACCTGCATCGACAAGACGCTCAAAGAGCTGACCGACGAGCAGGCCGGCGTGGCCCATCTGCTTTGAGCCTGGCGCACAGCACTTGAAGCCCATACCGTTCCAATGCAGCGGCCCGCTGGCATGACGCACCCGCGCGAGGTTTTGCTCGATGCCCAGGCCGCGGCCGGCGTACTGCCGGTTTGCGACCATTACAGCGGTGTCGAGGTACGCATGCGCAAGAGCCTGCAACTGCAGGCCGAGATGGCCCAGGAGTTTGGCGCTTGCGTGTTCGACGTCACGCTCGACTGCGAAGATGGCGCTCCTGTTGCCGGTGAGGCTGAGCATGCGGCCCTGGTGGCAGAACTCGCCCTGGGCAGCCACGCCGGGGCGCGGGTGGCCGCTCGCATACACCCGGTCGATCACCGCAGCTTTGCTGAAGACCTGCGCATCATCGCCGGGGGCGCTGGCCATCGGCTCAGTCATCTGATGATCCCTAAGGTCGAGTCGCTGGCCGATGTGCAGGCGGTCGATCAGGCGCTCAACGCTTTGGGCGGTGCCGCGTCCAAGCTGCCGATTCATGTGCTGCTGGAGTCGGCGCGGGCGGTGCACCATGCGTTTGACATTGCCTCGCACCCGCGTCTGCAGTCCATCAGCTTCGGCCTAATGGACTTTGTCTCCAGCCACAACGGCGCCATCGGCTCCAAGGCCATGGGCTCGAGCGGGCAATTCACCCACCCGCTGGTGCTGCGCGCCAAGCTGGAAATTGCCAGCGCCTGCCATGCCCACGGCAAGGTGCCTTCGCACTGCGTGGTGACCGAGTTCAACGACGGCGCTGCCATGCAGCGCGCGGCCGAGCGGGCTGCGCAGGAGCTGGGTTACACCCGGATGTGGAGCATCCACCCGAACCAGATCCGTCCCATTCTGGCGGCCTTTGCGCCGCAGGCGGCCGAGCTTGAGGCGGCTACTGCCATCATTGCGGCCGCGCAGGCCGCTGAATGGGCGCCCATCAGCCACCAGGGTGTGCTGCACGACCGGGCCAGTTACCGCTATTACTGGCAGTTGCTGGAGCGCGGCCACCGCACGGGCGCCCAATTACCGCAGGCCGCTCGCATTTGGTTTGAGTGAGCGCAGTCTTTTATAAGCAAGCAGGGCATTTAGACTTTTTTCAGGAGAAGATCATGAGCGATTTTTTGCAGACCTACCGTGAGCATGTGGCAGAGCGCGCCGCCTTGGGCATTCCCCCGCTGCCTCTGTCGGCCAAGCAGGTGGCCGACGTCATTGAGCTGCTCAAGAGCCCACCCGCAGGCGAGGGCGAGTTCCTCATGGACCTCATCACCCACCGCGTGCCCCCGGGCGTGGACGATGCTGCCAAGGTCAAGGCCAGTTTCCTGGCTGCGGTGGCCCATGGCGACATTGCGGTGGGCCTGGTCTCCAAGGCCAAGGCCACTGAGCTCTTGGGCACCATGGTGGGTGGCTACAACGTGCATCCGATGATTGAGCTGCTCGACGACGCTGAGGTGGCCCAGGTTGCCGGCGCTGCGCTCAAGAAGACGCTCTTGATGTTCGACTACTTCAACGACGTGGCCGACAAAGCCAAGGCCGGCAACGCTGTGGCCAAAGACGTGATGCAAAGCTGGGCCAACGCCGAATGGTTCACCAGCCGCCCTGAGGTCGACAAGAAGATCACCGTCACCGTCTTCAAGGTGCCTGGTGAGACCAACACCGACGACCTCTCGCCAGCGCCCGACGCCACCACGCGCCCGGACATTCCCATGCACTACCTGGCGATGCTCAAGAACACCCGCCCGGATGCAGCCTTCAAGCCCGAGGAAGACGGCAAGCGCGGCCCCATGCAGTTCATCGAGGACCTCAAGAAAAAAGGGCACTTGGTCGCCTATGTGGGCGACGTGGTGGGCACGGGTTCAAGCCGCAAGTCGGCCACCAACTCGGTGATCTGGGCCACAGGCCAAGACATTCCCTTTGTGCCCAACAAGCGCTTTGGTGGCGTGACCCTGGGCGGCAAGATCGCCCCCATCTTCTTCAACACCCAGGAAGACTCCGGCTCGCTGCCCATTGAAGTGGATGTGTCCAAGCTGGAGATGGGCGACGTCATCGACGTGCTGCCCTACGAGGGAAAGCTGGTCAAGAACGGCCAGACCGTGGCCGAGTTCAAGCTCAAGAGCGATGTGCTGTTTGACGAAGTGCGCGCTGGCGGCCGCATCAACCTCATCATCGGCCGCTCACTGACGGCCAAGGCCCGCGACTTCCTGGGCCTGCCCGCCTCCACCCTGTTCCGTCTGCCCAGCGAGCCCGCTGCCACCAAGGCCGGCTTCACCCTGGCGCAAAAAATGGTGGGCCGCGCTGTGGGCCTGCCTGAAGGGCAGGGCGTGCGCCCTGGTACCTACTGCGAGCCGCGCATGACCACCGTGGGCTCGCAAGACACCACCGGCCCCATGACCCGCGACGAGCTCAAAGACCTGGCCTGCCTGGGCTTTAGCGCCGACATGGTGATGCAGTCCTTCTGCCACACCGCCGCCTACCCCAAGCCGGTCGATGTGAAGACCCACCGCGAACTGCCCAAGTTCATCAGCAGCCGCGGCGGCGTGTCCCTGCGCCCGGGCGACGGCGTGATCCACTCCTGGCTCAACCGCCTGCTGCTGCCTGACACTGTGGGCACTGGCGGCGACTCGCACACCCGCTTTCCCATCGGCATTTCCTTTCCGGCAGGGTCGGGCCTGGTCGCCTTTGGTGCGGCCACCGGCGTGATGCCGCTGGACATGCCCGAGTCGGTGCTGGTGCGCTTTAAGGGCCAGATGCAGCCGGGCGTGACCCTGCGCGACCTGGTGCATGCCATTCCGCTGTACGCCATCAAGGCTGGGCTTTTGACCGTGGCCAAGGCCGGCAAGAAGAACGTTTTCTCGGGCCGCATCCTGGAGATCGAAGGCCTGCCCGACCTCAAGGTCGAGCAAGCTTTTGAGCTGTCCGACGCCTCGGCCGAGCGCTCGGCGGCTGGCTGCACCATCAAGCTCAACAAAGAGCCGGTGCAGGAGTACCTCAAGTCCAACGTCGTGCTCATGAAGAACATGATTGCCGACGGCTATGCCGACGCCAAGACCCTGGCCCGCCGCATCGAAAAAGTCGAAGCCTGGCTGGCCAAGCCCGAGTTGCTCGAGGCCGACAAAGACGCCGAGTACGCCGCTGTCATCGAGATTGATCTCGCCGACATCAAAGAGCCCATCGTCTGCTGCCCCAACGACCCGGACGATGCCAAGTTCTTGAGCGAAGTCGCTGGCACCAAGATCGACGAGGCCTTCATCGGCAGTTGCATGACCAACATCGGCCACTTCCGTGCCGCCGCCAAAGTGCTGGGCACCCAGCGCGACATCCCGGTCAAGCTCTGGGTCGCCCCCCCCACCAAGATGGACGAGAGCGAACTCATCAAAGAAGGCCACTACGCCACCTTCGGCTCGGCCGGTGCCCGCACCGAAATGCCCGGCTGCTCGCTGTGCATGGGCAACCAAGCCCAGGTTCGCGAAGGCGCGACCGTGGTCTCTACCAGCACCCGCAACTTCCCCAACCGCCTGGGCAAGAACACCAATGTGTTCCTGGTCAGCGCCGAGTTGGCGGCAGTGTGCTCCAAGCTCGGCCGCATCCCGACCGTGGCCGAGTACATGGAGGCCGTGGGCGTGCTGAGCAAAGACTCGGCCAACATCTACAAGTACATGAACTTCGACCAGATCGAGGAGTACGTGGAGAACGCGAAGGAAACCACCGCCTGAGTGGTGACCGCTGCCTGAGACAAAAAACGGCCCTTCGGGGCCGTTTTCCTTGGATTGAGCAAGCACGATGGCAGCAGGCGCAGGCGCCAGTGTGTGCCCTGCGTGCACGGTGCGTCTGCAATGGGCCATTGCTTTAAAAAAATCCTGGATGTCCTCAAGCGCAGATCCTCGCTAAACTTAACCTTCGGTGATGACCTTGCAACGCAGGGCCACCTCAGCAGCCGCCACATTCACAGTCCACCACACCGACCATTGCCGCTTGGAGTCCCTCATGCAAACAGCCAAGCAACTTTGCGATCAAGCTTTGCAATTGCCCCCCGAAGAGCGCATGGCTTTGGTCGATCAACCTCCGCGGGCAGCTTCGTTCAAGCGCTTGGCAGCACCAGGACGACCTGGGTTGACCTCCATCGATTCTTCCATACAATGTATGTATGCGATTCGAGTGGGATGCCGTCAAGGCAGCGTCAAACGTCAAGAAGCACAAGGTCACCTTCGAGGTGGCAAAGACCGCTTTCTATGACGACTTCGCTGTTCAGTTCTTCGATGAAGAGCACTCTATCGAAGAGGATCGTTTCCTTCTATTGGGCATGAGCTCGGACGCTAGGCTTCTCCTGGTCTGCCACTGCGAGAGAGAGGACGGAGATGTCATCCGCATCATCTCGGCGCGAAAGGCGACGGAGAACGAAGCACAGTACTACCGGGGTGAATGAAATGAAGGCTGAATACGATCTGTCAAAGATGAAGGCGCGCCGCAATCCGTATGCGTCAAAGCTCAAGAAGTCGGTGACTATGCGTCTTTCCGAGGACGTCGTTCAGTACTTCAAGAGCATGGCCAATGAGGCTGGAGTCCCGTACCAGAGCCTGATCAATCTCTACCTCAGAGACTGCCTTGCGCAGAATCGCAAGATCGAAATCAAGTGGCCGAGTGGTGCCTACCCCCTCGCTCAAGCTGACCCACTACGGCGGACGGCGTAAGCCCGGTGTGCGACGCCTTCGCCACTGTCGCGCGCCAGCCTTCCGCCGCCCGCCTCCGCGGGCCGGTTACCTCGAACGTTATCTTCCTACGAGGAGATCTTCATGCAACGTACTTTTACAAAGCGAATAGCTCCCTTCGTTGAGCTTGAGCTGGAGAATGCCAAGCAGGCAAGATCAGCCGGTGATCCCCATCAAGAATTTAACCATTTGGAACGGGCGCATGTGCTTGGACAGGTGTCAACCTATTGGCACGTCAAGGTTCACGCGTTGATGCTGTTATGGGCTATTCGTAACGGTTCAGCCCGAGAAGCATTAGGTCAAGTTTTTCGCATTATTGGAGCTGCGACTAAAACCGTATTCGGCTTGGTACCTCAAGGCAATACTGGCGGTACCAATGTCAGCCCGGTCAAGAAAATGCCAATAGCACCGGATTTGGCCGCTTTGATTCAAAGGGCGAAGTCCGGCGTATAACAATACGCTTCTCAAGGATGTCCTTTATGTCGCTTCGCTCTGTAAAGGCCACCGGTGGGCTCCGTGTCAGGCCTCACAATCCACTTCACCTACTTGCCTCCGCCCGGAAGTTCCATCTGAACCGCCCCGCCAGCGGTGCACGCGATTTGCCCAAGTGAGCAGTAGACTCCTCGGGCATGGGGTTTAACCAGCCCGGCACACAATGCCCATGCGAAGGCTGCGGCGTGCCGGTGCCGATAGACACTTTTGACCACTGTTGCGGGCCGTTTGACGAGGAATGACCATGAACCACCGATTGCTGATGCTGTTGTGCGCAGGCTTATTGGCTTGGCCTTTGGCTTGGGCGCAACCCGAGCAAGCCCTGGCCGCGCCCACCGTCCAGCGCATCATGCAATCGGTGGTGGGTGTGCAAACCCGCAGCGACGACCAAGCCAACACCGCACGCACCTTGGGTCGGCAGCGGCAAGGTTCGGGTGTGGTGATTGCGCCGGATACGGTGCTGACCATTGGCTACTTGCTGCTGGAGGCCGAAACGGTGGACCTGATCGACCACCAAGGCCGCAGGGTTCCGGGCCAAGTGCGGGCGGTGGACAACGTCAGCGGTTTGGGACTGATTCGGGCCTTGGTGCCCCTGCGCCTGGAGGCCGTGCCTTTGGGCGACTCTGACACCCTGCCCACCCCCGGCAAGCTTTGGACGCTGGGTCAAAGAGAATCGGAGTTGACGGTGTTGGAGCTGGTGTCGCGCCAACCCTTTGCGGCGGGTTGGGAATACCTGTTGGAAGCGCCCTTGATGACCTTGCCCGCGGTGAACAACTGGAGTGGTGCCGGTCTGTTTGACCAGCGTGGGCAATTGGTGGGCATCGGTTCTTTGTTGGTGCCCGACGTGTTCGGTGACCAACGGCCCTTGCCGGGCAACCTGTATGTGCCCGTGAACTTGCTCAAAGACCCTCTGCCCGAATTGCTGCGCACCGGCCAACGTCCCGGCCCTGCCCCCTCTTGGCTGGGCATCAGCAGCCGAGCCCTGCCGGGCGGTGGTTTGGGTGTGCTGCGGGTCGCGCCCGACAGCCCTGCGGCCCAAAGCGGCATCATGGCGGGCGACACCTTGCTGGCCCTGCAGGGCCAAGACCTGGTCAGTCTGGCCGACTTTTACCGGCGTTTGTCGGCCTTGGGGCCTGCGGGCAGCCCCCTGACCCTGAGCGTTCGCCGGCAGGGCCAGGTCCGGCAAGTTGAAGTCATCTCTGGCGACCGCAACCGCTCTTTCAGGCGGCCCAGTGGCATTTGAAGCCGTCCCGCCTGAGGGGCTGGGCGCCGCCGACACCTCTCAGATCATCGCCATGGCTTGGGACGACAGCACCTCGTTTGAGGCAATTGCGCTGAATTACGGTTTGGACGAA
>Ga0222712_10000570_pt1 | contig 48072 bp, 53 predicted proteins | sample C33_657DmetaG_FD_165043 | JGI IMG/M metagenome (GOLD analysis project Ga0222712, IMG submission 165043) | Estuarine water microbial communities from San Francisco Bay, California, United States - C33_657D | ecosystem: Environmental > Aquatic > Marine > Unclassified | place: USA: California... | reverse complement strand
GCGCTGGAAGCGCTGGACGAGGACAGCAACTGCCGCAGCATCGTGCTCGCCGCCGCCGGCAAACATTTCTGCGCGGGCGCCAACCTGAAAAAGCGCGTGGACGACGAAGCTGCGGGCCAGAAACAGTTCACCCAGCCGCGTCACCTCTACCACGAGGCACAACGCCTGGTGCAGACCCGCAAGCCCATCGTCGCCGCGATCCACGGCAGCGCCATCGGCGCCGGCCTCGGTCTGGCGCTGGTCGCCGACTTCCGCGTCACCTGCAAGGAAGCGCGTCTGGCGGCGAACTTTTGCGCAATGGGTTACCACCCGGGCTTCGGCATGACGGTGACGCTGCCGCGTCTGGTCGGTCATCAGACCGCGAAATGGCTGTTCCTCACCGGCAAACGCATCCCCGGCGAAGAAGCGTTTGAACTGGGACTGGCCGACCGTCTGGTGGCGCAGGATCAAGTGCGTCAGGTCGCGCAGGAAATGGCCGCTGAACTCGCCAAGTCCGGCCCGCTGGCCGTGCAGGCCACGCGCGAAACACTCAACGGTGATCTGTTCGCGGCCTTCCGCGCCGCCACCGAACGCGAAGCCTTCGTGCAGATGATGCTGCGCGAAACCAATGATTTCAAGGAAGGCGTCAAAGCCGGCTTTGACCGCCGCGATCCGGTGTTTACCGGCAACTGAACAAACCGGCGTTCGCCGTGCTTAACGCAGCGGCGCCGGCAGCATCTGCGTCAGTGCTTTTTCAGTCACACCGGCATAGAACACCAGCACCTTCATCGGCACAGTGCCGGTATTGCGCCCGTTATGGGCCCGCTCAAACACTTCGGCGAGGCCGTCACCGGCCTTGAGCGTCAGGCGCCGGCCATCCTGCAACTCAACCTCCAGTTCCCCCTCCAGCACCATGCCGAAGGAAGGCACCGGATGCGCATGCCAACCGGTCTGTGCGCCGGGCGCCAGCGTGACGATAATCCCTGTCACCTCGGCCGTGCCCTGCGGATACACGATGGGGGTGCCGTCCCAGGCGCGGGTGGTTTTGAGGATGATTTTTGAGGTCACCGCCGGCACCGGCTCGGCGGCGGCAAGTGCCCCGGTCCAGCACAGGCCACTGATAGCCAAACCGATGCTAAGGTCACGCCTGTTCAAGATCATTTAATCACCGTAATGGAAAAGTGGCCCAGCGTTCAGCTCTAACTGATCGGATATCTGGCCCGGGTCAGGGTACGGTGACTTCGACGTTGTCGATCAGACGTGTCTTGCCCAGACGGGCAGCCGCCAGAATCACCAGCTCGCGCTCGCCGTTGGACGGCGGTTGCAGATCGGCACGGCGGCGCACCGCGACGTAATCGGGCTTCCAGCCGTGCTTGGCCAGTTCGGCCATCGCGCCGAGTTCGATGCGCTGGTAATCACGCGCGCCGAGGGCGATTTCACCACGGGAATTTTTCAGCACCCGGTACAGCCGCGGCGCTTCCTGGCGTTCCGCCGGAGTCAGATAGCCGTTGCGTGACGACAGCGCAAGGCCGTCTTCAGCGCGAACCGTTTCCGCCAGAATCAGTTCAATCGGCAATGCAAACTGGCGCACCATATTCGACAGTACCAGGCACTGCTGGTAATCCTTCTTGCCGAAAATCGCTGCATGCGGCGATACCATGTTGAACAGTTTGAGTACTACCGTGGCCACGCCGCGGAAATGACCGGGACGCGCACCGCCATCGAGAATGTGCTGGAGGTCGGAAGGTTCCACGGCGAAAGTCTGCGGTTCCGGATAGATTTCCTTCTCGTCCGGCGCAAACACCACATCGACGCCGGCATTGCGCAGGCGCTCGCAATCCGCCTCAAAGGTGCGCGGGTAGCGGTCGAAATCCTCGCGGGGACCGAACTGCAGCCGGTTGACGAAAATGCTGACCACAGTGCACGCCGCGCGCGGCTTGGCGATGCGCATCAGCTCGATGTGCCCCTCGTGCAGATTGCCCATCGTCGGCACGAACACGTTGTCGGGTTCGCGCCGCAGGCGTTCGCGCAGCTCGTGCACGGAATGAATGACGTCCATTGGAGACCGTGGGTCTGTGGCAGGTGGTGGATGAAAGAGGGCGCATTATATATGCGCCCGAAGATCGTGGCGGCGAACGCCGCGGGAATCAGAAGGAGTGTTCGCGCCCCGGGAATTTGCCTGAACGCACTTCCGCGACATACAGCGCGACCGCATCCTGGATCGATCCGGCGGCAGCTTTCATGTAATTCTTGACGAACTTGGCCTTCTTGCCGGGATAAACGTCGAGCATGTCATGAAGCACCAGCACCTGGCCATGACAATCGACGCCGGCGCCGATGCCGATGGTTGGCACCCTGGACGCCGCCGTGACCTGGCTGGCCAGCGCCGCGGGAATGGCTTCGAGCACGATCATGCCCGCCCCCGCCTGCTCCAGAATCCCCGCATCATCGAGCAGCCGCTGCGCGTCGTCCTCGGCCTTGCCCTGCACCTTGTAGCCACCGAGTTGGTGCACGGACTGCGGCGTCAGCCCGAGATGACCGCAGACCGGAATGCCGCGCTCGGTCAGAAAAGCAATGGTTTCCAGCATCGAACGGCCACCTTCGATTTTGACCATCTGCGCACCTGCCGCCATGATTTCAGCGGCATTGCGGAAGGCATCCTGCGGGCTGACCTGAAAGGTGCCGAAAGGCATGTCGCCGATGATGAATGCATTTTTCGCACCGCGCGCCACGCAGGCAGTGTGATAAACAATGTCACGCAGCGTCACCGGCAGGGTTGATTCATGGCCCTGTAGCACATTGCCCAGCGAATCGCCAATCAGCAGCGTATCGACACCTGCGGCATCCAGCAGCGACGCAAAGCTCGCGTCATAGCAGGTCAGCATGGTGATCTTCTCGCCTTCCCGCATCATCTTGTGCAGATTGCTCAACGTGATACGCATGTTGTTTCCTCTTGATGGGCCGAACCGGTTTTAACGGTCAGTTACCCAGGCTGAAAAATTCCCGCGGACCGCGCAGCGCATTGATCCGCCGCAACAATAAATCAAAATCCGCCGTTGAATCAACGAAGTTCAGATTATCCGAATTGACGATCAGCAGCGGCGCGGTATCGTAATGATGGAAAAACCGCGCATAAGTATCAGCCAGCCGGACCAGATAGTCATCCGGGATCGAGGTTTCATAGGCGGTCGCACGCCGGCGCACGCGTTCGATCAGCGTTTCCACGCCGGCCTGCAGGTAAATCACCAGATCGGGTTGCGGCGCCTGCGGCTTGAGATGATCATAAATCTGCCGGTACAGCGCGAGTTCGGCGTCATTCAGGTTCATGCGCGCGAACAACGGGTCTTTTTCGAGCATGAAATCCGAGACGGTGATGCCGCGGAACAGGTCGGACTGCACCAGGTCACGCACCTGGTTGCTGCGCTGGAATAGAAAAAACAACTGCACTGGCAGCGCATGTCGAGCGGGGTCCTGATAAAAACCCGGCAAAAAAGGATTGGCATCCGGATCTTCGAACAGGGTCGCGGCGCCGAGATGGCTCGCCAGTTTTTTCGCCAGCGTGGTTTTGCCCGATCCAATCGGACCTTCGACCACGATATAGCGGTATTTCGGATTCAGAACCGGGTTCATGTTCATGCTGGCATCCGTTGCAGTTGCGCGATGCTGTCCGCATCCACGCGTGCCGCCAGTTCACTGACCCTGCCCTGCCCCGGCACCTGCATGTCGGGCGCGATCTCGGCCAGCGGCAGCATCACAAAAGCCCGTTCAAGCATTCGCGCATGCGGAATGGTCAGACCGGGATCATGGATGACCATATCGCCATACAACACGATGTCCAGATCGAGCGTACGCGGCGCATTGGGAAATTCGCGCACGCGACCGTTGACGCGTTCGATCTCCAGAAGGGCCTCGAGCAGTGCGTGGGGTTCCAGTGTGGTGTCGATCAACGCCACCGCATTGATGAAATCCGGCTGATCGGTATAACCGACCGGTGCACTGCGATACAGCGAGGACCGAGCCGTCAGCCGGGTGCCGGGCAATGCCGCCAGCGCATTGAAACCGGCCTCGATCTGGCGCAGCGGCTCTCCGATGTTGGCGCCGAGCGCAATGCAGGCCGTACTTGGCGCCTGGGTCACAACCGTTATTCCGCTGCGGGCGCGGCGTCAGCCGGTTTGCGGCGACGGCGTTTACGGCGTTTTTTCGCCGGGGCACTGTCGGTGACCAGCATCGTCGCACGGGCATCGGCGTCAGCGTCCTGGAAACTGGTCCACCAGTCACCAAGCGATTTTTCAACTTCGCCGCTTTCACAGCGCAGTAGCAGGAAATCATAAGCAGCGCGAAAACGCGGCTGTTCGAGCAGGCGATACGGGCGCTGCCCCGCGCGCTGTTCAAAACGCGGCTGCATGATCCACAGTTCTTTCATGTCGGATGAATATCGCCGCGGGATCGCCAGCTGCTCGGTTTGCTGATCAAGCACGCCGTCCATCGCCTCATGCAACGCCGGCACCGGCGGCATGCCGCGGGCCTGGTGCTTTTTCCAGGCGGCCAGCACCTCGTGCCAGAGCAGCGCGGCAAACAGGAAGGCCGGCGAGATGGTCTTACCGGTGCGGATGCGGGTGTCGGTATTTTTCAGCGCGAGCATGACAAACCGCTCGCCCATCGGCTGCTCGAGAATGACGTCGAGCATCGGCAACAAACCGTGGTGCAGACCTTCCTTGCGCAGACGCTTGACGCACTCCGCGGCGTGACCGCAGAGCAGCAGCTTGAGCATCTCATCGAACAAGCGCGCCGCGGGCACATTGGCCAGCAGCGGCGCGAGCGCCTTCACCGGCTTGCGCGTTGCGGCATCCATTTCCAGTCCACAGGAGGCGGCAAAGCGCGCGGCACGCAGCATGCGCACCGGGTCTTCGCGATAACGCTGCTCCGGATCGCCGATGATGCGCAGTTTTTTGCTTTTCAGATCGGCGACGCCGCCGTGGTAATCCCAGACTTCCTCGCGTGCCGGATCGTAGAACAGCGCGTTGATGGTGAAATCGCGACGCGCGGCGTCCTGTGACTGGTCGCCCCAGACGTTGTCGCGCAGCAGGCGGCCGTGTTCGTCCTCGACCTGATGACTGGTATCGGCAACATCGGCCGGTCCGCGGAAAGTAGTGACCTCCACCAGATCGCGGCCGCAGAGCACATGCACGATGCGGAAACGCCGGCCGATGATGCGCGAGCGGCGGAAAATGCCGCGCACTTCCTCGGGCGTGGCGTTGGTGGCGACGTCGAAATCCTTGGGCGTGCGACCGAGAATCAGGTCGCGAACCGCGCCGCCGACAACAAACGCGGCATAACCGGCTTCCTGCAAGGCATCGCAGGTGCGCAAGGCGCAGCTGCCGATGCGCTCACGGCTGATGCCGTGTTCGGCCACGGGAATGATCCGCGGTTTCGCGGACTTGAACATGCGGCCCGAAAACACGCGGCCGAGAAACTTGGTGATCATGCGGAAATGTCAGTCAGCGCCGTATGTAGGACGGATTGCATCCATTGATGCACCCTCGCCAAGCGCCGCAAGGAGAAAACGGCGCGATTATACATGGGCATCAGCAGCACTCAGCCGAGGCTCATCACCGGCCAGCCGCGCGCTGTCGCCTGCGCGCGCAGACTGGCATCGGGGTCGACCGCGACCGGATGGGTGACCTGCTCCAGCAAAGGCAGGTCATTGTGGGAATCGCTGTAAAACGTTGATTTTTCAACACTTTTAATGCTCTGTTCGTGAGCGGCCAACCACGCTTCCAGCCGCGTGACCTTGCCTTCGCGGAAACAAGGTGTGCCTTCGACGCCACCGGTGAATTCGCCGTTGCGGGCCTCGGGATCGGTGGCAATCAGATGTTCGATGCCGAATTCGCGCGCAATCGGCGCGGTGACAAAACTGTTGGTCGCGGTGATCAGCACGCGGGTTTCGCCGGCATGCGCCTCGACCAGGTCGCGCGCCGACTGGCGGATCATCGGCAGGATGCGGCTGCGCATGTAATCGGCATGCCATTCATCCAGCACCTTGCGCGGATGACGAGACAGCGGCTTCAGCTGGAAGTCGAGGAATTTGCGTATATCCAGCGTGCCCGCCTTGTACTGGTCATAAAACTCCTGATTGCGAGCCTCATACACTTCGCGGTCGAGAACGCCGCGGTCAATCAGGAATTGCGCCCATTCAAAATCGCTGTCGCCGGCGAGCAGGGTATTGTCGAGATCAAACAACGCCAGAATCATTGAGTTTTCCGTTTTCGTTTCAGTTTTTCTGTTGCAGCAGCTGCAGCACTTCACGCGCCAGCGGCACCGTCACCGCACGCTTCTGTTCGAGTGATACCCGGTCCAGCGTATCGACCAGCGCGCGCAGCGAACTCAGGTCGCGCGGCACCCGAGCCAGCAGATAATCTGTCACTTCCGGCGGCAACATGAAGCCACGCGCATTCGCATAATCCAGCACCGCGGCTCGACGGTCGTCTTCGGTCAGCGCGCGCACTTCATACACCAGACCCCAGGCCAAGCGCGTCAGCAGATCGGCGCGCAGCGACAGCCGCGCCGGCGGACAGTCCCCGGTCACCACCAGCACCCCGAAGGATTCCCTCAAATTATTGAATATATTGAATAAATTAATCTGGGCTTGGTTATCCAAACGCTGCACATCATCGACGCCGACGACTTCTGCACCCTCGTCAGCAAGCGGTAGCTCGCCCGCGCCGTAGAGCCGCACCCGGCGCCCGGCATCCGCCAGCGAATTCAGCGCCGCACGCAAGAGATGACTGCGCCCGCTGCCCGGCGCACCCCATAGATAAATGAACCGTTCGCCCGGCGCACCTTCAGCCAGAGCGCGCAATACCGCCACGGCCTCGGCATTCGCACCAGTAACAAAATTTTCCAGCGTCGGCGCAGGCGGCGACGCCAGTTCAAGCGCAAGCTGTCTCATGATCGGAGTAGAACCGGCGTGAGGGCGCACAACCCTGCCTGCAAGCGCATTGGAACGGAACCCTGGATACCCATTTAAGATAAAATTCGTGACGGCTAGACCGGCTGCCGGATGCGTATCTTAGCAGGGCAATCCGTCGCGGCCGTGCACCATCACCGGACCCCCGACCCTATTCCCTACCCGCCTTACACGCAGGAATTCCCTTGAAACGCAAAACCCCCACTCGCAAATCGCTGACCTACCGTGATGCCGGCGTCGACATCGATGCCGGCGATGCCCTGGTCGACCGCATCAAACCGCACGCGAAACGCACGATGCGGCCCGGCGTGATGGCCGGCATCGGCGGCTTCGGCGCGCTGTTCGAAGTGCCGCGAGGTTACCGCGAGCCGGTGCTGGTTTCGGGAACCGACGGCGTCGGCACCAAACTCAAGCTGGCCTTCCAGTGGAAACGTCACGATACCATCGGCATCGACCTTGTCGCGATGAGCGTCAATGACATCCTGACGCTGGGCGCCGAGCCGCTGTTTTTCCTCGACTACTACGCCTGCGGCAAGCTCGATGTGCCTTCGGCCGCCGATGTGGTCAAAGGCATCGCTGCCGGCTGCGAAATGGCGGGCTGTGCACTGATCGGCGGAGAAACCGCCGAAATGCCCGGCATGTATCCGGCCGGTGAATACGACCTCGCGGGTTTTGCCGTCGGCGTCGTCGAAAAGAAAAAAATCATTAACGGCCGCAGCATCAAGCCCGGTGACGTCGTGCTCGGCCTCGCCAGCAACGGCGTGCACTCCAACGGTTATTCGCTGGTCCGCCGCATTCTCGACCAGCCAGGCGTCAAGCTGACCTCGAAAATCGGCGGCCGCGCGTTGAAGGATGCGATCCTCGCGCCGACGCGGATTTACGTGAAACCCGTGCTGCAACTGATGAAGAAAATCGATGTCAAAGGTCTTGCGCACATCACCGGCGGCGGACTGGTCGACAATGTGCCGCGTGTCCTCGGCGAAAACCTGACCGCCGAACTGCTCAGCGATGCCTGGCCGCTGCCGCCGCTGTTCCGCTGGCTGCAGGAACGCGGCAATATCGCCGACGGTGAAATGCACCGCGTGTTCAATTGCGGTATCGGCATGGTGATCGTGGTTGCAGAAAAAGACGCCAAACGCGCGCAGTCGCTGCTCGAAAAAGCCGGCGAGCGCGTATGGCAAATCGGAACGGTACGTCGCCGCAAGCGTGGTGAAGCACAGACCATTGTGGTCTGACGTGTTTTGACGGTTCAACAGATCCGGCCTGACAAGGAAACAGCATCCTGAAACGCATTGCGATACTGATTTCCGGACGCGGCAGCAATATGGCGTCGCTGATCGCCGCCAAACTGCCGGCGCAGATCTGCGCGGTGATCAGCAATGATCCGGCCGCCAAAGGTCTTGCCACGGCGGCAGGGTACGGCATCGCTACCGCCGTCGTCGATCACCGTCATTACAAACAACGCGCCGATTTTGACGCCGCGCTGGCGCAGGCCATCGACGCGCACCGTCCCGATATCGTCGTGCTCGCCGGTTTCATGCGCGTGCTGACCGAAGACTTCGTCAACCGCTACCGCGGCCGGCTGATCAACATCCACCCTTCGCTGCTGCCCTCGTTTACCGGACTGCACACCCACCGTCAGGCGCTTGAGGCCGGCGTGCGCGTACACGGCTGCACGGTGCACTTCGTCACCCCGCAACTCGACCACGGCCCGATCATCATCCAGGCCGCGGTGCCGGTGTTGCCCGGTGATGATGAAGATGCGCTCGCAGCGCGGGTGCTCGCCGAAGAACACCGCATTTACCCGCAGGCGGTGCGCTGGCTGTGTGAAGACCGTGTGACGCTGGATACAGACGGCCGTGTCCGGATTGCCGGGGTCAGCAACGCTGCCGGCGCCCTGCTCTCGCCGCCGCCCGATGCCTGAGCGGATCAGCATGATCATGACCTTGCTGCTGGCATTGTTGCTGCCGGCCGCCACGGCAATTGCTGCGCCACAAGCCGTGAAGGCCCAGTATGAGGTCTCACTCAATGGTGCGCCCGTAGGCGTGATGCAGGATGTATTCGAGATCCGCGACGGACGCTACAACATCGTCAGTGAAACCCATGCCATCGGCGTACTGGCACTGGTGCAGCGCCGCCCGGCGCGCGTCACCAGCAGCGGCGAGGTCAACCGCACGGGGCTGCGCCCGCAAACCTTTGAAGCCACGCGCGGCAACAGCGATGCGCGGCGCGTGCGCGCCGATTTTGACTGGACCGCACACAAGCTGACGCTGAACCATGACGGCCGCAGCGAAACTGCAGCGCTGCCGCCCGGTGCGCAGGACCGGCTGTCGGTGATGTACCAGTTCCTGTTCCTCAATGCGTATCAGGTGCGCGATCTGAAGTTTGCGATGACCAACGGCCGCAAAATCGATCAGTACCATTACGCCACCGGCCCGGACACCGCGCTGGATACACCGATGGGACGCCTCGCAGTCATTCATCTGGTGAAGCAGCGCGCGCCCGGCGATACCGCCACTGAAATCTGGCTGGCGCACGAACACGCGATGCTGCCGGTGAAAATGCGCATCATCGAAGACGACGGCAGCCGCTACGAGCAGGTCATCGTCAAAATCGAAATGCCGACAGCGGTTCAGCCATGAGCGCACGCCGCACGGCGCGGCGCATGCTCGCCGCCGCGGCCATCTCCTTGATCGCCCATGCCGCGCTGCTCGGCGGCTCATGGCTCATGCCGCCGGAAGCGCCGCCCGAACTGCCGACGCTGACCGCACGCCTGCAACCGCTGCCGCCCCCGCCGCCCGCAAAACCCGTCGCGCCGCAACGTCAGCGTGTGGCTGCCGCAGCACCTTCTGCTAGCGCGCTTCCGTATGTCGCGCCGGTGCTGAGCGACAGCACAGCTGCAACCACCGCAGAACCGGCTGCACCGCCGCCTGCCGCAGAACCGGCTGCACCGCCGCCTGCCGCTGAACCGGTAGTCACTGCGAGCGCCGCACCCACCGCATTCCGCATGCCCGAAGCGCCTCCGGTGCCCAGCTTCCCGCGCAAAGGCCAGATCACCTATCAACTGACGATGGGGCCCGACCAGACGCCCGTTGGCCGTACGGTGCAAACCTGGGAATTCGAAGGCACGCAGTACCGGCTGGGCAGCCAGTCGGAAAGCACCGGCTTGATCGAAATGTTCCGGCCGCACCGTTACAACTATCTGAGTAAAGGCACGCTGTCCGATCAGGGGCTGCGCCCCGAACGGTTTCTCGCCAGCGTGAAACGCGGCAGTCGCACCGAAGAATCCATCGCGGTGTTCGACTGGAACGAGCACAAGGTGCGGCTGGGCCGCATGCCGCAGCAGACCACGGTCGAACTACCCGCCGACAGTCAGGATGTCATCAGCTTCATGTATCAGCTCGCGCTGGCGCCGCCGGCGCCGGGACGCATCCGTTTTCCGTTCACACGCGGAGCCCGCCTTGACATGGTGAGCTTTGATGTACTGCCGCCGGAAACCATTGACACGCCGCTGGGCCGCCTGCGCACCATTGCCGTGGTCCAGGTGCGCGAGGGCGACAGTGAAAGCCTCGCCGTATGGCTCGCCACGGACTACCGCAATCTGCCGGTACGCATCCGTTTTTATAACCGCCATGGCGAGGTCTCGGGAGAGCAACTCGTCGACGAAATCAGGGTCAGTGACCGATGAAACCTCCATATAAAAAATCCCGCCAGAAAACCGAAGAAACGGTTGTCAACTCACGCTCGGGACCTTCGCACAGCCGTCTTGATGAAGCCGCCAGCGCGCTGAGCCGCGTGCTGACTTTTGAATATCCGGCGGATGCCGTGCTCAGCCGTTATTTTCGCGACCGTCTGGCGCTGGGTCAGCAGGACCGCGCCTTTGTCGCGGAGTCGGTGTTCGGCGTATTGCGCCGCAAGCTGCTGCTGGATTACATCGCGCCGGAGGCTACGCCCCGCCAGCTGCTGCTGCTATGGCTGGCGCGGATTGGCGGATACAGCGGACGCGAGCTAGGCGCACTGTGCTCCAGCGAAGAAACACAATGGCTCAACAGCACCCGCGCCCAGGGCACGCTGCCGCTGTCGGTTGAGGCGGACCTTCCGCAATGGGTCATCGAACGCCTGCCGGAACATGATGCGGATTTCATCCGTGCGCTCGGACGCTCATTGCAGGAATCCGCGCCGCTCGATCTGCGCGTCAACACACTGCGCGCCACCCGTAACGAAGTACTGGCGCGGCTGGAAGCCGAAGGTATCGCGGCTGCGCCGACGCCGCTGTCGCCGATCGGCATCCGGCTGCAGGGCAAACCCGCGCTGAGCCGCCATCCGCTGTTCACCAGTGGCGCGGTGGAAGTGCAGGACGAAGGCAGCCAGCTGCTGGGTTATCTGCTAGCGCCGCGGCGCACCGATCTGGTGGTCGATTTCTGTGCCGGCGCCGGCGGCAAGACACTGATGCTCGGCGCACTGATGAATTCGCAGGGCCGCATTTATGCTTTCGACGTTTCGGAGAAACGCCTGTCGAAACTGAAGCCGCGACTGAAACGCTCCGGCCTGTCCAATCTGCACCCGCAGGTGATAGCACATGAAAACGACACCAAGGTGAAACGCCTCGCCGGCAAGATCGACCGCGTGCTGGTCGATGCACCGTGCAGCGGGCTGGGCACGCTGCGCCGCAATCCCGATCTGAAATTCCGTCAGTCGCCGGAAGGCGTGGCGGAGCTGCTGGTGAAACAGACCTCAATCCTCAACGCTGCGGCACGACTGGTCAAACCCGGCGGCCGGCTGGTCTACGCGACCTGCAGCCTGCTGACCACGGAAAACCAGCAGATCGTCGACGCATTTCTCGCCGCACATCCGCAGTTCACCGCACTGAACTGCGGCGACCTGCTGCAGAAACAAGGCATCACGCTGGAATGCGGCGACCACATGCAGCTGTGGCCGCATATTCACCGTACCGACGGATTTTTTGCCGTGGCATTGGAGCGCGCCGCAGGCTGAATGTGCAGTTCCTGCGTGCTAACATGATTTTCCAAAATGCTCCGCAACCCCTATCAACGTCCATGATCGTATCCGCTGAAATCCACGGTTTGCTGCTCGACCTCTTGGAAGACCTGCGCAGCATCAAGATCCTGTGGCAGGTCGGCGTGCTGCTCTCCTGCATCGGCATCGGCTGGTTCCTCGCACGCAGCTACAACCGGCGGGTGCAAGGCCATGCGCCGATGGACGTCACCCAGGCACTGGGGGTCGGCAGCCTGCAACGGCTGATGTTCCCGCTGTCGGCACTGGTAATGGTCACCATCGGCCGCGCGATCCTGCATTACTGGCAGAAAACGCCGCTGCTGGATGTCGCGGCGACGCTGCTGCTGGCGATGGCGCTGATCCGCATGTCGATTTATGCCATGCGTCACACCTTCGCTCCCAGCGACTGGCTGCGGGTATCGGAGCGCTGGATCAGCTGGCTGGCGTGGATCGGGGTCGCCATCTACCTCACCGGACTGTGGCCGGCGCTGCGTGAAATTCTTGAAGATGTCGGTTTTACGACAGGCAAACACCAGATTTCGCTGCTGCTGGTGCTTCAGGCATCGCTGTCGGTGATTGTCACGCTTTTCGTCGCGTTGTGGCTGGGCCGTCTGATCGAAACGCGCCTTATGAAAGCCACCACGCTGCAGATCAACCTGCGGGTGATGTTCTCCAAGCTTGCGCAGGTCATCCTGCTGCTGGCCGCTTTCCTGATTGCATTGCCGGCCGTGGGCATCGATCTCACCGTGCTGTCAGTGTTCGGCGGCATGCTCGGTGTCGGCATCGGCTTCGGCCTGCAGAAAATCGCCGCCAACTACATCAGTGGCTTCATCATCCTGCTCGACCGCTCGGTCAGCATCGGCGATGTTGTGACCATCGGCGAGCATTCGGGCACGCTGACGCAGATGACCGCGCGTTATGTCGTGGTACGCGGCCATGGCGGCCTCGAAGCCATCATCCCGAACGAAACCATCATCACGTCGACGGTGGTCAATCATTCCTTTACCGACCGCAAGGTCCGCGTCGCCCTGTCGATACAGGTCTCCTACACCGCGGATCTGGATGTCGCACGAAAACTCATGATCGAAGTCGCAGCCGCGCATCCGCGGGTTATCGCCGATCCGGCGCCGGCCGCGCTGATCACCGGCTTTGCCGACAGCGGCATCAACCTCGAACTGGACGTGTGGATCGCCGACCCGGACCAAGGTCAGGCAGCCCTGCGCTCCGACCTTTATGCCGGCATCTGGCAGGCCTTCCGCCGCGACGGCATCGAAATCCCCTTTCCACAGAGGGAAATACGGGTTCTGGGGACGGTCCACACCAGCCCGGACCAGATATAATTTTCAATAAATACAAATAGTTAAAAATTAGTTCCCGGTGTATTTTGACATCCGGGCTATCCCCCGCAGTTGATCTTCAGTACACTCACCCCTTAGTTGCAAAAGCACCCATATTTAACGAGGAATTGAATGTACACAGGGGTCCTGGATTTACCGTGGTGGGGTTATATCGCTTATACCCTCATCCTTACCCACATCACGATCGCGGGTGTCACGATTTACCTGCATCGTCACTCTGCACACCGTGCACTGGATCTGCATCCGATCCCGGCGCATTTCTTCCGTTTCTGGCTGTGGCTGACCACCGGCATGCTGACCAAACACTGGACAGCCATCCACCGCAAACACCACGCCAAATGCGAAACGGTTGATGACCCGCACAGCCCGCAGATTTTCGGCATCCGCAAAGTCCTGCTGCAAGGCGCCGAACTGTATCGCAAGGAAGGCCGCAATCAGGAGACGCTGGACCGCTACGGTTACGGGACGCCCGACGACTGGCTCGAACGCAACATTTACTGCCATGACCGCTGGGGCATTTCCGTCATGCTGGTCACCAACGTGATCCTCCTCGGACCGATCGGCATCACCGTTTTTGCCGTGCAGATGCTGTGGATTCCCTTCCTGGCCGCCGGCGTCATCAACGGCATCGGCCACTACTGGGGCTACCGCAACTTCCAGCCTGCCGACGCCAGCACCAACATCATTCCCTGGGGCATCCTGATCGGCGGCGAAGAACTGCACAACAACCACCACGCCTACGCCACCTCGGCCAAGCTGTCTAACCGCTGGTATGAGTTCGATATCGGCTGGCTGTATATCCGCATTCTCGAAACGCTCGGACTCGCCCACGTCAAGAAAATCGCGCCGAAGCTGGTACTCGACAACTCCAAGACCATTTGCGATCTCGCGACGCTGCAAGCCGTGCTGACCCACCGCTACGAGGTGATCGCCAAATACGCGACTTCCCTGCGTCAAACCTGCGCCGGCGAACTGCAGGCACTCAAAGGCGCCGGCGTCGACATGGGTAAACTCAAGCGCTGGCTGCGCATCGACAAGGCCGCATTGCCTGCCGCCGAGCTGGAGCAGCGTGAAGCCGCGATCCGCCGGAGCAACACCCTCGCCACCGTCTACACCATGCGCGACGAACTGGCGCAGGTCTGGCAACGCTCTACCGCATCGAAAGAACAACTCGTCAAACAACTGGAAGACTGGTGCCATCGCGCCGAAGCGAGCGGCATCGATGCGCTGCAGAAGTTCTCCCGGCAGCTGCGTTGCTACGCTGCCTGAGCGCTGCAAGCACCAAACAAAAAGCCCGCTGATCAGCGGGCTTTTTTATTATTTCTGACGCGGCAATTACTTGATCTTTGCTTCCTTGTAAGCCGCACCACGGCAACTTCTCGATTGAGGAATTTTGCGGCAATAAAAAACCCGCCTGCCGGCGGGTTCTTCATTTCCGCTGAAGCGGCGATTACTTGATCTTCGCTTCTTTGTAAGCCACGTGTTTGCGCGCGACGGGATCAAACTTCTTGATCTCCATCTTTTCAGTCATCGTGCGCTTGTTTTTAGTGGTGGTGTAAAAGTGACCCGTGCCGGCGGTCGATTCGAGTTTGATTTTTTCACGCATGATCGTTTCCTGGTTTAGACGCGTACGCCCTGCTCACGCAGGTCGGCGAGCACAACATCAATGCCCTTGCGATCAATAGTACGCAGGCCGGCGGTGGATACACGCAGGCTAATCCAACGGTTTTCGCTTTCGACCCAGAACCGGCGCTTTTGCAGGTTGGGCAGGAAACGCCGTTTCGTCTTGTTGTTGGCGTGGGAAACGTTGTTCCCAACCATCGGCTTTTTGCCGGTGACGCAGCAGACCCGTGCCATTTCAGTGCTCCGCAAATTCAGAAAAGGCGAGATCATACACTGAAATGCCCCTCTGCCTCAACCCTTTAGCGCCTTGAAACCCAGCGGCAGCAAAAAAATAATTCAATAAAACAATAACTTACAATATCCCGCGTTCGGCAAAGGACAAAGCACCGTCCCCGGCGACAACAAAATGGTCCAGTACGCGCACATCCACCAGCGCCAGAGCCTGCTTCAACGCCGCTGTCAGCGCCTCATCCGCCCGACTCGGCTCAGCGACGCCGGAGGGATGGTTGTGCGCGAAAATGACTGCAGCAGCGTTGAAATGCAGTGCCCGTTTGACGACTTCGCGGGGATAGACGCTGGTCTGGGTCAGCGTGCCGCGGAACAGCTCCTCAGAGGCAACCACGCGGTGCTGGGCATCGAGAAAAACGGCGACGAAGACCTCATGCGGCCGGGCATGAAGCAGCAGGCGCAGATAGTCGCGTACGGCACCCGGCGCCGACATCGCCGCGCCCGCCGCCAGTTTCTCGCGCAGCGTGCGTCTTGCGATTTCCAGCGCCGCCTGCAACTGTGCATATTTCGCCGGCCCGAGTCCTGGCCCGGAACAGAAAGATTCATTGGCGGCACCGGCCAGTGCAGACAGCGAACCGAATCGGGTCAGCTGGTCGCGCGCCAGTTCAACCGCGCTTTTGCCCTTGATGCCGGTGCGCAGAAAAATCGCCACCAGTTCGGCATCCGACAGCGCCTGCGGCCCCTTGGCGAGGAGTTTCTCGCGGGGACGGTCATCCAGCGGCCAGTCGGTAATCGCCATCGCGGTTTCTCCGGGTTGATTCTCAAAAACGCACCAGAACGGCCGCGGTTTACCCGTCGCCGGATTTACAGTTACACTTGCCTCCCCCTCACGTGGAAAGCGCTACGTGTCTGATATTGAACGTAAAAATGATCGCAAAAAAGTTCTGCTCGGCCTGACCGGCGGCGTCGCCGCGTACAAGGCTGCGGAACTGGTGCGCCGGCTCGGCGACCGTGGCATTGAAGTGCATGTGGTGATGACCGAAGCCGCCTGCGGCTTCATCACGCCGGCGACACTGCAGGCGCTGTCGGGCCATCCGGTTTACACCAGCATGTGGGACGGCCGCATCGAAAACGGCATGCCGCACATCGAACTGTCGCGCGACAAGGACGCCATCGTGGTCGCGCCGGCAACCGCCGACTTCATGGCTAAAGCGGCGCTCGGTCTCGCCGACGATCTGCTGTCGACACTGTGCCTTGCCCGCGACTGTCCGCTGATTGTCGCGCCGGCAATGAACCGCCAGATGTGGGAACACCCGGCAACGCAGCGCAATGTCGCCCAGCTCAAACGCGACGGCGTTACCATTCTCGGCCCCGAAAGCGGCGACCAGGCCTGCGGCGAAACCGGCATGGGCCGCATGCTCGAACCGGATACACTGGCCGAAGCGGTCAGCGCTTTCCTTGCACCGAAAATCCTCAAAGGCAAACGCGTGCTGATGACCGCGGGTCCGACCTTCGAACCGATTGATGCCGTGCGCGGCATCACCAACCGCAGCTCCGGCAAGATGGGTTATGCACTGGCGCGCGCGGCCATCGCGGCTGGCGCTGAAGTCACACTGATCTCCGGACCGGTGAGCTTGAACGCCCCCTTCGGCGCCGCTGTGACGCGCGTACAGACCGCGGCGGAAATGTTCGAAGCCGTAAAAAAACATGCCGCCAAAGCCGACATTTTCATCGGCGTCGCCGCGGTTGCCGACTACCGCACCAGCGCACCACGCAAACACAAGATCAAGAAAACCGAGGAAGACCAGCTGCACATCAGCCTCGTGCCGAACCCGGACATCCTCGGCTGGATCGCCTCGCGCCCGAAGCCGCCGTTCTGCGTCGGCTTCGCTGCGGAAAGCCGCAACCTCGACGCCTATGCCGACGAAAAACGCCGTCGCAAGAAAGTGCGGCTGATGATCGCCAACCTTGCGCAGCACGCCATCGGCGCCGACGACAACGAAGTGTCGATGCTCGATGACAACGGCACACATCGCCTGCCGCTCGCATCAAAGGATGTGGTCGCACAACAGATTGTTGCCCACATCGCCGGGCTTTGTGATTCAAAAGCACGCAAGTCGAAATAACCGGATACCCCTGAGCCGTCACCGGCCCAGGCGATCAACACGACACCACCCACTGCGCCCATGAAATCCATCGACGTCAAAATCCTCGACCCGCGCCTGCGCGACCAGCTGCCGCAATACGCAACCCCCGGCTCCGCCGGACTCGACCTGCGCGCCTGCCTTGATGCGCCGCTGACGCTGAACCCCGGACAGACCGCGCTGATTCCCGCGGGCATGGCCATTCACATTGCCGATCAGGGACTCGCGGCGATGATCCTGCCGCGCTCGGGCCTTGGCCACAAACACGGCATCGTGCTCGGCAATCTGGTCGGTCTGATCGATTCGGACTATCAGGGTCAACTCTTCGTCTCGACCTGGAACCGCGGCCATGCCGCCTTCACCATCAACCCGCTGGAACGACTGGCGCAGCTGGTGATCGTTCCCGTGGTTCAGGTCGCATTCAACGTGGTTGATGACTTCGAAGCCTCTCACCGCGGTGCCGGCGGTTTCGGCAGTACCGGCAAGGGCTGACATGTCGCAGACCTCTGGCTTGGTATTGTTCGCGCACGGCGCGCGCGACCCCGAATGGGCGGAACCCTTCCGCGCCATTGCCGCGCGTGTCGCCGCAACCCGTCCTGATTTCACGGTCCGCCTGGCCTTCCTGGAATTCCAGAAACCGGCGCTTGCCGATGCCATCACTGAACTTGTCGCAGCGGGTAATCAGCGTATCCGCATCGCCCCCCTGTTCATGGCTCAGGGCGGTCACCTGAAAAATGACGTACCCAAACTGCTCGACGACATCCGTATCCGTCATCCCGCAGTAAAACTGGATCTGTTACCCGCCATCGGCGAGGTTGCCGAACTGCGCGACGCCATCGCGCACTGGCTGATCAAGGCCGCACCGGAGATTCCCGCATGAAACGCATCTTTCTCAGCATGACCTTTTGCCTGACCTTTTCTTTTGTTGCCTTTTCCGCAAACGCGGAAATGCCGCTGATCGAACTCAAGGCAGGCAAACAGAAATTGACCGCGGAGGTTGCCAATACCGATCCCGATCGCATACAGGGTCTGATGCACCGGCGCATGCTTCCCGAGAACCGCGGCATGCTGTTCGTTTTCCCGAACATCGGCTACCACGGCATCTGGATGAAAAACACCTTCATCCCGCTGTCGGTGGCCTTCATCGACGACAAGGGGGTGATCGTCAATATCGAGGACATGCAGCCGAATACCCTCGACGCGCACAACGCGAAACAGCCGGTACGTTATGCGCTGGAAATGAACCTGGGCTGGTTCCGCAAACACGGTATCGCCCCCGGCACGAAACTCGAGGGTCTCGACAGGGCGCCGCCGCCGCGCTGAAACGCCGGCAATAAAAAAGCCCGGGGATCACCCGGGCTTTTTTTACGGCTGAAACCTCTGTTTTACAGGCCGCCGTTCTGCTGGGCCACCATGCAAAACAGCATGGGCACCGACAGCATAGTGTTGAAGCGTGAAGCCAGCATCGCGAGGCGTGCCGCTGCCGCCTTCGCCGGCGCCTCGACAGTAACGATACCGAGCGCCTTTTTCTGGTTCGGCCAGATGATGAACCATACGTTGAAGGCCATGATCAGGGCCAGCCACATGCCGATGCCGATCGCAGTGAACGGTTTGCCGAACATCAGCGCGGTGCCGAGATAGCCGTTCATTGAAGCAACGATCAGGCCGGTAATCACCGTGGCCAGTGCGGCCCAGCGGAACCAGAAAAGTGCGGTCGGCGCGATGACTTTGCCGATAGCCGGTTTCTGCTCATCGGGAATCTTGGCCATCGACGGAATCTGCACAAAGTTGAAGTACCACAGCAGGCCGATCCACATCACACCGGCCATCACATGCAGCCAGCGGAACAGAAAAGCGAACCAGGCGTGGTCACCGCCACGCGCACCGGCGCCGCCAGTGGCGACAATAAGAACAACGAGAATGATGAAACCTGCGAGGATGGTACGTCCCAGAGACTGGAATATGGCTCCCATGCGTGCACTCCTTTCACTGCGTAATTGTTATGGACCAACCAGAGCAAAATCAGCGCGCAGTCTAGCACAGCGACGCGCCGTCAAGGCCAAAGGCCATGACGGCGGCAGGGGAAAATCCGCAGAATAAGCAACCGGTCAGGCGGCAGCGAGGCTGCCGGTTTCCACGGCCACTATGGCTTTGGCCTGATTCAGATCCTGCGCATAACCGGCGCCGTAGAGGCAGCAGGCAATCTGGTTGGCGATCGGCGCCGGCATCGGGATGCGACCTTCAAGTACACCGGTAATCCATAGTGCAGTGCCCTTAAGGTCCTGCGCCGCCGGCAACGGATGGGCGCAACGCGGCGTCGCTTCGGCATCGAACAGCATACGCACGGCACCTTCGGTCACCAGAGTCATCGCCGGCCGGCATTGCGCATCGACCACGGCATCGCCGTCGAGTGATTCAAACAGCAGCGCGGTGGTACCTGTTTCGCAGATCAGCGATTGCAGCATCACGCATTCACGTGCGCCGGATGCGGGAATCAGATGTAGGGATTCACCGCCGAAGGGATCGGCCAGACGCGCCAGCAGGCGCGCCAGCGTGCCGCCGCCGAGGCGGGCGCGCAAGGCCAGCAGATCGGCAATTGCCGGCGATACCGCTCCGGTCGGCAGAAACACCGACTGCCCTGCGCCCAGCGCCTGCTGCGCTTGGGCAAAACTCGCAATGGGCATGATGCCCAGTTCGCGGAACAGATAAGCCGATGCAACGCCGCTGCCGCCGCTCAGCGCGCCATGCACCAGCACGGGAATGCCGATCCGCCGCAGGCTGATCGCCAGTAACGGCGCGAGATCGGGTTGATGCTTTGCAGTACCGTAAACCGGCATCAGCACCGGCCGCCATTGCGTCGCCGGCGTAGTCGCATGAAACACGCGTGTCGACAATGCCGCCAGCACGCCGTGCAGTTCCTGCTGGGTCAATGCGCGCTGTTCGAGCAGCACCAGCAGGCCGCCCATTTCCAGTTCGGAAACCCCGCCATCAAAAATGGCCGAGAACAATGTTTCCGCTTCGTACTCCGACAGCGACTGTTGCGCCGCCAGCAGTTCGATCAGGTGTGCCCAGTTCATGCTGCGCTCCTCCGGTATTGATGACCGTTGGTTTCTGGGCTGTCTATGAGCAACCGCCGTGCCATATGCCGCAAACCCCTGTTGCCCCTGAAAACCACCGGGATACACAGGAATCCGCCGCGTTACGGTGCGGCAACCGACGCGATTGCTTTATTTTGGTGCCGGACTTCTTATGTTGCGCCGCACAAGAAACGGGCCATGAATGTCCTCCCGCAGGACATTGGATCGCGGCTGAAACCCGGCAGCATCAACCAGCGCCGGCCAGGCAAAAGAAAAGGGCATACCGGAACCGGTACGCCCTTCCCGCTGCAGCGCCGGAAGCGCCGCTTGTTATCGCGATCAGCCTTTGAGGCAGCTGCTCATGAATTTCTTGCGCTCATCGCCAGCTTTGCCTTCGGCCTTGGCGCTGCAATCCTTCATGCGATCCTGCTGCTTCTTCTGCGCCGCGCTCGGCTCTTTCTTGCCGTCTTCGCCTTTCAGGCAGGAACTCATGAACTTCTTGCGGTCATCGCCCGACTTGCCTTCAGCCTTGCCGCTGCAATCCTTCATGCGCTCCTGCTGTTTCTTCTGCGCTTCGCTCGGCTCTTTCTTGGCTTTCTCGACAGCAGGTGCTGCTTTTTTCTCGGCAGCAGGCACCGCTTTTTTGGCTTCGGCTTTAACGTCAGCCTTGTCTTGCGCATGCGCGGTGGACAGGGCGAACAGGGCACAAATTGCGGCAGCGATCAGTTGTTTCATGGAAACCTCCTCAGAAAATTCTTAAAACTCAATAAAAACAATGTTTTATCAAGATCCGCTGCCGCCACACCGGCCACGCAGTCCGATGCTCACTTTAACGCCGCCCGGTTTCATGCGGATGACAGTGCGAAGGCATCGGCCAGCAATTCATAGGAATGCAGACGTGAGTCGTAGTCACCGGTGATGGTAATCACCATCAGTTCATCCGCCTCAAACTCGGCTTTGATCTCCAGCAGTCGCTGTTTGACGACATCCGGCGTGCCGAGCACGACGCGCCGGCTGTGGTGCGCAATGCGCTGACGGTCGGTATCGGTGTACGGATAACGCTCCGCCTCTTCCAATGTCGGCACCGGTGCATTGACGCCGTAATCCATATTCAGCCGGCGCAGGTTGACGCTCTGCGACAGACGCTGCGCCTGCTCCTGGGTATCGGCACAGATCACGAACACGCAGACCATCGCCTGCGGCTGCGGCTCGCGTGGTGACGGCTGATAACGCTTTTTGTAATCGCGCATCACGACGTCGCCCCCGCGCGCACTGATGAAATGCGCAAACGCAAAACGCAAACCGAGCTGCGCCGCCAGCGCGCCGCTGTAGTCCGATGAACCGAGCAGATAAATCTGCGGGCTGGTCGGCCCCGCCGGCTGCGCTTTCACCTGACGGAAGGGATGATCATCGGGCATGTCATCGTCAAGAAAGGCCGTGAGGTATTGCACCTGATCCGGAAAATCGTCGGCCGAGGGATAACGCCCCTGCCCCATCGCCATCGCCGTCGCCTGGTCACCGCCCGGCGCACGGCCGATGCCCAGATCAATGCGCCCCGGGAACAGCGCCTCGAGCATGCGGAACTGCTCGGCAATTTTTAAAGGACTGTAGTAAGGCAGCAGTACGCCGCCGGTACCGACACGGATTTTTGAAGTGGCCGAAGCCAGCCGTGTGATCAGGATTTCCGGGCAGGGATCGGCCAGCGCCATGATCGAGTGATGCTCGGCGCACCAGTACCGGTAAAAACCCATCTGCTCAGCGGCCTGCGCCAGACGCAAGGTCTGCTGGATCGCCTGCTGCGGCGTGTGACCGCTGATCACCGGCGACTGATCGAGGACGCTGAGTTTCAAAGCAGCCATCCTTATTTCTCGGAACCGCGGATAAACGCATCCAGCACGCCGCACCAACCCAGCGCGAGATTGGTCCGGTTATAACCGCCGCCGCCGAATCCCATGATGCGGCCCTGGCACATTTCATTGGCCAGCACACACAGCCGCCGCGCCGCGTGCGCATGGGTTTCCGGCGTGTACTGCAGATGCGCCAGCGGATCGCCGGCGATGCTGTCCGCGCCTGCCTGAAACACGATGAACTCCGGCTTGTGCGCGCGCAGATGCGCCTCCACACGCTCCCACTCGGCGAGGAACTCGACGTTGCCCGAACCCGGTTTCATCGGAATATTCAGCTTGAGTCCCGCACCTGGCCCCTTGCCGCGCTCGGTTTCTGCACCGGTGCCCGGATACAGAAAACGCCCGTCCTCATGGATGTCGGCATAAACCAGATCAGGGTCGGATTCGTAGGGGTAATACAGCCCGTCGCCGTGATGCACGTCGATATCAACGTAAGCCACACGCTGGATACCGTATTGCGAACGCAGCGTATCGATCACCACGCCACAATCGTTGAACACGCAAAAGCCTGCCGCATTGTCGCGTGAGGCATGATGCAGGCCGCCGATCGGCTGGAAGGTGCGCAGGACATCTCCGGCCATGATGCGCGACAGCCCGTCGAGTGCCGCACCGACGACATGCGCGCTGGCCTCGTACACGCCGGGGAAGGCCGGCGTGTCGCCGTAATCAATCGACCCGTGACCCTGATCCGATAACTGGTGCACTCGCTGCACATGATCTTCGCCATGAAAGCGCGCGATCTCTTCGGCCGTTGCTGCACGCGAACCAGACAGTGCGGCCGAATGATCGAGCTTCTGCTTGGTTGCTTCTTTCCAGAACGCATCCTGCCGGTCCGGTCCCCAGGGATGACCGTCGGGAAAACCGTAACGGCCCAGCGCCTCATCGACATACAACGCTACTTCATTCCGCATGACTACTCCTCCAGTATTTCCCTAGAACAGACTACCCTGTTTAACCGCGCCGGGCACCCGGAATTGAGAGGTGTCACGCTGCATGCCCTCACCGCGCCGCGCCTGGTTCAACCCGGCCTTTTTGCAGGCAATGTCAAAACGCCGCGCGAGGATATGCGCGAACTCGCCGTCGCCCCGCATGCGGCTGCCGAATTCCGGATCGTTGTCCCGCCCGCCGCGCATCGCCTGTACGCGGCTCATCACATGCGCGGCCTTCAGCGGATAATTTCGCTCGAGCCATTCGCGGAACAGCGTTTTCACTTCGAAAGGCAGGCGCATCAGGATGTACGCCGAACGCTGCGCACCGTGCTCAGCCGCTGCCGCAACAATCGCCTCGATTTCTTGATCATTCAGGAAGGGCACCACCGGCGCCACCATCACGCCGACCGGAATGCCGGCATCCGCCAGCGCACGCACCGCCTGCAGCCGCCGTGAAGGCGCGGTGCAGCGCGGCTCCATGCGCCGCGCCAGTTCATGATCCAGAGATGTCACCGACAAAAACACCTCCGCGAGCCCTTTCGCCGCCATCGGCCCGAGGATGTCGATGTCGCGTTCGACCATTGCGTTTTTGGTGACAATACCCACCGGCTGGTTGAACTCAGCACAGACTTCAAGGATGCCGCGGGTGATACCACGCGAACGCTCGGCTGGCTGATAAGGGTCCGTGTTGGCACCAAGCGCAATCAATTCACATTTGTGGCCGGGCTTGGATAATTCTTTGCGCAGCAACTCCGGCGCATTGATCTTGGCAAAGATCTTCGTTTCGAAATCAATGCCCGGAGACAGGTTGCGATAGGCATGACTGGGGCGCGCATAACAATAAATGCAGCCGTGCTCACAGCCCTGGTAGGGGTTTATCGATTGGGTAAAGGGAATGTCCGGCGAATCGTTGCGCGCGATGATCGACTTTGCGCGCTCATCGGTCACCACGGTTTTCAGCGCACGCTCTTCGTCCTGCGCAGCGCTTTCCCACCCGTCGTCATAACCCTCGCGCCCGACCTGCTCAAAGCGCCCTTCGGGATTGACGCCAGCGCCGCGCCCCTTGCGCGGATCGGCATGTTTGCCGGTCAGCGTCCGCAGCGGCATGGTTACTCCGCGCGGTAGGCGTGGGTGGTCATGAGTTCAAACACTTTGCGCTGTTTGCCGTCGCGTCCCTTGCCGGTGACCTCGGTTCGCACCACTGCCACCAGGCGGCCGTGATGCACAACCTTGGAACGGATTTTCAGCGCGCGGCCCTCGCCGGGACTGATATACCAAGCCGACAGCGCGGTGAGCTGCCAGTGCGGCGTCAGCGCGGCACTGGCGTTTTCAGCAGCCAGTCCGAGCAGAATGCCGCCCTGCACATGTCCGACGCGGTTGCCGATATGCGGGCCGTTCTTCACCGTCGCATGCGAACCGCCAGGCTGATGGGTCGACTGCACACCCCAGAAATGCCTTACAAAGGAACCGCCGTGCTCGCGCACCCAAGCCAGCGAGGCTTCCGCGGCTGCAACAATTTTTTTCTCGTCCGGAAGGAGTTTGCCGCCAGGAATATCTGGCGTCGGGTTCTCGCCCCGGCGACGGTGCGGCACCGGATGCAGCTCGACGCCCTTCGGCGGCTTCAGCACCATGAAGGTTGCCGTGCCCGTGCACACCAGCCCGGCCTCGTTACGGATCGTCACGGTACTCAAACCCTGGCGACCCGCAGCACCTTCGACAAAACCGTGCATCTCGCCGCGACCATGCAGACGGCCATCGGCACGTGCACCTGTGAACTGCAAATTCATCGTCACCGTTGCCAGCCGCGTACTCGGCTCCAGACCAGCACGCACCGCACCAGCCATCGCCAGATCCGCAAGGATCGCAAAGCCCGAAAGGCTCAGCTGCCCGTCCACCGTCGATGAGAAGGGCTGGACATCCACCGACAGCGAGGTGTGGTCGGTGCCGACATGGTCATAGGACAGATCCAGGAAATTGCCGGCGAAGTGATAACCCGGCTCGCGGTTCAGCGCGACCCCGCGTATCACCTGTGTGCGAATCAGGGCCAGCGTGGATTCATCAACGGGTGCTGCGTGCGACGGCGTCGCGTGTTTCGGATATTCGGTCATGCTGCGATTGTAACAAGCGCCTGCGTCGTTGCCCCGCCGCGACCACAGGCTGGCGTGAATATTTAATGGTCTGTTTTTATTATTCTTTTCTGTCAGCGCCACGAAGGGCCGCAGCAACCGCATCCAGCGCAGCAATCGGGGCACGGCCCTGCGCCCGCGCCAGATCCAACGCTACCGCATTCAACGCACGGTAGGCCTCGGCAAGCCGCGGATCCAGTGCAGTCAGCGCCGCCAGCTGTCGTGAAACCACCGCAGCATCACCCCGCGCCACCGGCCCGGTCAGCGCCCGCACCGTCCCCAGCGCAAATACATTGTCGAGAGTCTCGCGCACCAGCGGCTCCATCATCGACTGCGCCGTGGCACGGTCCAGCCCAGCGCTTTCATACGCACGCAGCCCGGATTCCATCAAAGCCGTCAGATCGTTGCACACCAGCACGCTGGCCGCGTGATACAGCGTCTTGCCCGCCGGATCAATCTGCGCCACGCGTGCACCAAGTTGTGCGAACAGCGGCCGTAGAAGCGCCAGTGCTGCGGCGTCGCCTTCAACCGTGCACCAGGTGCCGGCAAACGATTCAAGCGCCCTCTCCGGCTCGGCAAAACTTTTCAGCGGATGCACGCTCGCCAGCTTTGCCCCGCAGGCCACTAACGGCGAGAGGATCGATGCGGCTTGCGCACCGCTGCAATGAAACAGCACATCTCCGGCGCGCACGTTACCGGTCGCCGCCAGCGCCGAAGCCATCGATGCAATCGCGCCATCCGGCGGCGTCAGCAGCCACAACGCTGCAGGCCGCATGTCAGCCAGCTTACGCACTGCCCGACCGCTGCCGATAAAAGCCACCGCCGCTTCCGCTGTCACGAACTCGGCGCTCAGTACGTCCTGCAACGCACAAAGTCCCTTGCGCACGAGTAATGCGCCCAGCGTGAGCCCGACGCGTCCGGGACCAATGATGTTGAGCGTCGTCATCTGATGAAGGACTGGTTGATTACCAGGGTGCCGGCGCAGCCGCCGCGATCAGCAACAGATCGACATACCGCCCCGCACCACTGGTCAGCACAGGGTAATGCCGGTCGCTGATAAAACGCAGGCGGCCATTCTCATCCTCAATGCGCACCTGCACGGAATAGGTAAAACGTTCTTCAATCCGTTTCGGGTCGTAGGCAATCTCAAAGGCAAGCGGAACCTGCCGGCCGGCGGTCTTGATCACCTGCTCGCCGATCACGGTCGCCGGTGAGTCGGCGCGTGAGACATCAACGAGGCGGTCCTTGACGACTGCGGATGGCGGCAGAGCGATGCTTACGCGGCAGGTCATGCAGCCGGTTACGATCTTCGATTGGACCGGCGACGCCGAATTCAAAGCGCACCCCGTAATCAAAAAAGCACAGCCCAAAACAAAGGCTGCTTTTCTTAATACATTCATCAACTTCCCTCACAGGCAAACAACTGCATCGTTGCAGTTTACCCAATTAATCAGCTCAAACACCCTGAAACTCCTTGTGCGGGCCTGTCCACAAACCGTAACGGTCAGGCGTTATAGTTTCAATATGAACAACACCCGTCGCAGCTTGCTGATCCGCAGCGCCGCCCTTTCCGCCGCGCTGGCCCTGCCCGCCACCCGCATCCTTGCACAGCCGCGCTTTGCGCAGAATCCGTTCTCGCTGGGCGTCGCCTCCGGTTATCCGCAACCCGAAAGCGTGGTGCTGTGGACGCGGCTGGCACCGGATCCGTTGAACGGCGGCGGCATGCCAGACGCGAATGTGCCGGTGCGCTGGGAGATTGCCGCGGATGCCAAGTTCAGCAAAATTGTCGATCGCGGCGAAGGGTTGGCAATGCCGCAGTTGGCGCATGCGGTGCATGTGCAGGCGAAAGGGCTCGCACCATCGCATTGGTATTGGTACCGCTTCATGGCCGGCGATGCGGTGAGCACGGTCGGCCGCACGCGCAGCGCGCCGGCCGCCGACGACGCCCGCGGCAAGCTCAGTTTTGCGGTGGCCTCATGCCAGCACTACGAACACGGCTTTTATGCCGCCTATCGCGACATGGCCGGTCAGGAGCTGGATTTCGTGATGCATGTCGGCGACTACATCTACGAAAGTTCCTGGGGCAAGGGCCGGGTGCGTGATCACCATATCCCCGAGCCCTATACACTGGCCGATTACCGCAACCGTTACGCGCAGTACAAGATGGACCCGAACCTGCAGGCCGCCCATGCCGCCTGCCCCTGGCTGGTGACCTGGGATGATCACGAAGTCGATAACGATTACGCAAATGACCGCTCACAGGACCTTGACCCGGTCGAGGCCTTCCTCGCCCGCCGCGCCGCCGCTTATCAGGCCTATTACGAACACATGCCGCTGCCGCCCGGCACCTTCAGCGGTGGGCCGAACATGAAGATCTATGGCACGCATGCGATGGGCCAGCTTGCGCGTATCCAGCTGCTCGACATGCGCCAGTACCGCGATTACCACGTGTGCTCGCGCCCCGGACGCGGCGGCGGCAATCAGGTCAATGTGGCGGAGTGCGCGGACCGCACGAAAACGGAACACTCGATTCTGGGGCGCACGCAGGAACAATGGCTGGAACAGGCGCTGGCGGCCTCACCTGCGCGCTGGAACATCATCGCGCAGACCACGCTGATGGCACAGGCCGATCGCGGCGCCGACACGCGCACGGTCTATACCGATGGCTGGGACGGTTACCCTGCGGCGCGTGAGCGGCTGCTCAAGTTCATTGCCGAACGCAAGGTTCGCAATCCGGTAGTACTTGGCGGCGATGTGCACTTCGCTGCGGCCTGCGACCTGAAAGTGGATTTCGACAATGAACGCTCGCCGGTGGTGGCCAGCGAGTTTGTCGCAACATCGATCACGTCCTACGGCCCGAGCCGCGCGCGCAACGAAACACTGCTCGCCAAAAATCCGCATGTGAAATTCGCCAACAGCCAGCGGCGCGGCTATTCGAAATACGAAGTCACGCCGCGGCGATGGGAAACCAGCTTCCGCGGCGTTTACGATGCCGCCGATCCGCAATCGCGGGCGTATAACCTCGGGCAATATGTAGTGGAGGATGGCAAGTCGGGGGTGCAGCGCGGTTGAGTATTACCGCCGGGCATCGGATCGGCGCAGACGCCTGATTTGGAGCACATGATTCCGGCTTGCGCTGCGCGCGTCCGGAATAACTTATTACTCCAGGTATTTTTTTATATTGACTTTTCAGTCAATCACAGACCGAGGATACGGCCAATGTCCGCGGCATAACGGCTGATCGTTGTGCCCTCGTAAATCGCCTCGTCCACGGTCTCGTCGAGCAGGTCGCGGATGTCATGCAGGCTGTCACTGACCCAGTGGTGGCGTTGCACCGGTGAGTTGAGCACATTGCGCAGGGTCTCCACTTCATCGCGCAAACGCTGCACGTCTTCCGCACCACCCTGCACTTTCGCCAGGTCGCGCTCAAGCGCATGGATCAGTTCCGCGGCCTGTTCGAGGTCGATTTCTTTTGCATTGTTGCTCATGACTGTATTCCTTTTGCGAATCTAGTGGTCGCGCCAGCGGTCAAGCTGCCGCCGCTCGCGCTTGGTCGGCCGGCCGTGGATGTCCTGCGCGGGATCGGCGGCGAACTTGCGCAATGCCGCCTGTTCTTCACGCCGGATGCGGCCGGCTTCGTCTTCAGCATACAGCGTACGCGCAACGGTTGCCGGACCGCGTTTGTCCGATAGCTGCTCGACACGGATCAGCCATTCCGCATTACCGATCTGGATCACCAGTTCGTCACCGACGCGCAGATCCTTCGCCGGCTTGACGCGCTCGCCGTTGACGCGGACCTTGCCGCCTTCGACCGCCTGCTGCGCCACCGAACGGGTCTTGAAAAAACGTGCGGCCCACAGCCACTTGTCGATGCGGACAGACATCTCAGTCCGGCATCGGCATTGCTTTGCGGCCCGGCAGCGCAAGCCAGCCGCGGACGATCCGGTAGAGAATCCACAGCCCGACGACAATCATCAACGGTATGCCGATCACCATGCCGATGAAGGTCGCGATCAGCAAGCCGGCAATCACCACCCACAGCAGCGACCACCAGAAGGTACGGATTTGCCAGGAGAAATGCGAGTCAAGGAATGTGCCGCGCACCTCGTTGCGTTTCACGTAATTGATGATCACCGCGATGATCGACGGCCAGCCGGTCAGGAAAGCCGTGACGATGAATGCCGCACTGAACATGCCCGTCATCACGCTGAAGGCATGCAGTGCATAGATGATGTGCGTAAGCGTGATCAGATCCTGCGAAACCACCGGCGCCAGGGTCTTGCCGTCAATGTCGGTCATGAGTGTCCTTCCTTATGAAAGGTCAATGGCGTGTTTCTTGAAATCCGCAAGTGAAGCAAACTCCAGCGACGCCTCATGCGTTGCCCCGAGCACCACCCGCGGTGCGCACCCCGCATCGAGCGCCTCGCGCCAGCGCGGCGCGCAAAGGCACCAGCGGTCGCCCGGCTGCAGGCCTGGAAAACCGAACTCCGGCACCGGCGTCGACAGGTCATTGCCGCGGCCCTTGCTGAATTCCAGAAACTCAGCAGTCATTACCGCGCACACCGTATGCACGCCGGCGTCTTCCGGACTGGTATTGCAGCAGCCGTCTCGGAAAAAGCCGGTCATCGGCCGCTCGCTGCAGGACTGCAGCTTCTCACCCAGCACGTTGCGGGCAAATTCATTGGGATCAAAACGTCGCATCGCTCAACTCCTCGTTCTGCGGCAAATCACGCGTGGACATGGCGCGTCTGGCGCAGCTTGCCACGCGCGCCCGGCTGCGGTTCCGGCCGCGTGCCGGATTTCATGAAGGGCAAGCGCCCCTTGGCGCCGCTCGCTTCGTAGTCGAAGGCCACCGACTCAACCACCAGCGCTGCATCGGCACCGTTTTCCAGAAGGAAATCGTGCAGGTACCCGCACAATTTTTCCAGCGCAAATTCATGGGTCTTCGCCGTCCGCGAATACAGCCAATCGGTGAACTGCATGAAGCGCGCAAACGGCGCATCAACCAGAAGCAGCGGCAAGGCACGATGGAAACGGCCGGAGTTGCCGATCAGGTCCCAGTAACGGGCGAAGCGCACGATGCGTTGTACGTCGGTGAAGCTCACGGCGTCGGTGGCCAGCACCACATAAGGCGTATCGGGACTGTAGCGCATCGAATGCGCGGTCGTGTGGCGGTCGATGGGCGCGCCGCGCAGGCGCTTGAGGATGCCGACCTGGATTTCGTGCGGCTTCAGCGCATACAGCCGGTCAAAGCCGCGGCCGAAGGTGGCAAGGTCCTCACCGGGCAGCCCGGCAATCAGATCAACATGGATCAGGGCGGGCGATTCCTCGCGCAGCCAGCGCAGATTGGCCTCGGCCAGCGCATTGTCCTGCTTGCGCGAGATGCGCGACTGCACCGCCTCGTCCCAGGTCTGGATTCCCACTTCAAAATGCAGCCGGCCCTGCGGGAAACGCAGGATCGCCGCCTTGAGTTTTTCCGGCAGGTGATCAGGGATCAGTTCGAAATGGATGAACAGGTCATCGCTGAGGCGTTCCAGAAAGAAATCCAGAATCGCCAGACTCGCTGCCACTTTCAGATTGAAGGTACGGTCAACAAAGCGGAAATGCCGAGCGCCGCGGTCATACAACGCCTTCAGTTCAGCCAGGAAACGCTCCTGCTCGAAGGGCCAGGCCGTTTTATCCAGCGCCGACAGACAGAACTCGCACTTGAACGGACAGCCGCGCGAGGCCTCGACATAAATGAACCGTCGCGCGATGTCCTCGTCGCTGTATTCGGCGTAAGGCAAGGTGATATCCGAGAGCCTGGGCTGTTTGCCGGCATGCACCTTCTGCGCCGGTGCCCGTCCGGCCACGATGTCGGCGCACAGTTGCGGGAAGGTAATGTCACCCCAGCCGGTGACCACGTAATCGGCGAGCGCACAGATGCGCTGCTCTCCGGTTTCGTAACTGACCTCGGGGCCGCCCACAACAACAATGATTCCCGGCGCGACGCGCTTGATGATGGCAATCAGCCGCGTGGTTTCCTCGACATTCCAGATATAGACGCCGAAACCAATCAGCCGCGGCCGGTCGGCAAGCAGCTTTTCCGCGATGTCCGCCGGCCGGTCGCCGAGCACGAATTCACGGATGCGGGTCGCCGCACGCAGTTCGCCCATATTGGCGCGCAGATAACGCAGGCCGAGGGCCGCATGGACATAGCGGGCGTTGATTGTGGTCAGAATGATGCCGGACATGGCGGCATTATCGCACCGGGCATGCCATCAACCGGGCGTTTTTGATACCCTAAGCCCCTTTCCTACCTTCCACACCGGACGCAATCGCCATGGCCCAGAGACCCGATACCCCTGACAGCAAAATGGACGCGACGACGCTGTATCGCGAAGACGTCATCACCGACCGCAAGGTCGGCACCATCCGCCGCATGACTCCGATCACCAGCTCTGGCGCCGACGACAGCACGCGCCCGACGGTCTATCTCGGTGAAGCGCAGATCATGACCAACGCCGGCCCGCTGCCGATCAATTTTGAGATCGAAGCCGCAGGTCTGGCTGAAGCCGTCGAGAAATTCGGCGATGCCGCCAAGGAAGCCGTCGAGCGCACGGTGCGTGAACTGCAGGAACTGCGCCGCCAGCAGGCTTCGTCGATTGTCGTACCCGGCATGGGTAATCCCGGCAGCAAGATCCAGATTCCGTGACCGCACCCGCAACCGTTATCCGCTCCGCCGGCGTCGTCATCGCACGGCGCAGCGGCGGCGACTGGCGGCTGCTGGTACTGCGCTCGGGCAAACACTGGGATTTCCCAAAGGGTTTGCTCGACGAAGGTGAAAGCGCGCACGATGCCGCCCGGCGAGAGGCGACCGAAGGTACGGGCATTTCGGACCTGTCCTTCGATGCCGCTGAATCGCACAAGGAAACCATCGCCTACGGTACCGGCGAAATCGCGCGGTATTACCTGGCGATCACCAAGACCCATGAAGTGATCCTGCCCATCGTGCATGAACTAGGGCAGCCCGCTTACGACGAGTGGCGCTGGGTGACGTTTGACGAATCCGAAGATGTGCTGCCGCCGCGGCTGAACGCGGTACTGGCCTGGGTACGGGATACGCTCGACGCACGCTGAGCCGCGTGCAAACCGCAAATAAAAACAGCGCCGTTCGCGGCGCTGTTTTTATTAAGCAGTGACACGAATGCCGGTTAACGCCCCTTCTTCGCCGGGATAATCGGTAACATCAGATAGGACGCCGTCTTGCCGCCGGCATAAATCGTGTTTTTCGCGCCGGCGTTGTAATCGCAGTGGTAATGCGTATACGGCGCACTGCCGGCACCGTCGCGGGGCTGGATATCGATACGGATGCGGTGCCCCTTCTTGAACACCATGCTGGTCGGCCAGACCTCGACACGGCATTCGACGATTTCGCCTTTTTTCAGCCATTGCCGCTCATCGTGCGAGTGGTAAGGGCGGAACGGCAAGGTCTTTTCCGGATCAAGCTTGCGATGCGACGCGCGCAGCCAGCCTTTGGTAACGCAGGGCACCGGCTGACCGTGCTGGCCGACTTCGCAGACATCGTGACCGTCGGGATCAATGTTGCGGATGGTCACGAAGATGTCCATATCCTCGGACGTGCTTGACACCCACAGATTGGCGACCAGCGGTCCGGTGACCTCGGTGTCTTCGGAGAGCACCGGCGTCACAAACGACACGCCGCTGCGGCCTGAGGCACCGTGGCCGTGGGTCGTCGCCAGTGACGATGCCGACGCCACACCTGCACTGGTAGAGCCACTGCCGGAGTAGATGGCCTTTGCCGCGTTGCGCGGTGGCGTCTTGACCAGCGTGCCTTCGAGCAGCTCCTCCTTCTCGGTCGGCTGTCGCTCGATGTTGAGATACATCTTGGTCCACTTCGTGCGCTTCAGCGGCCATTCGTTTTCATAGCGGAAGGGATAGGGTTTCTTGCTGCCGCCGGTGCGGATCTCGAGCTTTACCGGCGGATCTTTCATGATGCCGGTGTCGATGCCCTTCAGCCAGTAATCAAACCAGCGCAGCTGGTCGTTGCGCCCCTCTTCGGAATGGTAGGGATGGAAATGCGAGCCGGTATGGATGCGTAGCTTCTTGTGTTTGGAGGCGGCATTCATGAAGCCCTCGGTATTGCCGCGCAGGTGCATCGAAAAACCGCCCCAGTTACCGACCGAATAAACCGGGACCTTGATCTTGTCCCACTGCGCGCTGTTTGAGCGCCAATACTGGGAATCAAGATCGTTGCGCATGTAGTTCCACATCATGTCGTTGTGGAAGGCATCGGGGTTATAGCTGCGCGGCTTGCCGAGCAGATGATGGGCGGTATGCGTGAGCCACCAGTTGCCGATGAAGCCCAGAGCAAAAATGCCGCCGTGGTACGCCTGATCTCGGTACTGGTCCGCTCGCCCTTCCCAGGGCATGATGCATTTCAGCGAAGGCGGCTGCATGTTGGCGGCGCGCCATTGCGATGATGCGTGATAGGAAATGCCCGACATGCCGACCTTGCCCGAGCACCAGGGCTGTTTGGCGACCCACTCAATGGCGTCATAGGTATCCAGCGCTTCCTGGTAGGAGCTCGGCTCGGATTTGCCCGGCGAACGGCCGGCGCCGCGGGAATCGACACGCACACAGGCGTAACCGCGCGGGCACCACCACAGCGGATTGACCGTTTCCCAGCACATATAGGGATTGGCTTTTTCCTCGAGATCGGCCGGCGGACTCCACACCTTGTCCTTCTGGTAGACACTGGTGTTGAACAGCACCGGCACCTTGTCCTTGAAATTTGGCCGGAAAATGTCGGCATACAACAGCGTGCCGTCGCGCATCGGGATCTGCACGTTCTTTTCAACCACGAGTTTCATTTTGCGCGGCTGCGAAACCTTGTGTTTTCTGCTGCTCATTGCTTGCGGCTCCTGTGTCGTCAGTCTGGTTTCAAATTTTTCAGCGGATGTTCTATTCGGCCACAACGCCGGCGGCGCGGGCCACCTTGGTCCAGCGCTCGATCTCGCTACGGTTGTAACGGTCGTATTCTTCAGGCGAGTTGCCGACGGGTTCCGCACCCTGGCTCGACAAGCCGCTGCGCACGGCGGGATCGGCGAGCGCCCTCACCACCGAGGCATTGAGCCGGTCGATGATCGGGCGCGGCGTTTTTGCCGGCGCAAACATGCCGAAGCCGCTGGAAACGATGAAACCCTTGTAACCCTGCTCGATCATCGTCGGTACATCCGGCGCGGCCGGCGAACGCTTGACGCTGGCCTGGGCGATCATGCGCAGGCGTCCCGCGCGAACAAATTCGATGAATGCCGGAAGCGCCGCGAAAATCATCTGCGCCTGTCCAGAGACCACATCCATCGTCGCAGGCCCGACCCCCTTATACGGCACATGCAACATTTTCAGGCCGGCGGCATGGGACAGCATCTCGACGGAAAGATGTGTCGAAGTACCGTGACCAGGCGTGGCATACGCGAGCTGCCCGGGGCGCGCCTTGGCGAGTGCAACAAGCTGCTTGATGTCGCGAACCGGCAATGAAGGATGCACCACCAGTCCGTTGGGCACGTCAGCGACAAGTGTCACCGGCGCAAAATCGTTGATCGAATCATAGGGCAGCGATTTGCGTACCCCGGGATTGATCACATGGGCTGCAGACACCATGACGATGGTATAGCCATCCGGCGGCGACTTCACTGCCATTGCCGTGCCCAGCGTACTGCCGGCTCCGCCGCGGTTGTCAATCAGGATCTGCTGCCCGAGTTCCTGGGTCATTTTCGGCGCGATGGCGCGGGCAATGATGTCGGTATTGCCGCCCGGTGCAAACGGCACGATCAGCCGGATCGGCCGGACCGGCCAGTTCTGGGCATGACTCACGCCGGCTGCCGCCAATCCGGCGGCAACAACGACGGCACAGCACAAGCGGTGCTTGATCATCTTCTCCTCCATTCGTGAAATGGGCACGGGCGCCTGGATATTTTTTATGGTCGCACCGTGCTATTCCATCAGTGTAATCCTGCCGGACGCCCCAAAAGGCAATCCGTCCAGCATATGACCGCCGGTTTAATGCCGGAAAACGTACCTTTGCGGTGCGATTTTTGCGCTGTATCAATACCTCCGCCGCCCGGCAGCAGTAAGTTGACTCCATGAGCGGACAAACCGCTCTGCACGACAACAATTCATCACAAAGGAGGTTCCTCATGATCAATGAAGTCAGCGGTGACCTTCTGCTCAGCAAGGCCCAGGTAATCGCCCATGGCGTTGCCCCCAACGACCCCTTCCATACCGGCCTGGCGCTGCAGCTGCGCGAACAGTGGCCAGCGATGTACAAAGACTTTCGCCATTACTGCCAGTCCAAACACCCCAAACCCGGCAACCTGTGGGCCTGGATGGGTGCAGATGGCAAACGGGTGGTCAGCCTGTTCACCCAGGACGCCATTGAAGGCCATCACGGCGGCACGCCGGGGGCAGCCTCGGTCCAGCACGTCGGTCACGCCCTGCGCAAACTCGCCAAGCTGGCGGAAGCGGAAAAATTCACCAGCATCGCGCTGCCGCGCATCGCCACCGGCGCCGGAAGGCTGGCGTGGAGCGACGTCAAGCCCTTGTTCGACCAGCACCTAGGCGGGCTGAAAATCCCGGTTCTGGTCTACACCACTTACCAAGCGGCACAGCAGGCCAGCGAAGGGCTCTGAAGCAGGATCGCGGCGCGAGCGCACCGCGCCGCCTCTGGTAATATCCCCGCTCCAAACAGCGGCGACCGACCGGAGGAGCAGACCATGATTTACGAAGTGCGCACGTACGACCTGAAACCCCATTCCGTACCCGAAGTCGAGAAACGTTTCGGCGAAGCCTATGAGTTCCGTAAGACACTGTCGCCGCTGGCTGCCTTCTGGCACACCGAAATCGGCCCGCTGAACCAGATCATCCACGTCTGGCCGTACAAGGACATGGCGGAGCGTGAGCGCATCCGCGCCGAAGCCGCCGCTTCCGGCAACTGGCCGCCGAAGATCGGCGAATTCGTGCTCAATATGCGCACCGAGATTTTCATCCCCTTCTCGTTCTCCCCGGAAATCAAACCCGGCAAGATGGGTCCGATTTTCGAAATGCGCACTTATACCCATGCCCCGGGTGAACTGGGCCGGGTCGCCAAGACCTGGGAAAAAGCGATTCCCGCGCGCACCAAGATCAGCCCGCTGGTGGCGATGTGGTACGCCGAGTGCGGCAACGTCAACCGCTTTGTCCACATCTGGTCCTATCCGACGCTGGAAGCGCGCAATGAAATGCGTAAAAAAGCCCTCGCCGAAGGCGTCTGGCCGCCGTCACTGGTCGCCAAGAAGGAAGGACTGCCCGAAGTAACGCTGGTGGCGCAGGAAAACAAGATCGTCATGCCTTCGGCGTTCTCGCCCCTGCAGTAAGTCTCGGCAGTAAACCCGGGAGCGGCGCATGCCCATCGGCAGGCTTGATCACTATTCGATCCGCACGCTGGATATCGAGGCGTCGCGCCGCTTTTATACTGAAGTCATGGGTTTCAACGCCGGCTTCCGTCCGCCGTTCCAATTTCCCGGCATCTGGCTGTATAACGGCGCGCAATATCCCGAAACCACCGGCGTCGTGCACATCATCGGGATTGATCCGGATGATCCGCAGGGCCTCAAGGATTATCTCGGTGACCGTGATGTGGCGTCGTTGCAGGGCACCGGCACCGTTGATCACATGGCCTTTACCGCCACCGGCCTTGCCGACATGCGCCGGCGCCTGAACAGCCATGGCGTCGCCTTCCGCGAACGCACCGTGCCTTCACTGGGCATCCATCAGGTGTTTTTCGAAGACCCCAGCGGGGTCACCATCGAACTGAACTACCCCGCTGCAGAAGCTGCTGCGGCAGCCTGACCGGATGCCTGCCACACCGCGCGCCCTGGTCATCGGCGGTTCGCTGGGCGGCCTGTTTGCCGCCAACCTGCTGCACCGTCAAGGCTGGGATGTACAGGTCTACGAACAATCAACCGAGCCTTTGGCCGGGCGCGGCGCCGGCATCATCACCCACCCCGATCTGTTCGCCGCACTGGAACGCATCGGTATTCCGATTGACGAATCGATCGGCGTCGACATCGAGGGGCGTGTGGCCTTTGACCGCAACGGTGCCGCATTGGGCACGCTGGATATCCGGCAATGCCTCACCACCTGGGGACGACTGCACACCCTGCTGCTGGGCGCCTTCCCCGCTACGCGTTATCACCTCGGCCATGCCTGCGCCGGGGTGGAGCAGGATGCCGGCAGCGTCACCGCTGTATTCCGCAATGGCAGCACAGCCCGTGGCGACCTGCTGATTGGCGCGGACGGCATCCGTTCCGCCGTGCGTGCACAGTTCGCGCCGCAAGCGCGCCCCGACTATGCCGGCTATATCGCGTGGCGCGGACTGGTGGAGGAAGGCGCGCTGTCACCGGAAACGCATCGCGACCTGTTTCCGAAATTCGCTTTCAGTCTGGCACCGCGCGAGCACATGCTCGGTTATCCGGTGGCAGGCTTCGACAATTCGATCCGCGCCGGAGAACGCTGTTTCAATTTTGTCTGGTACCGCCCCACACACATCGACCGCGAACTGCCGCAACTGTGCACCGATATCCACGGCAAACAGCATGACCTGTCGATTCCGCCGCCGCTGCTGCGCCCGGCAGTCATCGAAGCGATGCGTCAATCCGCGCGCGATCAGCTGTCACCGCAGTTCGCCGAAGTCGTCGCCAAAACCCGCCAGCCCTTCTTCCAGGCGATTTTCGATCTGGAATCAGCCGTCATGCACCACGGCCGCGTTGCGCTGCTGGGCGATGCGGCTTTCGTCGCGCGGCCGCATTGCGGCATGGGCGTATCCAAGGCTGCAGGCGACGCGCTGGCACTGTCGGGGTTGCTGCACAAACACCAGAATGATCCGTTGAGCGCCTTGCCGGAGTATTCAACCGAACGCGTACGCTTCGGCAAGGCCGTGGTCGCCCATGCCCGGGAACTGGGCTCCTATCTGCAGGCCTGCGATCGAGACGACTCCGGGTTTCTTGCGGCACGCGCCCGCGCAGCGCACCACCACACGCCGCAGGCGGTGATGCGCGACATCGCCGTCACCCGCGAGTTCTGAACTCCGGCATAGACTCCAGCATAAAATCAGCGGCATCAATCCCGCTCCACAGGAGCCGTCATGATGACTGTCACCCCCGTCTATGCCGCCGTGCCGGGCCTGATCTTTGTGGCACTGAGCATTCGCACGATCAGCATGCGGCGGCGCCACCGCGTGGCGGTCGGTTACGGCGGCAATGCCTAACTGCGACGCGCCATGCGCGTGCACGCCAATTTCGCGGAATATGTCCCGCTGGCGCTGCTGCTGATATTTTTTGTCGAGCACGACGGCACCAAAACCCTGCTGGTACATGCGCTGTGCTTCGCACTGCTCTCCGGCCGTCTGCTGCATGCCTGAGGCGTCAGCCATGAACGCGAAAACTTCCGTTATCGCGTCAGCGGCATGATTCTTACCTTCGGCACACTCATCAGCGCGGCACTGGCGATTTTCATCGCGCGCCTGGGCTGAAGATCAGCGGCGGAATTCCCGGTGATTGAGGCGGGCGATGTCGGCTTCGACCTGTTCACGGCTGCGCTCGTAGACAATCTCGCGCCCCATCACCGTACCGGCATAGGCCATGCCGTTGCGGGTCGGTGTCAGCTCGCACTTGACGCTGTGCACGCCGCTGCCCAATACCACCTGGATCGATGACGGGCGCTTGTCGAACACCACTACGTCCATCAGTTGTTTGGTTTCGGTTACGCGCACCTTGATGGTTTCGTTGATCAATGCGGCATCCCCGTCAGTCGTTTGCGGGGTCCGGGAATCCGGACCCCGCTTTCATCATCGCACGACTTTGCGGGCAATTACCACATTGTCGTAAACCAGGTTCGACGACCAGATCCAGCGCGCGCCCTCGAAAAACTCCGGGTAACGCGTATAAGCGGTCAGCGTGGTCACGCCGATTTCCTCATCGGTGTATTCATAAGCCCTTGGCCAGTTGCTGTCGTTGAAGGTCTTCGACTGCCAGTTTTTCGGGTAGCTGTAATGCACCATATAGCAATTGTCGCGGCAGGCCGGCTTTTTCACAGAGGGATAGGTGCGGCCGAGTTTATTGAAAAAGTGAATATTGCCCTTTTCAGTCACGTCGGTCGGGCTGTCAAGCGGCCCTACCATGAAGGTCTGCGCTTTCCACGAGCTGTCGGTGACCGTGCCGTCGCTGAACTTGGCGATCAGGCCGCCGTCGCCGAGATACCAGGGCTCATTGAGACGCGCCATGTTTTCAACGCCGAGCCCCAGCTGCTCGTCCCAGTCCACCAGCAGGAAGGCCATGGTGTAAGGACGCTTGACCTTGAACTTGACGATCGCCGAGTTGAAGGGCGTGTACGGCGTGTTGTCGACAGAAACCAGCTTGCCGTTCACGTAGAGCTCGAAATAATTGTCAGCGACGATGAAACCGGTCACCACTTCGCCGTCGGCATCCACCTCAATCACCGGTACCTTGTCGGTCGAAACCGCGGCGGCATTGGGCGGCATGACCTTGGTGCACTCGTTGTAGAGATCGTAGGACAGCGGGCCTTCCTTGCGCTGCAGGGCTGTATTGGCCGGCACCGTGATCACCGTACCGTCAGTGGCGGTTACTTCGCCGACACCGGCAACACGCAGGTTCATCTTGGGATTGGTGTGCTCGCAACGGGTGAGGTTCTGCACGATGATTTTCTTGGCTGCGCCCTGGGTGACCATGCGCTTGGCCGGCGCATCCAGGGCATCCAGCACCAGATCCGGGCCGCGCGACTGGCAACCGGCCAGCGCAATACAGCCGAGCAGGGCAAATGCGATGCTTCGATACGCCGGGGCCGGCGTGATGACGGTCTTCAACATATTCTCTCTCCTGGGGTAAAACCGGCGCTTGTGCTGCAGAATCTGGACGTTCCGCTTGGTCGAGCGCTACGGTGAATCCAGCTTAGCCGAGCCCTTCCGGCGGGGCAAGCATGGCGGCGCCAACCGCAATGCAGCAATGAAAATCCGCCCAAATTGGCCGGGCGGCACCTTGAGCATGGCCTTATAATTTCGGCCTTTTCCGCACCTTCCGGCCACCTCCATATGCTGATCAAATTCACGCTTAACGGCGACCCCGTTGAAGTTCATCTCAAATCGGCCGACCGCCTGCTCGTCGACGTCCTTCGCGAAGACCTGCAGATGACTGGCACCAAACACGGCTGCGGCATCGGTGCCTGCGGCACCTGCACGGTGATTGTCGACGGCGCACCGGTGTCCTCCTGCCTGCAACTGGCGGTACTGTGCGACGGCAGCAACGTGCGCACCGTCGAGGGCCTCGACCAGGCTGGTGTGTTGCATACCGTGCAGCAGGCCTTCATCAACAAGACCGCTCTGCAATGCGGCATCTGCATTCCCGGCCATGTCATGCAGTGCGTGTCGCTGATCGAGAAAAAACCGAATCCCAGCGACGAAGAAATCCGCGCCAGCGCCGACAGCGTGTACTGCCGCTGTACCGGCTACGTAAAAATCATGGACGCCTACCGCGAAGCGGCGGCGCTGCTGAAAAAGGCGGGCAAGGCATGAGCAAGCAAATCCTCAAGGACCCGAAATTCGAATCCGGCCTGCTGGTGGTCGGCAAGGATGTGCCGCGCGCCGACGCGCTGCCGAAAGTCACCGGCGCCGCGCAATATGTGGCCGACATGCACCTGCCGGGCATGCTCCATGCGGCAGTGCTGCGCAGTCCGCACGCCAACGCCAAAATCCTCTCCATCGACACCAGTGCCGCGCGCGCGATGCCCGGCGTCAAGGCCGTGATCACCGGAGAGGACACTGCCAAACGCAAATGGGGCGCCTTCCGCCCCGATCTCTATCCGCTGGCCATTGGCCGCGTGCGCTACGTCGGCGATGAGGTCGCTGCCGTCGCAGCGACCGACCCGGAAACCGCCCGCGCCGCCATCGACAAGATCGTTATTCAATACGAACCGCTGCCCGCAGTGTTTTCTCTCGATGAAGCGATGGCACCGGGTGCGCCGCTGGTACACGATGATGCTGCCGGCAACATCGCCCATGAATTCGCCTTTGAACGCGGCGATGTCGATGCCGGCTTCAAGGCTTCGGATGTCGTCGTCGAAGGCACCTGGGATTCAGTGCGCCAGTGGCATTCATCGCTGGAGACCATCGGCTGCGTCGCACAGTGGAACAGCAACCGCGTCACCATGTGGTGCAACACGCAGACTCCCTTCCTCGCCCGCGGCCGCTACTCGGTCGCGCTGGGCGTGCCGGAAGCGCAGGTGCGCGTGATCCAGACCGAAGTCGGCGGCGGCTTCGGCGGCAAATCCGGTGACGACAACTGTTCAGTCATCGCAGCCATCCTCGCCCGCAAGTCCGGACGTGCGGTCAAATTGATCCACACCAGGGAAGAAGAATTCCTCGCCAGCCATCCGCGCATGCCGATGCGCTACTGGGTACGCCTGGGTTTCTCCAAGGCCGGCAAGGTACTGGCCAAGGAAATCCGCATGTGGGCCGACAACGGCGCCTACACCGGCAAATCGCAGGCGATTCTCGGCGCGGCCACCGTACGCCACGATGCACTGTACAAATATCCGAATGCGCGCGCCAAGTCGACGCTGCTCTATACCAATCTGGTGCCGACCGGCGCCTTCCGCGGCTTCGGTAACCCCTCCGCTGACTGGGCGGTGGAACAGGCCTGGGACCTCGCCGCCGAAAAACTCGGCATCGACGTTGTGGATTTACTGCGCCTGAACGCGGTGGTGGAAGGTGACGTCTCGCCGCACAACCACAAGATCACCAGCGGTGAACTCCGGCAATGCATCGACAAGGCCGCAGACCTTATCCAGTGGAAGCAGAAACGCAAGAACAAGAAGGACGGCCACGGCCTCGGCATGGGCTGCAGCATCCACGTCAACGGTCGCCGCAGCTTCGGCGACTGGGACGGCAGTTCGGCCATCGTGCGCATCAATGAAGACGGCCGAGCCACAATCATCACCGGCGAAGGCGAAATCGGCCAGGGCACCTACACCGTGCTCAAACAGATCGCCGCCGAGGAACTGGGACTGCCCTACGATGATGTCGACATCACCCGCCCTGACACCGATGTGCATCCGCACTCACTGGGTGCGCTGGCCAGCCGCGTCACCTATGTCGCCGGCAACGCGGTCAAACGCGCCGCGGCGGAAGCGCACAAGCAGCTGATGGCCGCTGCATCCGAGCAGTTCAAGAAACCGGTCGATGAACTGACCATCATCAACGGCCAGATCGGCCCGAAGAACGGCGCTGAATCCGAATACAAACCGGTCAGCGCCGTAGTACGCGCCAATATCTACAAGCGCGGCGGCGAAGCCATCGTCGGCGTGGGCAACTGGGATAATCCTTCCGATTTTCCGGACCACAGCCGTTTCGGCAATGAATCCGGTGCTTATAATTTCGCTGCGCAGGCGGTCGAAGTCGATGTCGACCGCGGCACCGGTCAGGTGCATCTGAAAGAAATCTCCGCCGTCGTCGACTGCGGCACGGTGATCCATCCGACCGCAGCCCAGGGTCAGGTGGAAGGCGCGGTTGTACAGGGCATCGGCCTGGCAATGATCGAATACTTCGACTGGCATCAGGGCACGCCCACCGATCCGCAGTACATCGACTACCCGCTGCCCTCGGCCGATTTCGTTCCGAAGATGCATGTCGGTTTCGCCGACTCCTATGAACCCTCCGGCCCCTTCGGCGCCAAAGGCCTCGGTGAGATCGGTCTCGATGCGATTCCGGCGGCGATCGCCAACGCCATTGCCGACGCGGTCGGCGTGCGCATCCATACACTGCCGATCACCGCGGAAAAAATCCACCGCGCGCTGCATCCCGAACTGTATGCCGATGAACAGATAACACCGGCGCAGCCCCCCAAGGGTGGCGTATGGTCGCGGCTGGTCACCGGCAAACCGTCGGGCACAAGACCGTTCAAACCGGAACTGCTGCAGCCGAAGAGCCTTGATGAAGCCGTCAAACTCTACGCCGAAGGCGACACCGCCATCGTCTCCGGCGGCATGTCACACGCCATCCGCCGCGAGCGTACCGGTTATCCTCAGGCCAAACGTCTGATGGTCGTCAGCCGCATCCCAGAGCTTCTGGAAATAAACAATAAAAACAATGGCTTGCAAATCGGCTCCGCCGTGAACCAGCAAACGCTGATTGAAAGGCCGGCACTGCGCGAGCGCTGGGCCGTGCTCGCCGAGTCGCTCGATGCGGCCGGCCACACCCGCGTGCGCGGCATGACCACGGTCGGCGGCAGCGTCGGTCCGCTGATCGGCGGCTTCGACATGCCGGTGGCGCTGGTTGCACTGAACGCAAACGTGGTCACAGCGTCAGCAGCCGGACGCAAGACCTATGCCCTGACCGAGGCCTTCGACAAACGCTTCGCCAGGGACGAGATGCTGATCGCGGTGGAAATCGATGCCCTGCCCGCGCGCAGCGGTTCGGCCTTCCACAAATTCCTGCCGCGCGGCGTCATGGAAACACCGACGGCAAACGCTGCGGCGGTTGTGACGCTCGATGCATCCGGAAAGTGCATCGCGGCTCGGCTGGTCGTCGGCGCGGTGAGCTGGAAGCCGCTGGTCGCCGACCTGTCTGCGCTGATTGGCAAAAGCTTCGATGAAGCTGCCATCCGCACGGCCGTCAAACCGCTGCGCGAGCTTGCGCAGCCGATAGCCAATGTCCGCGGCTCGGCACTATACAAACGCAATATGGCGGTCGAAATCGGCGCGCGCACACTGATCCGCGCCTGGCAGCGCGCTGCGCAACAGAAATAAACGCTTTTCAATCAAGGAACGACTGCAATGAATGCAAGCTTCAAGACCTCCGACGGCTGCGAAATCGCCTACACACTGCACAATGGCGCTGGTACCAATGCACCCCGCGTGGCGCTGGTGCACTCACTCGCGCTGGATCGCAGCATCTGGGATGACGTCGCCAAGGAACTGTCGCGCGACTGTCAGGTGCTGACCTGGGACTGCCGCGGCCACGGCAAATCCGGCCAGCCGCTGACCACATACACGCCGCAGCTGTTCGCACGCGATCTCGCCGAACTGATGGACCACGTGAACTGGCCCTCCGCAGTCGTTGGCGGCTGCTCGATGGGCGGCATGGTGGCGCAGGCCTTTGCGATTGAATATCCAAAACGCACGACCGGCCTCGTGCTGATCGACACCACCGCCTGGTACGGCGCGGATGCGCCCAAGGTCTGGCGTGAACGCGGCGCCACCGGCAAGGAAAAAGGCATGGGCGCGCTGGTGGAGTTCCAGACCGGCCGCTGGTTCGGCGACGCTTTCCGCGCCAACCAGAAAGCCACCATCGATCGCCTGGTCAAGGTCTTCCTCGACAACAACGTCGACTGTTATGTGAAGACCTGCGAAATGCTCGGTGACGGCGATCTGCGCGCCGGACTCGCCACGATCAAGGTGCCGACTGCGGTTGCTGTCGGCGAAGAAGACTACGCGACGCCGGTGGCGATGGCCGAAGCGCTGCACAAGGGCATCGCCGGCTCAACGCTGACCGTGCTGCCCGGCGGCCGCCACATCACGCCGACCGAAAAACCGCAGGACATCGCCGCGCGCTTCCGCGAAGTCATTGCAAAAGCGCAATAAGCCATGACCAAGCCGCGTTGCCTCGATATCCACGCCCATCACGTCGGCCAGCCGCTGGTCGAACTCATCAATGCCGAGGGCGAGAAACACGGCGTCAAAATCGTCAAGGCTGACGATGGCGCCACGCGTATTTCCGTCGGCGGCCGCCTGACCGGCATGCCGCTGATTCCTCCGCTGAATGACGAAGCCGCGCGGCTGAAATGGATGGATGAAGCCGGCATCGACGTGCAACTGCTTGCCGGCTGGATGGATCTCGCCGGTTATCACCTGCCGACCGAAGCCGGACAGTGGCTGGCCCGCGCGCAGAATGAAACGCTCGCCGAAATGGCTGCGCGCCGTCCAGACCGTTACGCAGCAGCAGCAGCGGTGCCGCTGCAGGATGCCGCAGTGGCTGCCGATGAACTGCGTTACGCGGTGCAGAAACTCGGCCACCGCGCAGTGCAGATCGGCGCGCGCGTCGAAGAAGAAGGCCTCGATGCGCCGCAGTACGACGCCTTCTGGTCTGCCGCGCAGGAACTCCAGGTGCCGGTGATCATTCACCCCGCCGACCTCGCGGTGCCGCCGCGCATCCGCAGACTGTTTCTGCACATCCTTGTCGGCAATCCGAGTGAAACCACCTTCGCTGCAGCAGCGCTGCTGCTCGGCGGCGTGTTCGACCGTTTCCCGAAACTGCGCGTGCTGCTGGTGCATGGCGGCGGTTGCGTGCCTTATCAGTTCGGCCGCATCGATCGCGGCCGCATCACTGCGCCGCCCTTCGCCAAGGGTTCAGTAAAAAATCCGCTGGGCCAGTACGCCAACAACCTCTATTACGACACCGTGCTGCATGATGACGAAGCTTTCCGCTACCTGATCGAACGCGTCGGCGCCGGCCAGGTCGCGCTGGGCAGCGATTACCCCTTCCCCTTGCGCGACCCGGACCCCGTAAAATTTATCAATAAAAACAATGATATGGATGATGTCGCGCAGCGTGCCGTGTGCTGGGATACCGGCGCGGCGCTGCTCGGCCTGAAGTAATCAAGGAGAAGCTGCAATGAAATTGACCACCCTGCGCGGCGCAATCGCCGCGGTGCTGCTGGGTATCGCCGCATCGGCTGCCGCACAGAACTATCCCGCCGGCCCGATCCGGATCATCGTACCCTTCCCGGCAGGCGGCGGCGTCGATACCGCTGGACGCCTGCTCGGCGTGAAACTCTCGGAAGCGATCGGCCGTCCGGTGCTGGTCGACAACCGCGCCGGCGCCAACGGCATGATCGGCAGCGAAATGGTCGCCAAGGCGCCGAAGGACGGTTACACGCTGATGGTCAATGGCGCCAACTTCGTCACCAGCCCGACGCTGTATGCGAAATCGCTGTATGACCCGATCAAGGACTTCGACGCCATCAGCCTGCTCGCCCATGCGCCGAACATCCTCGTTGTGCATCCCTCGATGCCGGTAAAAAACGTGCGCGAACTGATTGCCTTCGCCAAGGCGCGTCCCGGCGAAGTGCTGTTTGCCGGTTCCGGCAGCGGCAGCACGCCGCATCTCGCCGGCGAACTGTTCAAGACCCAGACCGGAACCAAGATGGTCCATGTGCCCTATCGCGGCACCGGCCCGGCAATCACCGCCATTCTCTCAGGCGAAGTCGGCTCGATGTTCATGCCGGCACTGACCGCACTGCCGCTGATCCAGTCCGGTCGCGTACGCGCGCTCGGCGTGACCTCGCTGGAGCGTCTGCCGGCGCTGCCGGAACTGCCCACGGTGTCCGAATCGGGACTGAAGGGTTACCAGTCCAGCCAATGGTACGGCGTACTCGCGCCCGCGGGCACTTCACCCGAAATCCTCAATTTGCTGAACGGCCAAACCGTCAAAATCATGCAGAGCGCCGACATGAAAGAGCGCATGAAAAACAGCGGCAGCGTTGCCGTCGGCAGTTCGCGCGAAGTCTTCGCGAAATTTCTGCAAACCGAATACAGCAAATGGGCGCAGGTGATCAAAGCCTCCGGCGCCACAGTCGATTAAAAACAAGACCGAAAAACATCCATCCACGGAGCGAGCATGACCACCCCGAACAATCCTGCGGCGACGATCAAACACGAAACCCCGACCCCTTCCGCAACCAGCGACGCGCTCTACGGCAGCGACGTCATCGCCGGCACGCTGCGTGCGCTGGACATCGAATACATCGCGCTCAATCCCGGCGCGAGCTACCGCGGCCTGCACGACAGCCTGGTCAATTACCTCGGCAACAAAAAGCCGCAGATGGTGCTGTGCTTGCACGATGAAAACGCCGCCTCGATCGCCCAGGGTTACTGGAAAGCCAGCAACAAGCTGATGGCCGTCGGCCTGCACTCCAACGTCGGCCTGATGCACGCGTCAATGCCGATCTTCAACGCCTGGTGCGACCGCGCGCCGATGCTGATCCTCGGCGCCACCGGGCCCTGGGACGCCGCCAAGCGCCGCCCCTGGATTGACTGGATTCACACCTGCTCCGATCAGGCCGCGCTGGTGCGCAACTTCACCAAATGGGACAACCAACCCGGTTCAACCGCTGCAGCGGTCGAAGCGATGATCCGTGGTGCACAACTCTCGATGACCCCGCCGCGTGCGCCGGTGTATGTGAATCTCGACGTGACGATCCAGGAAGAAAAGCTCGAGGCGCCGCTGCCGATGCCCGACATGGCGCGTTATGCACCGCCACCGATGGTGCGTCCGTCCGAATCGGAGCTCGAAGCGGCGGCGAAGCTGCTGTCGAACGCGAAGAATCCGGTAATGCTCTGCGGTCGCGGTTCGCGCCGGCTCGACCACTGGAATGCCCGCGTTGCGCTGGCTGAGAAACTCGACATGCGCGTGATCACCCAGATCAAACTCGCCGCGTCCTTCCCCACCGATCACCGCCTGCACGCGGCACCGCCGGCCAACCGCTTGGTGCCGGCGGCGAAAAAAACCCTCGCCGAGGCCGACGTCATCCTCGCGCTCGACTGGCTCGACCTCGCCGGCGCACTGAAGCAGACTTTCGGCGGCAAACCGGTCACCGCCAAAATCATCAACA
>Ga0222712_10000569_pt1 | contig 48082 bp, 54 predicted proteins | sample C33_657DmetaG_FD_165043 | JGI IMG/M metagenome (GOLD analysis project Ga0222712, IMG submission 165043) | Estuarine water microbial communities from San Francisco Bay, California, United States - C33_657D | ecosystem: Environmental > Aquatic > Marine > Unclassified | place: USA: California... | reverse complement strand
TTGACCAGTTGGTCAATATTGGATCGGCGCCAACAGGCAAATCGGCAGAAAGACTAAAAGTATGCTGCTGGCAACTGCTACTCCAGTTCAGCTGCACCCCGTTGAGGCCTGGGACTTATTGCACATCCTATCTCAAGGTAATGATGGGGTGTTGGGTGGCTGGACACAGACCAGCCCTTGGTATCGGGCAAGCCATTGTTTAGCTATTGCCACCAGGGATGCTGTTGTCCCAACTTCGGATGTACGAACCGGCTGGTAATATGTGCGAGATCCCTTGCCATCACGGTTTGAGGATCCTGCTTTTGATCGAATTCGACGAGGGCTCGATGCTAGCGATACGCGTTGGCAATTCACTCCCGAGAGCCTTGACAATCTTTCAAAAGCTGTGCAACGGGTACAAATTCAGAATGGTTTGCTTCCAAACTACGGGGAAAACTTCAATCCGATGCTACGTTGCATCGTGCGGCGTACCCGCGCATATTTGGAAGCAACGATTAATCCAGCGACGGGCGGTTACTTCCTGCCCAAGGTTACGGTGAAGCTGTTCGGTGAGGAAAATGCGGACGCTCTTGTGCTTGGCGGATATCTTCGCGAGGCTTGGTGATGATCTGGTTGTAGGCGTTACCTCGAAGCGCCAAGTGTCCTTGCAGCATTTCACGCCACTCGAACGGGTTTTGAAACCTGTTCGGGCGCTTGGCCAGCAGGCGGTAGAGCCAGTGGTCGGTCACGCGGTCTTTGCCACCATCGGCGCGTGCGCGGTAGACGACCAGCGGCAAAGAGGCCATGGTCTCCGACAATACGCGCACGCAGGCATACACTGCCGCTAGGCGAAGCGCGCTGTCGGGTGAGACACGCATGCCGCTGCTGCCACGTGCTGAGAGGGGTTCAAAAAAGAAGTCCCCCCAGGGCGACCTGTCACCGCTCGAGGCTCGGAAGCGATCAAAAAAACTGAGTATCCCCATCAAATCAGAGCATCAACAATTCGTAGTCCGCACCCAGCACCACCGAGTCTCCCGGTTTGATCGCGCGCGAAATCGCCATGATCAGTGCCACGATACCGTCGATTTTGTTTTCAGCTCGCTCCTTTCGTGGATAAATATTGTCTTTGGCATCCAGGTGGGCCACAACGTTGCTGGCCATCCAGCCAAGCACCGGGTCACCATCGTGGATGAGTTTCTTCTGGAGCACGAGGGCTTCCAGAGTTTTCATCCTTCTCGGTTAGCTTTGGATTGAACTGGTAAGGGCTGGCCTTGCCTCTGAACTTTGCCAGATCGTTTAATTGGCGCTTGCACGCCCTTTGTACCCAGTTGCACGTCAGAATATCGCCGGCAACCACGGCCTCGGCGTATCGACGTGCCGTGGTCGAATAGGTTTCGGTTGCCATTAGGTGACTTTGTAATTCATTTGCGATACACTGGATTTCATGAAAACTGCCACTATCCCATCCATCCGGGTTCTTCCCGCTTTTCGCGAGCAAGTCGAGTCTTCGCTACGTGAGGGCGAGACCTTGTCTGAATTCGTCGAACAGTCGGTGCGCACCGCACTACAACGCAGACGCGACCAGAGCGAGTTCGTTGCGCGCGGGATAGCCTCCCTCAATGCTGCGCGGCAAAACAAGGACTACGTCGATTCAGTCGTCGTCATCGATGACTTGCAGCGCAAGCTTGACGCTGCCAAGGCAACACTCGCCAAACGCCGCACGTGACGTATCGGGTTCGACTGACGCGCCAGGCGCAGGCCGATCTGCAGCGGCTCTTTGATTTCATCATCGAGCGTGAATTGGCGAGCCCCGCGGGGGACCTCGAGATCGCCGAGCGAGCTCTGACAGCAATCCGTGCCGGATTTGACACGCTGCGAGCTATGCCCTTCACTTGCCGAAAGGCGGGTGACAGCCCGTTTCTGCGCGAGCTGGTCATCTCTTTTGGTGCAACCGGTTACGTAGCCCTGTTCGAGATAATCGATGATCAGAAGGTCGTGATCGCTGCGGTGCGTCATCAGCGTGAAGACGATTACTACTGATGCGCTTTTGTAGCCGCTGGCTTTAGCCCGCGATGTCGGCCCAAGGATCCATACCTTCATCAGCAGCTTCCATCGGTAGTGATACACGTGAGCGCGACGCAGGAGTAAACCCCATCTCAGTCGCAGCCTTAGTCATAATTTGAGTTTGCTTGTTGGCAATCGCAAGGTACGGTGACTGCATTGGCACACCAGTGTTTGGGGCTTTTACAAGTAGACCCGTCTTGTTAATGCCAGCTTGAGCTTTGCGATACAAATCCGCAGCACAGGCCCAGACTTCGAGCACAGACATATCCAGGCGTTTTAACAAATGAGGCGGTGCACACTCAAGCGCATAGCGCCAGGCTGACTTCGCACCCTCGGCCATGTAGTCTGGCGGGTCAACCAGTTCACCCTGAGGCTTTGGTTCGTTCAGATTTGTGCGGCACTTCTGTAACGTCCCTCTGATTTTCTTAACTGTCGTGGGTAGTGGTTTGCGACCAGCCATAACTATTCCAATTGGGGGGATCCCCCCTTGTTTCAATTTGCACACGCAAAAATTTGATTAAGGCCACGCCTCACTACTTTCAGACTGTAGAGATTCAGACCCCCTAGGGGGTGTAGCGCTTGGCTGCAGTCTCGCGCACGGTCTTGCGGTTGTGGCACGACACGCAAAGCGGCTGTAGGTTTTCCCAACCAAAACGCTCACCACCGTCCTTGAGGGGCTGAACATGATCAGCTACCACCGCAGGGGCTATGCAACCAAGCGCGCTGCAAGCCTTACAGGTCGGATGCTCACGCAGAAATGCTGCGCGTACCGAGCGCCAGCGCACCGACTGATAAAAGTTACGCTCGGAGTCAAAGCCTCGTCGAGCTCGGCCGTAGTCACGGTGCGCTGCAACACGATGCTCGCTGCAGTAACCGGGCGTGCTCAGCACTGCACCACAACCAGGATGACGACAAGGTGTTGGTGCACTTCGTGGCATAAGCGCGCGATTCCAAAAATTTTTTGAACTCAAGCAAAGTTCTTGCAGATAGTGCTTGGCTTGTTGCGTCTTCAGAGCGTTCATACAGACGTCTCAAAGACGCTTATCAATTAACCTGCCGGAGCACCCCATGAAACTAACAACACTGACACCGAGCCAAAGCCAACTCCTTGAAGCCGCGGCCTGCCACCCTCAGCGTTTACTGACAGACTTCCCAGCAAACTTGAAAGGCGGTGCACTCATCAAAGTGCTCACAAGCCCTGGCAACCAGGGCTTGATCCGACCTCACAGCAAAGCTGCCTCTGGCAACACGCAATTTGCAATCACCAGTGAAGGACTGCAAGCGATCGGTGTTCAACCACCAGTCACGCCTAAGCGCGAGGTGAGTAAGCAAGCAATCTTGGTCGAACTCATGAGCCGCCCCGAAGGTGCGACCCTTGCGCAGATGGTTCAAGCCACTGGTTGGCAGGCACACACGGTGCGCGGCTGCTTGGCCGGGACCTTAAAGAAAAAGCTTGGGCTGCTCATTGACTCGGTCAAAGAGACGGGCGGTGAGCGCGTCTACAGAGTCTCACCCATCACAACTGTTTGCGCCTCACTTAGGGCTAAGTAAGCTTTATCCCGTGTCGCTTGATTGATACGGCTACCTCACTATACACGTAGGTTCCTTTTTGGAACCTTTTGCACTACAATGTAGCTCCTCATCCGGAGAATGTCATGTCCGTCAACGTCAAACTATCTGAAAACCTGGTTGAGCAGGCTAAGAGCCACGCACAGGTGCAACATCGTTCCGTGCCTAAGCAAATCGAATACTGGTCCCAGATTGGCAAGATTGCCGAAGAAAACCCGGATCTGCCATTCTTCATGATCCGTGACATCTTGATCGCTGATCAGGAAGCGGTCGTTGGCGAATACGTGTTTAGCTGATGCGTCTACTTGTTACTCCCTCGTTTGTGAGGGCAACCAAGAAACTGCATCCACCGCAAAAGCTGGAGCTTGATGCGGCGTTGCGTGCCATCAGCGCAGATCCAATTGCAGGTGAGGCGAAGGTTGGTGACTTGGCCGGCATTCGTGTTTACAAGTTTCGGTTATCGAATCAGATGTATCTGTTGGCCTATCGGATTTTGGATACGGAAAGCCTAAAACTTCTTACCCTTGGCTCTCACGAGAATTTCTACCGAGATTTGAAGCGTATCGAAGACTGAGTCTGTGCTCAAAGCATGGGTGCGGGTTCGGTCTTTGAAACGGACGCCTCGACGAGCACATTAAAATCTGCGCCATCGCTGGCGCGTTTGGCTTGTTTGCCAGAAAACAATTGCCAGCGTTTGATGATGACGTCGACATACTTCGGGTCAAGTTCCATGAGCCGCGCGCATCGGCCTGACTTCTCGCAGGCAATGAGCGTGGTGCCAGAACCACCAAAGGGGTCGAGCACGATGTCGCGCGTCTTGCTACTGTTGCGCACCGCACGCTCCATGAGTTCCACGGGCTTCATGGTTGGATGAAGATCATTCTTGTGCGGCTTCTTGATCTGACACACATCGCCCTGATCGCGCGCCCCGCACCAGTAGTGCTACGCGCCGTCCTTCCAGCCGTAGAGGATGGGTTCGTACTGGCGTTGGTAATCGGCACGACCCATAGTAAAAGTGTTCTTGGCCCAGATGACAAAAGTTGACCACTTGCCACCAGCTGCACGAAACGCAGACTGCAAGGTATCGAGCTCGGACGAGCTCATAGCGATGTAGACCGCACCCTTGGTGACAGCCAGAATGTTCTGGCACGCAAGCAGCAAAAAGCCCGCAAAGCCGTCACCCATGTTGTCATTCAAAATCGGACGGTTGGTGCCGCGCATTTTATCTTTGGCCGTGTTGGCATAGTTCACGTTGTAGGGCGGGTCAGTCACTGTCATGTCGGCGAGTTCGTCACCGAGCAGTGCCTTGTAGTCCTCGGCCTTGGTCGCATCACCACAGATGACTTTGTGCTCACCCAGCAACCATACATCACCCGGCTGCGACACCGCATCGTCGGTGACCTCGGGCACAGCGTCATCATCCGTTAGGCCCTCGGTGCCTTCGTCGCCTGCGATCAGAGCATCCCACTCATCTTCGGTAAAACCGGTGAGATCCAGATCAAACCCTGCGTCTTGCAACTCCGCTAGCTCAACGCCCAGCAACTCGTCATCCCAACCTGCGTTGGCAGCGATACGGTTATCAGCCAGGATGTAAGCCTTCTTTTGGATCGCAGAGAGATGAGTCAGCTCAATGACTGGCACCTCGGTCAGTTCAAGTTTGCGCGCCGCCGCGAGGCGTCCGTGCCCAGCAATGACACCTCGCTCACCGTCGGTGAGGATCGGATTGGTAAAGCCAAACTCAGCGATTGAGGCAGCAATTTGCGCTACCTGATCTTCGCTGTGAGTGCGGGCATTGCGCGCATACGGGATGAGCGAAGCCACCGCGACCATTCGGATCTCGGGTGTCATAAAAATTCTCGGTGTTGGTGTGTGTGAAAGTCGCTGTCGGCTTGACGGACTTGCTCACTAAAGATGTAGGGGCTTGCCCCAAACAAAACGCCCACAAGGCATATGCTGTGTGGGCGTGATTTGAGTGATTAACAAAATGATAGTGCTTCGATATATACCGTGTCAATAGCTTTTCGTACGATTTTTAAATCAAGCGATTAAGGTAACTTTTTACATCATCATTTGCTGATCATTGCCTTGAGGTCCTTGGTCAAAAGGAACAGGTGAAATGGATCTGAGGCGCTGGGTTCAAACTCCCAGTTAAGGTACCACTGCCTTGCCGACTCGTCCTTAGCATGCACCAGCAGCGCGCGAATTCCAGCGATATCTGCCGCCTGTGCTGTGCGTAACAATGCATTCTTGAGCAGCGCTTTGCCAAGCCCAACACGTTGATGCTGCAAATCCACCGCAAGGCGAGCCAGAAGCATCACCGGGACCGGATGTTGCGGAATTCCTTTGATCACTCGTGGCGCGGCTGTTGTCGGATCAACGCTACCAACAGCCAAACTGTAGAAGCCTACAACGCAGCCTGAATGACAACTCACATAGGTCTGGGCGCTATTCGATTTTTGATTGACCAGCGCGTAACGCTGCAAAAACTGATTCAGTGCAGGCTGGCCACAATCGAAGGAATCGACGACATCTGCATTGGCCAGTTTACGAACTGGTTCATAAGACTGCGAGCTCAACCAAGCAACCCAGGCTCAGAGAGAAGCTTCTTGAGCTTAGGCTTAGCACTCACGGGCTGATCTAGTGCAGTCTGAAACGCCAGCCACTTCTCAGCACTCAGTTCAAAGCGGGTGCGATCTGCCAAGGTCTGGTTGGCAGCGAGAATGCCCGCATCCAGCAAAAACTCGCTAACATTTTTGTGCGCCACGCGTGCAGCTTCCTGAAGCAATTGCTTCACGGGTGTGCTGGCGCGCACATCAATGCGCTCAGATTTGGAATGAATGACAGCGGTCATGGCAGACTCATTTTTGAAAAGTTATCCCATCATAACGTCCGGACAACGTCCTGACAAGCGTTTTTTACAGACCATACCCATAATTCACCGCCAACACTCCTAGTGACGCGAGACAAACTCAGGCAGCAGCGGGTTCAGACTCTCGGATAAGTACCTCGGCAGGAATTTTCAGACCTTCGCTCAGCCGACGAATCATACTCAGTGACAGCGAACGCTTGTGGGACAAAACCTCGTATACGCGGTTCAGGGGTCCGATGTAAGGTACCAAGTCTTTGACGGTCATCCCGGACTGTTCCATGCGAAATTTAATCGCATCAACGGGGTCAGGTGGATCAATCGGGTAGTGCTTGGATTCATACGACTGAACAAGCGTGCCCAGCACATCGAGTCGCTCGCCTTCGGGGGAATCCTCAAAGGGGTCAAGGTCGATGAGCACAGATACCTCTTGCAATGCAGCAAAGTAATCTGCTTCCGTACGGATAGGTTTTATTTCCATGATCAGGCTCCTTTGAACTGGTCAATCGTTGCTGCGTCAACTTTGTCGTACTCGGCATGTGTTCCGATAAACTTCACGTAGACATACTGCATCCTGTAAGCAATGGCCACGATCAATCGGTAGTCGTTCCCTTTGATGTTAAAAACGACGCGGTTGTTTGCAATGATGCTAGCGTTCGCATATTGATTCTTCACATCCTGGGGACACGTCCACTGCGCTAATTTGGCTTCAGCGAACCATGCCTTTAGCGCTCCCTCAGCAGCACTGCGATTGGGTTTTTGCCAGTAGGATTCGAGATTGCGGAGTGCAACAATTTGCATTTCCGCAGCTTAGTCCCAAAATGGTACTCGCGCAAGCGTTTTTTTTACTGGCCATACCCATAATGCACCGCCAACACCCCCAGCGCGCCGACCAAGATCCCCTTGGCTTCGTACTGATTCAATGTTCTGCCGTTCCAGCCTTCAAGCGTTGACCACTCCTTCACGCTTTGCCCTAAGCCGGCTACGTGCCAGACCGCGCACCCGCCTGGACTTGTGAGGCCACCCACCGCGTCGAGCGCTTGGCCGAGTCTTTTTCGGGCCCAGGCACAACGCTCGGTCATGCTGTCTTGCCAGTGCCCGCCGGGGATCCGATCCAAGGCCGGTGCGCCGACGGGATTAAGTTGGGCAAACACAAAGTTTCTCGCAAAGTCCTGACCCGCATCGTGCATCGGCACCGTGATTGCGCCGTTGCGCAGCAACAGACCGAGTGAGTCCACCGTTCGAAAATGCTCCGTGCGAAAGGTTGTACCTTCCTCCTCAATGCTCACCCATTCGCCCACCCGACCACCGGGCAAGCTGACCAGCGCGCCTGGCTCAAGGGCCGCCGGTGGTTCTGGCGCTCGTGTTGATGCTTGCGCAGTTTTCCTTTTAGCCACGGCGCACCTCCGCACCCAAGACCGTAGCAGCTTCTTGTGCCAAAGCCCAGTGCAACAGCGCCAACGCATCAGCCTCGTTGTCATCACTGACGGCGTAGCCCCGCGCCTTCATGGCAGCGATCACCTCAGCCTTGCCTGCATTGCCGCGGCCCGTCGCGTGGCGTTTGATGGTGCCAACAGGAACACCCAGATAAGGGATCTGATGTTGCTCGCACCAAGCGGTAAGCGTAGCCATAAGACCGCCGTAGACGTGCGCAGCGTCCACGCCAAGGTGTCGGCACACCTCTTCGAAATAAACAGCGCCAATGCCCTCTGGTGCAACCACAACGGCCTTCATCTCGGCCAGCCAACGACCAAAGCGCAGGTAGCGCATACCGCCGCCTTCGAAGCGTTGCGTTTTAAAACTAATCACGCCGTGGGTGATCGGCGTGGCGGGTGCGCGCAGTGCCCAGCCGGTGGTCGTGCCTAGGTCCAAAGCGAGAATCGTGGTACGGGGTGAGGCAAGACGTGGCGAGGCAAGTTCAGTGATCTTCAAAGCATCCTCCAAAGGACGTACAAGGTTTCTTGTGCGGCCTGGAGGAGCAGCGCCACGCGCCGGGTCAGGGCAAGTGCGGCTCCTTCATGCCCGAATAACTTTCGGGTGCGTGGGCTGGACGGTGCGAGACCGACCCTTTCTTCAATACTTCATCTTTCAATCCTAGTGGGTGTGGCAGGGTAGTTATTTAAATACTTCAACGACCAACCTCTGAACCGACGACCAAAAAGTCAGGAGGTTTTGAGACAAACGGGCTTTGAGACGCCTTTTACGGGCGGCTACTGCAGGTCGCAGTCAAGAGGTAGGAGAGCAAAGCCCCGCACTGGGCGGGGCTCGTGGCAGATCGAATCTCTGCGTAGCAGGTTCGAAACTTAAGTTTTGGCGGGGCAGTGCTGACAACATCACAAACCGCCTGAGGTGCTGAAATCTTAAATTTTTGGGTTTTGGTCTGCGAGAGGGATACGAACCTTCGCTTAAAACGCCATGCGCAAGCCAACACTGCCACCGTACAGCGTCTGACCCGTTCTGGCTTCACCTGAGACACCCGCATAGGCGTAAGCGTTGTCAGAGATTTTGACCGTGCCATACAGCCCCACCTGCACAAAGGCAGAGCCTGCAGTGGCTGTGGTGACACTGCTTGAATAACCACCAAGCGTGGTGTTAAGCGTTGGATTCAACAAGCCAGTTGTGTCTGCACCCATTGCAACATTGGCGCGATACGTGTATTTATCTTTCAATGGGTCTTTGTTCAGCGACCCTGCTGCCACGCCAATCACGCCTCGCACGGCACTGCCGCTAAAGCGAGCAATGTTCAATGCTGCAGCGCCACTGCCTTCGTCATACGAATTTTGACCAACGTATTGATAGGTCAGGCGTGCGTAGGGTGTGACGCGCACATCGTTATATTCAAACGCGCGGCTCAGACCCACGCTTACCAGCGCATCATTACCCAGTACCGCTTTGCTGCTAAAGCCGCCTGTGAAGCCCGATGGATCGTTGCGCGACAAGTTGGTTGAACTTAAGCCCACACTCGCCATGCCATCAAGCACATAGTCTTGCAGCACGGGCATCTTGCCGTAGACAAACAGCGAGCCTTGTTGGATCGTACTGTTGCCACCATTGGCAGCGACGGTTGTGTTCGATAACGCGATACCGCCACCAAGCTTTAAGCCGAGCTCCGCGTTTGAATACGCATCTACACCGGTGACAATTTGGTATAGATTGCTGTTGAATCCGTTACCAACGCTGTTGCTCGCGCGCTCAGCGCGTTGGTACGCGATTTCACCCCACGCTCTACCGTCTGCCACCGCGGCGCTCGTTACGTTCACGGCATTTGGGTTGACCGCTGGATTTGTGCTCATGCTTGCAGTGGGCAGCCCCGAGGGGTTAGTCGCGCTGATACCGCCCGTCAACAACGCATTGTTAAGCGCAGGATTAAGCTGACTAGGCGCCATCGGATAGTCTCCAAGACGAGCCAACACCGATTGCTGCACGCGTTGTGTCGTTTGGGGTAGCGTAGCGACAGAGGCCGCGTGGATCTCACCCGCTAACGAGCGAGCAAAGTCAGGCAAGTTTGCCGCGCTTTGCCCCGCCACGGCGTAGAGTAAAGAATCTTGCGCCGCTGAAGCAGTGCCCGCTTTATTCACACCCAACAACTGATCTAAAACACCAGCCACAGTCTTGGCGTTGGTGGTGCCTGAGTTTAAAGTCGTACTGTACGAAGTCGGCACCGTGACAAGATCAAGGCTGTTGCTACTGCTGTTGACGTTATAAAACGCGATGAACTGAGTGCCGCTGCTTAGCTCTGCAGGTTGGGTGAGGGTGGTAAAGCGCCCTGTGATCCCGCCTGTAGCCGTGATGATACGAAACCTATCGCCCAAGACCGGCACATAAATGCTGCTGCCATAGCCCGCTTCACTTGCACTAAACAAGTTGGATAAACGTGGTGTAAGCGTCGCACCCGAAGTAATCGTTAGTTGACTACCCACATTGACAAATGAGTAATAGCCCGAAGCACCCGAAGGCGTAGTGCTGCTCGCTTGAGTCGTACCCGCAATATCTTGTTGATACGTTGCCCCAGCATTCAGCGTCAAGTTTTGAGTGAAAGACAAATAGCCCGGCGAGTTACCAGGCTTTAGCACACCACTCACAAGGCCGTTACCCGCAATCGTGCCCGTGCCCATCAACGTACCTGCAGACGCTACGAACACATCGCCCGTGCCGGTGGGAGAAGGGCCAGCCACCACCAAGGTGCCACCAGACACTGTGGTGCCACCGCTGTGGGTATTGGCACCCGACAAAATAGTCGTGCCCGTGCCCGTAAACGTTAAGCCACCCGCACCCGAAAACACACCAGAGAGCGTGGCAGAACCTGAGGTTGGGCTTTGGATCACACCACCCGCACCTAACACGCTAAAGGCTTGAGTCGAACTGTCACCCGAATTGAGCACTAAGGTGCCGCCCGCGAAGACAGGGTAAGCGGTCACCCCGATATTGCTTAACCAGACGCTAGTGCCGGCAGTGATGTTGGAGATCGTAGTACCACCTCCACCGCTATCACTAGTAAAGGAGGTGATGGTTAGGTCCCAGATCCCCGTGCTACCTTGCTGGGCGAACGAATAGGTGTAGCCATTCGAAGAAGTCAGGCCACTCGTAATATAGGTCGAAAGATTGCTGCCGAAGCCTTGCAGAACGCCAGTTAGGGTCTGACCAACAATTGCACTGCTTGTGGTTGAGAGACTAGAGATGCCGAAGATCATCGTGCCGGTTACTGACGTGGCAGCGAGTCGGCCGTAAACGGACGCACTGGTAATGATGATGTTGTAGTTTGTTGGCAAAACACTTCTGTAGGTTAATGCGCCACCAGCGTTACCGGCACCTTGCGCGTTGTTAAGCGTGGTGATCGTGCCGCCGTTGAAAATACCATAGGATTGAGGATCTGAAGTTAAGATCGAGCCGTTATTGTTTAGTGTTGTTATTGTGCCGCCGATGAAAATACCATAGGATTTAAGACCTGAAGTTGAGATCAAGCCGTTATTGTTTAGTGTTGTTGTTGTACCGAAGTTGTTAATACCCCGGGATTCAGGACCTGAAGTTAAGATCGAGCCGTTATTGTTTAGTGTTGTTGTTGTACCGATACCGGCTTGGAGAGTACCAGGGGATTCAGGATCTGAAGTCGAAATAGAGCGGCCAGTATTTATTGTGAAACTACACAGCTGTAAGGCGAGTTTTTGAGTCGCAGTTACGTTTGTACTGATGACTGTGTCACCACTACACCCATTAGCCCAAGCCGCGCTGTCCGGGAAGAAAAAACTAACGCCCAATGTCACAGCTAACGTAAGCGCATTGAACCGAGACATCCGTACTAGGGTCTCGTCAACTTCCAAAAAGTTTTGCTGCCGTGAAGGCGCGACCTCAGCGCGGTGCCTCAGGGGCAACAGGTAATCGGCGGATGGAGATAAGCACGCACCGCTTAGCGGTTGGTATCGTTGCGTTTGCTTGCGCAGGCGGCACAAGGCGATCAGCCCAAGCTGAATGGCAATCGCAATGTTCAAAGATAAAGTCATCTACGGTCAAGCCAAGCCATGGTGTTTGTACGTTAGCGATTCCAGCTGGACGCAAAGCGTACAAAGCACTGATGAAACTACCGGCTCGAAGGGGTCAACGTGCAACCAGACCGAGAGCAACTTTATAAATTAAACTTAGTTATACACATTTGTGCAAAGGTACACTAAGTGGTGCATATCGGATATTAACCTTGACCTAAGTCAAATGCAACTTATTTTGATCGCGTGCAGAAAAGGGTGTAACGGAAGTGAGATGAAGCCTAAGTTAATTTCTAAATTAAGCGCAGCCAACTTCGTTACCCAAGTTGATACCATCCACCTTCGGGTGACTTGTTACGGCCGCATCCGAGTTAAACAACTCGAACGGTGCGCAATAAAAATAAAAATAAAAATAAAAAAATTACCGGTACTTGAAAAAGTGACGGGGGGTGTTTTCAAAAACTTAGTCGTCATTCGTGCAGAACAAGGTGTAAGGGCACGGGGATGGGACACAAATGGATTTCGGGGGGTGGGGGTGCGGTGGGGTGTCGGTTGGCTAAAATCGACAAGGGGTGGTGACCTGCCCCGGGCCATCATCTGAACCTGAAAAAGCCCCTGCCATCGCGCTAGATTTTTTGCTTTTGTGGCAAGCACTACTTCTTTAAAACTATTGCACGTACACTAAATAGGATGCGTATTAACCATATTTCGGGGAGGCTTTAATGAAATGGTTTCTGCTGATCGTATCGACAGCTTTAATGGTAGCGAACGCCCACAGCTTTGAAATACTGGCTCTTGGCACAAGCAACACCAATTGCCAAGCAGGTGGTCATGCCTACACAAATACCTTGAATGAGCAATTGTCCGCCCAAGGAATAAAGGCGAGCGTGATCAACGCGGGAGTGAATGGCGATAAGCCAACGTTTATGTTGAGTCGTCTTGAGCAGGTCTTGAAAAGTTATCCAAACATTAAATTGGTTCTATTCGAGCCAGGGCCAAATGAGCAAAGAAAACGCTTCAACGTGGAATATACGGAAAAAATATTATCCTATCTTCAAGACATAAAAATGCCAACTATCTACTCTTCGACTGGAGCGGCTCAAACAAGAGAAGAGGCCGAAATAACCGCCCAAAAATACGGAGCCTACTATTACGGGCACTGGGGCAAAGACGTTCCGAGGGATAAAGAGCATTACACCTTTGACGGGGTGAACAGCGCCTCTGGACATATGAACAAAACGGGTTGCACGCTGTGGGCCAAAAACACGCATCCGTTAATTCTTCAGGTGATTAAAGATAAAAACATCAATTAAGATCTGGTCCGCTCAAGCCCCGGTCGATTCCGCCCTGGCTTGGGTACTCAACCTTGGAGTCTGCTCTGAATATTGGACTTGATGAAGTCGTCGTACAGGATGTCTCTGATGATGCACGGGGGCTGGCTGCCGCTGGTGCGCAGGAATGTGCATACACTGAACAAAGATTGTGGACCGGTATGATCTATAGCCACTTGGGTACTAGCCACATTCGGGTGACTTTTTAACGCCCGAGCAGCATTGTTTAAGCAAAATACAGTGCATAGGTCTGAACAATAAAGCCGTCGATTTACGGGGGGGGGTACGGTGGGGTGTCGGTTGGCTGAAATCGACAAGGGGTGGGGTGTCGCTGGAAAGAAACAAGGGCGGCGAAGCGCGGCCGGTCCGTGTACTGCGCCCAGATAAGTGCCACCCTGCGCTGAGGCCCGGCACCACCACAGTCACCAACCTACGGCCAAGTCAGCATCGCTTGGTTACGGATGCCTAAGTGACGTGTGTGGGGAAAATCGTGGGGAAAAAACAAAAAGCACCCATAGATGCTTGATTTACTTGACATACTGGCGGACAGAGGGGGATTCGAACCCCCGATACGCTATGAACGTATACACGCTTTCCAGGCGTGCGCCTTCAACCGCTCGGCCACCTGTCCGCTGTCATAACAAGCCACGCATTCTAACAGAGGCAGGTATGCCGCCCGAGCTGTACCATACCCCTGCAACCTAGGCCGCCGATGCCTATACTAGCTGCCATGTCAGCCAGCACGCTCACCCCAACGCCCCCGGCCTCGCCCACGCCAGCCCCAACGCTTGGGCTGCTGTTTATTCTGTTTGCCAAAATCGGCGCAACCAGTTTTGGCGGGGGTATTTCGGGCTGGATGTATCGTGATTTTGTTGATCGGTATCACTTTTTGACCGAAGACGAGTTCATGAGTGCGCTTACGATCAGCCAGATCTTGCCCGGGCCCAATGTCGCCAACCTGGCTTTACATATTGGCCAAAAACTGCGTGGCGGTTTGGGCGGCCTTGTCTCAGTGCTGGCCTTGCTAGTGCCCCCAATGATCTTGGCAGTGCTACTGAGTATTGTCTTGCTTGATTTGGGTTCAATCAGTTGGATCCACGATTTTCTTGAAGGCTTAGCCGCAAGCGCGATGGGGCTGACAGCGTCGGTTGGGATCCGCGGGCTCAAGCGTTCATATCGCTTGGGGCTGTGGCCACTGGCGCTGAGTATTTCAGTGTTCATTGGGCTATTTTTATTAAAGCTGCCCCTTGTACCCGTCATTTTGGGCTTGGCGCTTGTTGGCCTCGTGTTTGCCAATATTCATCAAAAGCGTATCAATCCCAAAACAGCAAAACCGCCCGCCCGATGAAAACCTCAAACATTTATCTGGATTTGTTTGTTGTCTTTGCTCCGCTTTCGCTGATCTCAGTGGGTGGCGGGCAAAGTGTCGTGGGCGATATGCATCTGCAGGCCGTCGACATTTATCACTGGCTCACGCACGCGCAGTTCATCGATTTGTTTGCAATCTCGCGTGCGGCACCCGGGCCAGGCGCCTTGTTAGCAACTTTGATTGGCTGGCAAGTCAGTGGCTGGCAAGGTGCCTTGGTGGCCTCGCTTGCGCTGTTTGGGCCGTCAACCATCTTGGCGTATTTTGTGACGCGCGCCTGGCACAAAAGTCATGACAAGCCCTGGACAGCAATCGTGCAAAACGCCCTCACCCCCTTAGCCTCGGGGTTGTTACTCACCAGTGCAATCATCATTTTGCGCTCGACCTCGGGCGGAGTCACACCATGGCTAATCGCAGGCGTATCAGCAGGGATCTTTTGGCGCTTTAAAACCATCAATCCACTGCCAGTGCTATGCGTGGGCGGACTAGTGTTGGTGCTAGCGCGGTTGTGGTTGTAAAGCTATTTCGGCAACGACAACATCCGTTGCACATAGCGCGCGATCGTATCCACTTCTAGATTGACACGTTGACCAACCTTTAGATGTTGCAACGTTGTCACGGCAATTGTGTGCGGGATCAAATTGATACTAAAACGTGTACCACTCGCCACATCTTCTACACGGTTCACGGTCAGACTCACGCCATTCACCGTGATAGATCCTTTGTAGGCCAAAAACGCTGCAAGCGAAGCGGGGGCTTGTACGACAAGCTCCCACGATTCGCCAACCGCCTCAAACTTCACCACTTCGCCCAAGCCATCGACATGGCCTGACACCAAATGCCCACCGATCTGATCGCCAATGCGCAAGGATTTTTCTAAGTTCACCGGGCCTAACGCATCAAGCCCCATGGTCAGTCGCAAACTCTCGCGCGACACATCCACCGAAAACCCATCACTATGCTTTGACACCACCGTCATGCACGCGCCTTGAATCGCGATTGAATCACCGAGGCCGACGTCAGCTAACTCTAAACCACCTGCGTGAATCTTGATATGTACGCCCGTGTTAGCTTTGTCACCCGCAAAGGGTTCAATACTTTGAATCTGACCAACGGCCGCGACGATTCCGGTAAACATCCTATTGCACCTTACCTGAGTTGCTATCGATTAAGTGAATACTTTGCATCAGTTCACGCCAGCGTTCAGGCAGGCGCGCCCGTACTCTAATATCTGTGCCCAACTGTTTGACCTCAGTAAACTCAAAGCGCTTCACACCCTCAAGTTGCGTCAGCACCGGCAACTGCGCCATGCTTCTACCTTCGCCCAGCAGCATCGGTGCCATGTACACCAGCAACTCGTCGACACAGCCGGCCTCAAGCAAGGCACCATTCAAACCCGAGCCCGCTTCGCAATGAATTTCGTTATGCCCTTGCGCGGCCAACCACTGCATCATCGCGCGCATATCAATGCGACGGCGCGCCTGACCTGCTTGAGGTGCCGCCGCTTCAGGCACACACACCACCTGCACACCCAGCGCGGCTAAGCGTGCAGCCTTGTCAGGATTGTTGTCACCCACAAACACAAACGCATCGCCACCTGCCAACACAGCCGCATCTTCAGCAATTTCAAAGCCTGGGTCAATCACTGCGCGCTTCGGTTGCCTGGGTGTGACAACATGCCGCACATTCATTTTTGGATTATCCGCACGCACGGTACCAATGCCCGTTAGCACCACGCAGCTGCGTGCGCGCCAGTGGTGTCCATCGGCACGCGCCTCGGGGCCCGTAATCCATTGCGAGACGCCATTGTTTAAGGCGGTGCGCCCATCAAGCGACACCGCCGCTTTCATCCAGACATAGGGCAGGCCGCGCGTCATGCGCGAAACAAAACCTGGATTCAGCTCAAGCGCCAAATCTGCACACACACCAACGTTGACCTCGATACCGGCTTCACGCAAGCCGCGCATACCTCGACCTGCCACACTAGGATTAGGATCAAAGTGCGCAAACACCACACGCTTAGGTTGCGCCGCAATCAGCGCATCAACACAAGGGGGTGTGCGGCCATGATGACTACAGGGCTCGAGCGTGACGTACACCGTTGCACCCAGAGCATTAAAGCCCTTGGCCTTCATGTCGTTTAACGCCATGATCTCGGCATGGTGGCTACCAACAACTTGGGTAGCACCGCGGCCCAACACTTGACCATCACGTACGATTAAACAACCGACTCGCGGATTAGGTGAGGGCACATACAGCGCGCCCTCGGCCAAGGCAAGCGCCTGACGCATAAAGAAAACATCTTGATCGGGATTGCGCGTATCCATACCGCGCGTATAGGGCTGGTTCATGTCTTGCGCCGCAAAGGTGGGCCCTGCATCTCGCGAATCGCCTCGACAAACTCGCCAATATCTTCAAAACTTTTATACACCGAAGCAAACCGCACGTAGGCAACTTTATCAAGTTTTTTAAGTTCGGCCATCACGAGCTCACCCAAAAATTCGGTTGACACTTCGCGCTCGCCACTGGTCAGCAGTTTGTCTTCAATGCGCATGACGACGGCGTCAACGTCTTCGGTACTGACTGGGCGTTTGCGCAGTGCAAGCGATAAGCTTGCGCGTAATTTACTAGCCTCATAATCGTGCCGGCTACCATTGCGTTTCACCACTGAAGGCATCGAAAGCTCGGGACGCTCGTAGGTGGTAAAGCGCCGATCACACTCAACGCAGCGACGGCGACGGCGAATAAAATCGCCCTCGTCAGCCCCGCGCGAGTCAACCACTTGCGTATCGGGATGCCCGCAGAAGGGACACTTCATCGGTGACCTTGGTTAAGAAACATCTCGGGCTTGAGCCAAAAACAATACAGACGTCATGAGCCCAAGTGCCTGATTATCGATAAACCGGGAAGTTCGCCGTCAACGCATTGACCCGTGCACGCACGGCTGCAACATTGGCTGCGTCGCGCGGATTATCAAGCACATCAGCAATCAAGTTACCGGTGAGTTCGGCCTCGGCTTCTTTAAAACCACGGGTGGTCATTGCGGGTGTGCCTAAGCGAATACCACTGGTGACAAAAGGTTTTTCGGGGTCGTTAGGGATCGCATTTTTGTTTACAGTAATGTGAGCCTGGCCCAACACTGCCTCAGTCTCTTTACCGTTAACACCCTTGGCGCGCAAATCAACCAGCATCACGTGACTTTCAGTACGACCCGACACAATGCGCAAACCACGCTTGACTAAAGTCTGCGCCAACACTTGCGCATTTTTCACAACCTGTGCAGCGTAGATTTTAAATTCAGGGGTTGCTGCTTCGTGAAACGCCACCGCCTTTGCCGCGATCACATGCATCAGCGGGCCACCTTGAATACCCGGAAAGATCGCCGAGTTGATCGCTTTTTCATGTTCGGCTTTCATCATGATGACGCCGCCACGTGGGCCACGCAGTGACTTGTGTGTGGTCGAGGTCACAAAATCAGCATGTGGAACAGGGTTTGGATATGCACCACCGGCGACCAAGCCTGAATAGTGCGCGATATCAACAAGCAACAAGGCACCGTTGTCTTTGGCGATGCGAGCCAGACGCTCAAAATCCATCCGCAACGAATAGGCCGAAGCACCGGCCACGATCATTTTGGGCTTTTGTGTTTTAGCCAAGTGCTCAACCTTGTCGTAATCGAGCACTTCGTTGGCGTCTAAGCCATATTGGTGAAAGTTATACAGTTTGCCAGAGGCATTGACACTTGCACCGTGGGTTAAATGGCCGCCCTCAGCCAAACTCATCCCCAGCACAGAGTCACCAGGCTTTAAAAACGCCAGATACACAGCCTGATTCGCCTGTGAACCAGAATTAGGCTGAACGTTGGCCGCTTCGGCACCAAACAAGGCCTTTAACCGATCGATCGCCAGTTGCTCGACGATATCGACGTACTCGCAGCCACCGTAATAACGCTTGCCTGGGTAGCCCTCTGCGTATTTGTTCGTCATCTGCGTGCCCTGCGCCTGCATCACTGCGGGGCTAGCGTAGTTTTCAGAAGCGATCAGCTCGATGTGCTGCTCTTGGCGAGTGTCTTCTTGCTGAATAGCAGCCCATACGGCTGGGTCAACGCGATCAAGGGTCAATTTACGGTCAAACATAGAGGTTCCTGGCGAGCCTGCAAAATTGGTTGATGATAGTGTACTGCGCCTAGCAAGGTCTCGCCCAAAGGCAAAGGTATGCCCCTGCAGGCGCCTCTGCTCTGGCGCGACCCTCAACGATTCAGAAGCTAGGCTAGGGTTACCCGTGCAAACTTACGCTTACCCACCTGAATCACATAAGTACCAGCAGGCAGTTGCAAGCCTTTGTCTTCGACTTTCACGCTATCGATTTTGACGCCACCCTGTTCAACATTACGTTGGGCTTCAGCGCCCGAGGCAACCAGACCGGCTTCACGCAGTACCTTGAGCACGCCAAGCGGGGCACCAGACAGGGTCATCTCGGGCATGTTTTCAGGGATCGCACCGTCGCGAAACCTTGCCTCAAAATTGGCTAACGCATCCTGCGCAGCCTGCTTCGAATGAAAACGCGTGATGATTTCTTGAGCAAGTTGAACTTTAGCGTCACGAGGGTTACGCCCAGCTTCGATTTCGGCACGCAGTTTAGCGATGTCTTCAAGGCTATCAAACGACAGTAATTCAAAATAGCGCCACATCAACGTGTCAGAAATCGACATCAGTTTGCCAAACATCGAGTCTGGCGCCTCGCCAATCCCGATGTAATTATTTTTGGACTTAGACATCTTTTCAACGCCATCCGTACCTTCTAGCAATGGCATGGTCAGAATGCATTGAGGCTCTTGTCCGTACTCTTTTTGCAGTTCGCGGCCCACCAACAGATTAAATTTTTGGTCTGTGCCACCCAGTTCGAGATCGGATTTCAAGGCGACCGAGTCATAGCCCTGCATCAACGGGTATAAAAACTCGTGCACCGAGATCGGCACCCCACCTTTAAAACGTTTGGTGAAGTCGTCACGCTCCATCATGCGAGCCACTGTGTAACGCGAGGCAAGTTGAATAATGCCCCGTGCGCCCAAGGGATCGCACCATTCAGAGTTGTAGCGAATCTCGGTTTTGGCCGGGTCGAGTACTAAGCTAGCCTGAGCGTAATACGTTTTGGCGTTTTCAGCGATTTGCTCGCGCGTCAGCGGAGGGCGTGTGGTGTTGCGCCCCGAGGGGTCGCCGATCATTGACGTGAAATCGCCAATCAAAAAAATGACGGTATGCCCTAAGTCTTGCAACTGGCGCATCTTATTGAGCACTACGGTGTGCCCAAGATGGATATCAGGCGCCGTCGGATCTAAGCCTAGCTTAATTCTGAGAGGGATACCGGTCGCCTGACTACGGGCCAGCTTTTGAGCAAACTCGGCCTGAACCAGCAGCTCGTCGCAGCCGCGCAGGGCAACACGCAGTTGAGCTTCGGTGTCTTGCGTGATCGTATATTTTTGCATTGACATATCAGAAAAAAGTCATTTTGGGTATTAAAAATAATAAAAAAAGACTCGGCAGTGAAAAATGAGCTAACATTGTTGTTTTATTGCAAGGGCGTTGCGTCACATCATACGCAAACCCCACGCAACGCGCTAAGCGCCCCCAAGTGTAATCGCTGTAATCGCGAGGGGTTGCGCGTACGACTTAGTTGAACAGGATTATCGCTTAATGACTCAAAACAACGACCTAGCCACTGCAGGGGCAAGTGCCCTCACTCAACTAGGCACGTCTACCCAGCCAACAGCCGGTTCGCGCTTATTGCGCGGCTTGCTGTTAAGCGCAGTCTTGCTCTTGTGTATCGGTGCTGCAGCCCTCGGCATGGTGCAACCCGCACAAACCGAGCCCATACCGCCTGAGCAAAGTCTGGTGCAAAACGTTCTGCCGTTTCCGCTTTCGGCAGATCCAACGCCTGCAGAACACTCTGCAACGGCGCCCAACACGCCCTACGTCACCGAAACACGCATTCGCTCTGGCGATACCATCGCGACAATCCTCAAGCGGCTCGACATTACCGACTCAAGCTTGTCATCCTATTTAGCTAAAGAAGCCAAAGTTCGCTTTGCCAGCAAACTCGTTCCTGGCCGCTCGGTTCAAGCCGCCACCGATCACAACGGGCGACTGCAATGGGTTCGGTATTTTCATACCCCCACCAGCAACTCGACTGGTGAACCAACAGTCAAGTTGTTACAAATCAACGCAGAGGCAGACGGTTTCACCGCCGACGAACTCGAACTTCCTAGCGAAGTTCATATTGAGGTCGCGGTCGGCACAATCGAACGCTCTTTATTCGCCACGACCGATGCCGCCGGCATCCCTGACAACATCACCATGCAAATGGCCGAAGTGCTCGGCAGCAAGATTGACTTCTTTCGTGGCATTCATCGCGGCGACCAGTTTCGCGTAGTCTACGAAAACCGCACGTTTGAGGGACGTCCAGCAGGGCCAGGTCGGGTCTTGGCAGTCGAGTTCATGAACAAAGGTAAATCATCAACAGCAGTCTGGTTCAGCCCCGATGGCAAAACTGGTAGCTACTACAACCTCGACGGCGAGAGCTTGCGTGGGGCCTTTTTGCGTAACTCGATCAAATTCTCGCGTATCAGCTCAACGTTTGGGCTACGCACCATTGCCAATAATCAAGCCTGGTCTGGACATCACCCAGGCGTTGACTATGTGGCCCCGACCGGTACGCCAATTCATGCGACAGCAGACGGCGTTGTGCAACTCGCTGGGTGGCACTTTGGCTATGGCAACACAATCATTCTCAAGCACCACAGCAAAATCACCACTCTCTATGCACATCAAAGCCGCTTTGCCGATGGCATCACTGTTGGCACTAAAGTCTCGCAGGGGCAGTTGATTGGTTACGTCGGCTCAACGGGATGGTCAACCGGTCCGCATTTGCATTACGAATTTCGAGTGGCTGACAAGCCGATTGATCCACTTTCAGCAACGGCGGCCATGCCCGCAGCAACCCCGCTTGAGCCCGAGCAGCGCGCTGAATTTGCCCAAGCGGTTGCACCCTATCGTCAGCAGCTTCAAGTCTTGGCCAAGTTTCAAGAGGTCATGCCCGAAATCAGTAGCGTAGCAGTCCGCTGATACCGGCCCCAGTGGTGAGCGCGTCTTACTACATTGGGCTGATGTCTGGTACCAGCCTAGACGGGGTTGACGCCGTACTGGCCAGCTTTGATACCTCAGGCAAGCCTACCGTCATTGCCCGCGCGTCAAGTGCGTTTGACCCAGTGTTGCGCGAAACGCTCTTCTCGTTAAACACCTCAGGCCCCGACGAACTCGCCCGCGCTGCGCTAGCCGCCAACAGCTTGGTCGCGCTGTATGCCAACCTAGTCGCTCAAACGCTCGAACAAGCCAAGCTCTCGTCTTCGCAGATTTCAGCCATTGGCGCCCACGGACAAACCGTCAGGCATCAACCGAGTCTTGGCTACACCATTCAGTTGAACGCGCCCGCACTGCTTGCCGAGCTCACTGGCATCACGGTGGTGGCCGATTTCAGAAGTCGCGATGTCGCAGCGGGTGGCCAAGGCGCACCTTTGGTGCCGGTTTTTCACGCTGGGATTTTTTCTACCGACCATACTCGAGTGATTTTGAACCTAGGCGGCATCGCTAACATCACAATTTTGCGGCCGGATGCAGACCCGCTTGGTTTTGACACTGGGCCGGCAAATGCCCTAATGGATAGCTGGTGTCAGTTGCATACTCAACAAAGTTTTGACGTTGACGGGGCCTGGGGAGCGCAGGGCTTGGTCAATCAACCGCTGCTCGATCGCTTAAACAACGCAGAGCCTTGGCTGAAGTTGCCACCACCGAAGTCTACCGGGCGCGATTTATTCAACCTTGAGTGGCTTGAGCCTCGGCTGCAACACTGTCTGGGGCGACTTGAGCCTGGCCAACATTTAACGCCTCAAGACGTACAGGCCACGCTGTGTGCCTTCACAGCGGCGACAGCGGCGCAGGCGATCAACACCTTTGCGCCTGACGCACAAGAGGTGTTGCTGTGCGGTGGTGGCGCTCACAACAGCGCGTTGCGCCAAAGCCTGCAGGCAGCGCTGCCCTGCGTTGTATCAACGACTGAGAGTGCGGGGGTAGGCACACAGGATGTTGAAGCGCTGGCCTTTGCTTGGCTCGCTTGGGCCCATCAACACAAGGTGACTGCCGGCAACCCCAAGGTAACCGGGGCGCGCGCCGCGCGGATTTTAGGAGCGACATGGCCCGCCTGATTTGAGTCACCTGATTTGAGTCACCCAAAACAAAAAAGCCACGAACGTGGCTTTTTGCTGATAGACACTCGTTCTATCATTGAGCGTAAATTTTTTTCACAAAAGACAGACAACCGTCGTTTGATAAAAGCAGTACGCTTAGACTGAGAACGACGAGCCACAACCACAGGTGGTTGAGGCATTTGGATTGCGAATGACGAATTGCGATCCTTCGATATCTTCTTTGTAATCAATCTCAGCGCCGACCAAGTACTGAAAGCTCATCGGGTCAACTAACAAGGCGACGCCATTTTTTTCAAGTGTTGTGTCGTCTTCGTTGACGTCTTCATCAAAAGTGAAGCCATACTGAAAACCCGAACAACCACCACCCTGCACAAACACGCGCAGTTTGAGGTTTGAATTACCCTCTTCGATCAATAAATCTTTAACCTTGGCAGCCGCTGAGTCTGTAAACAGAATCGGCGTGGGCGGCGCTTGCAGGTCAACGGTTTGTGTGGCGATGTTCATAAGTGACTCCTGTCCCGCGGGACGATACTAAACTAAATGACGTGATACCTGAGTGCATTGGTCAACTATACCGCAAGTGCCTAGGTAATTCATAGAGCAACCACTCTAGAGGCAAGGACAATATCACCCTCAAGCACGCGAACCGTGACAGACTTTGGTGCAAACTTGGGCGGAAGCGCCAGCAAACCCTGCCCGCGCTGAAACTGCGCAAAGTCTAATCGCAAGGCAGCGCGCTGCGCCTCAGTTTGTTGAGCCTCAATCTGTTGCCTCATCTTATGCTGGGTATTCACCCGCGGCGGTTCAGCCTGGTGAGACTTACCGTGCACGCTCTGCGCGACAAACCCTTCAGAGCCACCCGATAAGGGCTCGGCCAGCACTGGCTGCAAAACAACCATTTGCTCTGAGGCGTCAACATCCCCACGACAATGACCCATGGCAACAAACTGTAAGGTACCCACAAAATGCTTGGTTGTTTTGCCGCTACGCATCAGCAAAACCCGATACTGCAACCCCTCGGGGTGTTGCTCAATATCAACCGCCCGAATATCGAGCGCACCGTTAGGGCTTGATGGCAGTAGGTCTTCAAAGAACGCCAGTTGGTCTTGCGTACGGCCAAGCTCTAACTGAGTATTTACCAATATTTTTTCGAGCTCGAGGCGAGCAGCCCGCTCGGTCAGCAACTCTCTTTGAGTCTGATCAAAAGGCGAAACGGTTTGAGCGCGCTCGGCCTCTAGCTCAGAACGCTCTTGAAGCAAGGCGGCACGCTCTGCCCGCAGTTGCAAACGCTGCGCCCCTGTACCCATGCTCTGCATCAGCAAGGCAGCTAAAAGCCCGCCCAGTGTAAACAACAACACGCCACCGCCAATCATCCTAACAGACTCACGCCCAACGACTTTCACCATGCGTTCAAAGGCCTTACGGAAGAATCGCAACTTGATTCAAACCCGTGTTTTCGGGCAAGCCAAACATCAGATTCATGTTTTGAATCGCTTGACCCGAGGCCCCTTTGACAAGGTTGTCTTGCACGACCAAAATAATCAAACGATCTCCGTTACCAGGGCGCTGTAGCGCAATGCGCAAGGTATTTGAGGCCCGTACCGAGCGCGTGTCAGGCTGACTGCCAAACGGCATCACGTCAACAAAACTTTCGTTGGCATAACGCGCTTCAAAGAGCGCTTGAAAATCAACCCCACGCGCCTCAGGCAAGATCCGAGCGTAGATCGTGCTGAACATGCCGCGAATCATGGGCACCAGATGTGGCACAAACGTCAGCCCAACGGGGCCGCCGGCCAAGCGTTGCAGTTGTTCGTCAATTTCAGCTTGATGACGATGCCCAGCAACACCATACGCTTTAAAGTTATCGCTGGCTTCAGATAACAAGCTGCCGACTTCTGCCTTACGACCAGCGCCACTGACACCCGATTTGCAATCTGCAATCAGGTCTGAGGTATCGATCAACGGTTTGCCGCCAAGCAGTGGCGCCAACCCAAGCAAAATCGTAGTGGGATAGCAACCGGGGTTACCGACAACACGCGCCTTAGCTACCGAGGCACGGTTAAGCTCAACCACACCATACACAGACTCTTTAAGAATCTCGGGGCAGGTATGCGGGATTTTGTACCATTTTTCAAACGCTTTAATGTCTTGCAAGCGAAAGTCTGCGGCTAGGTCAATGAGCTTGACGCCTGCAGCCAGTAACTCGGGGGCCTGCGCCATCGCCACACCATGTGGTGTGGCAAAAAATACAACGTCGCAGCCTGTCAACGGTGCTTTGTCAGGGGCAGAAAATGCCAGCTTCACGTGCCTACGCAGGTTAGGAAACATATTGGCAACAGGCATGCCGTCTTCTTGACGCGAGGTAATGGCTGTGAGCTCAACATTTGGATGCTGCGACAGAATACGCAAGAGTTCAACGCCGGTGTAACCCGTGCCGCCGACAATGCCAACTTTGATCCGTTTGGCTGAAGCTTGTGTCATATCTAGACCCCTGAATCTATAACTGCCGAGCTACTAAAAAACGCGGCGCTTTGAAAGCAATATTATCCCACGCTCGCATGACTTATTTTCAACATCCTCCCCCCGCTAAAAGACAGGGGTTCTGACTGACTCGACCTTTGGATAAGGTAGATCGCTTCGTGGGGTTCGTGTTGCAAACGTCCTTGCAGAACAAAACCATGCGAACAATTTAGTGCAAGCTAAAAAAAAGACCGCTTGCGCGGTCTTTTTGCACTGAGGCCAAGATACAGCCTCGGGTGCTTCGATCAACGCTTGCTGAACTGTTTCCGACGACGTGCTTTGTGGAAACCGACTTTCTTACGTTCAACTTCACGTGCATCGCGAGTCACCAGCCCTGCTTTAGACAGAGAAGGCTTTAACGCTGCATCGTAATCAATCAGCGCACGAGTAATGCCGTGACGCACTGCACCCGCCTGGCCGCTTTCGCCGCCGCCGTGCACATTGATATGAAAATCAAACGAAGCTAAGTGGCCGGTGAGTTCGAGCGGTTGACGCACGACCATACGACCTGTCTCGCGAGCAAAGTATTCGTCAACGGGCTTGCCGTTGACAACAATCTTGCCTGCGCCTTTTTTCATGAAGACACGAGCCACCGAAGTCTTGCGGCGGCCGGTTCCGTAATTCCAATTACCGATCATGGCCTATCCTTTGAGTTCGAGGGGCTGTGGCTGTTGGGCCGAATGAGGATGTTCTGCACCCGCATAGACCTTGAGCTTTTTAATCATCGCATAACCCAGTGGGCCTTTAGGCAACATGCCCTTAACGGCCTTCTGAATCGCACGACCCGGAAAACGCTCTTGCAGTTTGGCGAAGTTTGTTTCGCGAATACCGCCTGGATACGTTGTGTGACGGAAGTATTTTTTATCTTGCGTCTTGTTGCCGGTTACGACGATATCTGCTGCATTGATAATGACGATGTAATCGCCTGTATCAACGTGGGGCGTGAACTCTGGCTTGTGCTTACCGCGCAAACGGTGTGCGACTTCGCTGGCCACACGACCGAGGACTTTGCCCTTCGCGTCAATCACGAACCAGCCACGTTGGACTTCATGCGGCTTAGCCACAAATGTCTTCATGATTGGATCCTAAAAATACCTGCCCGGGACCATCCCAGACGGGCCCTCAAATAACGTTTTGAATGTTGCCAAAGCGTGTAACCCGCCCGTGCACCAGCCTAGTTATTGGAGGAAAGCCTTTGATTCTACAATAAAAAAAGGATGCTGACCAAATGGCAAGCACCCTTTTTAGTTAAAACCCCGTTCCAATGAAGCCCAACGGGGTAAAAACGACTGAATGAATCGCTTATTTTTGACGTGACAGCGCAGCACCTACGTACTGATCGTACGACGCCTCGGCCAATCTGAACCAAGGCACCACCTGATCGCGATAGCCCATGTAGTTGTCGTGAATCGTCTTGAATTGCGGGCTTTTTGCCGAGTACTCGGCGAAAACTTTGATCGACACATCCCAACAAGCATCCATTACAGCCCGAGGAAAGGCGCGCAGCAAAGTGCCTTGCGACAACAGGCGCCTTAAAGCTTGCGCATTGAGGTTGTCATAGCGAGCCTGCATCGTTGAATTGCAGGCACGGCTAGCCGCTTCAATGATCGACTGATAGGTTTTAGGGAGTTTTGCCCATTCACCGTCATTGACATACAAAGCCACCTGCGCGCCACCTTCCCACCAACCGGGGTAGTAGTAGTACTTGGCGACCTTGGCGAAACCCATTTTTTCATCGTCATACGGGCCAACCCACTCGACTGCATCGATTGTGCCTTTTTCAAGCGCTGGGTAAATATCGGGGCCAGGCAACTGTTGGGGCAAACCGCCTAAACGCGTGATGATCTCGCCAGCGAGGCCGGCGATTCGCATTTTTAAGCCCTTGATATCCTCGACTGTTTTGATCTCTTTGCGATACCAGCCACCCATTTGGGTACCAGTATTGCCCAACGGGAAATTCACGATGTTGAACTCTTTATAGACATCGCGCGTCAGTTTCATGCCATCGCCTTCATACATCCAGGCGTTTGTTTGGCGCGAATTCAGCCCAAACGGTACGGCGGTATCAAAGGCCAGGGCGGGGTTTTTACCAATGTAATAATACCCACTTGAATGCCCCATTTCGACCGTGTTCTTTTGCACGGCATCTAGCACCTGCAAGGGTGGCACGATTTCGCCGGCCGCAAAGTTACGCACAGAAAACTTACCGCCGGTAGCCTCAGACAAATACTTTGAAAAAAGCTCAGACGTGCCAAACAGCGTGTCAAGGCTTTTAGGGAAACTCGAGGCCAAGCGCCAGTTCAACGTGGGCGCATCTTGCGCAAAAACGGGTGCTGCGACAACAGCACTTCCGGCAACAGCCCCAAGGCTGGCTTTCTTTAAAAACGAACGACGTTGCATTCGAAGTCTCCTGAAAATGATTTGAGCAGTTCGGGGTGCTCAGAACTTTGAATATTACACCGCTGACTTCGCACTCAAACCAGCGCGTTTATAGGTGTTTGCCCGTGTATGTTTCGGCCAGCACGAGCCACCGCTGACCTAATGGCGCTTGTCATACTGGGCTTGAAGCAGCGCTGGGCGCCCAATCTCCGACCACTTACTTGTCAGTCGGCGTTTCAGTTAACAGCCGGCCGACAGCATTAAGGGCGCCCCACCCAGTCAGCCAGCCCCGCGCAAGGTCTATGTGCCAGCAATCGCCATGTTTTCAATCAAAATTGAGCCAGTCGTTTTGCTACCCCGCGTGATGGTGTCAGCACCTACTGCCACGATTTGATTAAACATGTCTTTTAAATTGCCAGCGATGGTCACTTCTTGAACGGCGTGCTGAATTTGCCCGTCTTTGACCCAATAGCCAAAGGCGCCCCGAGAGTAGTCACCCGTCAGGTAGTTCACGCCTTGTCCAATCAGCTCAGTCACAAGCAAACCGGTGCCCATTTTGCGAAGCATGGCGGGTAAGTCGTCTTTGCGCCGCGTCAGACTTGAAGTGAGCTCTAAGTTATGCGAGCCACCGGCATTACCCGTCGTCGTCATACCAAGTTTGCGCGCGGTGTAGGTCGACAATAAATAGCCCTGCAACACACCGTCTCGCACCAGATCACGCGCCTGTGTCCGGACACCTTCTTCATCAAACGGCGAGCTTCCCATGGCGCCTTTAATGTGTGGGTCTTCAGTAATAGAGAGATGCTTTGGGAAAATCTCTTTTCCGAGCGAGTCAACCAAAAAGCTCACCTTGCGATAGAGCGAACCACCACTGACAGCCTGAGTCAATGCTCCGACCAAACCCAGCGCCAAAGGCGCTTCGAACAGCACCGGAAAGTGTCCGGTTGGGATTCTGCGTGCAGTCAGGCGTGACAAAGCGCGCTCGGCCGCATAGCGCCCCACCGCGGCAGGGTCCGCCAACCGGTTAGCACGACGATCGCTGGTGTACCAATAGTCGCGTTGCATCGACTGCCCGCGACCCGCAATCGGCGCCACCGACAGACCATGACGCGAGTAGGCATAGCCATCCAGAAAACCGCGGGTGTTGCCCAAGACAAAATGGCCTTCGTGCGTATCAACGCCCGCGCCTTCGGTATTCGTAATGCGCTTGTCGGTATCTAGTGCCGCACGCTCGGCAGCGATGGCAAGCTCGGTGGCCTGCGCCACACTCACCGCCCACGGGTGGTGCAACTGCAAAGTATGTTTGACATCTTTAGCCAACAAGTCAGCCTCGGGCAAGCCGGCGGACGGGTCTTCTGCGGTGTAGCGCGCGATATGCCAGGCAGCCTCAACCGTCTGGCGCATGGCTGCCGGTGAAAAATCAGAGGTCGAAGCCGAGCCGCGTCGCTGCCCGGCAAACACTGTAATGTCCATCGAGCGGTCGCGCGTTTGTTCGACTGTCTCAACCTGACCTTTACGCACCGAGACTGCCAGCCCTTGGGCCTCAGAGACCTCGGCCGCAGCATCGCTTGCGCCCAGACTTTTAGCGTGTTTAAGTGCTTGTGTCACTAAATCTTCGAAAATCGGGCGATTTTCAGCAACGGGAAGAAAAGAAATTGAAGTAGCCATTTGGGGTCCATTCGCGTGAGGCTTTATGATAGCCCCATGATGACTGATTTACCTGAAACCCAAGACGACTCACCCGACTCTATTTATGACGGCCCCAGCAAATCGCACGTCAAGCGCGAAATGCTCGCCTTGGTCGACCTTGGCAAAGAGCTCGTTGAGCTCTCACCCGAACGACTCAAGCAATTGCCGCTGTCTGAGCGACTGTACGAGGCGATCCGCTTGGCGCAACGCACCACAGCCCGCGAAGGCCTGAGGCGGCAAGTGCACTTTGTCGGCAAACTCATGCGCGATGCGCCCGCCGACCAGATTCGAGCCCAGCTCGACACCTGGAAAAACGGCTCACGCGAGCAAACACAGGCCATGCATCGACTCGAAGCCTTGCGCGACCGCTTGTTAAAAGACGATTCCGCCTTCACCACGTTGCTACAAAAATATCCTCAGGCGGATATTCAACATTTGCGCACCTTGATACGCGAAGGGCGCAAAGAGGCTGCCGCAAATGAAACCCTACGCCCGGGCCAAGAGCCTTTGCGCAAACACTATCGCGCGTTATTTCAGGCGCTTAAGACCCTACAGGATCCTGACACAGCACCATGAACGACAACACCTTGCTTGAGTGCGTTGAGCACGAAACCGGCCCCGCGCCAACCCATAGCGTGATTTGGCTGCACGGCTTGGGTGCAGATGGTCATGACTTTGCGCCCATCGTCCCAGAACTGCGTCTACCTGCTGGCAAAGCGGTACGCTTTGTGTTTCCGCACGCAACGATTCAGCCTGTGACGATTAATGGCGGTATGGCGATGCGCTCGTGGTACGACATTCTGACCTCACAACTGGTCAAGCGTGAAGATGAGACCGGCATTCGAGTGTCTGAGCAGGCGATTTTGGCCCTGATTGCCCGCGAAAACGCGCGCGGCGTGCCGAGTGCCAATATTGTGCTGGCCGGCTTTTCACAAGGCTGCGCCATGACGCTACATACGGGCATTCGGGTGCCCTTTAAACTCGCTGGTCTCATGGGTCTGTCGGGCTATTTGCCGTTGGGCGAGCTGGCCCAGGCCGAGCATCAGTCAGCAAATCTTGATACCCCTATTTTTTTAGCGCACGGCACCTACGACCCAGTCGTGGCGCCCGAGCGCGCCGAAACTTCGCGCGCCAAACTCCAAGAACTTGGCTACAAGGTGCAGTGGCACACCTACCCAATGCCGCACTCCGTTTGCCCCGAAGAAATCTCTGATATTTCGCAGTTTTTACAAAGCGTTTTGGTGTAGACCAGTGATGTTTTTCGAGCTCGTTTCTTTTCGAGATCGATATGTTCCCGATTGACTAGTCGCGCCGACGTACGCGCATTTCCCGATATTCTATTTGCGTTTTTTATAAACTTTAATTTCCTCATTTATGACTTCTGCTTCAACTCCGGTTCGCACGCGCTTTGCCCCCTCGCCTACGGGCTTTCTTCACTTGGGTGGGGCGCGCACCGCGTTATTTTCATGGGCGTTCGCGCGCCACTTTGGTGGTACGTTTATTTTGCGCGTTGAGGATACCGACCTTGAACGCTCGACCCCAGAGGCTGTACAGGCAATCCTTGACGGCATGAACTGGCTAGGCCTGACCCCAGATGAAGGCCCGTTCTATCAAATGCAGCACATGGAGCGCTATCGCGCCGTAGTCGCAGGCATGCTAGCCGCAGGTACCGCCTATCATTGCTACAGCTCAAACGAAGAAGTCGAGGCGATGCGAGACCTTGCGCGCAGCAAAGGCGCGAAACCACGTTATGACGGCACCTGGCGCCCCGAACCAGGCAAGGTCTTGCCGCCAGTACCCACCGATCGCAAACCAGTCGTGCGCTTCAAAAGCCCCCAAGATGGTGCAACCGCTTGGGTCGATCTGGTGAAAGGCCCGATCAGTTTTGAGAACACCGAACTTGACGATCTAGTCATCGCCCGCCCCGATGGCACCCCTACCTACAATTTTTGCGTGGTCGTTGACGACTGGGACATGCGCATCACTCACGTCTTGCGCGGCGATGACCACGTCAACAACACCCCAAGACAGATCACAATTTTGCGAGCACTTGGCGCCCCCGTCCCCGAGTACGGCCACGTACCAATGATCTTAGGCCCCGACGGCGAAAAACTCTCAAAGCGCCACGGCGCTGTGAGCGTCATGGAATACGATCGAGACGGCTACCTGCCCGAGGCCATGATTAATTATCTGGCTCGCCTTGGCTGGAGCCACGGCAACGACGAACTGTTTTCACGCGCCCAACTCGTTGACTGGTTCGACCCCCAGCACCTCTCAAAGTCAGCAGCCCAGTGGGATCCAAAAAAATTCAATTGGGTCAACGCACACTATATTAAGCACAGCGACGACAACGCACTCGCCCAAGCCGTCGCCCCCCGCATCACCGCGCGCGGCGGCAACCCAGCCCAAGTCGACCTATCAGCCGTCGTCAAACTCTTAAAAGACCGCGCCGAAACCCTCGAGCAACTCGCCGACGGCGCCATGCTCTTTTGCGGCCCCTTCAACCCTGCCGCAGACGACCTGATCGCCCAACACCTAACCGAAATCGCCCGCAACGCCCTACGCGATTTCGCAACCCAAGCCGCCCAAACCCCCTGGACCCGCGAAGCCCTAGGCGCCCTAATCAAAACCGTGCTGGCCACCCACACCCTGAAAATGCCCCAACTCGCCATCCCATTGCGCGTAGTCGTAGCAGGCACCGCCCAAACCCCAGCCGTAGACGCCGTCCTAGAAATATTAGGCAAAGAAACAGTGCTAGCCCGCCTAGCCAACATCTAGCCGCAAGCGCCCGCCGCACGCCACCACCCCAGCACTGACCAGCACCAGAGCTGCGTATTTTGCTCAGCCAAAATACCAGCGCCGGGGCTGAGGCAGTGCGTGCGTAGTCAAGAGGAAGGCAATGCGTGCGTAATCAATGGGAAGACAGTGCGTGCGTAATCAAAGGCAAGGCAGTGCGTAATCAAACGCAAGACAGTGCGTGCCGATCTACGGTTTACAGCAGCCGAAAGCTAGCCGGCACCTTCTGTGCCACCTCAGGCCGACTGTTAGCCCGATCTTCACGGTACGTCAGCCGAGTCGAATCATTACGCTCGATGATATAAGTGTTGGTATAGACTGGATCCCGGTAATCAACCAGCTCACCGTTAGAGCGACTAACCCGCGCCACAAGCTTGCCCGTGGGCGCATCCCAGCACCCCGTCTCACGCAACTCAGAGCGGATGTTGCGCCCCTGCTTGACACGCGTCTGCTGACGCAGTTTGCCATCTGCCGACAAAGTCAAAAGCGTTTGAATCTCTCCAGCGACCCCAGCTTGCTTGCGCACAATGTACCAGCTCCCGATCAACGGATGCTGGGCTGGCGGCGTCACACAAACAGGCTCGATCAAGCCGTCGGGGGCCAGGATCAACGCAGAATCAGGCGGGCGGGGAATCCCACAGGCTGCCAGCAACCCCAAGCAGCCAAACACCAACCATCTGCCCACGCCCCGATCAAACATTGCCGCCCCAACTAGTGTTATCTCTATCAACTCGAAAATGCCGCCCCGACTTTAAAAAGCGGTTCGTGCGCGGACATTGATCGCACCACTAAAAATATCTAGAGGTGACCCCGACATATTGCAGCAAAACTACTCGGTCAACATATTATTTGCAGCGAAATCACGATGCAAAACCACTTTGTTTTGCATTTTCGCCACACTTTAATCAAAACAAAAAATAAATTTCGATATCCCACGTTTAGGGGATAGCCAAATTCTGCATAGGTATCCCGCGAAGTGCTTACTTCGTTTCATTTCAGATCATATTTTTTGATTAATTTCAAGGGTTAACCCCTACTATTCAATTTAAAACATGACTATTGCGCTGATACGCCCGAACTACTAGAATTAGTGCAGATAGATCTTAAAAACACCATATGTAGTGTTAATCTTCGCCCCCGCCCCACGACAAAAATATCCTGTCCAAAGCGCTCGTGACAGATTAATGACTGTCGTACGACAGCAATACGCACGAACTGCTCGACCCTTATTGAATTTTCAGCGTGGCCCGAGCCACGCTAGCACCGCAGGAGCCCTACTTAATGCAAACAACTACAAATCCCGTCGAGCGCCAAGCCACTCAACAGCAATTCATCGCAACCGCGATGCCAACAAGCGAGGCAGCCTGGACGCAATATCACATCATTCGCCGCAATGGCGCAGTCGTCAATTTCGAGCCTAGCAAAATCGGCATTGCGATGACCAAAGCCTTTTTGGCAGTCAATGGCGGTCAAGGCGCCGCGTCGGCACGCGTACGCGAACTCGTCGACTCACTTACCCATCAAGTCGTCGCAGCCTTGATGCGCAGCCGCCCCAACGGTGGCACCTTCCATATCGAAGACATCCAAGATGCGGTCGAGCTTTCATTGATGCGCTCTGGCGAACACGATGTCGCCCGCTCATATGTGCTGTACCGCGAACGTCGCGCCCAAGAGCGCTCAAAAGGTAAAGCCGAAGCCGCCCCAACCGAAGCCCCCACCCTGAACGTGGTTGAAAACGGCGTACGCAAACCACTTGATCTGGCCAAACTACAGGCCACGATTGAAGCGGCCGGCTTTGGCTTAGGTGAGTTTGTTGACACGGCAACGATTCAAAAAGAAACACTCAAAAATCTGTACGACGGTGTGCCGGTTGACGAAGTCTACAAATCTGCCATTTTGGCCGCACGCGCCATGGTCGAAAACGACCCGGCCTACAGCAAAGTGACCGCTCGTCTCTTGCTTCACACAATCCGCAAAGAAGTCTTAAGCGAAGAAGTGGCTCAAGAAGAGATGAACACCCGTTATGCCACATATTTTCCAAAGTTCATCAAGCGCGGCGTCGAAGGCGGCTTACTGAACTCAGAACTGTCGCGCTTTGATTTGCCACGTCTGGCAGCGGCTCTAGATGCCAGTCGCGACCTGCAGTTTGACTACCTTGGCTTGCAAACGCTGTACGACCGTTACTTTTTGCACCTGCGCGGCCAGCGCATTGAACTCCCACAGGTGTTTTTCATGCGCGTCGCGATGGGTTTAGCGATTGCTGAAATCGATCGCGAAGCGCGTGCCATCGAGTTCTATCAAATCCTGTCGTCGTTTGACTTCATGAGCTCAACGCCCACGCTCTTTAACGCGGGCACCCTGCACTCACAGCTTTCGTCCTGCTATCTCACCACTGTGTCAGATGACCTCGACGGCATCTACGAGGCCATCAAAGAAAACGCGCTGCTTGCCAAATACGCTGGCGGCTTAGGTAATGACTGGACACCCGTTCGTGCAATGCGCAGTCACATCAAAGGCACTAACGGCGAAAGCCAAGGCGTCGTCCCTTTCTTGAAAGTCGTCAACGACACCGCCGTGGCCGTTAACCAAGGCGGTAAACGCAAGGGCGCTGTTTGCTGCTACCTTGAGTCATGGCACTTAGATATCGAAGAGTTTCTCGAACTGCGCAAAAACACCGGTGACGAGCGTCGTCGCACCCACGACATGAACACCGCCAACTGGATTCCTGACCTGTTCATGAAACGCGTGCTAGAGGGTGGCAACTGGACCCTGTTTTCACCGTCAGACTGCCCAGACTTGCACGACAAAGTTGGTGCGGCCTTTGAAAAAGCCTACGTCGGCTACGAAGAAAAAGCTGCACGTGGCGATTTGCCCCTGCACAAGACAATGCCTGCGACAAACCTGTGGCGCAAGATGTTGTCGATGCTGTTTGAAACTGGCCATCCTTGGATCACTTTCAAAGACCCCTGCAACATTCGTTCGCCACAGCAACACGTTGGCGTGGTACACAGCTCAAACCTCTGCACCGAGATCACTTTAAACACCAACGACTCTGAAATCGCAGTGTGCAACCTGGGCTCGGTTAACTTGCTCGCGCACCTTAAACACAATGCCGATGGCAGCCAGTCGCTTGATCAAGACAAGTTACAACGCACGATCAAAATTGCGATGCGCATGCTCGATAACGTGATCGACATTAACTATTACGCTGTCGACAAAGCGCGTAACTCAAACGTGCGTCATCGCCCAGTTGGTTTAGGCATTATGGGTTTTCAAGATTGCCTGCACGTGATGCGCGTGCCTTACGCTACGCAAGCGGCCATCGAATTCGCAGATCGCTCGATGGAAGCCGTTTGTTATTACGCCTACAGCGCTTCAAACGAACTCGCAGCAGAACGCGGCCGCTACGCAAGCTTTGATGGTTCGTTGTGGTCGCGTGGCATCTTGCCGCATGACTCGATCGCACTGCTGCGCGAACATCGCGGTGGTTATGTTGAAGTCGATGAATCAACAACGCTTGATTGGGATTCGTTGCGCGCACGCATCAAAACACACGGCATGCGTAACTCTAATTGCGTTGCAATTGCCCCAACTGCAACAATATCGAATATTATTGGCGTGTCTGCATGTATAGAACCAACATATCAAAACTTGTACGTTAAATCGAACCTCTCCGGCGAGTTTACTGTGGTCAACGAACACCTCGTTCGCGACCTCAAAAAACTGGGCCTCTGGGATGAAGTGATGGTCGCCGACTTGAAGTACTTCGACGGCAGCTTGTCCCGCATCGATCGCGTTCCGGCCGACTTACGCGCCCTATACGCCACCGCATTTGAAGTTGAGCCCACTTGGATTGTTGAGTGCGCTGCGCGTCGCCAAAAATGGATTGATCAAGCCCAGTCGCTCAATATTTACATGGCGGGTGCTTCAGGCAAAAAACTGGATGACACTTATAAGCTTGCTTGGTTGCGCGGTTTGAAAACGACTTACTACCTGCGTACGCTTGGTGCGACGAGTGCAGAAAAATCAACAGGTCGAGGCGGTGAACTCAATGCGGTAAACGCAGCGGGTGCCGGTTCAACCAGCGGTACGTTTGCAGCGGCAGCGCCACAGGCAATGCCCGAGCCCGAAATTTTGGGCGCGGCCTGCACCATGAGACCTGGTGACCCAGGTTTTGAAGAGTGCGAAGCCTGCCAATAACGCGACCGAGAAAAAATAATGTTGACCTGGAACGACGAACCCGCCACTCAACCTGCCCCTCCAACGGGAGCAGGCTTGATGCCACAAGCCTTGGCGCAAGCCATGGCAGCCTCATTGCCCTCACGCGCCGCAAGCGGCGTGTTTGGCGACTCTGCCTTACCAACACCCGGCCTCAAAGAATCGCCAGTCGTTGCCAACACGGCCACCCGTGTGAACGCAGCTGACAAACGAATTATTAATGGCCAAACTGATGTCAATCAACTGGTGCCTTTTAAATACAAGTGGGCCTGGGAAAAATACATCGCCACTTGCGCCAATCATTGGATGCCGCAAGAAATTAATATGTCGCGCGACATCGCTCTCTGGAAAAACCCCACAGGGCTGACTGAAGACGAACGCCGCATCATCAAGCGTAATCTCGGCTTTTTCGTCACCGCCGACTCTTTAGCCGCAAACAATATTGTGCTGGGCACCTATCGCCACATCACCGCCCCTGAATGCCGTCAGTTTTTGCTGCGCCAGGCGTTTGAAGAGGCGATCCATACCCACGCTTACCAATATATCGTTGAGAGCTTGGATCTGGATGAGTCAGAAATCTTTAACGCGTATAACGAAGTACCTTCCATACGCGCTAAAGATCAGTTTCTGATCCCGTTTATCGATGCCATTGCTGATCCACACTTTAAAACTGGCACGCTCGAAAATGATCAAACGCTACTTAAATCCTTGATCGTTTTTGCCTGCCTGATGGAAGGCCTGTTCTTTTATGTTGGCTTTACGCAAATCCTTGCGCTTGGTCGGCAAAACAAGATGACCGGCGCAGCAGAACAATACATGTACATTTTGCGTGACGAGTCGATGCACTGTAACTTTGGCATCGACCTGATCAACACCATCAAACTCGAAAATCCTCAGCTCTGGACGCCAGCCTTTCGCGAAGAAATTCGTGCGTTGTTCGCCAAAGCTGTTGATCTTGAATACGCATATGCCGAAGACACCATGCCGCGCGGTGTGCTTGGCCTAAATGCACCCATGTTCAAGTCATACCTCAGATTTATTGCTAATCGTCGCTGCCAGCAGATCGGCATCGAGCCGCTATTCGCGCAAGAAGAGAACCCCTTCCCGTGGATGGCAGAAATGATCGATTTAAAGAAAGAGCGTAACTTTTTTGAAACACGTGTCATTGAGTATCAAACCGGCGGAGCCCTTAACTGGGAATAATCCGCAAGTTTGCGCTCAAGACGCTGCAGTACTTGCCAGAAGGCGACGACAACCGCCCTCTGGTGCCATTTGAATTGGTTCGCGCCCCTGAGCGAGAGGCAGTTCAAATGGCTGTGCCGGATTCATTAGCACAAACCGCTTTGCTACCGATTATTGGTAGCGGCTTGTGCCGATGAATAACTCGGGCGACACGAAATCCCATGGTGGGATCAGTCAAGCACGGGTTTAACGTTTGGGACCCTGAACTAAGGAGTATTACCATGGCAACAGCCAAAAAAGCAGCAAAGAAAGCCCCTGCCAAGAAAGCCGCAGCTAAGAAAAAGCCAGCAGCAAAAAAGGCAGTTAAAGCAGTCAAGAAAGTTGTAGCCGCAGCTAAGAAAGTCGTGAAAAAAGCTGTCAAGAAAGTAGCAAAAAAAGCAGCGGCTAAGAAGCCAGCAGCTAAGAAAGCAGCGGCCAAAAAGCCAGCAGCAAAAAAAGCCGTAAAGAAAGTGGCAAAAAAAGCAGCTCCTAAAAAAGCAGCAAAAAAGCCAGCAGCAAAAAAAAAATAGTTAAAAAGCCAGCAGCTAAAAAGCCGGCAGCCGCTGCCCCCTCGACAGCAGCAGCACCAGGTGCAAAAACTGCCCTGAATCCTGCAGCGTCGTGGCCTTTTCCTACGGGTGGCCGTCCCTGAGCTTGATAGCGAAGGTTTAGCAAGTTCAAACCGTCCGGTTCTCCGGACGGTTTTTTTATGGCGCTACCGCGTGCGACGTCATTCATTACGCACGCACTGCCTCAGCCCCGACGCTGGTATTTTGGCTGAGCAAAATACGCAGCTCTGGTGCTGCGTCAGTGCTGGGGTTGTGAAGAGTCGTGCCATCGCCGCCGCCAGCGTTCATCTTCGCCACCAAGCTCAGAAGCTGCGATAATGACGCTGAGGCGTCGCCTCTTGTTTGTCAGCCATCTCGTGCTCGCCACGAGGCCTTTACCGGAGTTGCCACATGCTTGGCGAAGTCCTACGCTTTCTACTCGAAATTATTTTTTCTCTGTTGGGTGCTGCCTTGCTAGCTAGGGCTTGGATCTATGCGGTCAAGCTGCATCCCTTTAATCCCATGTCGCAGGCAATACACCAAGCGACTAACTGGTTGGTTCAACCACTGCGAAGCATCGTCCCTTCAGGTAAGGGTTTCGATGGCGCCAGTTTGGTCGGCGCGTATTTAATTGCAATCGTTTTTTTATCTTTGCTATGGCTAACCGCGATGGGAAGCATGCTCAGCCCCAAGCTCATCCCAAGCTTACTGGGGGCTGCCTTGGTGACCGTTGCGCGCTGGGCGTTCAACCTAATCGTCTGGCTCACCCTGATCCATGCCATCCTGTCATGGATTAATCCGCTGGCGCCGATCATGCCCGTGCTACGTACCTTAACGGCCCCTCTGCTTGAGCCGATTAAACGCATCATGCCCAACCTGGGCGGGCTTGATCTATCGCCACTCGTCCTGTTGGTCTTGGCTCAAATCGCTCTGATGATCTTAAACCGCATCAGCTTTTCATTACTCGGGATTTGACTGTGCGGGTAAACGTGCCAAACCAATGCACGGCGGTTACGTCAACACGTGAGCGATCGCTACGTTTGCTAGCACTCTTGACGAGTGCGTTCATTTTGTGGGGTTCAACGGCCCCACTCGGTCGTACCCAAGCGTTACCAACCGCACCGCCATCCACGACCTTGACTCCAACGGCAAGCCCAGCAAAAAATCCAGTCACAAGTCCCACCTCTCAGGCCACTGAGCGAAATGCCTCTGACATTGATGCACAACAGCAAGAGATGCAAACTCGCTTGGCTGCGACCCAAGCCGATTTGGTCAAAGCACAAAATGCCTTTAAAGAGGTCAGCACACTTGACCCTAGCGCCCAAGCCCTTGCCAAAGAACGCCTCGAAGACCTTTCGCACCAAAGCGACGCTTATACGCAGATTATTGATAATCTCAAAAATTTACGCCGTTTAAGTTACAAACTCGAAAATGCCCGCAAAGAAAAACTTGCTTGGAAGCCCCCTTCTGGCGTTGCCCCTTGGCCGCTCTCAATTGCCGACGAGTTACAGTTTGAGATCATACGTACGCAATCGCAAATTCAGTATTTAACGCAACGCCGTGCAATTATTGATGAGCAACTCTCTGAACTCAAAAAAACACGTGCAACGGTCGAAGCTGAGTTGCGCCAAGGTACTCAAAAATCGCTGGGGCTCACAGCACCGGGCGCCCAGAGCAATAAACTGCAAAACGCCAATGAGCGGCGACTCGTTCGCCTCAATCTCGAGCTCTTCAATTTTTCGGTTGATAGCGATACCATTCTTGTCGAGCAACGCACTGCCGCACTGTTGCTGGCTTCGCTCAAGCAAACCTGGGATTTCTACCAGCACCGTTTTAGCTTTTCGACTGACGACTTCAATAAGATTAGTCAGAGTATTGACAAGACAATCGAACAGCTCCGCCTCAAAGAGCAGCAAGCTAGCAACCGCATTAATCGAACACTCGAACAAGCTGCCTTGGCCAAAGCTCGGCTCGATCAGCTTGAGACGACGCCCAACGTAGGTGCCGAGTTAATCGTTGCTGCACGCCGCAGCTGGCGTACCGCAGATGTGATGGCCGAAGCCTCTCTGATTGAGCGTGAAAAGTATCGCACCCAGATTGACTTAAATCTTCTTTCTCTACAGTTTTGGGAGATTCGGCAAAAACTGTATTCAAACACCGATATTGCAAGTGACCTTGGCGACTTGGCGCTTCGCCAGCAAACCCTCTCTAAGCAACTTGCCCAAGGGTCGGCTTATCTGACACAAATCATCACTGATAAAGCACAAGCTGCGTTCGACCTCACGACACAACTTCAACAAGCCACAGACCCTGCAGAAAAAGCCTTTTTGAGTGGGTTGCTTGCCCCAATTTCTCAGCAAATTGATACAACGCGAAGCCTGTATGTCTTGATTGGTCGCATGCATCAATATTTGCAGATTGTGAAAGCCGAACTCGACTATGCCGACACAAACAAGAGCTTCATTCAACGGATCGAGGCGGCGCGCACCGTCGTTGTAGGTCTGAGCAAAGGCATCTGGAATTATGAACTCTTTGTGATCGATGATTCGGTGGTGGTTGATGGTCGCGAGATTAAAACCAAACGTGGCATCACAATTGGGAAAACAGCCGGTGCCATCATTATTTTGGTTTTTGGTTTTAGCCTGATCTCTGGTTTGATTCGCCGCACCCTGACACTCGCAGTCAACAAGGCCAACCTTGGGCTGACTAAGTCGGTAGTGCTGGGGCGTTGGCTCACATTGATTGCGGGCTTCACGCTTATTGTGACCGCATTGAATCTAGTCGACATTCCACTTAGTGCCTTTGCTTTTCTAGGTGGCGCGCTAGCAATTGGTGTTGGTTTTGGCACGCAAAATGTTTTAAAAAATCTGATCAGCGGCGTCATGCTATTGGTTGAAAAACCAATTCGCATTGGCGATCTAGTTGAAATCGACAATACGATCGGTACAGTCACCTCGATCGGCATGCGCTTTTCAACCGTTCATGGTCCGCAGGGCAATGACATTCTGATACCAAATAGTGTCTTAGTTGAACAAAAACTTATCAACTGGACATACTCGACACCGAGCGCTCGCAAAGATGTACGTGTCACGGTGAGCTATCGCTCAAACGTTGATACCGTTCGCGAGATTCTTTTTGCGGCAAGCAAAGACAACCCACACGTGCTAAGCACGCCCGCCCCCCTCATCACCTTAGAAGACTTTGGCGACAACGGGCTCGTGTTCAACTTGCGCTTTTGGGTCTCTTTGCAATCTGGCGTCCCAGCCAATGAGATACAAAGCAATCTGAGGATCAAGATTCTTCAGGCGTTTGAACAAGCTGGAATCGAATTGCCGTTTCCACAACGCACCTTAATGTTTGGTCAAGAGAGCCCGTTGGCTGTGCAACTACAACCCAGCACACAAGCAAAGCCAAACGTGCTTTAGCTACTGACCGGACATCGGTGTAACCCGTGTTGGACCCGCGCCACTCACGACCTGCACCCGCTGATTCAACACCAAAGGCACATCCGCCTCTTGAGCAATCACGCGCGTCTCGCCGTTATCTAACCGAACGGTAATTTCAAGGCCGTCTTTTTTGCCGACTCGGTCTTCTACTGCATCACCGGCCAACGCACCCAAGATGGCACCCCCTAATACTGCCAGCGTGCGCCCGGTGCCACCACCAACCGTACTACCGACCACGCCACCCACCGCACCACCAGCAACCATACCCGCGCCAGAAGTACGATCATTTTGAATCGTGATCGGACGAACATTGACGATCGTGCCATTGCGCACGACTTGATCACGCTGTGCTTGCCCGTAGGTATAGACGTTAGCCGAAGCGCTTGGCTTGGCACAACCAGACACCAAGGCAACACTGGCGAGCAGCGCAACGCCAACTGCCAAGCGGACATCGACCTTGGATCCAACGCGAATCGCTGATTTCATAACAAACTCCAAAAAAATTTCAATACCTAGCCTGGTAAATGACTACCGTAGTGAGCGTGCAACAGTGCGTCGATTTCAACTCGCGAGGGCGCGTGGTTTTGCGGCCCACGTGACGCGATTTTAATTGAACCCATCAAGTTGCCAAGCTTACAGGCCTCGATCCAAGTCCAGCCCAGCGTCAGCGCATAGAGCAAGCCGCCTCGATGCGCATCGCCACACCCTGTTGGGTCAAGCACTGCAGCAGGGATCACTGGAGCAATATGATGCTCTTGCCCCTCAGTGTACAGAGTTGCTCCGCCCGCCCCACGAGTCACGACCACGGCCTGCAAATTCTTTGCCAGTTGCGCCACCGTTTTTCCAGTACGTTGCTCAACCACACTCGCTTCATAATCATTCACAGTCAGTGCCTGTGCCAAGGCAACCATTTCTAAGATATCTTTGCCATCGAATAAGGGCATCGCCTGACCCAGATCAAAAATAAAAGGTGTCCCTTGAGCCTGCAGTCGCTGTGCATGCGCCATCATGCCAGCCTTGGAGTCAGGTGCAACGATCGCCCAAGCGGCTTGTTGCCCGGTTAAATTATTGTCTGCAGAACGTTCCATCGCACCTGGATGAAACGCTGTGATTTGATTGTCATCAAGATCAGTCGTGATAAAGCATTGCGCAGTCAAGGTGTCAGGCAAGCTCTGAATCATGCTCGTATTGATGCCGAATTGCTCAAAACGTTGCAGGTAGTCAGTCGCGTCTTCACCTACGGTTGCGACAGGAATTGGATTACCTCCAAGCAGCTTCAGATTGTAGGCAATATTGCCTGCACAGCCACCAAACTCACGGCGCATTCTGGGTACCAAAAATGACACACTTAACGCATGAATACGATCGGGCAGAATATGCTCTTTAAAACGACCATCAAACACAGCAATCGTGTCAAAGGCCACTGAACCACAAATCAATACCGGCTTAGTCATACTAGTCTCTTAGGGAAAAAATCGATTGAGGTGAGCACTGCTGATCTGTAAACCGTTGACAACGAGCGGCACGCTGAGATGCACTTCTTGGTTCGCACCAAACGGTTTGGCAACCAGGGATTCGGGCAAATACAACTCAGGGGCAAGCACCTTTCTGATCACCGGCGTGCCCGACGCATCTTTGAGCTCGACTGAAAGATGCGGCCAAGGTTGAATCTTGTCTAGGCGATTACGCATTGAAAACTTAAGCGTCAGGTTGCTTGACTGCCCTTCGGCTTGGCCGGCAGCAGGTTGTTCGAGTGCGATGGGGGTGACCGAAATACGCTCAAGGTGTCGCACAAACGAGACCTCGCATCTTAACTGAACGCAAGCCGCGCGGGCCATTGGCAGCAGGCTTGGCACACGAGTCACTAACTCGTTGCGATAGACATAAGCCAACTGCATCAATAATAATGACGCAGCCAAAAGCACCATCACGAACCAAAGTCCACGACGCAAGCCATCCAGAGGGGTCTCATCAATTAAAAAATCTGGGGTGCCGCGTCCAACTGATGACCGGTTCTCACCTCGCAACCTGGCCTCACCTTGCACTCGAAGCATTGACCCACGCTCAAGTGCGGGCTCAAGACCAAGTGTCGGCTCAACACCCAGGGTTGGCTCGCGCTCTCGCGCCGGCGCTTGATGAAAAAAAGGCTCTGGCTGTAATGCTGCCAGGGGCTCTTCGGGTTCACGCTCAAGCTCGGCACCGGTTTGCGCTCGACGCCGCAGCACCGATGGCGCACTGAATTCTTGCGCGGGCCCTCGAACTGATAACCGGTGAGGCACACGATTCGCCCCAGTCTCACGTTCAGCACTGAGTGCGCGCCGCACGGACGGGCTAGGGTCTTGCTCGATGCGTTGAGAAGGAGTCAGCACCGATGGAGTCGACGTTTCGCTCAAGTTGGCCGCGCGTTGAGTTAACACTGGCAGCTGACTTTCGAGGGTTGCATGCCCATCGAAAATATGCGTGCAATTGCCGCACCTGACTAACCCCTCATGCACGCGCAGTTGCTCAAGCGACACCATAAAGTCGCTTTGGCACTTTGGACAACGCGTGACAAGACTCATTCAATCGCCTCAGAAATCGACGTCAACATTAAACAATAAGCACGACTCGCTTCAGGGTTTTGTACCAGCCAAACACACCCAACCATCGCGTGCCTGCCAGACTGTCAGCAGCAACCAAGGCGCGTACGCGGCCGCGACCTCTTGTGCCTGTCGCTCAAGGACCCCTGACAAAATCAATTGTCCACCCGAACGCACACGACCTGCAAGCATTGGCGCGAGAACTTTAAGCGGATTAGACAAAATATTGGCCACAACCACATCAAAATGTCCTTCAGACAAGTCGTCAGGTAGCATTGAATGCACCTCGACATTGTTGGTCTGCGCATTGTCGCGGGTTGCCTGGACGGCTTGCTCATCGATATCCACACCGGTCACTTGCCCGGCACCCAGCAACACGGCGGCAATCGCCAAAATACCCGAGCCACAGCCATAATCCAACACCGTAGCACCCTTAGGTAATTCGTCAGCCAACCATTCTAAGCAGAGGTGCGTCGTGGGATGACTGCCTGTACCAAAGGCTAAACCCGGATCAAGCTGAATCGCAATTCGGCGAGGCTCGGGCGCCACCGGCATTTGATCAGCATGCCAGCTGGGCACAATCAGGATTCGAGTACCTACCGTAATTGGGCCAAACTGCGATTGTGTCAGACGTACCCAATCTGCATCAGGCACTTGTCGCAGGTGCCAAGGAAGCTCTGAAGTGTTGTCAAGATCGAGGCGCGCTGCCGCAAGCAATTGCTCGGGGTCGGTGCCGTCGGCCAGCAAGACAATCACTCGATTACGACTCCAGGCCTGCGTGTTGGGTTCGCTACCGGGTTCACCAAACAAGGGTTGCTCGTCATCGGTGTCTGAGTCGGCGTCTTCAACTGACACCGACAACGCCCCACATTCGAGTAACGCGTCAGACAACGGCTCAGCCAAGGCACCCGGACACAACAACACCAATTCACGCATGAGAGTTTCCGTTAGCGAGACGCTAAAAATCTATGTGACTTGACAACGACCTTTTGCGAGCCCTGCGCGAAGCGACTCGAAAAATCGTTCAGCAAGGCACCTTCAAGGTCGGGCGGCAAGCTTATGTTCAAGGTAATGAATACTTGTGCCACCGGCCATAAAACGACTGTCAGCCATCAAGTCGCGATGCAAAGGTATGTTGGTTTTAATCCCCTCAACAACCATCTCGGATAACGCAATGCTCATACGCGCCACGGCCTGCTCGCGGGTATCGCCGTACGTGATCACTTTAGCAATCATCGAGTCGTAATAGGGCGGCACAAAATAGCCATTGAACACGTGCGAATCAATCCTGACACCAGGGCCACCTGGCGTGTGCCAGTTTGTGACGCGGCCAGGGCTCGGCACAAACGTGAACGGATCTTCGGCGTTAATACGGCACTCAAGCGCATGGCCTTTAAAGCTGATATCACGCTGACGTAAGGTAAATTTTTCGCCAGCGGCGACACGAATCTGCTGTTGCACCAGATCAATGCCAGTGATCAGTTCAGTCACGGGATGCTCAACCTGTATGCGGGTGTTCATCTCGATGAAATAAAACTCATCGTTTTCGTACAAAAATTCAAAGGTTCCGGCACCACGATATTGAATTTTGCGGCACGCCTCGGCGCAACGCTCGCCAATCCGTTCGATCAATTTGCGGGCAATGCCAGGGGCCGGAGCCTCTTCGATTACTTTTTGATGGCGACGCTGCATCGAACAATCGCGCTCGCCCAACCAGACTGCGTTGCGGCCGCCGTCTGCCAACACTTGAATTTCGATGTGGCGCGGATTTTCAAGAAACTTTTCGAGGTAGACCTCGGGATTGTTAAACGCCGCGCCCGCTTCAGATTTAGTCATTGCCACCGAACTGAGCAAAGCGGCCTCAGTGTGCACCACACGCATGCCCCGACCGCCACCACCACCTGCAGCCTTGATGATGACGGGATAACCGACATCAGAAGCCAGTCGCAAGATTTCAGCAGGATCTTCGGGCAACGCACCGGGCGAACCAGGCACCACCGGCACGCCCGCTTCGATCATGGCTTGCTTGGCACTCACCTTGTCGCCCATCAGGCGAATCGATTCAGGGCGCGGGCCGATAAAGACGAAACCACTTTTCTCAACACGATCGGCAAAATCAGCGTTTTCAGATAAAAACCCATAGCCTGGGTGAATGGCTTCGGCATCGGTGACTTCGGCCGCGGCAATAATGGCTGGCATATTTAAGTAACTATCGCGTGAAGCCGCCGGGCCGATACATACTGACTCATCAGCGAGACGCACATACTTTGCCTCGCGATCGGCCTCAGAATGTACGACTACCGTTTTGATACCCATTTCGCGACAAGCACGTTGGATACGCAACGCGATTTCGCCACGGTTGGCGATCAGAATCTTTTCAAACATGTCAGACGATCACAAAAAGCGGTTGACCGTACTCAACGGGTTCGCCGTTTTCGACCAGAATCTCGGTGATCACACCAGACTTATCCGCCTCAATCTCATTCAAGAGTTTCATTGCCTCAATAATACAAAGGGGCTCGCCTTCTTTAACGGTTTGCCCAACTTCGACAAACGCTGCAGAGCCCGGATTGGCGGCGCGATAAAAGGTGCCAACCATCGGAGCCTTAACCGTGTGCCCAGCGGCAACAGGAGCAGCTTCGGGGGCCGCGCTACCCGCGACGCCTGCCGCTGGCGCTGCGGGCGCGTAGCTTGATGCCGCGACCGGCGCAGCATAGGCGACTGGCTGCTGTGCTTGCGAGAACTTCACGATGCGGACCTTGCCTTCGCCCTCAGTAATTTCGAGCTCGGCGATGCCAGATTCTGACACAAGATCGATCAAGGTTTTGAGTTTTCTGAGATCCATAATGATATTTCCGTAAAGTTCTGAATTGAACAGTTTCGAGCCGAACAGGCCTTAAACCGTTTGCGAAGACTGCACGGCAAACCGAACAGCAGCTTCGTACCCATAGGGGCCTAACCCCACAATTACCCCCACTGCTAACTCAGATAAGTAAGAGTGGTGGCGAAAAGTTTCGCGTTTATAAACGTTTGAAAGATGCACTTCAATAAAGGATATCTTGACCGCGGCTAAGGCATCACGAATCGCCACACTCGTATGGGTATAAGCACCTGCGTTAATCACAATAAAGTCAGTACCGTCGGTACGAGCCGCCTGGATGCGGTCGACCAATTCGCCTTCGTGGTTGCTTTGATAGGCCGTGAGCGTGGCGCCCAAACCGCTTGCCACAGCTACGAGATGAGCCTCAATTTGTGCCAAGGTCGTGTGGCCATAGAGATGTGGCTCGCGTAACCCTAGCAAGTTCAAGTTCGGACCATTCAGGACAAGAAGGCGTTGTGCCATGCGTGGGGCTCGCGTGAGGGATAACAGGTTAAACGATAACGAATCGAAAACCAAAAAACTAACTAAACAGAGCGCATTTTTACGCTAATTGCTGCGATTTGTCTATCTACGTCTTCGATTTTGTAACGAGACGATCAATGCGCTGCCGTAGATCATTGGGCTCTACTTGACCAAGAATTGAGTCGAAAATGCTGCCATTTGCATCGAATAGCAGGGTAAAAGGCAACCCACCCGCACTATTACCTAACTCGCGAACCATCGCAATCCCAGCGTGGCCAGCAATAAGAAGTTGATACGATATCGGTATTTTAGCAACAAATTGAGCGATGTTTTGTGGTGTATCGATACCAATGCCAACAAAATTTATTTCAGGCAACTCTTTCGCCATACTATCAAGATGCGGCATCTCTTGAACGCAGGGCGCACACCAG
>Ga0222712_10000568_pt1 | contig 48120 bp, 64 predicted proteins | sample C33_657DmetaG_FD_165043 | JGI IMG/M metagenome (GOLD analysis project Ga0222712, IMG submission 165043) | Estuarine water microbial communities from San Francisco Bay, California, United States - C33_657D | ecosystem: Environmental > Aquatic > Marine > Unclassified | place: USA: California... | reverse complement strand
GGCACAATGTCCCATTCTATCCGCTTCAGCAGCACAATAGTTTTTATGTAAGTGAACCCAGTAATAACCTTGGCCATCGCTGTTTCTATAATCAATAAAAACATCCCCCTCTTCCTTAAAATTAGATTCTGATTTATATGATAAACTATCGTGCCATTCTTGTGCTTGTGCATATGCATCATCAAATGTTAGTTCACGAATGTTTAATTGTTCCCTTCTTGGAGCACGAATCCAGTGCATGATATATTCATACTTTGATTTGTAATCATTGGCCCAGAAAGAACCTAAAGAATTTCGACCAGTTGGTGATGATTGATTAAGTAAATTAACTATATATCTTCTTTTATTTGCATAACTATTAGGGTCATTAACCACACCAATGGCTCCCGTTTTATCACTAGGCATTGGTGTTGGCGGGGCAGTTACAGGTGCTTGATTACCATATTCTTGAACCATTTTATTAACAAATGTTTGAGCAACCCAAATAGAAAGTTTATCACTTATTTGATGAAATTCATTAGCCCATGCGTCATTGAAATTAAAAGTATTTTTAATTGCTTGTCTTTTGTCCGCTTCTAATAATACCGATTCAGTCACTGTTGACGCACTTTTTTGAGCCAATGCCGCATATATTGGTGCGTTTCTTTTCTTAATACTATTCAATAAAGATTTTAACCCAGCTTCATATGTTCCGGCTTCAGCATAACTGTTACCATCAGCATTTTTAAATTCATTTACTAAATCAGATGCTGTTTTACCACCAACCAAATATCTTCTAGCGATTAAACTATAATATAATTTAACACCATCTTCAAATGACGCTTGTGGATTTTCTTTTTTACCCGTGTTACCAACGTTGAATGGATTCTTAGTTCTCATTGGAACGCTATCAGCAGGGGAATCAATACCACCCTCAAGAGTTAATTGTGCCAATGCTAATTCTGGTGGTACATATTTTCTAAATGTTTTAAAAGCATATACCGCACCATCTGCTAACATTTCACCGGTAACTTCAGCTGTTGGGTCTCGATAGTCAATATAGTTTTGACAAATTTTTGCATATGCTTCTTTACCCTCAATTGTATTTAGATCAAGGTCAGTAAATGCTGCACCACCTCCAGTTGAAATAGCTGGGTCAATATATTTTTTTAAATCTTCAGATGTTACACCCCTAGCTTCTAGATCTTTAACTAATTGGGCTACCATTTCCACTGTAATTACTGTTGCGCCAGCGGCAGCACCAGCAGCTCCAATACCTGCGGCTAAGTCAGCATCAGATGCTCCAGCTTTGTTTGAAACGTGTAGGTGATTGTAGTGATTACCTCCTGTGTATGTTTGCCATAAAACCGCTTTAGGGTTTCCAGATTCGCTATTCCAAACATAACCTAAAGCAACTAGAGCGTCTTTTAAAGCATTTCCTAATTCTCTAAATTGTTTATTACCATTTACTCCGTTAGTCGCGTTAGTTGATATACCATTTAAAATACCAATATCTACCGCAATACCAAAATTGTGTCTACTAACATTTCCAGTAGTTGTTAGGTAACTATGGTTAGCTCTTGCTGTTGTTATTGTTGCTACAACACCAACAGCCGCACCTGCTTTATTTATATCATCCAATAACGCCTGATTAACCGCATCATTTTTGGTTGAGTCGTTATCAAATTTAACATTTGAATATGATGTGTCTTTAAGAGTAACCATATTCATTTCAAGAAGTTGTGATTTTCTGAAATAACCCAGTATTGATTCGTTTAGATTTTTATCAGATTTGTATTTGTTTATAGCTGCCGCTGTTTCAGGGCCAAATAAACCATCTGTTCCGAATCTGGGCATTTCGTAACCCAATATTTGAAGACCAATCTGTACTGCTTCCACACCTTGTTGGTGTACCATTTCACCTAACTTTTGTTCGGTAATTGGTGAATTGATGCTTCTTAATATTTTAAAAAAATCTTCAACATTATCACCAATGAAATCGGCGGTCTCTGGAACGTCTTCTTGTTTTTTTATAACAGGAATCTCTAAGCCAGAAATAAAATCTTTTACAGCAGTTACACTTTTGTTAACGAAGTTACCCCCCTTTGATATTAAATCATCAAGATAGTCTTCATTAAGTTGATTTTCTTTAAGTTTTGCTTTAATTCTAGCAATTTGGTCTTCGGTTACAGTAATTTTCATCTATTATAAATATAATAAACCATGAGTTTATTTACATAATTTGATTCTTATCATCCTCATTATCTTCATCTCCCCAATTAAGAAAGTCTTCCCCCTTATAATCAGGATGGTTTTTCTGCATATAGTCGATACCTTCAACCCATCTCCATGAGATTAGACCAACAATCACACCCATTATTGCAAACACTAATAAATGTCCCATATTATGTTAAAAAGTTTAAAATTTTTTCTTTTATACCTATTTGTTTGATACCCTCACTACCTTTAGGTGTAAGGACAAAATTACTCAATCCCCAATCCATTTCCATGTCTCCCCAGGATTCATGGACTTGTGGAATCCCCATGTTTAAATCGTCAATCGCAACCCATTGAGTAACCTCCGGATGATCTACCAAATACTGTTGAATTTCAAGTGACCTTTCCTGTTCCAACATCCATCTTGGTGACCAAGCGAATGTATGTTCATTATAACAGGTACATTCACCAACACGTTTGGTAAACGCTATTGGTTTCTTTTTGATCCCCTGTGACTCATAATACTCACCCATCTCCTCAACAGTGGCCCATCTTTTCCAATCAGATGAGACAACAATCTCAGCACCAGTTTCTTCCAAAATTTCATTTAAAACATCGATTGCTTTCTTATTAAAGTTATCAAATCTAGCATCAACCGGTAAACTAGTAACCGATTGACTTAGTTTACGTTTTGCTTTTTGTTGTTTTTTAACTCTTCCGCCCCACTCAGTAGATAAACATATTACCCCATCATGGTCTAAAAATATTACCTTCATCCTTTTAATTTATTTATAATAAACCTAATTGTTGTTGCTACTCCTAATAGCATAAACACTCTAATTGGCCATTCTGGTGTGTTATGGATTTCATGCAACATCCAGGTAATATTCATAAAAACCCAAGAGAATAATGTGATGTTCAATAATCTCTTATCTTTTTCCTTAATTAAAAGAAATATGGTTAAAAATGCTGTTGGGAAAATCATGAATGTTGCTAACACATTTAACTTTAAACACCAAAACATGTCTTTTAGCAACCACGAAATTACGTGTAATTCCTGTAGATCCAAACTATTTTTAATAAACTTGATCATTGTCTCTATTCATATTCACCCACACACCTTCGGATTGTATTGTAGGTTTGTTGTTTCTATCAATCATAACCCATTCAACTCTTTTCAAATCCCATGGCATAAAACAATCCAATACTTGCTCAAATGTGAAACATTTACAGCTATATATGTCAAATTGAACCATTGGTAATTCATAATGATCCCATATGTGTATTGATGCGTGGGATGTTGCTAATGTAACAGTACCAGTCAAACCTTCGTTACCTGGATCAGAGACATATACACTAGTAGGCCCAGCAACCACTTTCATACCAACGGTTTCAACCAAGTTCACAAACCATTTATTTAAAACATCCACCTCTTTCGGTGGATTAACTACCCAACATTTAAGTAATAAGTGTTGGTGATAAGGGACAAATTCTTCTTGCATTAATATGTTTTTTACTATACATATATATCAAGAAAAATAGTATTTTTCCAGGTTAGATAAAATAAAAAATCTATGTTTTTTTGTTAGAATGGTTTTTAATCAACCACCACGTGTGGATCGTCAATACAGCAACGTTAACAAATATGGTAGGAGTGTTACTGATTAAACAACCGTAAGCAATCCAAGCGATTGAACCGATCGAATTGATTACTCTTAATTTAATCATATCCTTAACCGTGAAAGATATTAGCACGATTAATGACGCAACAAATCCTAATAAATCAACCATTTTAATCGTTAACCACTTTTAAACCGTACATCAAATCAAACATACCAAATTCATATTCCAATCGATGCTTTCTGATTAAATGTTTTTTCATTAACTTCAAACAATATTCTCTCCATTCGGAATGTTGTTCTTTAGTTAACGTGTTGTTTGTAAACCAATTAGGATCTTCTTTAACATCTTCAATTGTTTTTCCGACATATTGAAGTTGCTTGTTGATCATGTGTTCAACAACATTGTCTCTCGTGATTTTTTGTTCTTTTTCCATACCTGTTTTTATTTAAATATATCCATGAATTTTTTTGCGGGTCTTTTTGTTTTAAGTTTTCCGTCAGGAGTTTCTTCCATAAGTGGTGCTCTCCAGATTTCAAAAGCAATCCAAAGACTAGTACAAAACATAATCAAAGCTAAAATTTTCATAACTGTTGGTTTTTAAGCTGTTCAACATATTTTGATTTCCAAAATTGCCACCATTTTCTTTTTACCATTGGCCTGCATTCAGAAAATGGGTTATCACCAAAAGAAACTTTATTCAAATACTTCGATGTTAGTACATTAAAAAATATCTCATGATGTTTCTTATCAATCTTTGCAAAGTCTGCACTAACTTCAACTGTTAATGTTACTGGGCCATCTTCTGTGTAAATAATGAATTGTTCATTCAATTTCACAATTGCGCTTGTTTGAATATTCATATATGCTCCGCTACCAATATGATATTCACTAGCATTTTCACTCATACTATTCTGTTTGTGTGGTTAATATTAATTCAAATTCGTCAGCAGCCTTTTTATTATTTTCTTTTAAAAGTTCCAACGCAATTTGATATCTATTCAATTCGATTTGTGTTGGGAACATTTCATCACGTAAAGAATCACGTGATTTTTCAGCTAGCCTTAAACTATCTTGGGTTTTTTTTAATTTTATTTCTGAGTCGCCTAGTTTCCTCCACCCTTCTGCTAAAAAGAATAAAAAAGTGACGCACATTAATAATGCTGCCGCTAAACTACCTCTTAATAATGTTTTTTCTCGCATTAATCTAAATTTTTAATATCAGATAATGTTTTTTCAACTTCTTGTTCTGAAAGATAACCAAGAACATCATCAGTAATTGGTGTACCATATGTGATTTCACCATCCTTACCAAAGACAGCAAGTTCATACAAACCATCTTTACCACCATAAGTGTATGGCCCCTGAACAACACTTGCCCCATAACCATTTGGAAATTGTACTATACATTGTTTTCCCATTCCCATTGGATGATCTTGGAAGCTCAGTTCTTGAAATGTCACTACGTCGTAGCTGTTTGGGAGTCTTGTTGTTGTGTTCATCTTTTAGTTTTTGTGCGAATGCTCGCGTTAAATAATAATTCATAACTAAACGTCATAGTTTTTATAATAAAATCCTCTGACTTCTTTACCCAATTCCATGTCGTTTGAAAAATCTTTTATAAAACTTTTTGGAATTGTAATCATATCTCTTTGGCTTCCCTTGTTATAACACCTGATACAATGTTGGCCCACGCCTTCAACGTAACCGGTGCGAAAATCAATATGAGTTTCAAATTCGTATGGTGTTTCAGCGCCACATACAACGCATTTTTCTTTTGGCATAAATCATAATTTTATATTGGTTTAGAAAACTTCTTCAGCTATACCTAACAATTCTGCTAAAAATAACATTATTGCCGTGTTGCCAAATTGTTCGTGAAATAAAAAATAACAAGCCGTGATTCTTAAAACACTTTTAAATACACTTATCCAAAAGTGGCTGTTTGTTTTTGATTCTTTCTGTTGCATAAATCTAATATAGATTATTTTTTTTGAAATTCAAAATCAATTTTTATTGATCAGCATTGATATCAAAACTAATTTGATATGCAATAACCAACCTCTAAAACTATTTTCTCTTTGATAGTCTTTGTACTTTTCCTGGTAGTATTTTAGTGCGCTCATGATATTATGGTTTTCTGGGTATAAAATTATAAATAATTCTTGAAATTACAAAAAAATTTTAAAAAAGTTTTAATTAATTGATTATCAACGATTTATGAAATCATATTTTATCTTTACTGGAGATATATGAGCAAATTTCTTCATTCTTTCTGATAAAATTTCAACAGATAATTCAAAATCTGCAGAAATATCTTTATTGGTTTTACCCCTGGCTTGGTTTAATGTTCCCTTTCGATATTGTACATTTATTCTTTTTTTACCGCACGAAATTGCAATGTGATAATATAGTTGACCCATTGGAAATTGTTTCGCCATGCAGTTCTTCATCAATAAACCTTCGATCTTAAATTGATCTTCGCTTAAAATCATCATAGGTTTAAATGTTAAACCAGAATATTCAATAGGTTCTTGGATTTCATTTGCCATGTCTTCAGGAACATAGTACGCTGTTTTATATCCAAGCTTTATATGTTTCTTATGGAGTTCCCATTGCTCGTACAATGAATTTAATTCAGTTGCTGTTCTAGCTTTTATTTTTACATTTAAACCATTCTCTGTTAAGAACTTTTTTAAAATGAATAGTTTCTGAATGGTGATTAAAATGTTATCATTAAAAATTATTTGCTCAGCCTCGGAATATGTTTTTAAAGAGTTTGCTATTGCTCTCTTCTCGCTCTCATTCTCACAAGTAAATGGTTTTGAATACTTTACCTCATCGGATGATATTGTTTTCCAATCAAAATCTTTTATGTAATCAATGTAGTTGTCACCAAACAACGAACAAATGAATCTCAGTGATTTTAAATTAATCTTCTCGTTTTCTTTTGATCTTGTTGATAATGCACCGATTAGATATCTACTCTTGATCCCATATTGATCTAGAACCGCCGGGACAAATTTGTTTTCATTTAACTTAAGCCATTTGTTTTTTGGAAAAACATATCTAATATCCCAATAAACACTATCATGCGCTTTGATCTTTTTGATTTTTAATATGTAATCAACAAACATATCATATAATGGGTTGAGGTATGAATCTTTTTCAACCACAATTGGCATTTTTAATTCATTTGAGAAGATCTTGTACATATCAATGCATGCTCTCTTATACTTTACCCCCCAGAAATTGAAACGCTTCTCACCAGTGTAGAAGCCTCTTTGCGTTAACTCTAATAATAAGTCGAAGTTGTTTTTGGAAACCCTGTTGGTTGTTTTATATAACGAGTATTTGTTTTTCTTATTGTTTATAATCCTATAACCAACACTAAAAGAACCGTTAATTTTATTTAGAACTAAATTATGTTCAAACGTTAATATATTCTTATCATCAAGTCTAATGTACTCTAAAATATACTTTGATGTATAATGTAAATAAGTTTCATCCCCACTTAAATTAAGCTCACAATTAGATTTAAGGTTATTTTTTTGTTCAATTTTTTCTTGATTGTAACTATATAATAATTCCATCTACATACCCTTTTGAGTAATATAGATGGAATTATTTAAAATGTGTAGTTTAAAACAACGCTAACCGATCCATCATTTGAGCGAACTCATCTTTTGGGGGTGGGGTTATTTCTATACCGTTAATTACCAAAGGTATTTTCTCTTTACCAGTTGATTTAATTGAACCTTTATATGTTTGTATTCGTGCTGTTAATTCAGTCAAAACGTTTTCAAATCTTTCAGGCGGCTTAGCGTTACAGTAGTATTTGGCTTGTACCAATTCTTTTGTTTTAGTACTGTACTCGCAAGTAACTCGCTCGCTCCCAATTTCACTACCTTCGCGAATTGATACTATTAAAGAGTTTTCTGAATCAGCATAACTTGCAACACAATGGTGCATGTGTTCTCCTTCCTCACTATATTCTGCATCTGTTTTTAATATCACAGGATAATATGCAGTTGCACTCAAACTTTCATTATCATCAGTGTGACCAACGATAGTCCTTTCAATAAAATCTAACATTCGTTTTTCAAAAGTGTATTGAATTGAATAGCCTTTTCTGATGGTCCTTTCAATTTTCGATAACTCCAAATGTTCGTGATGAAAGTCAATTTCATTTGTTGCTTTCATTTCAGTTTCTGGTATATAATTTCTTATTTTAGCGATCATGTTAAAGTGATCATCAAATTGTCTAAACTGGCTCCCTATCACTCGATTAAATGCCTCCTCGTTTTGGCCATCTTTCCAAGTTCCATCAAAGTTTAAACTATTACCAAAAATCTTATTAATCATTTTTAGTAGATTAGTTTTTTCTTTGCTTGTTAATTCATATTCGAATTGATTATGAAAATAATGGTAAGCGGTTTCTAAACCATTTATGGTTGACCAATCTTTTTTCCATTTTATGTTAAGAAAATTTGGGTGAATGTTTGATAAGTATTTTGAGATGTTTTTATAACCAAAATACTTTGCCAGCAATAGTATTTTCTTTATATCAAAATTTTCTACGTGCATCAACTTAATCATAGATTTGGTTTTCAACCCCAATCTATCTAAAATAGATACAATTAGTTTATTATCGTTTCTTTTTAAAAATGGCTTTGTTGGATACCATTCCATCAAGAATTCTTTATAATTGTTTGGTGCTTTAATGTTATTTTTTTCTAGGAATAACTTCATTACCCAATCAACAAACTGACTAACCTGCGCGGATTTACCGGGAAGATCGGTAGAAAAATATTTTTCGTTTATTTTTAAATGTTCGGCGATCACATGGAAAAAATGATTACTAAATTCAACATCATTTAATTCTCTTTTTAATTTTTCCTCTGTAATGGTCATGCTATTTTTTTCTTTATTATCGTTTAAAGAAAAATAAATTATGGTAGATTGATCGAAAATAGTATTCATTACATTTTGTAAATGATTAAAACTATTTTGTCTAAAAGATTTTGTATCCCCAGAAGTATCATAGGTTACAAAGTTTCCTGTTTTTAGATTGAAGTTAAAACCAATTGCCGTTTTTCTTCTTTTAAAATATTTGGAATTGATCATTCTGGATTTTGAATGTCTATACGCCCTAACGCAAATTCTATCCCCGTCAATTCTAATTGATCGTTCAATTAAAAATAAATTTATATTAGCAAATGGATTTCCGTAATGACGTTTTATTTGTCGATCACTGGTTGTAAAATGTACGTTTGATTGGCGAGAATGTAGTGGTACTTTAATCTCTGATTCTTCGTGATTATAGAAGTACTTGGTATTTCTTTTTTTACCATATTTCTTACCGTGCAAAAACAAGGTATCCGTTAGCTTGGATTTTGTATCATCAATTTCTTGTAGAAACCCATTAAGTTTAAAAAAGCCATCCTCTTGATCTGAAAATGTCATTTTAAAATTATCATCTATATCAGATATGGTTGAACCACAAAGCTGTGTTATTTCGTTCATTGGTTTCAAATGAGCTGGCTTTTCACATATATTTGAATAGTCCTTGTAAACGGAGATAGTACCGTAGTTGAATCTTTGGGTTAGTATGTCTTTTTTCATCTGTAGGTAGTTTGTTGACAAATATACTAAAAAAATACATAAAATATGTATTTATATAAAAAAATATTATATGGCAAAAGCAAAGGGTTCCTCAGCTAGTTCAATGAAGATTAGCTTTGGCAAAAAAGGGAAAGGAAAAGCTAAAAAGAACTACGGTCCAAAAGCTCAGAAACCTAAAAAATATAGGGGTCAGGGCCGTTAATTAAGCCTTCCAGAGCCTTTGTAAGCTCGTTTATATTTCGGTTCATCTAAACTACTAATCTTAACGCCCTCGGCTCTATTTGCGGCGTGTACAAACCTATTATCCCCAATATAAAGCCCACAGTGCCATCCACTTGGACTTTGTGTACTTCTAAAGAAAACAATATCAGATACTTTTAAACTATCTTTAGGTATTCGTATGGTCTGGCTCCACTGTTCAGCACAATTTTTACCCAATGTTTTATTATACACAACTTGATATATCTTTTTGGTGAACTGAGAGCAATCAATACCTCTCTTGGTGCTACCACCTAAACGATATCGAACACCCAACCAATCTTTTATGAATGTATCTAACTTGGCACTATCGGTGTTTGGTATTAGCTCTGTTCTATTTTTTACTTTAACGTAAAGATAATCACCATCTGTTTTACCACGTAAGAAGTTGGTGTAATCAGCAAATTGATTCTGTCCAAAACATGAGAGCCCTAACAATAACATCAGGGTCCCAAAAATCAATATTAGTTTAATGGTTTCTTTCATTTCTTATTATTTGAATTGTTATTCCAGCAGACCCAGCAGTAACTTTATACGTATTGTATCTGTTGTCATTTATCCACCCATAATCTTTAAACCTAAAAATTATAACCAACTTACCTTCAAAGTTTGCATAGATAGCATTATCCGCATAATCTATAGACGGTTGGCTAATGAATCCTAATTTCCAAGATTCTTTAAATTCTGGTTCTAACTCATCGGGGGTAATGTGAATAAACATCTTAATTTGATAATGGCGCTTTTATTTTTAAATGTGATTTATAATTTATTAATTCAAAACAATCAGGTCTATATGATAGAATTTTTTCACTAAAAGTTTTCTCTCCCAAATGTTCTTTTACTTTTTCATGCATATACCAATTTCTTTCTGTGATTTGAATGGTTGGTAAATCATATGGATCTCGATCGATTTGTTCTTTTGCTTGTTCAATATGATTTGAGTATAAGTGAACGTCACCTAAATTACCAATCAATTCATCAGGCATCATGTTTACTTCTTTTGCGATGATCTCCAATAATAAACCATAAGACGCAATGTTAAATGGTAACCCCAAGAAAGTATCTACTGAGCGTTGACTCCACATTAAAGATATCGCTCGTCTAGGTATGTTATATGATTGTAACTCTTCACTTAGACCGCCGCCGAACGGAACAATATCATTAACCATCGATTGAAACTTATCATCACCAACTTTTTTATTTAACAAATCCCATCTTTCCTCACCGCTTAACTCTCTTGTATAAATTTGAAAACCATAATGACAAGGCGGAAGAACCATATATTCTAATTCACCAACATTCCAAGCACTAACCATTAATCTTCTACTATCTGGATTTGTTTTAAGATCGTTGATTAAGGTTTGTATTTGATCAATTGTTTTATTACCCTCAATATATGTATCGTTCCCAGTTAATGGGTCTTTTAATGTTGTTTTTACTAACGTTTTGGTGTGCCACTCTCTCCACTGCGCACCATATATTGGTCCTAACTCACCCCACTCTTCCCCAAATTCATTATCTGTTTTTATTTTATTAATGAATTCTTCTTGAGTTAATGGTGTTAACTTATCTGAATCACTAAACAATTTTTCAATGTGTGGTTGCATTCCCATTATGTCACCACACATATATCCATCAATAATTTCATTAACTTCTTTAGTGTAATTTTTATATGCATCGCCATCCCAAATATGACAATCATAATCCAACAAGAACTTAATGTTAGTGTCACCACGAAGAAACCATAGGAGTTCTACCACCATTGTCTTCCAGGCCATCTTCTTTGTAGTAAGTAATGGAAATCCCTGAGACATTTTGTGCCTAATCTGACGACCGAATACAGATATTGTTCCAGTGCCAGTTCTGTCTTTCTTAACCACACCATTGTCCAAAATATCTTGTAATAATTCTTGGTACTTCTTATCTATTGTATTCATATAATCTTTTTTTGTTTTCTCTCTCAGTTTCATGAGTATATTTTTCTTTATAACCTATAATTCTATGAAACTCTTTATATGCTTCCGGGTGATATTGTTTTAAATGCTCTAATCCAAATTGATATTCAAAGATTACTTGTTCGTATCTTATTTCTTTATCATCCCAACCATTTTCATCTAGTTCTTTCTGCATTAATAATTCATTAACGAGCGACTTGAGTGAATCTTCCTCACATACGTGAGCTATTGGCGCAACATTATTATCATTCGTTTCGAAAACCTTAACACTTAAAAAAATAATAATAAGTGAAAGAACTATTAGTAAAATGTCTTTTTTATTTTCCATTATAATAAATATTTTTTTGAATTTGAAACCCAGCAAAAAAAGTAAACCATCTTATTGACATTCCGAAAGCTGGAGAAGTAATTCCTGTTTCAAAAAATGTGTCCTTTCTATAATAGAAAACAATCGTTGGAATAATAAACCAATGATATCTTTTATTATATATAAAAAAATCTTTTAAATATTTTGGTTCTTTAGTCATCATAATCTCCTGTTGTTCTTCTTAATAAACGATCTACTTCATCTTCTTTTTCACGCATTTCAATAATACGCATGTAGTAACCAGTTTTATCTTTTGGGCTATCTACTTTAACGTTTTTATCAAACCATTTACTAAACCAAGTTCCCTTGTACACAAGTACTTGACATCTTTCATTAAATTCATCTGCGTCGCTTTGATCGAGCAACCCATCATTGACTAGCTTTGATAGTACAATTTCTTTTACTTTTTGATAATTGGACATATCGTTTTCTAATGAAAACAGTTGTTGATCCATGTTATTTCTTTTTAGGTTTACGAATATAATCTAATACAATATTAAAAGATCCGAGACCTATTGCTCCAAATCCAAAATATTTCTCAAGTTCTGGGTTATTTGTGTTAAGACCGTACCTCTCAACCAATATCCCCGTTATTATCATCATTACGTAAATGATCTGTCTTAGCTTCATTTTGTTTTAATTTAGTTAAACATTTATAGATTACATGGTTCTCAGCCAGGGTAAAATGCTCCGTAGTGAGATCCAATGCAATTGTTAATAGCTTGATTGCCAAGCCTTTATCCATCTGGTCTAGAGTTTGTTCTAGTTTTTCTTCGTTCTCAAATTCGAGAATACCGTTAAAAATTGCTGTCATATTTCAAATATATATAAAAAAATCTTAAAAAACAAACACGATATTTATAGATATGCAAGTAGAGATAAACGGTAAAGTGTTCCCCGTGGAACTTATGAGATCACCTGAAGATATTAGTCAGGGTATGATGGGTAGAGAAAATCTAGATGGTTGTATGGGATTTAAATTAAAAAGAGGATTTCATAGCTTCTGGATGAAAGATTGTTTAATCCCTCTTGATATCGTTTTTGTGGTTAATAACAAAATAAATAAGATTTTTTCTGGTTGCCAACCCTGTGGTGGCGATGATTGTCAAAGATTTACAGCCGCAGCTGACATGGTGTATGAATTTCCTTCAGGTACGTGTGGTGAATGGTCTGAGGGGGACAATGTAAATTTATATTTAGGAACAAAATATAATCCAGTTTAATATTCAATTTTATTTTAAAATTTGGTATATTAATCAAAACAATAAGCAAATATTTATCTAAAAGACTTTTATTATGGGATGCGGATGTAAAAAGAAATCTGTTCAAACAACAACACAAGAAGCGCCGACACAACAAACTCCGTCGGTAACACCAACAGCAGTACAAACTACTGATGAGATGGTTAAGATAACCACCATTCTACGCGAAATGGTGAATAAGAAAAATGGTTAAAATTATCTAAACATAGTAAAATAGCGGACTCTGTCCGTTATTTTTTAACCATTTAATATATAAGAATATATATACTAATATGAAAGCAAACACAAAATTAACGACGGTAAATGTCATTGACGACGTTTACAAAAAGTTTAAAATTAATGTCATCGAAGGAAGTATTAATTTTCAAAAATTGGTAAACAGATCAATGGATCTGTACAATAAGAACGAAGAGTTCAGAAATCAAATAAACAACCACACTGGTTTAGCAACAACCGGTTCTAAGTTTTAAATTAATGAAGAAGAAAATATTATTACTATCTGATGATTTAAGAATGACGTCAGGGATTGCTACTATGTCCAAAGAATTTGTTTTAGGGACTTTGCACAAATATGATTGGGTTCAATTAGGTGCTGCAATCAAACATCCTGAGTATGGTAAGATTATTGATATCAATGATGATGTTAGAAGTAGAACAGGCGTCAAAGACGCGAATCTAAAAGTGATTCCGTATCATGGATATGGTGACATGAATATTTTAAGAAAAATATTAAATGACGAGAAGCCAGATGCTATTTTACATTTTACTGATCCACATTATTGGCAATGGCTATATGATAATGAACATGAAATTAGACAGCACACACCAATTTTATTCTATCATATCTGGGACGATTTACCCGATCCAAAATTCAATAGAAATTTCTATGAGAGTTGTGATTGGTTAGGTTGTATATCTAAACAAACATACGGTATCGTACATAGAGTAGGTAAATTAAAAGATAAACAAACCTATAAACCACTAGAGGACTGGCAAATAAGTTATGTTCCACATGGTATTAATCCAGATGTTTTCAAACCAATCGACACTGTTTCAGATGATGTGCAAAAATATATTCACGAAGATAAAGAGTACGATTTCGTTTTATTCTATAACAATAGAAACATAAGAAGAAAACAACCTAGTGATGTTATATATTCTTTTAAATTATTCTGTGATAAGTTACCAAAAGAAAAAGCTGAGAAATGTTTATTATTAATGCACACAAATCCAATGGATGAAAATGGCACCGACCTAGTTGCGGTTAAAGAAGCTGTTTGCCCTAACTATGATGTAAAATTTACTGATTTAAAATTAGAACAAGATAAACTAAATCATTTTTATAATGCTGTTGATTGCACAATTAATATTGCAAACAATGAAGGGTTTGGTTTAACCACAGCAGAATCATTAATGGCCGGCACACCAATCATCGTTAATGTTACCGGAGGATTACAAGATCAATGTGGGTTTTCATATAATGAAAATGATTACATTCAAATCGGTTCTATGCATGATAAAGACAAATACAGTAAAGAACAACACGGTGAGTGGGTTATACCAGTATGGCCATCAGCAATAAACTTAAATGGTTCTATACCAACACCATATATTTTTGATGATAGAGTTAATGACAATGATGTATCAAACGCTATTATGAAAATGTATAAGTTTGGTAAAAAGAAAAGAAAAGAAAAAGGTTTAGCTGGTAGGGAATTTATGATTAATAACTTATCAAATAAAATAATGTGTGATAAAATGATCCAAGGTATTGAACAGACTTTGGATAATTTTAAACCTAGAAAAAGATTCGATTTATATAAAATAGTATGAGCAAAAAAACATTATTATTTAGAGGGCCAGTAAAAACAAGAAGCGGCTACGGCGCACATTCAAGAGATCTGTTACAAGCATTATATGAAATGGATTTGTTTGATATTAAAATAGATAGTTGTGGTTGGGGTGTTACTCCGTTAACTGCATTAGAGAACAATAACCAATTTCATAATTGGATTGAAGAAAACATTATAACATCACTTTCAGAAACACCAGACATATATGTTCAAGTAACAGTTCCAAATGAATTTCAAAGGGTTGGAAAATATAATATTGGAATAACAGCTGGTATTGAAACTACCGTCGCTCCAAAGGATTGGGTTGATGGTTGTAACAGAATGGATAAAGTTATAACAACTTCTATATTTTCTAGAGATGTTCTTATTTCAACAGTTTACAATGAAAATGAAAAGAATACAGGTAAACTTATTAAACAATATAAAATAGAAAAACCTATTAGTGTTTTGTTTGAAGGTGTTGATCTAAATGTTTATAACAACACTTACAAAGGAATTGATTTGGATATTAAAGAAGACTTTGCATTCTTATTTGTTGGCCACTGGTTAAAAGGTGATCTCGGACAAGATAGAAAAGATGTGGGCATGTTAATCAAATGTTTTGCTACAGCATTTAGTAATAGCGAAAACAAACCAGCGCTTGTTTTAAAAACATCTTCAGCAACATTCTCAGTTAAAGAAAGAGAAAACTTCAGAAAAAGGATAGAAGACTTGGTGAAAGACATAAAGAATCCTCCGTCGATCTATCTATTGTTTGGTGATTTAACAAATGAAGAAATGAATGAAGTTTATAATCACCCAAAAATAAAATCAATGGTTACTTTAACTAAAGGTGAAGGATTCGGTAGACCATTGTTAGAGTTTACAATGACTGGTAAACCAATCATAGCATCTAATTGGTCTGGGCATAAGGACTTCTTACCAATGAATAAAGCAATCATGATCGGAGGTAAGCTTACAGAAGTTCATGAGAGCGCAGCAGACGCATTTGTTTTAAAAGATTCTAAATGGTTCACCGCAAACTATAATGAAGCTGTTGAAGTTTTTAAATTAGTACATAAAGATTATGAAAAATTTTTAGAGAGATCTGAATCTTTGAGATTGGAAAATACTGAAAAGTTTTCAATGGAAGCAATGAGAGAAGAATTTAAAAAATTAATTCAGGAACTACCGAGTGTACCAAAACAAACTCAATTGGTTCTACCTAAGCTAACAAAAATTAATTAATGAAAATATCATTTGCAATTACAGTATGTAATGAATTAGATGAAATAAAAAGATTGGTTCCATTTTTATTGGAACACAAAAGACAACAGGATGAAATTGTGATTTTATTTGATGAAAAAAATGGTAGTAAAGAAGTTTTAGATTTCTTGCTACCGTTTAATATCAAACCAAATGTACAGACCTGGAGAGGTTTAGATTGGAATAATAATTTTGCGGATTGGAAAAATAAATTAAATGATTACTGTACTGGTGATTATATTTTTCAATTAGACGCAGATGAAATGATTGACAAGTATATGGTTAAAAACATTTCAGTTATTCTTGAAATGAATCCAAAGGTTGATCTCATATTTGTACCAAGAATTAATACAGTTGATGGGATTACTCAAGAGCATATAAATAAATGGGGATGGAGAGTTGACGAAAATAATTGGATAAACTTCCCTGATTATCAAGGCAGAGTTTATAGGAAAAATATGAGCTGGTACGGTAGAGTTCATGAGAGAATAGTTGGTGGGGAAGTTTTTTCTACATTACCAATGGAAGAGAAATCATATTGTATTCAACACCACAAAACTATCGATAAACAAGAAAAACAAAATAACCTTTATACAACAATATGAAAAAAGTATTAGTGACTGGTGGTTGTGGGTTTATAGGTTCTGCATTGGTTGCTGAACTACATAGAAGAGGTGGTTATGAAATAGATGTTATCGATAACTTATATATTGGTAAAGAAGCTAAAATACCCGCGTATTCTAAATTTTTGGGTGGCGATATTAGAGTAATGGATAATATAGACGATAAACCGTATTCATGTATTTTTCATTTAGCTGCATTAAGTAGAATTCAACCATCTTTCAAAAATCCATACACAACATTTTCAGTTAATGTTGATGGGACTAAAGAAGTTGTCAGATACGCAAAAAGAAACGGATGTAAATTGATATATTCGGGTTCATCTTCAAAACATCATAACCCAGAATTATCACCTTATGCTATGAGTAAGTATATGGGTGAAGTATGGATTAAAATGGAAAAACTTATATTTGATTTAAACGCAGAAATAGTTAGATTTTATAATGTGTATGGCCCTGGCGAATTAGTAGACTCTCATATGGCCGCTGTAATTGGTCTGTGGAGAGCGGCAATCAAAAAAGGTGAACCAATTAAGATACATGGAGATGGTGAACAGAGAAGAGATTTTACACATATTGATGATATTGTGGATGGGTTAATCAGAATAGCTGAGAGTGATGAAAGACATCATGATGCTTGGGAATTAGGTACCGGAAAAAACTATTCTTTAAATGAGGTGGCATCAATGTTTAATACACCTTTAGAATATGTTAATGATGTGAAGGGCAACTACAGAGAAACGTTACGAATTAACAATGACGCTATTGAAAGATTAGGGTGGAAACCTACGGATAAATTAGAAAATTATATTAAAAGTTTGTAATGAATATAACATTTGTATTAGCAGTATTTAATAAATTAGATTTAACAAAGGAATGTTATAAACATCTTCGTGATCTATATCCAAAAGCACCACTAGCAATAAGTAGCGGTGGATCAACTGATGGTACTAAAGAATGGTTGGAATCATTAGATGATGAATACCTTTCTTTTATACACGATGATGATCGATTAACATTTTCAGACACATACAACGCTGGTATTAAATTGGTTGACACGGAAAAGATAGTTCTCATTCATAATGACATGGTTATTGGTGAGGGGTTTTTAGAAGCTATTGAAAGATTATTAAAACCAAATATGTTATTATCATATACAACGATTGAACCACCAATCTTTAAGGGACATAAACGTCCTGGCAAAGTCTTATTAGATATGGGATCTGGTTTCGATAATTTTGACCATTATCAATTCAATGAATTCGTTAAACAGTGGAATCAAAGTGATAACATATATGATGGCGCTGTTTTTTTTATGAGCGGTTACAAAAAAATGTTTGATGAGGTTGGTGGGTTTGATGGTTTTAGTTTTGTTCCAGCTTTCTGTGAAGACGATGATTTTTTATTAAGAGCAAAATTAAAGGGATATGAATTAAAAACTTGTGATAGTGCAATTGTTTACCACTTTGTTTCACAAACATCTAGATTTAGTGACGATTATAAAAAAGATAGACTTAGATATGAAGTTTCCTCAAATAGAAACTTTGTTAGAAAATGGGGAGTACAATACGGGGCGTTTATGCAAATGAGATATTGGGAAGAAAAAGAATTTAAATATAACACATTCTCAATGGGTTTGACAACAAGAAACAAAAACAGATTAATGGAGATAGAACCGTTTTTCGATAAAATCGATTTAGGACTTATTCCCGAGGATTATATTAATAATGAACAGAAGCACACGAGATATGATTTAAGGTCAAAATTCGTGCTAACAGATACCGTTGACGTTATGATTTATGAGATGGAACCATTTACAGATGATGACATCACAACATTAAGAACTCTTAGAATATCAATACCTCACTATGAACCGGGTGAATATTCAATTGGGAATATGAAGATAGAAATAAAAAGGGAGCTTATTTAGCTCCCTCTTTTTCTTTTTTAATTAATTTAAATAAGACCATGTATTTGTCTTTTGTTTTTCCCGCGTCTTTTAGATCTTGTTTGGTAATTTCGGGGTATTCAAGTTCAATTTCTTGATTTAAAAGAGTACCATACTCTTTATCAAATTCGAGATACTTTGGATTAATGACTTTTCCGATTACATTACCTTCTTCGTCTTTCATTTCATTATGCATCTTTACCCATAAACCTCCCTTACCATCATCTTCTCCATACTTTTTAATTAAATCGTCTCTCAATGAATCGATTTTGGTTCTCTCGGTTTTAAGTGTTGTTGAAAAATCACTTAACTCATATTTCAAAATGATAGATAAGTTTTGTTTTGTGAAACCCTCGTAGATCTGATCGCCAGATTGTGGATCAACATAACCATTTATTTCACTTTCTAATTGTAGAACGTCACCTAATTTTAATGTAATTTTTTCCATATAATTTAAATTCTTTATTAATATATATTTCTTTATTGAAAAAGTAAAGATTATAAAATAGTTAAAAGAGCATAAGTCATCATAAGAGATATCCAAATAATTAATGCTTTAAGATATGTCATAAACCCGGTATGGAAATACCTTTGACCTATTGGTAAACACTTATGTGATGGGGAAATCAAATATGCAGAATACTCAAGCGTAAAGAATAAAACAAAATATTCCATACCAAATACACTTGTTAGTAAACTAACAATACTTGCATATTTTGCGGATGACCCCAACATAAATGATGAAAGAAATGATATAACAGAAACCACTAATATGTACTCTGGTTTATTGTACTGTTTGATATAAGATTCTATTACACCATAATAAGAACCAACCAGATTACCTAAAATAATTACTAATCCAACAATCCATATTAGTTCCCAATCAATATAACCTAATAATTTATTCCAACTTTTAGAATAATATACCAACCATAAGGTGAAACCAGTGAAGAAACCAAAGTAATAATCTGTAAGAAAGACACACATTAATATGGTTGCTAAAAATGGCGCAACCACCATTGTAATGTTTTTAACATTGATTGGTTCGTCTTTAACTTCAATATCAATTTCATCATCTTGTAGTGATAAAATGTAATAAGTAACGTACAATACTGAAATTAAAAGTAACGGCCAGATATATGACATGAATTGCATATAAGTTAAACCCAATACCGCCATTGGTATAATAACTGTTTTTTCCAGTGGTGACCATAGATAATAATGATGTGTTGCTAGATAATCAATAATACCGAATTTCTTACGCTTCTTATTATCAATCGGCGCTATGCTGTTTAACATAGATGCTGATAATGCTACTCGACCAGGAATAGGTAATATACCGCCAAACAAAGATACCAAAAATACTACCATTCTTTTTGACTTAACTTTTTGTTCAAGTAGTCTGAAGATGTCCATAAGGTATCCTCTTTCTTTGAGGATACCAGTTACGAACATAATGAATATTAAATAGACAAGGAACTCTTGCCCTTTGATTAAAATCTCCATGCGAATATAATTGTGCTTCGTGATAAATGTGATGCGTCTGTTAAGCCGTGCATATGCTCAACGCTTAGATATGCTCTATTGTTAAAACGGTATTGTACAAGAGGGCCGAAATAAACTTCGGTAGATCCTCCGCCATAATCGTTATAACGAAGCATATGCGATGCACCTATTGTTAGGTTGTTATTTACCATCTCACCAAACGATGCGGTGTAAGCGTATTCAGGTTCTCTTTCTTCTTTTGTCCCACCTAAATTACCTTCGTAAATGGCGTTGAAACCCCAGATACCTCGTTCACCAAAACGATCTCCTAATAATAATTTAGGTTCAATTCCCCAACGGCCATCTAACATTTTAGTTTCCCAATATAATGTTGGATTACCCCAGATCTTACCCCAATCGGCAAGAGCATATCTAAACTCCCATGAGAAACCTCTCCACTTAAATTCCTTATCACCATTGTAACCATCATAAACAGTGTGGGAATATAAATCTAACTGAAGTCTTTTGCCCAAACCAAATGTAAATTCATCTCTCATTCTGATTTGGGTGGCACCATCTCTTCTGTTTCTAATATCAAACCACTTCTCGTACATTGCTGTACCAGGAGGGTTCATTACATAAACTCTAGTGGATGGAAACATTCGTATTGTTGTCCAAAGTGGTTGACCATATGGGCCAACCTTAGTCATTAAGGGGACTTTTTTTGCTGTAACAACAATTTCTTGTAATTGATTAGGGACCGAGTCCGTTTGAACTTTTGAGGTTTGTTCTGAACCTTTCTGAATTGCACTACTACTATATTGACCATATGACAACGTTGTAGTAAACAATAATGCTAACATTAGCGATAGCATTGTGATTGTTTTTCTCATTTGTTTTTTGTTTAAGAAAAGTTTATTATTAACTCAAATATAAACAAAAATGATCAAATTATAAAACGTTTCTTAAGATAATGGTTAAAGAAATTATAATCCAAATTGTGTTAAAAACTATTAATGTTGGTAATGATTTTCTCATACTGGCCCATATCAATAGCGATGATGTTGTTAGTGTTAAAAAATGTAACCACCAAATCTCTTTACCGAAAACTAAACCGGGAATTATAACAGCGGCTTTAGCCATCCAAGCAGCAAATTCTATTCTATTATAATTTGTCCAATACTCTTTATCAGAGTACATTAAGATCTTGTGAAAGATTTTTTTATAACCAATAATACCAAAAAGTATTATTATGAATGATATGTAAACTAATAAATTTATTAACATTATTTCTCAATTAAAAATATACCTAAACCATTCCAAAAGTCTTTAGAATCTTCTCCAGATGTGAATAATTGTCTAGAATGTTTTATAAATAAATTATTGTCTTCAACAAATTTTTCAAATGCTCCACTATCCCAATTCCAATCATCCATTATAATAATTGTTTCATCTGAGAAAATTGGTAACATCTTTGTTAATGCAATATACTGGTCATGGTATTTTGTTTCACCATCATAAAAAATAATATCTACATTTGATAATGATTTAAAATCAAATGTGTGATAATCTGTTTTATATACTGATATTTTTTTAACTTCACCAAATTTTTTAACATTATGTAAAAAATCTTCTTGTGGTAAAATGTCGATATTGTGTTTATAATAGTTACCTAATTTTTGACTCACCCCTTTAGGTGTTAGATTAGGCGACATAAAATTATCTATAGCGATTGAGTAAATATTATTGCCATAAATGGCGGAACAGAATGTGGCCCCTCGAAATACACCAACCTCAAGATATGTTGCATTATCAATATTGCAAATGTTATTGAGAAAAGATCTCACCTTGTTACTGGTGATTCCGTGTATATCTAAAATATCTTGAGTCAATTTAGATACCTCTAATTCACCCCATTCAATTGAATCGTCGATATGTTTAACTAAGTCCATATGATTTCTTTTTATGGTCTGCAACAATATCACAATAGTTACAATCCCAACATTGGAATTTACATTTCTTTATTTTATTTCTCCAACCCTTTAGTTCTTCATGAGGAATGCCGTCAAGATAAATGTGTGATGTATCTGATAGAACTTCTTTACCCTGAACATATGAATCAACTATTTCCATCGTTTCTTTTAAACGATTGAAACTATCCCTACCATGCATTTTGAACACATCAATATATTCCAAGAACTCATCAAACTCTTCTTTAAACGGAGGGATTGTGCCGGTCTTAAAAAAGAATGCATTGATATCTTTTTCCCATTTATGTTCACAAGTTACTTTAGATATCTCATGATGAAAGTATGGTAACTCGTTGTTTGTTCTTAAGTTATTGTATGTATAATGTTCATCCATTACCGGGCATCTACCCAAACAACCCTCATTTACAAGCAACGATATTTTCACATATCTACCTTTATCTTCTTGGTATTTTAATTGTGCTCTCTTGATGTTTTTTAGTTCTTCAACATCTCTCATTAAAATTCTATCAAGATTAATGTAATCAAAACCTTGATCGGCATTATACCAAAAGTCTTGTCCCGTTGCTACCTTTCTTAATATGGTATTTTTAATTTCCATCTCAGGAAAATGTTTCTTTAACCCCATTGCAACCCAGTGACCATGTGGTATAGTAATGCACCTTAAACCCTTTTCATATAAAGGTTTTAGATTATCAACAAACAATTTATAATTCTGAAAATTTGGTGAGATATTAACATTATTAAATGTTGCACTTATTTTAATACCCAAAGCCTTTTGAATTATCATTGCATTTTCAAACACAATGTCTTTATCCTCTTCTCTGAATACAGCGCCCATAGCATCTTGTGTAAACGGCGGTATTCTGCATGTAAAATAAATGTCATAGATCCACTCTTTATTTCTTTCTAAAAATGGATAAAATTCATTTATAAACATATCTTCCGTTAACATCGGATTAAACGGTATTGAAAATATTTTCTTTGTCATTTGTTACCTTCCATACAACCACTGCAGATCCCATTACATTCTGTTTTATAAAAAACACAATCTAAACAATCCTGTGGAATTGAATAATTTTTATGATTATCGATATAAAGTTTATCAAACTCTTCCCTCAGACCTAATATACCATTTTCCCCCGATATTTCCAAAACATTTTTGATTTTTACTTTATCTTCCAGTGGGTAACAATGGATTGAACTACCGTCCGGGAAAATATCTAACGGCATAAATCCACATATTGTTTCATACTCAGGGATTTTAAAGGTGGCAAAGTTTAATGAGTTCTCTAATACCGCTTTTTTTGTTTTACCCTCCCATAAGCATGGTGGTACCTGACAATCTGATGTAATCTTTATTTGGTTATATAAACCAAATTTAAGTATTTTGGTCATCTCTTCTCCCATCTCTTTATTGTTGATGAGATAAGTCCCTGTTAAATCTAATCCAAGTCTTATTGCGTTTATTTTACCATCTAGTTCATGGTACATCCACTTGACATATTCGTAAAAATTTCTATTCTTCCAATCGCTTGACATAGTTAACGCCAAGTAAAGTCTTGGGTGATTTTCAAATCCCCATGTATTTGCATACGCTTTATAAATTTCTAGATAGTTTTTTTTAAATAAAACCATTCTATTTTTTTCATTAAGTTCTGCAGCGTTTGGAAATGCCCATCTAATGTTCTTAATATTTTCTATTAAATAATCTCTGGTGGTTTTACTAAATAAAAAATTACTAACAAGGTTTACTTTAAACCCTCTAGCAAATATGTGATCTAATATCCCAATAAAATTTGAATGCTGTGTTGGTTCACCGCCAAGTATTGTGATTTCTTCATTAGAGTTATTTAGACGATAATGGTCGATAATTTTATCGACCATTTCTATATCCATTTCACCTAATGTGTGTTTTAATCTTGCGTCTTCTTTAGTAAAACAAAATGAACAACCTTTAGCACAAGTCCCATTTATCGCTAAATTCATTAACTATAATTTAAAAGTCCATTCTCAATGTAAGAGGAGTTGTTTCAATATTCTCATCTTCTCTTTGTTGTTTGCTCATTGCAACACCAAATTTCTCATGTTTAAGTCTATGACAGTCAGCAATAGTTTCACATGCTTTAATTCTTTCTTCTAATAGTTGTTGTTCTAACAATAGATTAGCCAGTTTTGTATTGTAACCTGTAACATTGTTAATTATTTTTTGTACGAATGTTGCTTTATCAATATTTCTCCCAGCAGATAAAATATCAATGATTGGTGTTTGATAATCTTCATCGGCAACCCAACCAAACGCTTCTCTTTTCTGTTCTTCCCATGTGTCTTTTTCTAACAAAGAGGCATCAAGCATAAGATCTTTATATCTTTCCGAGAATCTATCAGCAACCACTTTTTTCATTACAGCTTTATTGAACGCAACACTAGCCGCTTTGTCTTCATCTGTTAAATAATGTTTAACTTTTTCCGCTTCGGTCTCACCAGATTCTGCTAGCTGTGGAATTTCATCCATAATGTGCGAATTTGTTCTAACACTAATATATTCTTTATATATGTCAGCAAACACAAAACCTCTAGCAACTTCTTCTGGTATAACGATTGCTCCGAGTTTGTTTAATTCAACTCTCATGTCGTTGTATTCATCCGCTATTCTGCCATAATTATAATTTAAGTACATTCCAACTACGTGTATGTAACCCGGAACATTTCCTTGAACTTTAAAAAGTATATGTGTCATTATAATAATTTTTCTGTTTCTATTTTATTTGGTTCTGTTAATTTCAATTGATTCTTTAATGATTCCTCAATTGAGAAATTATTTGTTGTCGCTTCCGCCATTAATTGATTTATATTTTTATCAATTGATATTGTATACGCCGATGCTAGCGATAAAACTTGTTTTTGTTGTTCCGGAGCCATCATTAAGATTGAATCTAAATTACCTGTACCAATTCTACCATATGAAATCATATCTAACATAGCTTGTTTAGCCATACGAACTGTCCAGTATTCATGTTCATACTTTTCTTCCAATTCTGGATTACCAAAAACATCAATTAATCTTGTACCATCAGGTAAAATCGCGTCTTCTGTTTCTAAAAATTCTTTAATTAAATCAATAAACCCCTGTCTTTCTCTATATGCGTCTCTAAGATTTCTCTTAAATTTTCTTAGATCTACGTGTTTATCTGCAATGGTTAGATCAACCATTTCTTTTCTTTTAGGATCTGCAATAAATTCTTTACTTTCTTCATCCATTTGAATTTCAAGTTCTGCTTTTCTAACCGTATATTCAAGATGTTCTACCGCGTCTTCTCTACCTCTTAACTCTAATAACCATTGTTTTAATTTCGCATATGGTGTTATTTGTGCACCACCAACGAAATTGTACGCTTTGTATTTTGGTAGAGCAAAAGACATGTTTTCAGATATTTGCATTAATTTTTCATCAAAAGGATTATTGATGAAGTTAGATCTGTCATATTTGTAACCTTGTTCCATATTTGTTTTTTTATTTAATATACTCAAAATTTTTCATAATGTCAACTATTATCTCCACCCACAGTGTCCAGATGATGTTCCATTATTAACTCTAGGTGCTAGTCCAGTAACGGCGTTTGAACCAGTATCGGTCGCATAAACAAATTGCCAACTACTGTTATTTTGACCAGTGCCATCATAATTTCCTAACATATATTGCCAATCTTGCCCCATTGCAAAGTTTTCCTCGCCACAATTTGGATGTGGTTTTGCTACGTTGCCAATGTTTGTATCTGTGGCATTACTCCATCTTCTTAAATTGTAACCACCGTTGTAGGAACCTTCGTTACCACAGTAACCTTTACCCACCTTAGAACTGATTCCCTTTTGTTGAGCATGTGCTGACCAGTGAGTAGAAGAGCTTGGTGTTTCGTTCGAAAAATTAAATTTAATACCCGCACTTGATGTCCAAGCATATCCAAAACTTTCATCAAAAAACGCACCACCTCCGTCAGAACCATTAATAGATGTTACCCCAAATCCACTTACATAACTTTCATTTGATAAATTAAATTTTTCAATTGAAGTAGAACCTCCTGAAATTAAATAAGCAAATTCAGTTTCTTTTTGCATGGTAGCGACGTCACTTCTAGCTGTTCCAGTATTAAACTTTGTTTGATGCGCATAGTTTGTATCATTAAACATGTTGATGGCCGATGTTCTAGTTCCATGAATAGAATCTGGACCTTTCCAAGCTCCGTCGTCGTTTACTGACCAAATGAATAATATTGTTCTATTACATGCTCCGGATGTATAAGATACTGGATAATCCAACAACTCGCCGATGTGTGTTGTTTGACTCGTTGAGTTTGTTGTTTTATGTACGTTTCTCCATGGAGATGAGTCTTTATATCCTCCGGCCAAATATGTATATGCTAAAATTTGTCTATATTTAAATGCAATTGGTACAGGTTCTTGTGCCGCAATTCTTTCCCATCCATTATCAATATTTGATACTCCGGTATATAACATTAAAAAACTACCACTGTTGGATTCTTCTAAATATAAAGATCCGGATAATGGTGAACCTGGTCTATTTGCTCTAGTTCCTTTAGGTGGTCTATTGATAACTCTATCCGATGTTAAACTACCACTAACTTCTAAATTCTCGTATATCATAATTTAAATTATTTTTATGCTCTCCATCCGCAATGGCCCGATGATGTCCCAGCATTTACACCAGGATTTAATCCGCTAACACTGGTTGTTCCTGTGTCTGTTGCATAGAAGAATTTCCAACTTGTATTATTTTGTGCGCCATCATAATTTCCTAACATATATTGATGGTCTTGTCCTAGTGTAAAATTTTCTTCACCGCAGTTTGGATGTGGCTTTGCCACGTTACCTATGTTGGTGTCATTAGCGTTACTCCAACGTCTTAGGTTATAACCACCAGCATAGTTACCTTCGTTTCCCGCATAACCTTTTCCCACTTTTGAACTAATACCTTTTTGTTGTGAATGTGCCCCCCATTGAGTAGATGATTCAATTGTTTCAGTAGCAAAACTCATTTTAATACCCGCTGAAGATGTCCAACCATAACCAAAGTTTTCGTCAGAAAATGCTGAACCACCATCACTACCATTAATTGTTGTTAAATTAAACCCAGTTGAAATTGTTTCTGTACTTAAATCAAATCTTTCAACGGTAGAGCTACCACCAGTAAACATATAGGCGATTTCAGTTTCTTTATGCATTGTACCCAAATCACCTCTAGCGGTTGTTATATCAAATTTAGTATTATGAGCATATTTTGTGTCATTTGCCATATTAATAGCTGAAGTTCTAACACTATGTACATCAGAGGGTCCTTTAAACGCATTATCATTATTAACAGACCAAACAAAAAAGATATATTTACTACAAGCGCCCGATGTATATGTTGCAGGAAAATCCAATAACTCACCAATGTGTGTTGTTTGATCGGTTGAGTTAATCGTTTTGTGAACATTTTTCCAAGGAGATGAGTCTTTATAACCACCCGCTAAAAAAGATGTACTTATTATCTGTCTGAATTTAAAACTAACATTGGCATTTACTTGGGATGATACTCTAACCCAACCACTATCGTTATTACTTACACCAATATAAACCATTAAAAAACTACCACTAGCAGCTTGTTCTAGATATAAAGAACCCGTTTGTGGGCTACCTGGTCTATTAGCTCTTGTTCCTATTGGTGGCTTTGTTACCCCTTGTCCTTTTAAAGACCCACTTATTTCTATATTTTCGTGTAGCATATCTTATAAATACAATTTTTATGTTCTCCAACCACAATGTCCAGATGATGTTCCCCCATTAACTCCCGGAGCTAAACCAGATGGGTTAACAGTTCCCGTGTCTGTTGAATAAATAAATTTCCAACTTGTGTTATTTTGTAAACCATCATAATTCCCTAGCATATACTGATGGTCTTGTCCCATAGTAAAATTTTCTTCTCCGCAGTTACCGTGAGGTTTAGCGACGTTACCAATATTGGTTTCTGTGAAAACATTCCATCTTCTTAAGTTATAACCTCCATTATAGTTTCCCTCATTCCCAGCATAACCCTTTCCTACTTTAGAACTAATCCCCTTTTGTTGACCACTAGCCCCCCATTGTTGATTTGCAGTAAATGTATCATTTGCAAAGAATAATTTATTTCCACTCTCCGATCCATAACCATAACCATAATTTTCATCAGAGAATCCAGACGCACCTAAACTACTTGTTAAAGACGTTGTTGTTGTAATATATGGAGCACCTGCTTGGTAGTATACACTATACATTGTTTCATTTGTTAAATTGAATTTCTCAACGGTCGCAACACCGCCGCCAAAAACCCAAGCGAACTCTGTTTCTTGAAACAACGTTCCTAAGTCGTCTCTAGCATTTGCTAAATCCCATTTTGATTGGTGAGCATATGCTGTTTCATTAACCATATGAACACCTGTTGTCCATGTAGAATGTATTTGTGTTGCCGATTTCCACGCGCCATCTGTGTTTGTTGACCAAACAAATAATATTGATTTACTACAAGCACCCGATGTATAAGATGCTGGGTAATCCATCAATTCTCCTAAGTGAACAGTTTGATCTGTTGCATTAGTTGTTCTATGAACATTTTTCCAAGGGGACGCGTCTTTATAACCGCCAGCTAAATAAGAAAAATTAATTACTTGTCTATATTTGAAACCAGTTCTATCGGTATCTTGTGAACCAACTGGTTCCCATCCAGCATCATAGTTGGATGATGCGGTATATGTTACAACAAAACTTCCACTAGTAGACTCCTCTAAATATAATGAACCAATATCGGGGCTAGTTGGTCTATTTGCTCTAGGCCCTCTAGGTATGATATATTGCCCACTTACATTTAATGATCCACTTACTTCAACGTTTTCTCTTAGCATAATCTAATATAATGATTTTATCCTGTAACTACAAGTCTTCCTGATCTAGAAGAAGCGAAAGTTACTATTACTTGTGTTGATGATATTCTTATATTAGAAGGGAAGAACATATCTCCATTGGTATCGAATACTTGTGCCGTTACGTTTGCAGTACCTAAGTTATGAGTAAATGTTAAACTCGTTACACTTGAGAATGTTGTTGCACTACTTAACGCAACTCTCTTCCAACCGGCCCAAGTACCATTATTCTTACCTCTAACATACATGATACCGGTTCTATAGTCACCATATATTTGATGTTGCCAGCTTGAACTATATATTTGAGAATACAACGCACCATCTGTTGAGTTACCTGTTAGGTTTGTGCTACTACCATCAACATCTGTAACATATGTTAAACCGTTTGAATCTAATGTATTTGCCGCTACACCACTTGTGTTTGTGTTTCTAATTCCTATACCATCAATTTGATCGGCAGACCCTGCAGTCGATGCATAACTTACGGATTGTGAACCAATGTTACTTGTTGTAATTGCATCAGTAATTCCATACCCACTTATTGTTGTTGGTTTACTTGAGACATTGGCAAATGAAATACCAGTAATATAACCATTTGGGTTAGTTGCGTTATATGGGGTGTAACCTAATGCTGTTGTTACCGCACTAGAGTTAATTCCGGTGATATAACCAGGACCATTACTAAGTTGATTTAAGTTAGTTAAATTACCCGCATGATAAACCGTGTTACCACCATATGTTAATGCGCCAGTACTTGCTCTACCAAGAGCAGTTGCATCACCATTACCAAATACTATATATGCATTAGCCGCATTTTGTACACCTTGTATTCTAAATGTATTAGCTGCGTTTATGTCACCAATCCAAACGTCATCTCCTATACGGAAGTTTGTTCCGTTACCATTGTTACTAGTAATAACTTGATCAAATGTTGGAGTACTTGTAGTTAAAACTGCCTGATTTAAAACTGAACCATATCCAGTGGTAGATGATAATGTTATTTGACTTGATCCCGATACCAATCCTGAAGGTATGCTACTTATTGATCCAAAAGTTATTTGACTTGAACCCGATACTATACCACCCGGTATTCCTGATATTGAACCGTAAGTTATTTGTGAAGACCCAGACACAACACCACTTGGTAATTGAGCAGAACCAGACCAAATTCCAGTTCCTGATAATACTTGTGAACTACCTGAAACTAAACCACTAGGAACTCCTGTAATTCCGCCAAACGATATTTGTGCAGAACCAGATACAACAGATATTCCATTAAAGAATGCTCCCGAATGTATTGTAGTTCCAGCTAAAACCTGTGAAGATCCTGACACAACACCTGCTGGTAATTGTGCTGATCCAGACCATATCCCCGTTCCTGCTAATACTTGAGACGATCCCGATACTAAGCCAGTTGGGATGCCGTTAAGGCTTAAGAACGAAATTTGTGATGAACCGGAAACAAGCGCTGGTTTATCTGTTATCCCGTTAAATGAAATTTGTGCAGATCCTGAAACCACACTTATTCCATTAAAAAATGCGCCTGAATGTATTGTTGTTCCAGCTAATACTTGTGATGAACCTGATACCGTACCAGCTGGTAATTGCGCTGACCCTGACCAAATACCTGATCCCAATAATACCTGAGATGACCCTGACACCACACCCGATGGTAGTTGCGCTGAACCTGACCATATACCTGTACCAGATAATACTTGTGATGATCCAGATATAACACCATCGGTATTCATCTTTGATTTAACACCATTAGTAAAATGTGAAGAACCTGTATCTAAAGTTAATGTTCTCGTTGCCGCAATTGTACCACCACCACTTAAACCGCTACCAGCAGAAATTGAAACAGCTGTGTGATCAACGTGTTGATTCGAATCATAGTTTGTTGTTGCATTATGATTTACTTGTGACGAGCCACTAATAACACCATCACTATTTAATTTAGATTTAATAGTTGTGTTGATTGAACTAGTAAATGAATTCAACGAACCAGTACTTGTTTCAACATTATTAATTCTAGTAACTTGTGTATTAAATTCAGTTTCTCTTACTAATCTTTGTTCAGATCCTAATTGACCGGCAATCCAGTAATCATTTGTTGCATCCCATAAAAGCGAACCAGAAATTTGACTTACTCCGGTTGTATCTTTAACTCTTAGACCGGCATTAGATGCTCCAGCGCCATTAAGATTAATTAAATTGTTATCAACATCTAATGTCGATGTATTAACGTTTGTTGTGGTTCCTTTAACCAATAAGTTACCTCTAACAGTTAAGTTAGAACCCGTTAATTCTATTGCTGTTAATAATGAGGAAGTAAATGAATTTAAACTCCCTGTTGCGATTTGAATTGCTGTTATATTTGGACTGGAAACATTACCAGTTGAAATAAATGTACCAGTTACTTCAGTATTTGAATTTATAGATACCTTGGTACCTGTGTCAGTGATATTACTATCACCAACATGTTCATCTATTGTTGATTTAACTAATCTATTGTTTGTTAAATGAATCTCGTTGCCTAAATCGTCAAAAGTCTCTGGACCCATTATTAACAATGCTGATGTTACAGATGACTGATTTTGATGAACAAATATCCATTCATTTTCAGTAGCGTCAAATAATAACGAACCAGACACCTGTGGTGAAGAACCACTATCAATAACTGCAAGACCACCGAATCTTAGTGCCGGGTTTTGCGCGTTAACTGTTATGATATTATCCGCTATATTAACAATGGACGAACTAATATGTTGAATTGAAGATGATCCAGCTACTATTAAGTTTTCTGAAATATATAATGATCCGGTAATTGTTTGACTACCTTGATACGTATTCGATCCAGTAGTTGCATAACTACCAGTTTTACCTTCAATAGAATCTAATCTATTATTTTGACCTAAATTTACTGTTGCAACAGATGAAGATAAACTTCCAATACTTGAGCTTAACCCAGATGTTGTTGTTGCAACGCTTGAACTTAAAGAACTTATTGAAAGTGTTAACCCACTTGTTGTTGTTGCAATACTAGAACTTAATTCGTTTGTTGTTGTAGCAACAGAAGAACTTAGTCCATTGATTGCAGTACCTACACTAGAGCTTAACGCGCCGATACTTGTAGATACACTTGAGCTAAATGTTGAATATCCAGTAGTTCCTGTAATTAAAACCTGTGCACTACCGGATACTACTGATTCTGTATTAAGTTTATTTTTAATTGTTGTATCAATTGAGCTGGTGAATAAATTTAAACTACCAGTTGAAGTTTCGATACTGCCTAATCTATTGTTTTGTGTATCGTTAGTAGAACTAAGTGATGAAGATATACTACCAACACTTGAACTTAATCCAGACGTTGTTGTTGCAACACTTGAACTTAATGCCCCGATACTTGTTGATACGCTTGAGCTAAATGTGTTATATCCTGTTGTGCCAGTAATATTAACTTGAATACTGCCAGATATTACTGATTCAGTGTTTAATTTGTTTTTAATTGTGGTGTCTATTGAACTAGTAAATGTATTTAAACTACCTGTAGAAGTTTCAATAGTGCCTAGTCTACCATTTTGAGTATCATTAGTAGAACTAAATGATGAAGATATTGTTCCAATACTAGAACTTAACCCAGATGTAGTTGTAGCTACCGATGAACTTAAAGATCCAATTGAGGAACTAAGACCAGATGTTGTTGTTGCAACAGAAGAACTTAATGAACCAATACTAGAACTAAGACCAGAAGTTGTTGTTTCAACGCTAGAACTTAAAGAACTTATTGATAGAGTTAAACCACTGGTGGTTGTTGCAATTGATGAACTAAGACCAGATGTTGTTGTGGCTACTGATGAACTTAGTGAACTTATGGATAAAGTTAAACCACTAGTTGTAGTTGCAACTGATGAACTTAAAGAACCTATAGATGAACTAAGACCAGATGTTGTTGTTTCAACGCTAGAACTTAACGCACCAATACTTGTTGATACACTTGAACTGAATGTTGAATAACCTGTGGTTCCAGTTAATATAACTTGAATTGATCCAGAGATAACGTTTTCTTCGTTCATCTCATTCTTAATTCTGGTATCTATTGAGCTGGTAAATGTGTTATATGACGATGTAGAATTTTCAATTGCAAATAACCTACCATCATTTGAAGAGGTATATGAATTAAATGTTGTTTCATCTAACTTTCCAGTACCAATTGCTTGACCATTTAGCATTATTGACCCACTTATATTAGCGGTACCAAAAAGATTAATTGACCCTGTGACATCTACAGATCCGGTTACAACTAATGAACCACTTGTTCTTTGAATGTTTGTAAAGTTGTTCGACCCAGTTGTGGCATACATTCCCGTATCTACATTGGTAAGGTTAACACTAGATTGGGCATTTAAAAAATCAGAATAAACTGTAATGGAATTACCCATTCCAACGTGATGGTCACAGAAATAATATAGAGTTGATGGGGTAGCATCAGTAACATCGATCTGAACGTAAAATGATGGAGTTGATCCAGTTGTTACTCCCGTGGTATATACCACACCACCATTATGCTCACCGTCATTAGTTATAGAAAAAAGTAATGGGTGAACATTGTTATTATCAAAATAGAATCTATATTTAAATCCTCTAATAAATGATAGCTTTGGATTTTTAACCCCATTAACGTAGTATTTTCCTCCCCCATCTGTAAGAGTAATTTCAACAATATCATTACCACCTAAGTTAAAGTTGTTAACTTTTAATGTACCAGTTATTTCGGTGTTTGTATTAATCCTTAAACCGTCCGCACTTGAAATAGATGCGGTCGCACTACCATCAGCAATTCTTGTTAAATTAAGCCCAGTAACCCCACTAGCAGGAATATTGTATAAACCACTACCATCACCTTTAAACGATCCGGTAAACGCCCCAGTAGTATACGAACCAGTAAATGTCTGGAAACTAGAGGTTAATAGATACATTGCAGCATGTGAAGCTGAAACAGCGTTTTGTGAGGTACCGGAAATTGTTGCAAACAACGTACCAAGTACCGTTAAATCACCTGAAATTTCTCCCGAACCAGATACTGATAGGGAGCCCGATATGTGTGGATCAAATATATTCATCTAAATGTGTTATTATACTTAGATAAATACTTTGGAGTTCATATTATGGCCGAATTATATTAAGGGATTGTCTTTGGTTAGGTAACGACCGCTGAATGGGAATATATGGTCGGTTTCAATATTAAAATGGTCTTTAATATCATAAATGCCCTGACCTAAGTATAGATCTTCATATGTAATAGAGTTTAATCCCCTTTCTTTAATAAAATTTTGAAATTTTTCTTTAACATCTTTCTGGATATTTTCATAATAATCCAATATTTCCCCCTCTGAAATGGTTTCCCTTAATCTCTCTACCGTATATTTTGAATGCCACTTATTTGTTTTAAATGCATATAATAATGAACTGACTTGTTCAAACCAGTTTTCCCTGTACAAGCATATTATTTTGTTACTTTTTTCAATCAACGGGCTAAAATTCCTATCTGTGTGCCAAAGTTCTTTTATTATATAGTTTTTGTTGGGTGTTATCCAAGAAATATCGTTCCCACTAATGTCTTGTGTATATCTTGTTTCTTCTGGGTTAAAGGGTTCGTGAATCGCTTCGAAGTTTGGTAATGCAACAGAAAACCAGTTTAATAAATTCTGGCTACCACTTCTACCTTCTGCAATTATTGTATAAATCATATTAATTTATTGCTTATACTTCCACCTTTATCTAATATTGCTAATAACTTTTCTGCAACCTCTCTTTGTGTTTTTTCTGAAAAATGACCATCGTTTATTTCTCCGTCTGTTTCGTCTCTAATAGTGGTGATTGGTAAAATTATGTTTTCAACTTTCATACCATCTTCAGAGTTGTTCATATAAAAGGGCGACCATTGGATTAAAACATTCTTTTTAAACAAATGATCAACCAATTTAATTATTTTATTATGTTCTTTAACATAATTTACATGCGATCTGTGTACCAACATTTCTTCAATAGTGGATTGACTCACATCAAAATCTATATTTTTATATGGGATTAATATTGTACTAGGTAAAACCCCTTGAAAATTATTATGTTTGTTTACCATTCTAAATCTTATGTGGCTAGTCCATCCCACGATAATAATGTCATCTTCTTTAATAAAATTCAAAGAATCAATAATAGAATCTAATATACATCTATTATCTGTTCCGCCACGGCCAAGATTCTTAAGTGGCATACCCAGTGTTTCGGATATAATATCACCATAAACTTTTGGTACATACCCCTTCCAATCACAATACTTATTTCTCCAATCATTTGAATTTGGGTACGGAGCATATGATGCGGTATAGCTATCGCCAAAGGTCCAAATCCTTGTCATTATATTATACTTTGTTTTATGTCAATCAATTCATACATATTATGAAACACATACGGATTTAGTGCAATTTTATTTAATTTATTAATAAATAAAGAATACTCAGGATGATTCTCATCCCAGATCTTTAGTATTTTAAATGTTTCTTCACTAAACGTACCCCAGTTGGTTATCTTACCAAAGAATACCTTTGTTTTACTACCGAAAATCCCGTAAATTAAACTCACAAAATCTTCCATTTCATTGTAGTTTGTTTGTTGAACAACAAAAGAACATTTTACATATTTCATTGTTGGTATTGTTGAGATAAATTTTAAATTAGATATCAAGTTATCCCAGTTACCACCCAATCTAGTCACATTTTCGTACGTATGTTTAGTTCCAGCATCTATACTTATTTCACATGTCTTAACATATTTGTGAATATTTGGCATACTATCCCACATCTCTTGATTCCATAAGCTAGCGTTAGTGTGTAAATGGATTGTCTTTAAATTGGGGTATTTTGTTGGATCAAAATTTCTTAAAAAATTTCTATAAGAAACCGAAGCAAATGGATCTGCGGTACCAGAACAATAGATTGTCTCTATTGAATCGGAATATGCTCCTTCAATTTCTTCAATTGTTAAATTAATTTTCTTTATCTTATCAGTGTTTGCAACAATCATATCAACTCTACATGATGGGCATTTATAATTACATGTTCTATCAAAAGACATTTGTATAATCTTTGGCCCCTCAGACATATAACCCTCTTGTTGTTCATAATATTTTTTAATATCATCATCTAACTGGTTAATATGTTTAATGGGTCCAAGGTTGCTCACGTTTAGATTAACCAGCTTGGATAAAAACGGACACTGGGTTTTATCACAGTGTCGGTAGGAACCGTCAATAACAGATTTTCTTATTTCAATAGCTTCATCGGAATTCCATAATGTTTCTAATGGGACGTTTTTCGGTAATTCTTTTTTTAGCCAACTAGCACAACACATAAAATTTTTGTTTTCATGTATTTCGAGTGCTTGAAATGGAACCGTACAAACGTATTCTTTTAAATCTATTTTCATTATATAATACTTCTTTTTTTACCAATCATTCGTAGTCTTTCTTCACTATCTTTATCGAATATGTCTTCATAATATGTGATTGGTATATCTAGTTTTACTGATAGTTCATTAATATCTTTATTCCATTTTACAATATCATTATAACATAGTTCAAATACTTCAGATGGTACTTCTTCATAAACATATGGTTTGTTTGAATTATATTTCTTCTTTTTTGAAAAATATGTCTGATAAGAATGCGATTCCGCACATTCCAAAACATTTTTTCTCGTTAATAATATAACTTCATCAAATTGTTTAGTCAATTCTAAATTATCATTATGATGACATAATATTGTTTTAACCACCACATCTTTTTCATTATTGTAACTAACTCTGTTACTACCATCAAATGGTTCAAACAAAGGTTTTAACCCCTTTTCTTTTGCTAATTTATATAATAAAGAGGTTGATCCAGTTCTTGGTAATGCTATTATTAATATGCTCATAACAGCGTGTTACTAGTTTTAATTTTAGGATAATTAAAATCAGTTTCAGTCATCCAAACATTTAATGCATATCTCACACCTTTCGTTACTGGCAAAACCCCGTGAAAGGTTTCTGATCCATTAAACGAAATGCTGTCTCCTAATTTTAAGTCAAACAACATCAATCCGTTTAAGTTTTCAAAATCATAAGGAGGGTTTTCTTCGTTTGTTAATACGAATTGACCTCCTTCAAAATCATCAGATAGAACAATAACGGTAGTCAATTCACTTGATTTATCTTTATGAAGATTTAAATACCTACCATCATAGTACGATGTTAGGCTAATATTAAAGTTTTTTAAATTAAATGTTGAATAATCAAACCACAATTTATAGTCTCCGTTTTTATAATTGTTTGTTAGTAAATCAATTATTCTTTTTTTAAATTCTGGTTCATAAATTCTTCTACAGTCCCAATTTTCAGATGGGTTATATGAAAATGGTTCACCGAACTCAAGACAGAAGTTGATTATATCTTTAGCCACTTCGCGATCACAAAAACCATTATTTATGCTATAGTTCATATTAAGTAAGAATTTTTTGTTTTATTCTGCACCAATAGATCTCCATCAATTATAAATTTATATAGCTCATCAGCAATCAATTCATAACCAACGCCGCTTGGATGTTTACCAGCTGTACTATCTACCCAATGATTGTTGTCTTCCCACACATCCTTTCTTTTTGTGTCAATTAATAAATTGGCCATTGTTTTATTTCTATAACCCCAGTACCTATCACTATCAATCAAATGAGTTTTATTTGAAGAATCCTCAATATTTTTATTAATGATTGTATCAAATGCGTCGCAAAAAACATACCTAATCCCCAACTCTTTAAACATAAATTGTAGGTGTAAAATGTAGTTTTGATTTACAATATCGTAGTAGGTTTCGTTAAACAAATTACTAATATAGTAATCCCTGAAGTTTTTCTCTGCTCTATTGTATTTTGCATTATCACCAGCAACACCGTCAAAAATATATTTAAACAAATGTTGTTTACTTTTATATCTTTTACCCCAAATATGAAAATTGTTTTCGCTTGGGAAAAATGGTAATTGATCTCTTAAAGATGAGGACCACATAATAACAACAAAATCATCTGAAGTGATGATTTCGTTTTTTAATTGATAACAAACTGTGTTGAATATTGCATTATTTGAAAACGCACCTACACCGTTATTTTTAAATTCACAATTAAGTAATTTTGATAAGTGTTTGGGCCAGCAGTATTCTTGTCTTATGCTCGTTCTTTCTTCGGGTATTTCAGTTTTTTTCTCCTCTTCAAGATTACCACCTACTCCTTCAGTCCAACTGTCACCAAAAGTAAGTAACTTCATAAATTACATTATGATAAATGTTTTTCTTTAATCTTATTTACAACTGACTGAAATGCAGATGCTACCTTAGTTTTAAGGCTGGAGCTTAACGGGGTAATGTTAGCTTTTATTGTATTTGCTGGTCTTTCTACTCTTTTATTCTGTGCCATATCTATTTTTTTTATATATTTTTTTTAAAGTTTAGGTAATGGTGTTTGGTCGCAAGTAGGGCAATAATTTGAACAACACCAATGACCACACGGATTATAACAACACCAACAGGAGTTGTGCATTATACCAAATAAACCATTTCCAATATCGACTAAAAATAAATCAGAATCCTCAAAATCTAAATCATAAATGGTTTTTTGCGCATGAACCATTTCTAAGTTACTAATTCTTATTGTTTCTAGTTGGTTTGTAGTATTATTTCTAACAACTAATTTATCACCAACACGCATGTTATTAACCTTATCCCACCTAGTAGATGATAATCCATCTTCTTCAAAATAATAAGTTGCGGAAGGTGAGTCGTCCCAGGTTAAACCGTTTTCTAGTGTTATTTGTATAAAAATAGTATCTACTGACACACTTCGTTTTCCAACAAGTGTTGACTGTACCTCTGATAAACTTTCAACAGTTTTTGCTACCGTGCCATCCCAGCCGAATGTGGTTATAGATTCAGCATCGTTTATTGAAAATCCACTTAAATCAGTGAAATCTATTGATTTAACATAATCACCCAGTTGTATAGTATCAACATCTACAAGTGTACCTGTGTAACTTAATATCATTGTATCGTCATCAACATGATAATCTATTGTTGCGAAATTACCCAATTGTTTGTTTATGTATTTGTATCTGGTTTTTTGATTGTACTTTTTAGTACCCTCAATAAATTCATTAGACGAAAAATTTAATGGTATTATTGTACTTTGTTTATACCCACCCATATTAATTACATCTAATTCTCCACCATAAATTATGTCAATACTTCTTATAACACTCCATCTACCGTCAACAACATTTTGTTCATCATAAATGAATTCCTGAATAAAATGGTCAACTACGAGTTCATTTTTTAATGTGTCTAGTTCCTCTTGTGTACTTAATTCATATAATTCAGGATACTGCATAGTAGAATATGCGGGTGATTTAGATTTAATAACATAGTTTGGTTGGTTTGGATTCAATAAATTTATTTCATCTATTGTATCCATACCTAATGATATGTCATTAAAAAACGTTTTTGGAAAATAAGTTGAGCCACTCATTAAATTAGCGAACTCAAACTTGTCAGCACAATAGGTTTCATCAACTAGAGCAGTTGTATCAAATGCTTGTCTTAAAATAAATTTATTAGCAGCGTCCTCAATATATGGTACTGTAACTGAACTTTCTGGAACCACGTAAGGGTAATAGGTAATGTTGTTTTCCAAACATTTTTCTTTTAATTTATCCTCAAATACAAATGAACCCGCATTTAATGGTAAGTAGCTACTACCAGCGGTATATATGAAATGTAATTCTGTTATTTCATTTGCTACCAAAACAGCAAAAAACGGATCATAATCCAACAATTCAGCACCATCATTGAAAATGGTTGTGTTTGTATTTATTTCTATAATTTCTACCGAATCGTTTTTTTCTAATAGATCGGTTCCTATAATTGTACCCTTCATAATGTATTGTTAATTATTAAATATAAATATTAGAAACAATATTTTAAAGATTTCTAATGAAATATATGTATATATAATTTTATTAAATCAATGTTTTAATTCTTTTGGGGTTGTCAAAATTACCATATATGGTATCGTACCTTTTTTTGAAATACTCATCATTTAAAATAGAACATTCAAAATGTTGGCTTGAATTGATTTTTTCAAGTTTAAAATCGATCATTAAAGTGTCTGAAACCCATTTTTCTAGTTCGTCAAGTTTGCTTATATCAAACCATTTTATTGAAGTATCATGATTGTGATAATGAGATAATGGGGTTATCATCATATAAATCATAGCCGTAACATATGGACCTGTTTTTTTTACTCCGGTTTTATTAAAAAACTCTTTAATCCAGCCATATTTTCTCTCATTAGAAACTAAATCGTTTTCAGTATAACACATTAATTCATCTATTTTTAATGATTTAAATATGTTAAATGTTTCCATTTCATTTACCCTGTAGAGTTCATCAATTATGTGTTTCCATAATGAGATGTACCTATCATAAGGGTTTCTTCTGACCGAAATAACTGGTAAATCGTTACCAAATTTTTTCTTTAAATTTTTAATTCGTTCGTGAGCGTGTGTTAAGTTGTCTGCGATTGATTCGTTATCGGCATCTACAGAAATTTTAGGGGGATTTAGTGTATGAATAATATCATCATAATATTTAATATCTAACCCGTTTTTAAGACACGCAATATGGAAAGATGTTGACGAACATCTAGGTAAATTTAGGTATATAAACTTATTTTCTACTAACATTATATTAAACTTTTGGTTTGTTTTGATAGATCCATGCGAACACTACCAGCTAAAACTATTCTATCTTTATTTGAATTTGGTGCGTAATTGGGTACATGCGGAAGATCCCCCTTCATTATTATTATATCACCATCTTCGGGTAATATAGAGTAGATCTTGTGGTCTACATCTTCCATAAATAGTACCCCATCGTCCCCGCTTAAATTATTTGGCATCTGTATGTAGCAAACAAAGGTATAAAATGGGGGTGGTAGTTTATTTGCTATATTTAAATCAACATGATTATGAAACACCAATGAACCATCTTTTTTATAATTCTTTTGTACTGGATCTTTGAATCTAACAACATTTACCCATACGTCAGTTTTAAGTTCATTAAATGGTTCATCAAACAATTCAATACACGCATTCAGACCGTCTATCATTAATTGATCTAACACATTTTTTATTTCAACTGCAATATGGTTTTTGTAATCTAATTTATTATTTATATAATACGCATAACCATCAGTACTAACTTTTGACATTCTTTTTATTAGATCTTCACATTCCGTTAGCATTTTATCTTTATTTGTTATATCAAATGTTGACTTCCATATTGACAAAGATGGACTAAACACAATTTCTTTAGGCGGTGTCATATTAATGTTTTTTCCTTTTTTAAAAAATTATTATTCAAAATGTGTGTATACTGTTCTTTAGTAAATGTCACCATATTACCAACTATATCAAACACATCCAAAATCTGTTCTTGAGTATTAAGTTTTGAATAAACTTTTTCCAATATTAGAGGTATTTTTTTACCACGATATGTTTTCCAGAAAATGGTATCATTTCTGGAACAATTATAATGATGGCGTAAAAACATCATGTTTTGATAATTGTATCTATTAACATTATGATTGTACTCATCTCTTTTTGAATAATCAAATATATCTTCTGGTAAATGTCTTAATTGATATATAATTGTCATTATTGATGTTGCTTCTAGCGGTTCTAAAAATCCACTGGATAATCCAATTGCCAAACTATTTTCTACCCAAACATTTTCGTATGCCCCAGCATTAAATTTGATCTTTTTGTTAATCGTTATACTCTCATTTGAATATAATCTTGAGATTTCAGAAGCAATTTTTTTGTCATCAACCATCTGATCGTTATATAGATATCCACAACCCCATCTATCTTGAAGGGGTATTTTCCACATCCATCCATAGTCAATTGCTTCAGCAATGGTTCTTTGATTAATCTCCTTATTTGGTTTGTTTATAAAAAATGGTAAAGCGGAATTAATTAATAGCTCATCTTCATAAGAATTCCATTTTGTTTTATATAATTTACCGATAATTAATCTAGAAAATCCAGAGCAATCAAATACAAAATCCGAAACTATTTTATTACCACAATTTAAAACTATTGTGTTAATATTATTATCGACATTAATGAATTCAGATATTTCAGCATCTATGTGGTTTACCCCCCTTTCCAGACTTTTGGTTTTTAAAAACTCAGCGAATAAACGAGCGTTAAAATGATATGAATATAAATCATTTTCTAAACCATCATAACCAAACCCATGTACGAAAGAATGATTTAAATCATTATGCCACTTGTCAAAAATAATACCGTATTTTTTGGTTCCATTAACTTTTTCTAAAAATTCTTCTTCATTAAAGCCAAAATCATCAACAATAATCGATTTAAGATTTGGTGTGCCCCCTTCTCCAGCGCCTAGAATGCCGATTACTGTACTTTCAATTAAAGTAACATTATAATTAGGATATTTTCTTTTTAAAAAAAACGCACTCAACCACCCAGCAGTTCCACCACCAACTATTACAATATTTTTCATTATATTAATGTTTTTTCAATTTTAGGTAAATCATAATAATCATAAACAGTATTATAATAGTGTATAAACTCATCGTTTAATTCTAATTTACATTCTATTTTATCGTTCGAATTTAACTTTTTTAATTTAAAAGTTTTTTTAGTTATATTCGATACCCAATTTTCTAATTTTGTTAAATCATTTATATCAAACCAAGTTATTTCTTTATCATTATTATGCCAATGTGCCATTGGTGTTAATAATATATCTATAACATTTATAACATATCCTTCAGTATTAAGTGATAAATCACTTGGTAGTATATATGTTTTATTTTTTATTAAGTCATTATTATAAAGATAACTTATAATTTTTTCATATCTAGTAACTGATGATTTTAAATCATTTGTATCAAAAAAAAACAAATCTCTTGCTGATATCTCTGAAAAATGTTTTGAAATTTCAGGGAATCCGGCTCTTTCTAAGTCAAAAATTAAATGTTTAAAATAAGAATAAAAAGATTCATGTCTGTTTCTGTGTATTGATATTATTGGATATGAATTACCATATTTTTTTTTTAAATCAACAATTTTTTCATGTCCATGTGATATATAATCCATAATATTTGACTCATCTATAGTATTAAAGTCAATTTTTGAATTATTAATACTCCAATCTATCGGGCCAATATTTTTTACATCTAAACCATTTAATAAACAAGTAAAATGAAAAGACGTAGATGCCCTTCTTGGTAGAGAAACAAATAAAAATTTATTATCTATGAGCATTATATAAGTGTCTTTTTAAAATTTTCTATCTCTTTAAGTGAAACCCAATTAACTAGTGAATATCTTGTTCCACTCGTTACCGGCATCACTCTATGTCTTATATTTGAATAAAATATATACATTGTACCAATACCCTTATCAAGCTGAATAGTATTATCGCCACTCTCATCTTTTAATTGGAGATAACCCCCTTCATATTCATCATTCAATTGTATAACTATAGAAACAAATCTATTTTTAGTTTCTCCGGTCTTTTTAGAATCGGTGTGCCAATCATAATATTCTCCAGTCTTGTACTCCGTAAATTGATATGGTCCCAAACCAGTAACTTCAAACCCTTTTACACGAATCAAATTTCTTAAACATTCTTTTAACTTATCATCAATTATATCTATGTTATCAATAAAAGCAACTGAAGACTTTCTAGCATTAGCGTCATTACTACCAACCAAACCAGGTTTTAGTTCTAACTCGTTTCTATATTTCTTTAAAATTGATTCACATTCCTCTATTGTTAAGAAGTTTTCATAAGTGTGTAGTTTTTCCATTTATAAATCTTTTTTATTTAGACCATACTTAATCCATTTATACCAAATTCTTTCATGTAAATAATATTGTATGGGTTTATATACCAATTCAGCAACACCAAAAGCGGCACCAACTTTAATTGACCCGCTTACCCACCACATTATGATAAAACCAATTAATGTACTTATCACTCTATATGAGATTGTTTTAGCTATGTGTCTCTTCCTCTCTACTATCATTTTTTTCAATATTATATACAATTGAATCCCCATTAGAATCAATATATTTTTTTCTAATTGCGGTCCCACTTATTTTTTCAATTTCTTTAGGTGGTTCGTGGTAAATAACTTCGTACCCAACTCCTCGACCATAATTAACAGATTCGATATCTGGTATAATTGATATTTGAATTCTCTGCGCATTATCTCTAAAGAACTTCTCTTCAGATAAATCCATCATTACTTGTTGTGCCGTTTTGGGATTATTTTCATCTGTTGGGACATTTCTAATAGCCACCCAGATATCTTTACCCTTTTCTAATTGTTGGTTAATTAACCATTCGTGTCCTTTGTGCCAATTTTGCCATCTTCCGATGTACAAGGCGTACTTTTTGCTCATAATTTATAGGTATTTTTTAATTTTTTGGAAGGAAAGATATTGATCTTCATTTGTTGTGTCCGCATCAATATAATTTTCAATTGGTGGTTCATAATTTTGAACATGAAACTGTTCTCTACCCCTAATATTTAACGTGTGAACGTAAATCTCTTTAATGTTATTTCCCATTCTTTGCTTAAAAGATTCTCGTTGATCTCTATATGGGGAAACCAATGATACTATTGGTGTGAAGTTCTTATGATGTAAGAACAAAGCTAAATCTTGTGCTTTTTCTATATTCTTTCTCCTACCCTCTTCGGAATAATCTTTGTTCTGATATACGTCTCTAATATCATCGCCATCAATAATGATTCCGTTGTTGTAGTAGTGTGCTTTTAACCACTCCGCTAGCGTTGTTTTTCCTGCGCCTGGTTGTCCTGTTAGCCAAATTATCATAATACTATTAATATAATGAAAAAATTTCAAAATAAGAAATGTATCCTATATGATTTTCAGCATCTCATCAGCCAATACTTGATGCCCCTTTTCACCCCAATGATAATCCCATACTAGATTTTTTGTTTCCTCTTTGATTGTTATTTGTCTACCAATATGTTTTAGTTCACAATTGAGTACGTTATATTCATCGATCCAACACCAATCAATAACTCTATTATTTTTAAGTGAAAATTTAACCAACTTGATTATATTATTCATTTCTGTAATATATTTTGGGTGGTCTCTGTTAAGTATAATATCTTTGATCGACGCTATTGAGTAATTTGAAATTCCAACCGTGGGTTGATTTACATGACCGGGGTTTAAACATTCCCATTCTCCGTTTTCATTAACAACCCTAGTTCTAAACCAATCCGTCCAGCCAATTAAAACAATATCACCATCTTTAATATTATGTATGTGTTCAATTAATTTATCTAATATTGTGTGATTGTCAGATCCACCACTAGCTAATGGGATAATATCCATGTTTAATTTTTCCCCCAGTATTTCATAATAAGTTTTAGGTACATACCCCTTGAAATCACAATATTGTTGGTAATAACTAAATGGTGTACTAAATGAGTCACCGAATACCCATAAATTCTTCATGTACCTAATATAATTTAAAATAGATTAAAAGTAAAATTTAAACAAATAAAAAACCCCCCGTTAATAGGGGGGTATTGCGTCCAAACGGAGAGAAATTAATTATAACGCGTCATTATCGAAAACTTCTAAATAGTGATATTCTTCAGTCTCAGTTTTTAAACAAATCACCGTGACTGCTGGATCAAATGTAGATAAAGCTAAATTAGCTTTAACAAAGTCAAGCGCTTCTTCTTTTGTCTCAAACTCATTAGGTAATGTTTCCATTACCGGAATGTCCACTGTGGACTCTGATGTTAAACCTCTTAATTTAATTGCCATGTTTTATTTTTTCTTACTAATAAATATCAAAAATTAATTTAAAATTTTATATATACTTATATATTTTTTAATATTTTATAAATCATTTCTTTATTATGATCATAAAACTTTTCATTACCGAACAGGTGTACATAATTATTGTTTTCTTTAAGAAAAGATGCTGGTACATCTAAAGAACGAATTAAACACCCAAAATGATACTGAGCAATAATGAACCTAATTTTTCTCATAGCATCTACATTTTCTTTTTCAAATGGTTCTATGTGTTTAACAAAATAACTATTAATACCCCTGAACTCATGAATGAATAGATCTTTGATTTTTTGATCATTGAATTTAATCAGCCCGGTATTGCATGCAATATCATTATTATAATTAAAATGCGGAAAGAAATATTTGGTGTTATATTTTTCAAATATACGTTTTAAGTCGCCATACCCATTATACTTGTTGTTTTCTTCTTTTAAGATATCTTTATTTGTTTCTGGAAAATCAAAATAAACCTGATTAACATCCGAATCTGAAAATACTAATCTTTCGTGTAAAATTAAATCACCATCAATAGTTACACAATCTAAATCATGCTGTGTGTGGATATATAATTTAAGATCATCTACTATTTCAAAATGTATTGGTGTGATATCGTAAAAATGATCAACATATCCCTGAAATTTATTAATTGCCACATCATCACCATAAAAGTGCACCTCGTAACCTAATTGCTTTGCTCTTAACATTGATGCACGATATAAATCGTACATATATTCTGTTGCGCCATATAAATTCATCCTACTATCAAAACTCCAAAATAATTTAATCTCCATGTTTTACAATTTTTATATGACTCTTTTTAAGTGCAAATGATAGTGCTAACCCTTCTGCATTACCTATGTTTGGATAATATGGGTTAGTTTCTCTACTAATTATGCTTTGGTATTCAAATATTGGTTTTATTTTTTCAACGTTTAATATTATATCATATATGTCCTCGACATATGGTACATAAAAAACCTCTTCGGAAAATGTATCAATATCATAATCTAAATCATTCTCAATACAATAGTCAACAAATGGTTTAAAATGTTGGCCATGTGAATAATGTTTTTTAAACTCCCTACCTTCTGGCCAACAGTTTAATATTTTAAAATATGGGCCAAAAGAAAATTCTTTAAGAAATTCATTAGAAAACATATCTAACCTATCAGCGTCAACATATGTAACTGGTTGTTTATGTTTTTCAACAAGTCTCAATACAAACAATAATTTATGGAAATATGAAAATACTTTATGTTTGTATAACTCTATTTCACATTTTCCATTTATTTTATCCGGATAGTCTGTTAAGACATGGATATCCCACTCATTTCCAAAATTTGCAATAATATAATTTGCTGCATCAATGTAGGCTTGACCAACAGCAACAATTGCTAGCTTATTTTTCTTCACGTGTGCTTAAGTTAAAGTTAATACATATTCTTTCTTTCTCGCCATAAAATGGGTGTACTTCGTGTAGAATATCCCCTGGCCACAACATAATCATTCCTGTTTCAGGTTTAACAAGATAAGATTTATTTCTGGTGTTAAAAGAAAATCTCCCACTATATGGTTGATACTTGTCTGGGCTACCATCACTAATATAATATCCACCAGCCCAGATATTTCTATGTTCGGTCGGATCTAGGTCATATCTTAAATGATTGTGCAGAACTTTATAGTCAGCATTTTTATAAAACTGCAACCAGCTCTCATC
>Ga0222712_10000567_pt1 | contig 48158 bp, 48 predicted proteins | sample C33_657DmetaG_FD_165043 | JGI IMG/M metagenome (GOLD analysis project Ga0222712, IMG submission 165043) | Estuarine water microbial communities from San Francisco Bay, California, United States - C33_657D | ecosystem: Environmental > Aquatic > Marine > Unclassified | place: USA: California... | reverse complement strand
GCCGGGTTTTTTTCTGGTCGGGTATCGGTGGCCAGGCCGGCCACCTGGTCGAGCTCCTGGTCACCGCCTGGTCGAGCTCCTGGTCACCGCCTGGTCGAGCTCCTGGTCACCACCTGGTCGAGCTCCGGCCGCTTACCTGGTCGAAACCCGCCAGGCCGCCGGCCGGCCATGCCTGCCCCCTGGTCAATCGACCAGGCGCCGCCGGCCGTGCCCGCGGTATCGTGGCCCGCGGGCCGTGTTTGCATGTACATGCAAACCGGCCAGGATAGCCCCGGCCTATGGCCCGCCGGCCTGGTGGCCACCGCCAGGCGCCCGAGCTGGCCAGCTCCGGCCCCGTTTCCCGGCCCGCCGGCCTGGCGCCGATAGCCCTGGCCTATGGCCCGACCTGGTGGCCCGCCGGCCTGGTGCGGTGGCCCGTGTTTGTGTATGCATGTCCTGGTGGCCCGTGTTTGTGAACCAGGACACAAACACCGCCGACCTGGTGCGGTGGCCCGCGGGCCGCGTACCTGGTGGCCTGGTGCCCGACCTGGTGGCCGCCGACCAGGCGCCCGACCTGGTGGCCGCCGACCTGGTGCTGGTGGCCGCCGACCAGGTGGCCCGGGCCGCGGCCCGCGGGCCCTGGCGCCGAAGTAGGCGCCAGCTCACATGCCCCGTATCCCCGGGGCCCAAAAAAACGGGCCGGGTGCAAGCTGCGCAGGCTTTAGCCCGATTTCACACGCTAGGTTTCACGTGAAACAGTTTTGGCCCCCATTTTGAAAAAGGGCCCCCTTTGTCAACCAACTCAACTCGTGTCAAAATATTTGCAAATCCAAAACGAAACGGACCCTTGAATGATCCCTGACGAAATTGAATCGGAACGGCTCAAGCTGGAGTACCGGCTCGCGCAGCTTGAAACTCAAGACAAAGCGCGTGCTCACTTCATCGATTTCGTGCGCTACGTCTGGCCGGAGGCAATCCTTGGCGAGCACCATCAGAAGATGGCCAACGCCTTTGACCGCATTGCCAACGGCACTTTGAAGCGCCTGATCATCAACATGCCCCCGCGGCACACGAAGTCTGAATTTGCGTCCTATCTCCTGCCCGCCTACCTCATGGGAAGAGAGCCGCGGACCAAGGCCATTGAAGCGACCCACAACAGCGAGCTCGCCGTCCGCTTTGGCAGGAAGGTCCGTGACCTGATGGACATGGACACCTACAAGGAAATCTTCCCCAATGTTGCGCTCAAGCAGGACTCCAAGGCTGCTGGCCGGTGGGACACGAACAAAGGCGGGGAGTACTTTGCCGTTGGCGTGGGCGGTGCCATGACTGGCCGTGGCGCTGACGTTCTGATCATTGACGACCCGCACTCGGAGCAGGACGCGATGAGCGACCTTGCTTTGGACAATGCCTGGGACTGGTACATCTCTGGCCCGAGGACTCGTCTGCAGCCAGGCGGCGCGATCGTGATCGTGATGACGCGCTGGGGCACGAAGGACCTGACGGCGAGGCTGCTCAAGGCGCAGAGATCGCGCAACGCGGACCAGTGGGAGGTCATTGAGTTTCCGGCCATCTTGCCTAGTGGTAAACCCTTATGGCCCGGCTTTTGGAAGATTGAGGAGCTGGAGGGGGTCAAGGCCACGTTGTCGGTGCAGAAGTGGAACGCGATGTACCAGCAGCAGCCCACCAACGACGAGGGCGCGATCTTGAAGCGCGAGTGGTGGAAGGTCTGGCCAAAGGACGATCCGCCGGTGGTGAACTACATCATCCAATCGTTGGACACGGCGTACTCCAAGAAGGAGACGGCTGACTATTCGGTGATCACCACCTGGGGCGTGTTCTACCTGAACGAGGACTCTGGGGCGTCAATCATCTTGCTCGACGTCAAGCGTGGGCGCTGGGACTTCCCGGAGCTCAAGCGCGTGGCCAAGGACCAGTACGATCACTGGCAGCCTGACAACGTGCTGATCGAGGCCAAGGCCACGGGCACGTCGCTTCAGCAGGAGCTGCGCCGGATGAGCATTCCGGTGACCATGTATTCACCTGGCGGGCGCAGGAGCGGCACCGACAAGGTTTCGCGGGCCAATGCGGTGGCGCCGATCTTTGAGGCCGGGATGGTCTGGGCCCCTGACACGGACTGGGCCGAGGAGCTTGTTGAGGAATGCGCGGCCTTTCCAAACGGGGACAACGACGACATGGTCGATAGCACCACCATGGCGATGATGCGTTTTCGCCAGGGCAACTTTATCAGCTTGGAGTCTGACGACAACGAGCCGCAGGACAAGGGCGAGCTTGTGCCGGAGTACTATTGAGGCTTAAAATGGCCTGAACTGTTTCCACGGAGCCGTCGCATATGGACGAACAATATCTGTCTCCAAACCAGATGAGCGAGGGCTACGAGCCGGAGCCTGTCCAAAACTTTGCCATCGGCGGCATTGCTCTTCCCGGTCAGCGGGCCTTTCTCCGTGGCTCTGACAAGGCCTACCTGGAACAGCGCCAGAAAGAGCTGGATGCGTATGAGGCCCAGCGTCAGGCCTACAACGACGCCTTGACCAAGTACAACGAAGAAGTCTACAACCCGTACAAGGGCCAGGTAGAAGCCTACAACACGGCTGCGCAGAAATACAACGAAGAAGTCTACAACCCGTACCAGAACGAGTACAACGCATACGTCAAGGCGGTGGAGACCTGGAATGCCGGACCGCGGACCGAGGACTATGCCGGACCATCAGAGCCCACACTCAAGGCGTTTGGGATGAGCGCTCCCACTGAGCCTGGGGCGTTTACTATGGAGGCGCCTAAGGTGCCTTTCAAAGAAGAAGACGTCAAGGCCTATCAGCAGGCTGCTGCCCAGCGGGCGCAAAAGGACGCAGCAAGCAGGGCAGTGGCCATTGATGTGGCCAGCAACCCCGATCGGTTTAATTTTGGTTCAATGTCCGTGGCCGGCAGGTTCATGGCGGAAGGGGGTCCAGTGGAACGTGATGACAACGAGACATTGGACGGCATCCTTCAGGAGCTCGGCACCAACAGCCGGATGAGTCGAGAGCAGGTCATGGAGGCCGTGGACCGCGTAGCGGCAGCCGGGCGCGGTGGCGATGAGCTGCTGGCTTATCTGTCGCCTGAGTCGGTAGCGCTGCTCAAGCAGATGGGCGGCTCTGGCACCATCAACCCTTCAACGGGATTGCCGGAGTTTAAAAGTGGGATTTTGGGCAGGATTTTTGGCCGCGGCCGCTCCGCTCCCGCACCAGCTCCTGCACCAGCGCCAGCCCCCGCCCCTGCACCAATTCCTGTTGCAGAAAAGGTCTCCGCCCCTGTCATGGCAGCGCCAGCTCCGGCTCCGGTTCTAACCCCTGCTCCTGCTCCGGCCATAAGCACGGCCAAAGACCAATTGGAGGCTCTTCCAAAGCCAAAGGCGCCGGAGCTCTCTGATGCAATCGCAAAGCTCAAGGTAGGCGACAAGCAAAGTGCCGAGGACATCATGCGGCAGATTGTGGGGCTGCCCCCTCTGGACCGTACCACCAAACCGGGTTTGACACCGACCCCGGTGCCCCCGAGCGCAAGAACCCCGGCTCCCGCACCGCGGCCCGCGGTCCCCGGGCCAGGGGGCATTTCCCCACCGTCTCGCGTAGACGACGGCATCATTGACATACAGGTCGTTGTTTATGGTCCGGACGGCAAGATGTACAGCAGCCCCCGCGCTGCGAGGGAAGCGGGGGTAAAGGACTACACGATGCAGCCGCCAAAGGCAGCGACGCCTGCCCAGCCTAGCATCCCCACCGGCGGTATTTCGGTGCCAACAATGCCCACCTTTGGGGGCAGCCCAGCAACAAGCCCTGGCAACTTCTTTGGCATGGCACCTCCTGCCCCCAGCCAGGGCATCAGCCCTGGCACGCGAGCTATTGGCTCGCCGGACATGCCGTTGGAGCCTGGCAAGATCACCATGGGCGCGATTGGGGCAAACAAGAACCTGTCGCCGACGATGCTGGGCGGCCAGGATAACGCGGGTTTCATCACTGACCGCTTGGGCAACCGCATTTATGCACCGGCTGCGCCAATGTTGTTTGCAGAAGGCGGCGAGGTGGCGGACCCCAACAGCGCAAAAAACCGCTTCAGCGTCTTCCAGAAGCGGATGGAAAACTTTGCCCAACCGGCACCGGCCGCGCCAGCGCCGACCAAGCCCGGCCCGTTTGCTAAGTTGTTCGGGGGCAGTACCTCGGTCTTACCAGAGCCCGAGCCGGAGCCGCCAGCAACTTCGTCGGGGGAATTGGCGTTCTTCAAAAGAACCAGGGACGCGCAAAGGGCTCAACAGGAAGAAGCCGCCAAGCGCAAGTTCTACTACAGCCAAGAGTACTCCAAGCAGTTGCAGGACAAGATGCCTCAGGCCGACTGGTACAGCAGTTACGAGCCCAAACGCTATGCAGAAGGCGGCGAGGCCAGCGAGGAAGACTACATCAACACCGACCCGTTGGGCTCGGCGCAGAAAATGATGGCCGACCTGATGGGCAGCAAGAAGGCATCGCCCAACGAGGTCAGCGTCAAGCGCGTGGCCAAGTCCTCTGGCGGCGCCAAGTCCGGCAAGGAAATGACCATGGGCATTGAGTCGCTCATGTCGGCCAAGGCACAGGTCCCGGAGCTCAAGGGCGAGGACAGCGCGCGATCGCAGATGGAAGCGCTGGCTCTTGCCTACAAGCTCAAGGCGCAGGAAGCCTCAAACGCGGCCCGCGGCCTGATGCGCAACACCCTGGGCGCACCGACCTTGGAGAAGCCCGCTTTGACCAAGAACAGCTTGGCCAAGAAGCGCTTTGAGAAGGGTGGTGAGGTAAAAAAGTCCGACGCTAAAAAGGCTGAAGAGCCCGGCTTTTTTAGCAGACTTTTTAAGGGCAGTGACAACGACTTCATCGAGCGCACGAAATCCAAGGCGGAGCAGAATGAAGACTACCGCGCTATGTTGGAATATCTGAAGTCAAGGGACGCGGTGCCTGACGTGGAAACCGGAAGAATGCCCTCTCACATTGACGCAGTGTTTAGCTCAATGAAGTTGCCGTTTGTTGGAGGGGTAGGCCGAGGCACCATCAAGATCAATAAGGACATCATTGACTCTGATTACAAGAAAACCATTGGGCCATCAACTCTAGCGCATGAAATGGCGCATGCAGTAGACCGGCAGTTTGAAGAGCAGGCCGGTGAGCAGACTGGTATTTTCAGCAAGGGCAATGCTTTCACTGATGCCTACAAGAAGTTGGTAGGCAGTGGGGGCATGCGGGAGGGCAGGAGACGCGCAGACCTGGCCCGTAAATACCACCCGGAGTGGGCCGCGGCGAACAGGGACTACCGAGCCACCCCATACGAGATTGCTGCCCATGGCATAGGAAAGTACGCGGGGCCAACCACGGCAGATGATGCCCCACCACATGTGGACGCAACGGCGGCAACCGAATTCATGATTCTTTTAGACCTTGCCAAACGCAACTCCAAACCCGCTGTCAAGCGCGCCGAAGGCAGCCCCAAGGAGGGCGAAGTCAGCCACGCAGAACTGGACGCGGCCAGCCGCCCGGCCTTTGTCACGCCCAAGTCTGGCAAGGGCCGCAAGGAGGGCCCGATTAGCCGCGCGCTGAACACTGGCGAGGCGTATGTGAACATGGCCAAGGGCGTCACCGAGCTGCCCTACGACATCGCTGGCGCACCGGTGGACATTGCCACCATGGCGCTGCGCCCACTCGGTTACGACGTCGACAAGCCCGTGATGGGCAGCGACTGGATCAAGGAGAAGATGACGGCGGCCAAGGTGCGCCCTGAGCCGCCAAAGGATGCCACCGACAAGGGCTTCTACACGGCCGGGCAACTGCTGTCCAACCTGACCAACCCTGCAGGGGTCGTTCGCAGTGGCGTCATGACCGCGCAGCGTGCGGGCCAAGCGGCCTCTGATCTGGCCAAAGACTTCCAACAGTACAACCGCCAGTTGTCCGTGCCAAGTGCATCGTATGCGGTCCGGCCAGAGGGCTCTAACCTTGCGATCCGTCGCGATCAAAATTCTGACTGGATAGGGACGTACCTGGACAACGGCGTGCGCGATGCACGCGACCAGTTGGCCAACATGACGCACACCACGGACCGCGCGGCGCTCATGGAAAACTTTTGGAACAGCAAGGCGGCCAATTATTTTTCCAAGCAGTTTGGCACTGAAAGCGACCCGGTGTATCGCGGCATCCGCGACCAGACCATTAAGTCGCCGGTGCTGAACAAGGACTTTAGAAAATACGCCTTGGATTCATTGAAATTGGGCAAAACCCGGGTTAATGAAGAGACGGGCCAAACCAGGTTCTTCCCCGCGTACCCAGAAGCATTTGACGACTTGCGCAAGCGTTACGACGATCTCACGCAAATTCGTGGTTCGGTGCCTGTTCGCGATCCTGCAAGCGTCATGGACCCAAATTTCACGTACAGCCCCTCGCGTCAGGGCGAGAATTTTATGGAAGCGCTGCGCAATCAAGAGATTGACCGGATGATTGCGCAGGGCACGCCGGTGACGCAGGCTCAACCCACATTAGAGTTTTTAACCCGTTCGGCTAAAGTTCCAGACACAATACTCGGGCCCCACAGCGCCAAGTCTATCTTGACGGACTACGAAGCCGCTACGGGCACGCGCCTGGGCGATCCGAACTTTCAGGGGGTGCCGCAGCCCGATGCGCTGCCGCAGAACCTGCGCACGGCGTTTGACAAAGGGGAAATCATGTACGGCACCGGCGGCCCCAATGCACCGCTGCGGCAACTTTTTGACGCGAGCAGCATCAACGAGTTCCTTGCCAGCATTCCCGAGCGAGAGCTCAAAAACATTCGCTTTGAGGATGCGGTCAGGGGCGCGGCAAAAATCTCCGCCAAGCGACTGGAGCGCGAGACGTTGGCCGCGGACATTCGTGCGGGCAAGCGAGTGCCGGACAAGTTTTTCAGCGAAGGTGTCAGCGGTCCCTTGCTGCAGTTTGGTGAAGGCCCGCTTTCAGGGTTTGCCTGGAAGCGCATTGAAAATGCAGAGGCCACAGTGCCCGAGGGCGCCTACGTTGGGCACTCTGTTGGGGGCTACGCAAAGGGCGGCGCGTACGGTCCGGAGAAACACAAGCAGTTCAATGACGGAACCATGCGGGTGTACACCCTGCGCGACAACCGCAACCGCCCAGTCAATACGATTGAGGTGCGGATGGAAGCTGCGGGCCCTGTGGTCACCCAGATCAAGGGCAACGGCCGCGCTACCGGAAACACCGCCCCTTCTTCGTACGAAATTGGCGTGTTGGACTTCCTGCAGAACTACCTTAAGCCGGTGAAGATTGTTGAAAGCGACGCTTACCTGACTCCGCTGTTAACATCCTACAGAAATCAACTTAAAAACGCTCCTGCGCCGTAAGGACCACACATGCCAATCGACAAAGCACTCAACCGAGCCCCGGCCTTGGAAGTCATCGTAGGGGGCGGCGGCATTCCTGAGCCCTCAATGGACATTGAAGTGGTCATTGACGACGACGGTGGCGCCACCATTGAGATGGGCGAGGACGAGGCGCAGTCGGTTGACTTCTACGACAACCTGGTCGACGTCATTGACCCGGACGCCTTGTCGCGCATCTCCATTGATGTGGCCGCCATGTACGAGGCCGACAAGGCTTCACGCTCCGATTGGGAGCAGATGTACGCCAAGGGCCTTGATCTGCTGGGCTTGCGCATCGAAGAACGCACCAAACCCTTCCGCGGCGCGGCCGGTGCGGTGCATCCGATGATCACCGAAGCCATCATCCAATTCCAGGCGCAGGCCCTGAAGGAGCTGATGCCCGCTGGCGGCCCTGTTCGCACGCAGATTATGGGCAAAGAGACGGTCGAAAAGTTCCAACAGGCCGGTCGCGTGCAGGATTTCATGAACTACCAGCTCACCACGGTGATGGAGGAATACACACCGGAGTTTGATCAACAGCTTTTTTACACCGGATATGGCGGTTCGACCTTCAAAAAGGTCTATTACGACTATCAACTGGGCCGGATGGTGTCAAAACTGTGCCTGGCAGACGACGTCTACATCCCTTACAACGGTTCCAGCGTCGTTTCGCAGTGCCCGCGGCTCACGAACCGCATTCCGATGGACGCCAACGAGTACAAAAAGCGCTCTTTGGCCGGCGAATACATCGACATCCCCGTTGAAACTTACGCCGCGCCCTCCGATCCGAGCCAAATCAAGGCCGCGGTGGACAAAGTGACGGGCATTCAGCCCACCGATGACGTCGGCGAGGTGTTTTTGCTGGAGCAACTGGTCGATTTGGACATCCCAGGCTTCGAAGACAAGGACGAAAACGGCGAACCGACCGGAATCAAGCTGCCCTACGTTGTCACACTGGCCGAAGACAGCCTCAAGGTTGTCGGAATTCGTCGGAATTGGAAGGAAAACGACGAAAAGAAGCGCCGCCGCAACTACTACGTCCACTACGTGCTCGTCGAGGGCCCTGGCGCGTACGGTTTGGGCTTTGTGCACCTCATTGGGGGCCTTGGAAAGGCCGCAACGAGCGCCCTGCGGCAGTTGATCGACGCCGGAACGCTTGCAAACCTGCCTGCGGGCTTCAAAGCCAAGGGCGCGCGCATCGCGGACGACTCTGATCCCATCCAGCCGGGCGAATGGCGCGACATTGACGCTGGCGGAGCCGAGCTTTCGGCCTCTTTGATGCCTCTGCCCTACAAAGAGCCCAGCCAGGTGCTGTTTGCGCTCCTGGGCTTCCTCGTAGACGCCGGCAAACGCCTGTCCAGCACCGCCGACATGCAAGTTGGCGATGGCAACCAGTACGCGCAGGTCGGAACGACCTTGGCGCTGCTGGAGCGCGGCTCTATGGTCATGTCCAGCATCCACAAGCGACTGCATTACGCGCAGACGCTGGAGTTCCGGTTGCTGTTCGAAGGCTTTGGCCAATACCTGCCCGACGAGTACCCCTATGACGTGCCTGGCGCGAGCCGCAAGGTCAAGAAGTCGGACTTTAACTCGATGGTGGGCGTGCAGCCGGTGGCCGACCCCAACATCTTCAGCTCTGCGCAGCGCATCCAGCTCGCCCAGATGCAATTGCAGCTCGCTCAGAGCGCCCCGAACATGCACAACATGTACGAGGCCTTCTACCGCATGTACGCGGCGCTCAATATCCGCGATATTGATGGCATCTTGCTGCCACAGAACACCAGCACACCGCGTGATCCGGCCTCCGAGAACAGCGACGTGCTCAACGGCATGAAACTCAAAGCCTTTGCTGGCCAGCAGCACGACGCGCACATCGCAAGTCACCTGATGATGGGCATGTCCCCCATCCTGCAGTCCAACCCCCTATCAGCGGCAGAGCTGCAGAAGCACATTCTTGACCACGTGCGCTTGAAAGCCGAGGAAGACGTGGAAGCAGAGTTGTTCAAGACCTATGGAACCGACCCCGATCGCATGGTTTCGGCCATCCAGAAAGAGGGCATGGTTGCGCTCAAGATCGCCCTGGGCATGAAGGAGGTCCGGGACATGCAGCAGGAGCTTTCTGGCGAGGGCGAAGAGGGTCCAGACCCCTTGATCAAGCTCAAGGAGACAGAGCTGCAGCAGCGTGCGCAGAACGACCAGGCCAAGAACCAGCTCGATCAGCAGCGCCTGGCTCTGGACCAGCAAAAGTTGCAGGACAACAAAATGTTCAACCAGCAGAAACTGGCGCTTCAAGGCGCCAAAGTCGGCCAACCACCAATGGGAGTTCAAAATGCCGCTTAAAAAAGGCTCCAGCCAGAAGACCATCAGCCGCAACATCGGCGAGATCGTGCGCGACTACAAGCAAGACGGGATGATTGGCACCAGCAAGCCAAAGAGCAAAGCCGCGGCCATCAAACAGGCTGCCGCGATCGCCTATGACAAGGCCGGCAAGACCAGAAAGATGGCCAAGGGCGGCGGCGTGCAAGGCCCGGCCATGATCGTGAAGAAAAAGGACGGAAATCGTCCAGTTAAGATATACTGAACACTGTCAACCGTGCCAACGGGTGGGGCATAAACCACCTGCTTTTCATGGAATCCCCATGCTTGAATTTGCAGAAGCAGTTCTGAAGGAAATCAGGAAACTTCAAGAGCAATCGAAGCAGATTGTTCTGAACGGGACCATTACAGACATGGAGCGTTATCGTTTCATGATGGGTCGCCTTGAAGGATTGAGGATGGTAGAGGATTCCGTGAAAGACCTTCTCAAGAAGGTTTCGGAAGACGAAGACCTCATCAACTGAAAGGACGCCAATGGAGACCGCTGAAGTTTCTGCACCACAAATGACCGCGCTGGAACGCAAATGGGCCGAAGAGGCTGCCAGCAAACCTCCTGCCTTGGAGGACGCCTACACCGAGCTCGGGTTTGACCCCGAAAAGCTCGATCAGGCGGTCATCAACACCATCCCCAAGCCTACCGGGTGGCGCATTGCCATCCTGCCCTATCGCGGCGCCGAGAAGACCAAGGGCGGCATCGTCCTGGCCGAGGAGACGCAGCGCAAAACGCAGTTGGCCACCGTGTGCGGCTACGTTTTGAAGATGGGTGACCTGGCATACGCGGACGAGGGCAAGTTCCCTGCCGGCGCGTGGTGCAAGGAAGGCGATTGGATCATCTTCGGCCGGTATGCTGGCGCCCGCATACCGATCGACGGCGGGGAAATCCGGCTGTTGAACGACGATGAGGTACTGGCCGTGGTCAACAGTCCTGAAGACGTTCTGCACATGTAAAGGAGCATTTCTATGAACGAAGAATTGGAATTTAAGGTAGGCGAAGACGAGAGTCCGGCTACCGTTGCGGTATCGGAAGATGGTACTGCGCAGGTTGTTTCCAAACCGGAGCAAAGTGGCAGCGAGCTGGACCAGTACAGCGAGGGCGTCAAGAAGCGCATCGACAAACTGACCGCCCGCCTGCGCGAGACGCAGCGCCGCGAGCAGGCCGCCTTGGAATATGCCAAGAACGTGCAGGCTCGCGCCACGCAGCTTGAGCAGCAGTACATGTCGGTCGACAACGAGCGCCTTGGTGAGGCCAGCAGCCGCGTCCAAACGCAGGTCGTGGCCCTCAAGCAGATCATCCGCAAAGCCCGTGAAGAAGGTGACATCGACACCGAAACGGAAGCCCAGCAGCGCCTGGCCGCCATGACTATGGAGCAGAGCCAGATCGCCGCGGCCGCTCAGCAGCGAGAACAGGCCCAGGCGCAATGGAACTACCAGCAGCAGGTCGCTGCCCAGCAGGCCGCCATGCAGCCACAGGTGCAGGTCCAGCAGGAAGTCGATCCGCGGGTCGAGGACTGGGCTGAGCGTAACCCGTGGTATGGCCGCGACACCGCCATGACTCACGCAGCTTGGGGCATCCATCGCCAGTTGATTCAGGTTGAGGGGTTTGACCCCAACACCGAAGCGTACTATGATGAGCTTGACAACCGTTTGAGGCAGACCTTCCCCCAGAAATTGGGTGGGGGCCAGCAGCAAGCGCAAACTAACAGGGCCGCCCGATCCGTGCAAACGGTGGCACCTGCATCCCGATCATCGGGTATCAACAACGCACGCCGCACTGTCAAGTTGACCCCAAGTCAAGTTGCAATTGCCAAAAAGCTGGGCGTTCCGCTTGAGGAATACGCCAAGTACGTGAAGGAGTAAGCCATGTCTGACGTCAAAATTCCAGTTCTCAATCGCACTTCTCGCGCGGCCGAATCGCGTGAAAAAGATGCGCGACGCAAACCATGGGCACCACCTTCTCGACTGGATGCGCCTCCCGCGCCTCCGGGATACGAGCACCGTTGGATTCGGGCCGAAGCAGGCGGGGTAGAAGACCGCACGAACATCTCTGGCAAGCTCCGCGAGGGGTATGAGCTGGTTCGTGGGGATGAGCACCCCGACTATCAGGTTCCAACAGTAGAAGATGGCCGACATGCTGGCGTGATCAGCGTGGGAGGTTTGCTTCTAGCACGCATCCCCAAGGAAACGGTTCAAGAGCGCAATGCGTATTACAACTCACGTGCAAACGACCAATTGCAGGCTGTCGACAATGAGCTGATGAAGGCCAATGCACACAACAGCATGACCATTCAGCGGCCCACCCGCCAGTCCCGCGTTTCATTCGGTGGCTCTCGCGGCCAGTGAAATCAACTTTTTGAAGGAAACATCAAATGGCAAACGTGAATAAGCCCTTTGGTCTGCGTCCTCTCGGCAATCTGTCAGCTACCGGCGCTCAAAAGCAGTACGGCTACCTGATTGCTGATAACCAGTCCGGGGCGATTTTTCAAGGCGATCTGGTGACCATTGACAATGGTTACTTGGTCAAGTTCAACAACACGGATCACACTGTGGCAGTAGGCGTTTTCAACGGCTGCAACTACATTGATCCCACCACCGGCAAGCCGACCTGGAAGAACTACTATCCCGGCTCCGTCAACATCACCGCTGGCCAGATCGTGGCTGACGTGATCGACGATCCCAATCAGTTGTTCATCATCCAGAACGCCGGCACTCCCACCCAGGCCAATATCGGCACCAATGCTGATATTACCGCCAGCACCACCGGAAGCACCACCACGGGCATGTCCAACATGACCATGAGCGGCACTTTCACCGAGGCTGCTACCGCGAACCTGAAGGCAGTGGGCCTGTGGAACGTACCGGGCAATGAGATGGGCCAATACGCCGTTCTCGTTGTGAAGATCAATGAGCACATGTACGGCAGCGTTGGCACGCCGGGCTTTAGCACCTAAGGAGATCAAAAATGGCAATTTCACGCGCACAACTGGTGAAAGAGCTTGAGCCTGGTCTCAATGCTCTGTTCGGCCTGGAGTACAAGAACTACGAGAATGAGCACACGCAAATCTATTCCGTCGAATCCTCGGATCGTGCATTCGAAGAAGAGGTGATGGAGTCGGGCTTTGCGGAAGCTCCGGTTAAGACCGAGGGCGCTGGCGTCGCTTACGACCAGGCGCAAGAGGTCTACACCGCTCGCTACACCCACGAGACCATCGCCCTGGCGTTCTCGCTGACCGAAGAAGCCGTGGAGGACAACCTCTACGACCGCCTGTCGGCCCGCTACACCAAGGCCCTGGCCCGCTCGATGGCTCAGACCAAGCAGATCAAGGCTGCGGCTGTGCTGAATGGCGCTTTCACCACCTCTATCGGTGGCGACGGCGTTGCTCTTTGCGCACTTAACCACCCCACCCTGACCGGCCCCAACCTGGCCAACACCCTGGCTACGGCCGCCGACCTGTCCGAGACCTCTCTGGAGCAGGCGCTGATCGACATTGCTGCGTTCACCGATGAGCGTGGCCTGAAGATCGCCGTTCAGGGCCTGAAGCTGATTCTGCCGAAGGAACTGCAGTTCACGGGCGACCGTATTCTGAAGTCCACTTTGCGGGTTGGCACTGCTGACAACGACATCAACGCTGTCCGCAACATGGGCATGGTGCCGCAAGGCTACGTGGTCAACCACTTCCTGACCGATCCGGACGCCTGGTTCATCAAGACCGACGCCCCCAACGGCATGAAGATGTTTGAGCGCGTGTCCATGAAGACCGGCTTCGAAGGTGACTTCGACACCGGCAACGTGCGCTACAAGGCTCGCGAGCGCTACAGCTTCGGCTTCAGCGATCCGCGCGGCATCTTTGGCTCGCCTGGTGCGGCTTGATAGCTGTCCAGCAGCGATGAAAAAGGGGCCTTCGGGCCCCTTTTTCTTTTTCCGCAAATGGGTTATATTGTGCCCATCCCGGATTTATCCGGTGTATCTGACAGCCCCGGGGCTGACGTCATGCAGACAGGTACACCTTAACCGCATGAGGAATCAATCATGGCTTTGACCACCTTCTCTGGCCCAGTACGCTCGCTGAATGGCTTCATTGCTGGCAACGGCAACACCATCACCAAAGTACTGTCGGGCTCCGCCTCCCTGAACTTTGGCTCCATCAGCGCTGTCTCTCAGGCTGATCTGACAATCACTGTCACTGGCGCTGCCGTTGGCGACGAGGTCATCATGGCATTGCCCGCTGCTCCTGCAGCCGGCATCGTCTTCAACGCATTTGTCTCGGCTGCCGACACTGTGACAATTCGTGCGTCCAACATCACTGCATCCCCTGTTGACCCTGCCGCTGCCACATACGGCGTCATTGTCATTGCTGCCTGATAGGAGGCTCACATGAGCGCCAGTAACATCCAGGCAGTCACAAAGACTGCTGATGCTCACGCAATTGGGGGTCGAACCCGCGTTGCGGGCATCTACTACACCTGCACTGGCACGGCGTCGTCGTTCACACTTAGGAACGGCTCTGTTGTGGGCGCACCGGCCCTGGTCACGATCAACACGCCGGCTGCTGCTGGCGCGTACGACATCATCCTCCCCGACCTGGGCATTGTGTTTTCGGACGGGGTCTTCATTGATGTGAACGATGTCCAGGTGACCAGTGTCACTCTTCTTTTCTACGGTGGAGCGGCACAGTAATGGCATCCAAAGGCATGGGCATCAAGACTTCAGTGAAGTCCGGTAACTTCCGGGCCACCAAGTCCGGCGCGGGCATGACCGAAAAGGGTGTTAAGGCCTTTCGCAAAGCCAATCCAGGCAGCAAGCTCAAAACTGCGGTGACGACCAAAAACCCGTCACCAGCAGAGGCAAAGCGGCGGGCCTCGTACTGTGCTCGTTCTGAGGGGCAGATGAAGCAGTTTCCAGATGCTGCCAAAGACCCCAACAGCCGGCTACGCCAGGCGCGAAAGCGTTGGAGGTGCTGAGCCGTGGAAATGATGATATGGAACGTGGTTCTAACCGCGATTGTGGCAGTCATGGGATTTCTACTCAAAAGCAAGTTCGACGAAATCGGCCGGCTGGGCATCTTGTTGAACAAGACTCGCGAGGAGGTTGCCAGGGAGCATGTCACTCGCAAAGAGGTCGACGACCGTTTTGATAAGTTCGTGAGCCACGTTGATCAAAGATTCAACCGGCTTGAGGTCAAACTTGATGAAATCAGAAGGGCTGGGTAAGGATATGAAAGCAAAGATGGCGATGGTCAAAAAGGGAGGCAAAAAAGTGCCTGCTTTTGCGGCCGATGGCGTGGGAAAAATGAAAAAAGGTGGTGCCGTTGGCATGCACAAGATGCCCGACGGCAAGATGATGAAAGATTCCGACATGGCCGACCAGATGGGCCGTGCTGTCAAACGTAAAACGGCCGACGTCAAGGGCCGTGCAATGAAGAAAGGAGCCTGATCATGGCTGGAAGAGGTATGGGTTGCGCCACACGTGGCGGCGGAGCGGTCGAGAGCGGCGGGAAAAACCGCATGATCTCGGAGACCAGCAAAACCACTGGTCCTATCATGATGAAAAAAGGCGGCTCGGCCAACAAAGGTGGCATGAACGAGCACAAGCGCATGGCCATGGGTAAGCCCATTGGCAAGATGGGCGGCGGTATGATGGCCAAAGGTTACAAAAAAGGCGGAGCAGCCTGCTAAATGGCCACTTCGGGCACAACCACGTTTGACCTGTCAATTGACGACTTGGTCGAAGAGGCGTTTGAGCGCTGCGGGATGCGCGCGACGAGCGGTTATCAGCTCTCGTCCGCGCGCCGCTCGCTCAACCTCCTCTTCCTTGACTGGGCCAATCGGGGGCTCAACCTGTGGACGATCGAGCAAGCCACCTATTCGCTGACACAGGGCACCAACGAGATTGCGTTGGACGCTTCTGTGGTCAACGTCTTGGAGGCCGTGATCCGTGATCCGAGCACCAGTCCATCGACGGACATCTACATTGAGCGAATCAGCCGCGAGGACTGGCTCAATGTGCCTGACAAGACCACGCAGGCGCGTCCTGCGCAGTTTTACGTGCAGCGCACCAACATTCCCAAGGTGTTTTTCTATCCTGCAGCGGACCGCAACTACACCTTCGTGTACTACCGCATCCGCCGCATCCAGGATGCTGGCGACTACACCAACACTGCCGACGTTAATTTCCGGTTTCTCCCATGCCTGGCATCAGGCCTGGCCTACTACCTGTCCCTCAAGTTTGCCGCTGACCGCGCTTCTGCGCTCAAGGCAATCTACGACGAGGACTTCCAACGCGCTGCGATGGAAGATCGAGACACTGCCAGCGTGCAGTTTGTGCCGGACCTAGGGGTATGACATGGCCTACGCAAGCGGCAAGTTCTCGTATGGCCTGTGCGACTACTGCGGACAGCGGTATGAGTACAACGTCCTGCGCAAGAACTGGCGCGGCTTCAAGGTTTGCCCGGACGACTACGAGCCTAAGGAGCCGCAGTTGGAGCCCTTGCGCTACCGTGGCGACGCGATTGCCTTGCAAGAGCCCAGGCCGGACCGTATTGAGCCCGTGTCTGTCTTTGTGGGGGCACCGGGCTTTACGGCCTTCCAGAGCTTTGGAAGCGTCCGTGGCGGCACTAACATGCAGCCGTACATACAGGACCAGGCGCTCATTGCGCAAGGCGTTGTTGGATCAGTGACGGTGAACATATCATGACCTACGACGAACTTGTCACCAACATTCGAAATTACACCGAGGTGAACAGCAACGTGTTCACCCCGGCGGTGATCAACACGTTCATCACCATGGCGGAGAACCAGATTCTTCGTGACATTGACCTGGACGTGTTCAAACTTGAGGTCACGGGCAGCATGACCCAGGGCAACCGCTTTTTGACGGCGCCTTCAGACCTCTTGACGCACCGGTACATGATCTTGACGCCGGCCAGCGGGGCCCAACTGTTTTTGGACTTCAGAGACACCTCGTTTATGAAGGAGTACTGGCCCAACGGTGCCACGCAGGGCACTCCCAAGTACTATTCGGTGTGGGACCAAAACACCTTCTACATCGCCCCCACGCCCAGTCAAAGCTACAGCGTAGAGCTCGGGTACATTTATCGCCCTCCACAGCTTTCCTCGGCCACGCCAACGACCTGGGTCAGCAATAACGCACCGGAAGCGCTGCTGTACGCCTGCTTGATCCAAGCGTACAGCTACACCAAGGGCCCTGCCGAAATGATGCAGTACTTTCGAGGCGCGTACAAAGAGGCAATTCAGGGTCTGGGCACTGAGCAGCAAGGCCGTCGTCGTCGCGATGAGTACCGTGACGGGATGCTTCGTATTCCACTTAAATCGGATTCACCTGGACCATGATCACAGCTCCTCTACCTGTCAACGTCGGAAGCGTTTTTGTCGAGACCACGCACATGCGTGGCTGGAATGTTGAAGAGCTGGCGCAACGCGCGGCTGACAAAATCATCCATGTGGGGGATCAGTCCCATCCTGCAATCCAGGCACAGGCAAGGGCGTTCAAGGACAGCGTTCGACAGGTGGTGGCGTTTTACTTGAAAGAGGCGGTTGAACAGGACCGAGCGACAATCGCCATGCGCTTGCGAGAGGCAGGACATCCCGACTTGGTTCATTTGTTAGGAGATTAAAAATGGCATTTTCAGGCAATTACATGTGCACCAGCTTTAAGGTGGAGCTGATGCAAGCGGTACACAATTTCACAACTGGCACCGGCAGCACCTTCAAGCTGGCTTTGTATAACAACAACGCCTCCTTTACTGCGGCGACCACGGCGTATACCGCGACTGATGAGGTTGGAGCATCAGGCACGTATTCGGCCGGGGGTGGGGCGCTCACCAACGTCACGCCTACTTCGACCAGCACCACAGCATTTACGGACTTTGCGGACTTGTCGTTCACAGGCGCGACCATCACGGCCTATGGCGCGATGATCTACAACGACTCGGCGGCGGGCAATCCCTCGGTCTGCATTTTGGATTTTGGCGGTGCAAAAACGTCCACTACGGGCACTTTCACCATCATCTTCCCGACCGCCGACGCAACGAGCGCAATCATCCGCATCGCCTAAGAGGCGGTAAGTGGCAGATGCAACCGTTGCCTTCCAGGGTTGGAATGCCTCTGGTGTAGGCTGGGGCCAAGACCCCTGGGGGGAAAGTCTTGCCGACTTGCCCACCGGGGTGGGCGCGGTTGGGTCTGTTGCAATAACTTCTGATGTAAGCGTCACGCTTACAGGGGTTTCGGCCAGCGGGTCGGCCGGCCAGGTTGCTGTCACAGGAACTGCGCAAGTCTCCCCTGCGGGCGTGTCCGCCTCAGGGGCCATAAGCGGCGTTTCAGTCACCGGAGCGGCTGATGTTACCCTTGTTGGTGTCCAGGCCTCGGGCGCGGTTGGGGCTGTTACGATCACAGGAAGTGCCAACGTCCCCATAACCGGGGTCTCCGCCACGGGCCAGGTGGGTCAGGCCAATGCCGCCGCCGGAGCGGACGCAAACGTCACCGGCGTAGCTGCTGTTTCGGCAGTAGGGAGCGTCTCAGCCACAGGGACGGCCCAGGTCTCTCTTGTTGGCCTACAGGCCTCAGGCGCGGTGGGCACAGTCGTTGCCCAAGCTGGGGCCAATGTCCCTTTGACCGGGGTCAGCGCAACGGCGACCTCGGGCAGCGTAGCTGTTCAGGTTGACGTAGCTGTCTCACCTACAGGGGTGCAAGCTGCCGGCTTTGTGGGCCAGGTTACAGTTTCAATTGCAACCGATGTTTTGGTTGTTGGTGTCGAAGGCACGGTGGCCTTGGGCGACGTTTCTGTAGCCGCCAATGCCGATGTGTTTGCCGCTGGCGTAGAGGCGATCGGAGAAACAGGCGCCGTTGACTTCCAAGCGGACGCCAATGTCGCTGTGACGGGTGTTTTGGGGGCGGCAAGCGTAGGCCAGGCGTCTGCCGACGGGGGTGCGGGAGCCGCGGTCACCGGAACACAAGCCATCGGCCGGGTTGGCAGCATCACCACTCAAGCCGGGGTCTCTGTCTTTGTTACCGGCGTTCAAGCACAGGGGCAGATCGGGCCGCCACTTGTGTGGGGAGTCATTGATGACAACCAGACGCCCAACTGGCAAAATGTAAACGATGCACAGTCAGGGGCCTGGGTTGTTGTCAACGACGGAAACACTGTAGTTTGGACTCAAGTCCTGACGTAAAGGAAAAAAATGCCAAGTACCTTCTCCACCAACCTTAAAGTTGAACTGATGGCCACGGGTGATAACTCGGGCACTTGGGGCACCGTCACCAACACCAACCTTGGCACTGCACTGGAGCAGGCCATTGTCGGATACGGCAATCCAAACTACAGCTCCGACGCAAACCTGACCATCACGTTGACGGACAGCAATGCTGCCCAGGCGGCGCGAGCACTGGTATTGAACGTGACCTCGTCTGTCAGCTTAACGCTCACGCGGGAACTGGTTGTACCGACGATTCAGAAGCAGTACATCGTCCAAAACAACACGTCAGGGTCTCAAAGCATTACAGTCAAGACCTCCGCCGGCACAGGTGTGACGGTGCCCAATGGCCGGAAGATGCATGTCTACGTTGACGGCACCAACGTCGTGCAGATGGTGGACTATTTTGTGAGCCCCGCTTTTGTAACTCCAGTGCTTGGCACCCCGTCCTCAGGCAATTTGGGCAGTTGCACAGGCCTCCCTCTGTCAACTGGCGTGAGCGGCACGTTGGCTGTTGGCAATGGCGGCACAGGAATTGCTGCAGGGACCTCCGGGGGTGTTCCATACTTTTCCGCCACCAACACTATTGCCAGCTCGGCTGCCTTGGCCGCAAGCGCACTGGTTGTGGGGGGAGGCGCGGGAGCGGCTCCCGCAACCACCACGACCGGCACGGGGGTAGTGACTGCTCTCGGCAACAACACCAACTCTGCGGGTGGATTTGCAACGATTGACGGGGTCGCCACGCTCACAAACAAACGAATTGATCCCCGTGCGTCCAGCACGACTTCGACTGCTTCGGTGACGCCTGACATTGCGTCCTTTGATCAATACGCTTTCACGGCACAGGCAGTTGCCCTGACCATTAACGCGCCGATTGGAACGGCAGTTGATGGGAACAAGCTGATCTTTCGCATTCTTGACAACGGAACACCCCAAACGATCTCTTGGAGTGGCACATACACGGTCATAGGAACGACGCTTCCCACCACAACCATAGCAAACAAGATGACCTACGTTGGGTGCATCTACAACGCCGCAAACACCCGTTGGGATGTCATCGCAGTCACCACGCAAGCATAAGGACGCATCATGCAAATCATCTTCAAATTCGATACTCCGTTTGGCTCGTTTTGTGACGCACTGAACCTGCCTGATGACCACGGCCTGACTGATGAGCAACTGGAGGTCATGAAGCAAGAGCGCTTGACCAACTGGCTTGCCGTGGTTAATCCTGTCATCGAAGCTCCGCAGGAGTAAAGCATGGCTAATAGGTATTGGATTGGTGGCTCAGGAAGTTGGTCTGGCGCAAATACCGCCAACTGGTCAGCTACTTCAGGGGGAGTTGGTGGCGCTTCTGTCCCCACTGCCGCTGATGATGTATTTTTTAACTTAAGCTCGGGTGGAGGCACGGTTACCGTTAATGCATCCCGCGTTGCAAAATCAATCGACTGTACCGGATACATAGGCACTCTTGACATAAGCAGTTCTGCCAATCTTACTCTTTCTGGGAGCGCAACTTTCTCCTCGGGGATGACGTTTACTACAACCGGTATTAGCCCCGCCATTATATTTATCGCCACTGCAACGCTGACGAGCGCAGGAAAAACGCTATGCGGCATTACCGTTAATGGTGCGGGTATTACCGTCACGCTTGCAGATGCGCTAACTGTGTCATCCATATGTACCACAACTCTAACTGCCGGTACTCTTGCGCTTGCCAATTTCACTTTAAGCACTGGGATTTTTAGTTCTTCAGGGTCATCCACTCGCGCCATTACCTTTGGCTCTGGCAACATTGCGCTGACAAGCACTACAGCCGCAACGACCGTGTTGTCGATGGCAACCGTTACCAACTTTTCTTGGACGGGGACAGGCGGGTTCACGCGCAACATGGCGGCAACCGCCACAATTGTATTTGGAACTACGGGCGGCACCTCGTCAAACGCCCCCAATCTAACGGTAAACGGTGGATCGTCTTTGTTGACAATTACTGCCACTAGTTGGTTTAAAAATTTAAACTTTACTGGAAGTTCTTGTTCTGTTTCTGGTGGAAGCCCAACTGCAAATATTGCTGGAGATTTAACTCTTTCAACAACTGGTACATATACAAGTTTTGGGCCAACATTTGTTGCTTCAACAACTTTTACTAGTTTAGGAAAAGCTTTAAGTAATTGTGGCGTTAGTGGTTCTGGAATTACAGTTACCCTAGGGGATGCGTTAACTGTAAACAGCACATTTACGCTTACCCAAGGAACACTTAATTTAAACAACAACACATTAAGCACAGGTATTTTTTCCTCTAGTAATACAAATACGCGGGCAATTTCATTTGGTTCAGGCAACATTGCGCTGACTATTACAGTTCCAGCATCAACTATATTGGCGATGCCAACCGCCACAAACTTTACTTGGACAGGAACCGGTGGATTTACCAGAAATATGGCAGCAACCGCTACTGTTACGTTTGGCACTACTGGCGGCACTGTTTCAAATGCCCCTAATTTGACTGTCAACGGCGGCGCGTCAGATTTGACTATTACAACCAACAGTTATTTAAAAAATGTTGACCTTACTGGAAGCACTTGTTTAGTTAATGCAACCTACAATGCTGCTGGCAACTTGACCCTTGCATCAGGTGGAACATATACAGGCGTTGCTCCGAGCTTCCGCGCATCTGGAACTGTCACAAGTGCAGGCAAAACAATTGGCAATGTAACGATCAACGCAGCGTCCAATACTGTAACCCTTGCCGATGCAATGACGTTGGGCACAACAAATACGTTTACCCTTTCGGCGGGCACAATTAACCTTGCAGGATTTAATTTAAGCACCGGGAGTTTTTCCTCCAATAACAGTAACACTCGCGCAATTTCTTTTGGCTCTGGCAACATTGCGTTGACCAGTGCCACCGCCAATACGGCTGTGCTGTCGATGTTAAACGCTATTGGCTTTACTTGGACAGGAACGGGCGGCTTTACCAGAAACATGGCAGCAACCGCCTCAATGGTTTTTGGGACTTCGGGAGGCACAACTTCAAACGCCCCAAATTTGACAGTCAACGCTGGCTCTTCGACGCTGACTTTTAGCGATGTAAGTATTTTTAAGAACCTTGATTTTACCGGTAGCTCCTGCGCTGTCACGGCCCTAGTAGCCTTAGTCAATATAAAGATAGCGGGGAATTTGACACTTGCGTCAGGAGGCTCCTACGGACTTGTTGCGCCCACATTTCTTGCATCTGGAACCATCACAAGCAGTGGCCAGACGATTAATGCCTTAACAATCAACGGCGCTGCAATTACTGTAACGCTTGCTGATGCGCTTGTGTCTAGCGGCGCTTTGGTTCTCTCACAAGGAACGCTGGCAAACCCCTCAAATTATAATGTAACGGCATTTAATTTTTTATCAAACTCAGGCAGTGCTTGTTCTTTGAGTTTGGGGTCAAGCACTTGGACAATAACCGGCGGGGACGCGACTACCAGTTGGGTTGCAACAAACGCAAGTTTGACTTTCAACGCAGGCACATCAACCATCAACCTGACTTATGTTGGTGTCAAAGAGTTTTTTGCCGGTAACAGGACATACTACAACGTCAATGTAGGAGGAACAGGTGACTTCTATATTTATGGGACAAACACTTTTAACAACATCACCAACAGCGTCCAACCTGCTACGGTGATTTTTGAAAGCGGCTTGACCCAAACCGTGTCCAACTTTGGCCTATCGGGCACGGCCGGAAATCTAATCACTATAAGCAGTGAGGCTGCCGGGTTTCAGTTCACGTTGTCAAAGGCTTCCGGCACAGTCGACGCCCAGTACCTGTCGATTCAAGACAGTGTTGCAACGGGCGGCGCGGTGTGGAACGCATTCACATCAAATGGTAACGTCGATGCAGGAAACAACACGGGTTGGGTTTTTTCTGCGGCTGGCGGCAATATGTTACTGATGTTCATTTAACGGGTAAAACATGGCATGGTCTGACGTACTCAAAGCGGTCATCCCAATCGTCGTGGCCGCGCTAGCTTGGCTGTTGGGTCAGGTTGCATCCTTCTCCGAGCGCCTTACAAAAATTGAGGGGCAGATGCCTGCCTTGATCACCAAGGAGGGTGTGCCAACCGACAGCCCGATCAGCGCGGAGCGTAGAGCGATTCAGAAGGAACAGCTTATGACTCACATCAACGAGCTTCAGGTCAAGGTGCGCCTGCTTGAAGAGCGCGAACGTCTCTTGAAAGGAGCAAAGTAATGCTGTCACTCATCTCCACCCTTGGCGGCTTGCTGATCAGCGGCCTGCCCAAACTGCTAGAGTATTTCCAGAACAAGGCTGACCAAAAGCACGAGCTGGCTCTGGCTCGGATGCAGAACGAGCGAGAGCTGGCTTTAGCCGCTCAGGGCTACGCTGCCCAGCAAAAGATTGAAGAAATCCGCACCGATCAAGTCATGATGCAGACTGAGGCGCAGATGACGGAAGCTGCGCTCAAGCATGACGAGAAGGTGCTGGAGAGGGCCAGCCAGTGGGTGGCAAACTACGTCGGCACGGTGCGCCCCACGGTGACGTACATCTTTGTTCTGGAGCTGGTGCTCATCAACGCATTCATGGCGGTATACCTGTGGAACCACCCCACCTTGATCACCAACATCGACGATGTCGTCAAGTACTCCAGCTTGATCTTCTCCAGTGACGAGATGGCCATGCTGGGCGGGATCATTGGCTTTTGGTTTGGCTCGCGGCAGTGGAGCAAGAAGTGAAATTGAGCAAGGCAGGCGCTGATCTGATGCACAAGTACGAGGGGTACAGAACCCGCCCGTACTTGTGCCCGGCGCACATCTGGACCATTGGGTATGGCCATGTGCTGTACCAAGAGCAGATTAGGTTCCCTATGATGCGGCCAGAGGGCAAGACCCGGGCCGACATCCCGATGATTCGCAGTGAGATGCCGCTCAAGCCGGAGGACAACCGTGTCTGGACAAAGCAGGAAATCGACGAACTATTCGCGCAGGATGTCGCAAGTTTTGAACGCGGTGTTCTTCGACTTGTTCCCGGCAGTGCTGGCCGTCAAGGCCGCTTTGACGCTCTGGTCAGCATTTCCTTCAATTTTGGGCTAGGCAACCTCCAACGCAGCTCTATCCGTATCAAAGCAAATCGCGGAGAATGGGAGGGTGCGGCGGATGCCTTCTTGCTCTGGAACAAGGGTGGTGGCAAAGTGTTGCCGGGCCTGGAGCGCCGCCGCAAGGAAGAGCGCGCCCTGTTCCTATCTTCATGACCACAGGAGACCGACCCATGAAAAGCACCCCCGTCTGGGACAAGAAACGGCCAAAGGGCCTAGGCAAACCAAGGGCCCTGACCCCCGCCAAGAAGGCCGCAGCCAAGGCCGCAGCCAAGAAGGCTGGACGCCCCTATCCGAACCTGGTCGACAACATGCGCGCGGCGCGTAAGGGCTGATCATGGCCACGGTCAAAAAGGACGCAATCGCACAGGGCATCCGCCAGGCTTATGAGCGGGGCACAAAAGGCGCTCCCGAGGCCGTTTTGGACATTCACGTCAACCTCAAGAACCGCAACCACGCCATCAAAGACTATGGCTATGGGCCTTTGAATCCGGAGTCAGAGTCTCGGGTGTTCTGGGACAAGAAGGCCCAGATGTGGGACACCACCGTGCGAGAGGCCAAGAAGGCCCGCTGCGGCAATTGTGGGGCTTTCATTCAGACCCCTGAGATGCTCAAGTGGATGGCTCAGGGCATTGAAAAGGAAGATGCGGGAGAGCACAAAAGCTACGCCGATGACGTCATTGGAGCGGCCAATTTGGGCTACTGCGAACTCTTCCACTTCAAGTGTGCTGGTGACCGCACTTGCGATGCGTGGCTCGTGGGTGGTCCAATTCGATAAGGGAAGCACATGCCACTTCTGCGACTTTTTTTGAAGCCCGGTGTTGACAAACAAAACACCGAGTACGGCGCCGAAGGCGGTTGGGTAGACTCAGACTACGTGCGATTCCGCTATGGCTTACCAGAAAAAATAGGCGGCTGGACGCTCTTTGAAGACAGCAACTATTATTTTGTGGGCAGCATCAGTGACATCTTCACCTGGAACTCACTGCAAGGCGTCCCCTTCGCTGCCCTAGGGACCAACCGGAAAGTCTATGCCTTCAAGGGAGGGGAGTGGGCCGACATCACCCCGATCCGTGCCACAGGCACCGTGACATTTGACACGACCAACGGGCTGACCACTGTTACGGTCAACGACACCGCACATGGTGCGATAGCGGGCGACTTCGTCACTTTTGACAATGTCACAGGCAATCCTGGTGGCATCCCAAATGCCAGTCTGGAAAACGAGTTTGAGATTCAGACCATTGTCAATGCCAATGAGTACACCATTGTCTCCCCCGTTCAAGCAACCTCGACCGTGTTGGCGGCGGGCACGGCTGATGCCGCCTATCAAATCAATGTCGGCACAGACATCAGCTTTGCGGATTTTGGCTGGGGCACTGGAGGCTGGGGAGCCGCCGCTTGGGGCACTGCACGATCGCCATCTTCTGCGCTTTCTCTGGAGGCGGGCATTTGGACGTTTGACAATTACGGCCAAAACCTCATCCTACAGAAGATAAACGGGGGCATATACGAATGGGACCCAAGCACGAGTCTTTCAACACGTGCCACAGCCCTTGTAGGGGCCCCAACCAGAAGCAATTTTGCCCTTATCTCTACTCCAGACAGACACTTGGTGTGTTTTGGAACAGAGGGCACCCTGGGGAATCCGGCAACTCAGGACCCCATGTTTGTCCGTTTTTCAAGCCAGGAAAACATCGGCGACTTTGTGGCCACTGCAACAAACACGGCTGGCGGACAACGGCTCACGGACGGCAATGAGATCGTTTCTGCCACCCGCTCACGCGGTCAAATTCTTATTTGGACAGACACTGCTTTGCACGGGCAGGCGTTTGTTGGCCCTCCCTACACTTTCGGGTTCCAACAGCTTGGGGCCAACTGTGGGGCCATCGGTCCCCATGCCGCGGTGGACGTCAACGGCGTCGCCTATTGGATGAGCCGTGATGCGTTTTTTGTCTTTGACGGCTCGGTCAAAAAGCTGGCCTGCACTGTTCAAGACTACGTTTTCCAAGACCTCAATAGAGTGCAGAGTCCGGCAGTGAACGCCGGCATCAACACCCAGTTCAACGAGGTGACATGGTTCTACGCAACGGCGGACAGTGACTACATCAACCGATTTGTCACATACAACTACCTGGAGAATGTCTGGTCTATCGGAAGCATGGCGCGTACGGCATGGACAGATGCTGGAGTTTTTGCTAACCCGCTGGCCTCAGATTACGACAACACGGGGACACAGGCCACGCTGACCCCCATTTATGGGCTCACTCCGGGGCGCAGCCAACTGTTTAGCCAGGAGCGCGGCATCAATGGAAATGGGCTCCCGATCAACGCTTACGTCTACTCTGGGTACTTTGACATTGGTGACGGCGACCAGATGCTGCTCATGCAAAAGTTCCTGCCCGACTTTAAGCGGCAGGAGGGCAACCTCACTGTGCGGCTGCTTCTGCGTCCCTATCCGCAAGCCACCGCGGCACCCAGTTCGCTTGATCCGTACGTGATTGCACCCAACACTGAATTTGTGAGCACTCGCGCTCGCGGAAGACAGGTGCAGTTGCGCATTGAAAGCACCGATCTGGACACCTTCTGGCGGTTTGGAACGATGCGAATTGACATCCAGCCGGACGGCCTGCGATGAGCAAGATAAACAACGTACGACTGCCCAATGCGGCCGTAGGGGGCTACGACCCGGCCCAGTTCAACCAGCTCATACGCTCCCTTGAGCAGGTGATACTGCAGCTTAACGCCACGTATACGCCTGTCACGAGCGAGGACAAGTTGGGGGCCGCCACTTGGATGTCCGCGGGCAGCGGCGCGGGCGGCGGGTTTGCCGGTGGGGTTCGCGGATTCCAGAACAGCAACGGCATTCTCTTGCCCAACGCGATGATGATCTCTGATCAGGACCAGGCTAATGCCAGCATCACTGGCGAGAACCTACTGACATTCGCGCCCGCATTCTCTAACGGCATTACCGTGGAAAGCGGCTCACGGATTAGGGTGCCCTGCGGCGGACAGTACCTGGTGACTTTTACCTTGCAGGTGACCAACCGGGGCAATACGGCGGCTGAGTTTGAGATTTGGGCCAAGGACACGGGGGTGAACTACCCCCTGTCCAACACACGCTTTGACGTTCCCAGCCGCAAAAGTTCCACGATCTGGGCCCACGTAGTCCCTGCCATCACCGGCATTTTTACGGTCAATGACCCAATCAACCAGTATTTGGAGGTTGCGTGGTGGTCGGACAGTCTTGATGTCTATCTGGAACACTACGCTGCTGGGGCGTCCCCCACTCGGCCAGAGATTCCATCGGTGATCTTGACCATCAACTTTATTTCGGCGATGTGACATGGCAAACAAGTACTTTCGCAAGTATCTCACCCCGTCGGCCGCAACAGAAACCGCGATCTATACGGTTCCCGCAGCCAACTCAACGGTCCTGTCGTCTTTGCGGGTCACTAACCGAAATGCATCCACCGCAGCACTGACTGTAGTGGTTTATCCGCTTGGCGGGGGCACCGGTTACCACCTGCTGAAGGCCTATGCGCTGCCCACGAACCAGACAATGGACATCTTGAGCGGGGTGCCCTGTGTGCTTGAGGCGACGGACGTGATCAAGGTCACGTCAAGCCAGGCCACAGTCGACTTCTACCTGTCCTACCTTGAGATGGATCGCACGTAATGAGTGGACAAAACGCCTCCTCTTGTTGGATAATTTCAGCCATCATCGCGTCCTTTCCCGGCGCGCGGCCCTTGAGGCCTTTGGCACAAATCGGAAAGGACTACCATGGCAAATGAAGGAATCATGGCCCTGCCTGGCGGCATGGACATGCCGGCCGAAGAGGCCCAAAACCAGCAGCCGATCTCCGTCTCCAGCGCTGATTCTTACGACGCTGCTCAGACCGCCCTTGGCATGGTTGACCCTCAGGGTCAAGCCGCTGTAAAAGAGGCGATTCGCGAAAATATCCAGGACCTCCAGCTTACTTCAGATCAGCTTGATGTCCTGATTCAGGTTTTTGAGTACGTCAGCCAGAACCCTGGCGACTATCAAAACCTGGTCCAAAAAATGGTTGAAGAGGGGGCATTGGACGAGGGCGACATGCCCGAGGAATATGACCCCGAATTCATTGGCACGATGCTGGCCGTGCTGCAGGAGATGCGGCAGATGCAGGGCCAGGGAGCCATGGAGCCCTTGGACATGTCCCCGGTTGTCGAAGGCCTGCAGCCCATTGGCATGGCTGAAGGCGGCCTGGCGGACGTGGCCTCGTATTTGGCCAGTAAAGGCCGCGGTGGCGACTCCATTCTTGCCCACATCACCCCCGAAGAAGCGGCCATGCTCAAGAGCCGGGGCGGCGCCGGAACGATCAACCCTGCTACGGGCTTGCCTGAGTTTAAAGGCGGGCCAATTGGGGCAGTCGTTAATGCCGTCAAGAGCGTCGTTAAATCGGTGGTCAACGTCACCAAGCAGGTGCTAAAAAGCCCTGTCGGGCGCATCTTGGGCACCATTGCATTGGCCACGGTCCTCGGGCCGACAGCCATTGGCGCGACCCTGGGCAGTGCTGGCACGGCTGCGCTAGCCTCTGGTACTGTAACCCTTGCCAGCGGCGGCTCACTCAAAGACGCCCTGGTCTCCGGCGCCATGGGCTACATTGGCGGCGGCGGCACCATCATGGGCACCAATCCCCTGACAGCGGTCGGGAAATACCTGCCAGGCCTTGCAGGAAGCGCCTTGAACACTGGCCTGTCCACTGGCATCATTGGCGCTGGCATTGGAAAACTGGGCGGCATGAGCACGCAAGATGCCCTGAAGATGGGCCTGACGTCAGGCTTGTCGGCGGGTGCCATGCAAGGAGCGCGGAACACGGGCCTGATTGCTGAAGGAAGAGTGACCCAGGACGACATCCGTCAGAGAGCCTTGGAGGACTTCCGGCGCAGCGAAATCATGGCCCAAAACGCCGCTCCAACGGGCGCCCCAGGGCCCATCGGAACCGCTTCAGAGCTCGTATCTCCAGTAGAAGTCACAGGTACTGCTCAGGCGGCCAAATTTATACCTTCTACCCCTGAAGGGATATCCAACTATCCTCAAGTCATGGCGTATCAAGCGGCACAACAAGGGGACATGGGTCGCCTTGCAGCTTTGCGAGAAACATTCGGCGATAGGATCACGGGCCAGTACAGCTACGACATAGGCGGGGGTGCCAGGTCTTTCTCAATGCCAACCTCCGATCCAATGAGCAAGTTGGTTAACCTACCGCCTTTGGAATCCGGTCCCACGGGCGGAGGCGGCGGCGCGCCTGCGGAACCAGGAGGTTCCTTCTCTCCAAGAGGGCCCTTTTACAACACTTCGTCCGCGGGTCCCGACGCTTTCTCACCTTTGCAGTTGCCTCCTGGAGCCGCCCCAGAGCCTGGTATGACTGTAGCGGGCTCTGAGCCTGGATTCCTTGACCGGATGACCACAGGGGCCAAAAACCTCTACAACGAGTACCTTTCCCCAGACCGCCCCGGCCTGCCGAAAGATGCTGGCCTTCTGACGAAGTATGGTCCTCTGGCATTGGCCACCTATGGTACGGTGGCTGCTTTTGGCGGGACAAAAGGAGAGCCGGCCAACCAGAACCCGGTTTTTAACCGCGACTACACTGGCGACGACTACATTCGGGACAACCCAAGTCAATTCCCTGGGGGCCTTGACTTTGGCTACGCGCCTCCCAGCCCGCCTCGTAGCCCGATCGTTGAGACGCCCTCTTATGCGTCTATCCCTGTTGGACGCCCTGGCGTGGTCATGCCCGGTGGCATCACGCAAAGCCCGGCAGGCGTGGCGCAGCCCTACAACGTCGCAGGTCTGTACGGTGTGCCGCTGATTTACGGACCGGATGGGCGCCCGCAGCGCTTGGCCAAGGGCGGGCAGCCTCAACCAACGCACTTCCCGCGTAAAACCGGCCCAATCAACGGTCCTGGCACGGGAACTTCGGACGACATTCCAGCTATGCTGTCCGACGGGGAGTTTGTCTTCACTGCGAAAGCCGTTCGCAATGCGGGTGGCGGAAGCCGTCGCAAAGGCGCGGCTCGCATGTACAAGCTCATGAAGAAACTTGAAGGCGGCGCAGTTTAAGGGGTAGGAAATGGCAGACGAAACAGTCACCCAACAGATAGTCCGGGAAGCCCCACAGATTGAGGCGTACAAGCTCAAGCTGCTTGAAAACGCCCAGGCTCTTGCTTACAACCAGGTCCCGCAGCGCGACGCCAGCGGCAACATCGTCAAGGACGCCAGCGGCAACATTCAGTACACCGCTGCGCCACAGACCCTGGCACAACAGCTACCCGGCTACCAGGTGGCGGGGTTCTCCCCTGCTCAGTTGGCCGCGATCAAAGCCGCTGAGACCCAGGGTGTCGGGGCCTACACGCCCTACATGGACGCTGCTAACAGGGCCCTTGGCTCGGCCTATGGTACGACAGCAGAAGCCGCCGACATCATGCGCGGGGCCGACACCCGGGCGCAATTTACCGACGCTCAAAAAGCAATGGGGCAAGCCGGTGGGGCGGCCGCCAACATTACCGCGGGCATTGGTCAAATCAACCAGGGCCTGGGCTACTTGGACACCGCCGCGCAGCGCGCAGCGGCGTCTGACACCACTGGGCAGTTTGGCGCGGCCCGGCAAGACCTGGCCACGGGCCTCGGATCACTAGCCACGGCCCAGAACATGGCTGCGCAGTCCAGCCAGGCCAACCTGCAGCCGGCCACCGCCGCCATTGCACAAGGCATTGGCGGCCTGACTCAAGCGCAGCAGTTGGCCCTTGGAGCAGGGGCCGCGGACTTCAGCGGCTCGCAAGGGCTCATGCTCAATGCTGCCAACCAGTTGCAGCAGGCGCAGCAGCAGGCGCAGCCTGGGTTCGCCCAGGCCCAAAAAGCCATCACTCAGGGCCTGGGGGCACTGGGTGCGGGTACGCAGAAGTACGATCCGTCTGGTGCCCAGGCGTTCATGGACCCGTATCGCCAGCAGGTGATCGATGAGACCATGAAACAGATGGATCGCCAGGCCCAGATCGCCTCTCAGCAGCAGGCGGCGCAGGCCGTCAAGGCGGGCGCATTTGGCGGCGAGCGCGAGGGCGTTCAGCGCGCAGAGATGCAGCGCAACCTGCTTGACCAGAAGTCGGCGGCCATCGCCAACCTGCTGTCCCAGGGCTACACCCAGGCGCAGGCCAATGCCATGGCGACCTTTGAACAGCAGCAGCAACGTCAGTTGCAGTCCGGCCAGTCGGCTGGGGCGCTTGGTTCGCAGTTGGCGGGTGTCGCTTCTCAGGCCGGCGGCCTGGGGCTCAACGCTGCTGGCCAGTTGGCCAACATCGGCCAGACGGTGGGCTCACAGGCTGCCCAGCAGGCGCAGTTGGGTCAAGCAGCCGCGGGCCTGTACGGCAACCTGTCGCAAAACCAGGTGGCTGCTGGCCAGGGACTTGGCCAGCTTGGCGTACAGCAGGCGCAGTTGGGCCAGGGCGCGGCATCGCAGTACCTGCAAGCTGCCGGCCAATACGGCAACCTGGCGTCTCAGGGCGGCGCTCTGGCGGGCCAGGAGGCGGCCATCAACCAGAATATCGCCAACCAGTTGATGCAGCAGTCGCAGGCGCGCAACCAGGCAGCGCAGACGGCCGCGGGCATCTACGGCCAGCAGGGGCAGCAGTACCAGCAGCTTGGCCAGGGCATTGGACAGTTGGCTGGCCAGCAGTTTGGCATCGGCCAAGCCACCGCACAGGGCCTTGGCGCTCTTGGTGGCCAGTTGGGCCAACTTGGCGTGCAGCAAGGTGCTTTGGGCCAGACGGCGCAGGCGCTTCAGCAGGGCGACGTCAACTTCCTGTACAACGTCGGCCAGGCGCAGCAGGCCTTCAACCAGCAGGGCATCGACGCGACTCGCGCCACAGAGATGCAAAAGATTTACGCGCCGTACCAACAGGCAGGTTTCCTGTCGGACATCTACAAGGGTGCGCCTTCTTCCCAGATGGCCACAACCGGTACAAGCCAGCCCAGCGCAAGCCCCTTCCAGCAGGCAGTGGGCGTTGGCCTGGGGGCCGTGGCAACTGCCGCAGGCGCCAAGCGCGCCGGACTCTTTGGTTAAAGGAAACACATCATGCCTCTTTTTGGTCGCAAAACCGCCGCTCCTGCTCCAATGCCCGCGCCGCCTCCCCCGGCGCCTGTTGCGCAGCCGGCGATGCCCAACCCGTATCTCAGGAACCTGCCCCAGCCGACTCAGGTGGCGCAGCCAGCGGGCCTTGATCAGCAGCGGGTGCAACAGGCGCAGCCAATGGGTCTTCAACAGCGACTGATGCAACAAGCGCAGCCCAATCTGTCTGGCGCGATCGGGCAGTTGAAGGCCGGGGACAACGTGGCCGCCCAAAATACGATGCGCCAGATCGTGGGCCTGCCACCCCTGCCAGCAGCGCCGCAGATGGCCAATCCGACCTTGGCCGACGCGATCGCGCTTGGCAAGACTGGCGACCAGGCCGGCATGCAGCGGATGATGCAGCAGATCGTTGGCCTGCCGCCTTCTGGTGCGCCGCAGCAGCCTGGAATGCAGCAAACTGTTGGCCCAGGGCTCACTCCCCAAGGCAATCTGTTCAATCCGGCGCAGCCGCAACCGGGTTTTTTAGGAGGCATACAGCCCGGACAAATGGCGCCTTTGGGGGGCATGCCTGCTGGTCAGCAATTCGCAGGGAACCCGATGGAGATGCAGCAGGCAGCGCAACAGTATGCACAGATGCTGATGCAACAGCGCCAATTTCCGCAGCCTGGTCAGATGGGGCCGCAGCAGCCTGGGCTGACCCCAATGCCATTTCCCCAGCCTGGGCTGACCCCAATGCCATTTCCCCAGCCTGGGATGCAGCCGCAACAGCCTAACTCCCTGGGCCAGCAGTTTGGGCAGGCACAGAATCCCTTTGCAAGGCCCATGCAGCCAGGGATCAGAAGTCAGATGAGTCAGCCCGCGTTTGCCGGGCCAACTGGGACGCAGCCGCAACAACCCGGACTTATGCAGCAACAACCCGGACTTATGCAGCAACAACCTTTTGGGCAAGCTGGGGCGCAGCCGCAACAACCCGGAATGCAGCAAAATAGCCCGATGCAAAAAGCAGGCGGGTCGACCGGTCGTACGGGCCTTTTTTAAGAGGTGGCTATGAAAGACAAAATGATGGACGACGACATCGAAAACGTCGGGATCATGCAGGGGTTCATGGACTCCATGGCTGATGAAGGCGACGACGAGGGCGATGACGACGAGGAAATGATGATGGAGCGTCGGCCCGACTCTCCAGAAATCCTCATGAACAACCTGCGCGGTGACATGCGCTCGGTTGAAGCGCGCCGCGACGAGCTTGCCGACCTGGTGGGCTACAAGGCCGCCACTGAGACGCCAGACTCTGTCCTTGCAATGCTGCAACCGGTCCTGGCACAGCAGGGCGGTGGCGGCATTGGCGCGCTGCCCCAATCAGGGCCTATGGCCCAAGGGCCACAGCCCCCGATGATGGGCGCGGCACCCGGTGCTGCGCCTGGTGGCGCCCCTGGCGGTCCGCCGCCCGGTATGCCTCCAATGCCCCCTGACGCTGGTGCCGGCGCTCCTCCGCCTCCTGGCGATGGCGGCATTGCAGCGCTGATGGCAGGTATGGGCGGTGGCGCTCCTGGCGGTCCGCCGCCCGGTATGCCCCCTGGAGACATGCCTCCTATTGCCATGGCTCGTGGCGGGTACGTCCAACATTTTCAAACAGGGTCCGATGAAAGCGGCGTGACCCCTGCTGCAGACCAACCCGCTTCTGACCTCTTGCAGTACCCAAAATCCCTGGTAGATGCTGCCCGGGCGGCCTCGTCCGGGTTGATCAGCCAGCAGCCGACACCGGTTCCTTCGCTTGAAAAGGCGATGAAGACGCGGTTGCCCGAGTACCAGAAACTTCTTGGCGCTGACAAGGGCATGGCAGAGGCGCAGATGCTGTTTGACCTGGGCCAGCGTGCCTTTGGCTTTGCAGCGAACACAGACGACAGCGGACGGCCCCTGCGCGGCAGCTTCATGTCACGTCTTGCGGGAGCGACTAAAACACTTCCCACCGCAATTGGCAAGCGCATTGACGAGATCAACAAGATCGATCGTCAGATCAAAACCCTAGCTCTTCAGCAGGGAGAGAAGGACGTTGACCAGGTCGTTGCGCAAAACACAGAGCTGCAAAAGCGCAAACAAACACTGCTTGCGGAGGTGCTGCGCGCACAAGCTCGTGTGGACGCCAAGGCCGCTGGGGCCAAGGATATTGGCCCGCTTGGCAGAGGCAGTAAAGGTGACATTCTGAACACCTTCATCCAATTTGCCCCGCTGTATAAGGCAGGATCGTTGCTGCCTGAGCAAGAGAGGACCTTCCTGACGGCTGTTGAGGATTACACGCAAGAGCAGCGGATTCCATTCACCGATACTGAAACAGGCATCGCGAAAATCATCACCTATCGGAACTCACTGCCTGATTACGTGAGGGAGGCCTTGAATGCCCGCCGCCCGGGCAGCGCCCCCGCTACAAGCTCCACGGCCCCCGTGCCAGGCGGCGCAGGTGTTCCTGCCGGTGCCGGCGCAGGCCGTCCTGCTCGCCCCACAGCGCCCCCGCTCGTAGGCCTGAGTCCTGACAACACCCCTGCGGACGTGTTTCAGGTCGCATCTGCCGCGCCCAAGTCCACCTTCTTTGACCTGGCGGCTACGGGTACTGGCGTTGTTCCTGTTCTGGTGGCAGGCGTTGCTCGCAACGTGCCGTTGGACGCTGCCGGCAAGATTGCTCCGGACTTCCAGCAGAGCACGACGATGCTGCAAAGCATGACCAACCGTATCGTCAACGTGCTTCAAGAAAATCCGAGGTTCCCTGAAGGGGAGCGCAAGCAGATTCTGAGCGAGCTTGGAACTGCTCCTCGCGTGCTCTCCAACAGGAACGGGTACATAAACACGATCATCGCCCTGGACAATGTGATGGAGGACCTTCAAAAGAAGGCCAACAACATCATCAACAACGAAAAAACCGGTGTTCAAACTCGAAAAGAGCAGCAGAGAAAGCTGGAAGACATCTCTTCCATCCGTGAGCTTTTTGGCATTCAGCAGCGCACGATCACCGACCCGGAAGCGTGGAAGAAGCTGCCTCCTGGCGAGTACATTGTGATTGACCCGCAGACCGGGTTCAAGAGACTGCAGCCGAAGTATGCCAACTCCCCTGCGAGGTGATCTGATGGCGACAAAACCAATGACCGTCGACGACCTGTTTCCTTCGGGGACGCCTCCTGAGGCGGCGCCCACCGCGCAAGAAATTGATGCCGCGAGCAGGCCGGCGTTCTACCCTCGCGCGGGCAGCGGCCCAGCGGCGCCTACCAGCCCGACCGTCGACGACCTGTTTCCGACAGGTAGCACCCCTGAGCCCGGGCTTGCAGACATGGCCGGGTCGGCCGCCAAGGGGGCCGTTGCCGGCGCGCTTCGCGACGCCCCCGTCGTGGCAGGCGCCATGGCGGGCTTTAAGGCAGGCATGCCCCTGGCCCTCAAAACAGCCCCCGCGCTTGGGCCTGTTGCCGGCGCCATCCCACTTGTCACCACCCTTGGCGGTGCCTTCATGGGTTACCAGGCCGGGCAGCTCGCAGAGAGCGTAATCCCCGGGGAGACCGACCCGCGGCTCGTGCCTTACCGGGAGGGCGGAAAGACGTTTGGCTCGTCCATTGCCACCGCCCCAGCAGCATTCTTCCTGCCTGTGGCAGGGCCGACCTCTGGGCGCATTGCCACGTTCATTTCAGGCATGGGCGAGACGGCTCGCCGCAACCCAAAGGTGTTCATGGGGACCGAGGCCCTCGGCGCGGGGGCCATGGGCGTGGCAGGCGGTACGGCAGAGGCTTTCCGCCCTGGCCAAGAGGGTGTCCGCCTTGCTTCGGAGCTGGGGGTCGGCGTAGCTGCAAATTTGGGGGCCACCAAGCTCCTGTTGAGCGGTGTTGACCTTACCAAAAGGGCTCTGGCCACTGCCAGGAGCGGCTTTTCCAATCGCACCACCAAGCTGGAGCGTGACGCTACCAACCTGCTGTTTGACGCACTGGAAAAGGCTGGCGAGGACCCCGACGCCATAATCAAGGCGCTGCGCACGCAGTTGCCGAGCTCCGTGCCGACGCCCACTGCCGGCCAGAAGACCGGAAGCCAGGCGCTGATGAACCTGGAGGCCTCGCTCGGCAATCATCGCGCGCAGTTTGGCGGGGAGACCACTGAGCAGGGCAAGAAGGCGTCGCTGGCATACCAGGCGTTGATTCAAAAACTCCAGGACAGCGGTTCTCCGGCGGCATTGCGGGCAGTTGCTGAACTTCAGCAGACGCGCTTTGACAACATGCTTGTGACGCGCCTGGACTTGGCCAACAAGCGCGCTGCCGATGCGATCGCTCGCATCAGCAAGGACACCCCCGAGGCCCGCAAACAGATCGGGCAACTCGTTAAAACTGAGACCGAGCTGGCGCTGCGTGAAGCACGGGACGTTGAGTCTCAGCTTTGGACGGCTACCCTGGAAGAGATGACCCGGGCCACGAAGCAGTCCTTTGACCGGACGGTGGTCGTTGGAATCAACCCGATCAATGGCAGGGAGATTACACGGTCCGTCCCCTCGACAAGGGTAGTAGCTCCGTCGCTGACTCCATCCAACACCGTTGACACCTTCCTTGAGCGCGCCTCTTCAATGGGGCCCGCGCTGTTTGACAACATCCCGCCCCAGGTCCGAAACATCATGGACTCGTTTGGTGTGGATGAAGCCGCCGTGGACCGGTTCCGCAACGGCAAGTTGACCGAGGCCTATTTGGACACTGGAAAGGTGCCCGGAAACGCGCTTCCAAAGGTCAAGGACCAGCCTATCCAGGACCTGGTGAACTACCGTTCGACGCTCCTCGGGATGGCCCGTGACGCGGCAGGCGCGGGCAAGTCTGCCGAGGCCAATTTCTACAGTTCCATGGCAGATGCCATGCTTCAGGACCTGGACAAGATTCAGGACCCGATGTTCGCCCAGGCCCGGCAGTTTTCGAAGTCGCTCAACGATGTCTTCACCCGGACCTACGCGAACACGATAACCGGGGTGACCAAGACAGGCAGGGACCGCGTTCCGCCAGAGACCTTGGTGGCGACGGCGTTCGGGGGAGGCGCAGACCAGACGGCACTGCGCATGCAGGAAATTGAGGACGCAGTTTCCTTTATCCGCACGCAGTATCGAAACATCGTCAAAGAGTTTGGCAAAGACAGCCCTCAGGCCGTTCAGCTCAGACCCCTGGCACAGGCCGCAACCACCAACGTGAACTCGGTCAGGGACGCACACGCGAGAGTGTTGCGGCTGGCTGCTGCCGATGCAATCAAGGTGGTCCGTGACCCCAAAACGGGCAACTACGTCCAGCAGTTGAACTACGACGCGCTGACCAAGTTTGCTCAAAAGAACTATGCCCTGCTGGAGAAGATGGGCCTTACAAACGACCTCAGGGACGCGGCCCACGCCTCAAACCTGTTGACGCAGGTGGCCAACGAAAACAGCGCGCTGTCCAAGGCCGTGCAGAACCAGTCTGCCTTTGCACAACTGCTCACGGCTCAAGAACCTACGAAGGTGATCACAGAGGCGCTTAACGGCCGCTTCCCTGTCAAGAGCATCAACGGTTTCGTGGACCTGGCCAAGAAGGGTGCCAAGGATGCTTCTGGCCGGGTGATTGTTTCTCCGTCGGACGCTCTGGACGGTCTCAAGTCCACTCTGTACGACTACGCCTACACAAAGGCAAACGGCTTCAAAGGGACGTTCAGTCCCGACGCCTATTTCTCCGCTTTGTTTGAGCCCATGGGGCGCAACCAGCCTTCGCTGGTCAACATCATGCGCAGCAACGGCATGATGTCGTTGCAGGAGATGGCCAACATCAAGAAGCTGTTAACACCGATGATTCGTATCGAGACAGCCCTCAAGAACAACATCCCCTATGAGGATGTCATTCAAGGCGCAGACGCCGTGACTGAACTGGGTCTGAGGGTGGTCGGTTCAAAGATCGGCACGTCCGCTTCCGCGGCCGTAGGGGGCAGTGGACAGGGGCTGATCGCGGCTGCGGCGGGCTCCAGGGCTATCCGGCAGATTTTCGACTCGTTGCCCAACGCCACGGTGCGTGCCATCTTGGAGAACGCTGTCAAAGACCCCCAGGCCATGGCCATTCTGCTGCAAAAAGGCCGCACGGAGCGGGAGAAAACCGACATTGCCAACGCCTTCATAAATTTCCTGGGCTCTCTCGGCGTGTCGGTGGGAAAGGGCGCTGTGACGCCGGCCCTGAACTACATCGAGACAGACGAGCCGCGGCCCCCGATGCCTGCCGCACCCCCAGCGCGCGAGCAACTGCGACGTCTGCCACCGGCCCCTGGCACTCGCGGGGTTCCAAACCTTGGCAAACAGTCCAGCGCGGCCCCTGCGGGCGGTGGCGGCGCGCCGGCAACCGATTCGCGGGCCATGTTCCAGCAACTCTTCCCGTTTGACAGCATCAGCGCGATGGCCGCTCAACCGCAGCAGCCGGGGATGCCGCCTGCCGCCTAACATGGAACTGCCGAAGTTCACCCCTGTCATTCAGTTCGTCACCGCCAGCTTCGCGCTGGTGGTGGGTGGCCACACGGTAGGCGATAAGTTCGGCTGGTTTCAGAAGGAAATCCTGGAGTGGGCCCCCGAGCACTTTCGGATAGCAGATGCCAAGATAGGCCAGCCCATCGTAGTCACCGCTGCACGAATCAAAAAGCGCGATGACTGTGCTGTTGAATCTTTCGTCCCCGCAGTGCGTGATGCTGCGGGATTGGTGCATGAGGCCACACCTTCTATGGCCAAGTTCACGGGCCCTGCTGGCCCTGAGGTAGAGACCTTTGGCTACCAGTTGAAGGTGTCGCAAACCGAACCCATCACGCCAGGCCGCGCAACCCTATTGGCGACCATCCGATACAAGTGCCCTGAGGGTGAGCGCACGGTTACCTATCCACGGCACAAGAACCTCACTTTTGAGCTTCAAACCGCTGCACCCGCTCCATCCACCCGACCTTGAATTCTTTGAACTCTCGGCCCGTGGTGGTGAATTCCTGCACCGTGCCGTCCTGCACGGCCACAAGCACGGCGCCAAAGTCGATGTTGGTGCCGTGCGTTTCGTCGTGAGCAATGGCGTAGGCCGCAAGCTGGTGGAAGTAGTCGGTGATGTACTCGTAGCGCTTGGGCTTGACTGACTGCTTGAAATCGACAATGGCCAGGTGCCCGCGGTACTCGGCCACCAGGTCAGTCGTGCCAGCGTAGCGGTCCCCGTACGCCAGGTTTATCTCCGAGCCGTAGACCGTGGTGATCTCCTTGAAGTAGGTGTAGGCCAGCTTCAGCGCCATCATGTGCCCACGCATGGCCAGCCAGTCCGTGCCGAATCGCATGGGCTTGTTTTCAAGGATGTGCTCCAGCGTGGTGTGCATGTTCGTGCCCACGTAGGCAGCCTCGTTCCTGATCCGATCGGCCTCCTCCTGGCCAACACGCGCGACCCACGCATCAAGGGCCTTCTTGTCCTTGGTCTTGTCCAAGATGGTGGTGACCGAGGGGACGTGTCCAAAATTTTCCGTTTTGTATGCACGTCCCGCCAACGTGTCTACTCTTTCGAGTTTTTTATAGTTGAAGCGGTCCGACCAGGGAATCAGATAAGCCATTGTTTGAGGTCCTCCCCCAGCACCTGGGTTGCAATGTCAATCTTGTCGCGCAGGGCCTTGACGATCTTCTCGTCTACCGTGCCTGGCGCGATCAGGTCGATGTAGGTCACGTTCTTGGTCTGGCCGATACGGTGGGCTCGGTCCTCGGACTGCAGGCGCTTTTCCAGATCAAAGCTGTTGCTGTAATAGACCATGGTGCTGGCCGCGGTCAGCGTCAGGCCGTAGCCGCCGGTGCTGGGGTTGCCCACGAAAAAGCGCAGCTCGCTGTCGGGCTTTTGGAACTCCTCCAACACCCGCTTGCGCTCGTCGCCGTCCGTGTCGCCGTAGTAAGTGCCGACGGCGTTCATGCCATACTCTTTGGACAGCGCCAGCTTGATGGCCTCGATGTCATGACGGTAGTTGGCCCAGATGATGATCTTGCCGTCCGTCTCCTCGACCACCGACAGCAGCTCTTTGATGCGGTTGTTGGGCAGCTCCATCACCGTGCCGTCGTCCATCTTCACGTGGCCGCAGACGATCTGGTGCATCCGCATGATCTGCGTGAGCGCGTTGACCGTGCTCACCAGGCCGCCTTGAATCTGCGCCAGGGCCAGCGTCTTCATCTCGTTGTAGGCCTTGGCCTGTTCGTCGGTCAGGTCCACCTCGCGTTTGACGTAGAGCTTGTCAGGCAGGTCCAGGCACTCCTCCTTCTTCACGCGAAACGCGAAGCGGTCGAGCTTTTCCTTGAGCTCGTCCAAGCGCCTGTAGCCGACCACCTGCTTGAAGCTGTGGGTGTTGAGCTGGCGCTCCACCATCACAGCGTAGCGGGCCTGGAAGACGTAGAAACTGCTCACGTTTAGGCAGCCGTCGGACAGGAAGGCGCACTGCTGGTACAGGTCCATCGGTGACTTGGTGACCGGGGAGCCCGTCATAATGCGCCTGAACCGCGCACCACGGCCCACCTTCTCGGTGTTCTTGCTGCGGGTCGACGTGTGCGTCTTGATGGTGGTGCTCTCGTCGATCGCCATCATGGCGTTGTGCACCAGCAAGAACCGCTTGGCATACGCAGTGCCCTTGGCCGTGCTGAACGCCTCGATGTTCATCACCAGGATTTTGAGGTCCTCTGTGACGGTGAACAGCTCGTCCATCGCGCGCTGCTCCGCCTTGCGGGGGCTCGCTGACCAGATGGCCATGCGATAGACGATGTGCTCGGGTAAATGCTTAGGGATTTCGGTATCGTACCAGTTGCGGTACACGCCCTTGGGCGCTACGATCAGCAGCCCATTGATCTTGCCCTTGTCGTAGAGCATGGCTGCGTTGTTGATCAGCATGAAGCTCTTGCCAGTGCCCATGTCGGCAAAGAGAGCTGCTACTGGGTCTTCCCAGAAGCGCTGAAGATAAGCCTGCTGATGCAAAAAAGGCTTGTTCTTAAAGGGGTAGGTTGATAGGAATTGGTCCATGATGTCTCGCTTTCTGGCAGGGGGTTGCAATGCCCTGAAAAGATAGTGTACACTGGTCGCTCGAATTCAGAAAGGAGAAATTCACGTGCCCAAGGTTTATGTCGTCTCTGAGACGTCTCAGCACAACATCGCAAGCGCTCTGGACTACGGCCAGATAGAAACAATTCTGCCGCCCAATGCTCAGATCGCTTTCTCCGTTGTGCCTACGGTACGCCGTATCCAGCGCAAGCTGGAAAAATTTACCGACGAGGACTTCCTGCTCCTCATTGGTGACCCATCTGCAATAGGTATCACCTGTGCAGTAGCAGCCGCGAAGAACAACGGCCGCTTCAAGTGCCTCAAGTGGGACAAGCGTGAGAGACGCTACATTCCACTGGAGGTTGATCTTTTCAAGAAAGGAGAAATCGATGAGTCTTACGACTTTATTTGAAGATGACGCAAGCGCCTTGAAGGTAGCTGACGATCAGGTGTCAGGGATCGCGAACCTTGCCAAGCGGGCCAAGCTGCTTGAGAAGGAACTGGCGGACCTTGAGAAGACTGTGGCCGATAAATCGGACCAGTACCGCAAGCTGACCGAGCAGACCATCCCTGAGGCCATGGCCGAGTCCGGCATGAAGAAGTTCGTCATGGAAGACGGCTCGATGATTGACATCAAGCCGTTCTACGGTGCGAGCATCCCCAAAGCACGTCAAGCTGAAGCGTACAAGTGGCTGCGCGACAACGGCTTTGACGACATCATCAAGAACACTGTGAGCGTACGCTTCGGCCGCAACGAGGACGAGCTGTGCACACGACTACTCCAGATTCTGGGCGAGCAAGGCTACCCTGCCGAGCAGACCGAGAAGATAGAGCCCCAGACCCTCAAGGCCTGGGTGAAGGAGCGTATCGAGAAGGGTCAAACCGTCGATACCGAACTTTTTGGCGTATTCATTGGCCAAAAAGCAATCATCAAAACCAAGTAATCAAGGAACCAGAAAATGGCCAAGAACGAGATCGCGGAACAAAAGACCAGCACCGCACTGGCAATCATGAGCGACCTGGAGCAGGACGCAAACGCCGGCTTTGACGGCATGACGCAGGAGGACTATGCACTGCCCTTCCTGCGGCTGCTGACGAGCACGAGCCCCGAAGTGGGCGAGGTGGACGGCGCGCTGCCAGGCATGATCCTGAACTCCGTCACGGGCGAGCTGCATGACGGCAAGAAGGGCGTGACTGTTGTGCCTTGCGCCTACGTGCGCCAGTACATCGAGTGGGCCCCTCGCGGCCAGGGCAGTGGCGCTCCGGTGCATATCTACCCTGCAACCAGTGACATCCTGTCGCAGACCCACAAGGAGCCTGGCGACAACAAGGACTATCTGGACAATGGCAACTACATCGAGAACACTGCCAACTACTATGTGATGCTCATCAGTGCCGATGGCATCCCTGAGCCGGCGCTGATTACCATGAAGTCCACGCAGCTTAAGAAGAGCCGCAAGTGGAACTCCATGATGCAGTCGGTGAAGATGTCGGGCAAGAACGGCCTGTTCACGCCCCCGATGTACAGTCAGATGTACCTGCTGACCACCGTGGCCGAGTCCAACGACAAAGGCAAGTGGTTTGGCTGGGAGATTCAGCGCATTGGTGATGTCGCAAGCGCGGACATCTACAACGCTGCCAAGTCATTCGCGCAGTCGGTCGGTGCGGGTGATGTCAAAGTGAAGCACGAGAGCGAGACAGGGGCCACGGCCAACGGTCCAGCTCCGTTCTGATTTTCGGGGCCGAAAGCGGACGCGGCGAGTAGGCCCCATTTCACGAGAAAGAAGAAATGACCGACATCACCAGGTTCAAGGCGATCTTTTCTGGCCTGGACATCGCCTATGGAACATACAAAATCGAATCCTCACGAGGGGACGGCAAGCAGGCAGGCAAGGCCGTCGTGGTGCGCAAGCCACCGACTGACGACCTCTGGGTCAAACACCTGGAAGGCGTTGAGCCGAGTCTGGGAATTATCCCGATCAGGGCGGATAACACCTGTGTCTGGGGCTGTATTGACATTGACCAGTATCCACTGGATCACACCGGGCTGATCAAGAAGGTGCGCAGCCTAGAGCTGCCGATGGTCGTCTGTCGCAGCAAGTCAGGTGGCGCGCACGTCTTCCTGTTCGTCAAAGAACCCATCCCCGCTGCTGAGATGCAGCGCTTTCTCAAGGCCGGTGCAGCCCTTTTGGGCGAGGCCGGCCGAGAGATTTTCCCCAAGCAATCTGAAATCCTGGTTGACCGCGGCGACACGGGCAACTTCCTGAACCTGCCTTACTTCGGCGGGGATCAGACCATGCGCTACGCCATCAAAGATGACGGCAGCGCCGCTACTCTGGAAGAGTTTTATGGCCTGTACGACCAGTGGGTGCAGCCCACAGAGCTCAAGTTTCCAGAGGAGCCAAAGCAGCCCGATCACCCCATCAAGGACGGGCCGCCATGCCTACAGGCGCTATGCTCCCAAGGCGTACCAGAGGGCACCCGTAACAACGCCCTCTTCAACATCGGCATCTACCTGAAGAAGGTGCACCCAGTTAATTGGGACAACGCCCTTTCAGAGCACAACTTCAAGTACGTGGCGCCCCCGCTGCCCAACAACGAGCTGCAGGTCATCATCAAGCAGCTCCACAAGAAGGACTACCGCTACAAGTGCAAGGACGCCCCGCTCAACAGCTTTTGCAACAGTGGTCTGTGCAGGACACGCAAGCATGGGATCGGGGCCCACGGGCCAGATGCCCCGCAGATGTCCTCCCTCTCCAAGTACAACAGCGAGCCTCCCCTGTGGTTCCTCGACATCAACGGCAAGCGCATCGAGCTGGACACCGAGAGCCTGTTTGCCCAGGCCGCATTCCAGAAGGCCTGCGTCGAGAAGATCAACCTGCTGCCGCCCACACTGCGCAAGCAGGACTGGGAGCAACTGCTCAATGCCCTGCTCAAAGAGATGGTCGAGACAGAGCAGATCACCGAGGCCAGCGAAGACACCAGCATCACCGGCCGCTTCAACGACCTGCTTGAAGAGTTCTGCACCCACTTGCAGCAAGCGATGGACCGTGACGAAATCCTTATGGGCCGCCCATGGACGGATGACGAAGAGGCCAAGACCTACTTCCGCATGAAGGACCTGGAAGCGCACCTGACGCGCAACAACTTCAAGGGCATGACGGCGCCCAAGATGGCGCAGCGCCTGCGGGACCTGGGCGGCGAGCCCATCAGCCTCTTCCTCAAGAACCGCGCAGCGCGGTGCTGGCGCATCCCTCGCTTTAACCGCCAGGACGCCCCGTTTGACACGCCCGAACAGCGCACCTCAAGGAGCCCATTCTGATGCTGAAAATTGACGGACACGACAACGCCATCATCGGACCCGCAATGGTCTGGCGTGAGAACGGGCAGCACGAGGTGCTGGTCTATGACGCAGAAAAGATTCGCGAGAACCTGGTCAAGCAGGGCCTGTCAACGGACGAGGCGCGCGAGCACATCGAGTTCAACATCGAAGGCGCCTACGTGGGCCAGCACACGCCAGTGCTGGTGTGGACAAACGACATGTGGTGGGAGGACCAATGAGCATCACCAAAGTCTTCGGCCCACCAGGCTCTGGCAAGACCACCTTCCTGCTCAGTGTCGTCGAGATCGAGCTTGACAAGCAGGTGCACCCCACGCAGATCGGCTACTTCGCCTTCACCAAGAAGGCGGCCACCGAAGCGCGCGATAGGGCCATCCAGAAGTTCCCGCATCTGAGCCCTGACACAGACTTCCCCTGGTTCCGTACGCTGCATAGCCTGGCATACCGGTGCCTGGGCATCAGCACCAAGGACATGATGTCGCCGGAGCACTACCGCGAGTTTGCTTTGGAAGCCGGCATTGAGTTGGCCGTGGAAAGCGGCGACGAGGAGTTTGCCGTCAAGGCGGACAACCCCATCCTCAACGAGATCAACATCGCACGGATCAAGGGCCTGGACCTGCGCACGCACTACAACCTGTCGAGGATGGAGATCGAGTGGTTCCACTTTGAGTACGTCGAGCGCGCCTACCGCCACTACAAGACATCGCGCAACCTGCTGGACTTTACCGACCTTCTGGAGCAGGTGCTGCTGGAGCCCGAGCGGCTGCCGAAGTTGGAGGCGCTGATCATTGACGAGGCACAGGACCTTTCACGTTTGCAATGGAGGCTGGTCGAGCAGTTGGCACTGCGCGCCCAGCGCTGCTTTTTGGCAGGCGACGACGACCAGGCCGTCTACACCTGGGCCGGAGCCGACGTCAAGAGCTTCCTGAACTTTGAGGGGGAGATCAAGGTGCTGGACCAATCCTACCGGGTGCCGTCCAAAATCCACGCCCTGGCCAATCGAGTGGTCATGCGCATCAAGCAGCGCCAGCCCAAGGTCTGGAAGGCCCGCGAAGAGGTCGGCAGCATCAGCTACTACAACGACTTCCAGCAGGTCGACATCAGTCAGGGCAACTGGCTCATCCTGGCCGCCGCCAACTACATGCTCACGGACATGCACGACTGGATCAAGAGCCAGGGCTTGCTGTTTGAGCGGCATGGCCAACGCAGCGTCAGCGAAGCGGTGCTGACCGCGGTGCTGGGCTGGGAGAAGCTGCGCAAGGGCGGAGAAGTGCCCTACCCGGTGGTCAAGACCATCTACAAGTACCTGGACAGCAGCTACATCAAGCATGGGCACAAGATGCTGCGCACGGCCGACACGACCGTCAGCTACACCCTGGCCCTGTTGAAAGAAAAGCACGGGCTCCTTTCAGAGGAAATCTGGCACAAGGCGCTGACCAAGATCAGTGAGGAGCGCCGGGACTACTTGATCTCGCTCTTGCGCCGCAACACACGGCTCACGGGCCACGTGCCCATCAAGCTGTCCACCATCCACGGCGCCAAGGGCGGAGAGGCCGACAACGTGCTGCTGCTATCGGACCTGTCCACCAAGTTCGCCAAAGAGTACGACAAGAACGCAGATGACATCAACCGCCTGCTCTACGTGGGGATCACCCGCGCCAAACAAACGCTGCACATTGTGCTGCCCAAGAACGAACAGAAAGGCTTCAGGCTATGAAGAAGCGAGACACCAGCACCATGTCCATGTTCCCCCGGATTTCCGAGTGGGTTCCTCCACAGTCTTTCCCCAACTTATCCACAGCCACGGAGATTGCAATTGACCTTGAAACATGTGATCCGAACATGGAGTCGATGGGCCCCGGGTGGCCTCGCGCTGACGGCTACATCGTGGGCTATGCTGTGGCTGTGGACGGGTGGGCCGGTTACTTCCCTGTTGCCCATGGCGGTGGCGGTAACCTTGATCGCCGTATTGTTGAACGCTGGGTACGAGATGTTCTTGCGACGCCGGCTGACAAGATCATGCACAACGCCGCCTACGACCTCGGCTGGCTGCGAGCCTCCGGCTTCGAAGTAAACGGCACCATCTACGACACCATGCTGGCAGCGCCGCTGCTGGACGAGAACCGCTTCAGTTACGCGCTCAACAGCCTGGGCTTTGACTACCTCAAGGAGATCAAGAGCGAGCAGGGCCTGAAGGAGGCCGCGCAGGACTTTGGCGTGCATGCCAAGAAGGAGCTGTGGAAGCTGCCGGCCATGCACGTGGGCGAGTACGCGGAGCAGGACGCGGCGCTCACGCTCAAGCTCTGGCACCACTTCAAGGCCTTGATCAAAAAGGACGAAGTGGAGTCCATCTTCAACCTGGAGACCGAGGTGCTGCCGGTGCTGGTGGACACCACGCTCAAGGGCGTGCGCTTTGACCGCGTGCGCTGCGAGCACGAGATGACGGTGATGCGCTCCAAGGAGTTTGAAATCCTCAACTACCTCAAGGAGCAGGCCGGCATGAAGGTGGACATCTGGGCGGCGCAGTCCATTGCGGCTGCCTTTGACCGCCTGGGGGTCCAATACCCACGAACCGCGGCCGGCGCGCCGAGCTTCACCAAGAGCTTCCTGGACACCCACGAGCATCCCTTGGCCAAGATGATCTTGGAGGCCCGTGAGCTAAACAAGACGCACGGCACGTTCCTGGAGCCATACCTGCGCCACAGCGCCAAGGACGGGCGCATTCACACCCATTTCAACCAGATGCGCAACGACGATGGCGGCACGGTCACCGGGCGCCTGTCAGCGAGCAACCCGAACCTCCAGCAGGTGCCCGCGCGTCACGAATTGATCGGCCCGCTGGTCAGGGGCTTATTCCTGCCGGAGGAGGGCGACCTTTGGGCGGCAAACGACTTTTCCTCGCAGGAACCGCGCTTGCTGGTGCACTATGCCACACTCTTGGACCTGCCGGGGGCTGAGAAGATGGCCAATGCGTACCGTGAAAACCCCGACACGGACTTCCACCAGATGGTCGCCGACCTGGCCGGCATTAAGCGCAAGGCTGCCAAGACAATCGGCCTGGGTTTGATGTACGGCATGGGCAAGAACAAGCTGGCCGGCAGCCTGGAGTTGCCTCTGGACGAGGCCAGCGAGCTGATCGCCACCTTCCACAGCAAGGTCCCCTTCCTTAAGGGCACTGTGGACGCGGTGATGAAGCGCATCGAGCATCCGGCCTCTGGCGGCTCCATCCGCACGCTGCTGGGCAGACGCTGCCGCTTCCCGCTGTGGGAGCCGGTGGAGTGGGGTGTGAACAAGGCGCTGCCGCGCGAGCAGGCAGTCATTGAATACGGCTCACGGATCAAGCGGGCGGGCACCTACAAGGGCCTGAACCGGCTTATCCAGGGGTCGGCCGCGGACCAGACCAAGGCGGGCATGGTGGCGCTGCACAAGGCGGGCTTTAAGCTGCTGTTGCAAGTGCATGACGAAATCGCACTGTCGGTCAAGGACAAGGCCGAGGCACGCGAAGCCGCGGACATCATGGCCAACGCCGTGCGTCTGGAAGTTCCATCTCGCGTCGACGTTGAGGTTGGCACGAGCTGGGGCACCGCTGCATAATCAA
>Ga0222712_10000565_pt1 | contig 48308 bp, 45 predicted proteins | sample C33_657DmetaG_FD_165043 | JGI IMG/M metagenome (GOLD analysis project Ga0222712, IMG submission 165043) | Estuarine water microbial communities from San Francisco Bay, California, United States - C33_657D | ecosystem: Environmental > Aquatic > Marine > Unclassified | place: USA: California... | reverse complement strand
CGCCGCGCTCGCTCCAGCCGCGGACTTACCGTTGCCTCCGCTGACGACCGGACAACCCACCGCGGGGAAACGTGTGGCCGTCACGGCCCCGGAATACGCCGGCACCCAGGTGCACCACCTCATCGCATTGCCGACGGACTGGAGCCCTCAAGCCCAAGCCCAAGGCAAGCGCTGGCCGGTGATCGTCGAATACACGGGCAACCTGCATCCCGCCTCCGGCTCCACCGGGGAGGTCGAAGGCGCCGCCTTAGGCCACGGGCTGAGCCGCGGTCAGGCCATCTGGGTTGTCCTGCCCTACGTGGCGGCCGACCGTCGGCATAACGAGGTCACCTGGTGGGGTGACGTCGTCGCGACGGTGGCGTACGCCAAGCAACACGTGCCACGCATCTGCGCGGAGTACGGCGGTGACCCTCGCCAAGTCCTGCTCTGCGGTTTCTCACGCGGCGCCATCGCCGTCTCCTTCCTCGGGCTCCATGACGATGAGATTGCCCGACTCTGGTGCGGCTTTTGGGCGCACGACCACTTTGACGGGACGCGCAGTTGGTCAGGACAGGCTTGGAGTAGCCCCTTACCTCGCTATCAAAAGGAAACCGCCGCCCGGCTCGAACGCCTGCAAGGCCGGCCTTTACTGGTCACGCAAGGCATCGCTGGCACGGGCACCCGCGAGTTCCTGACGCCGTTGCTCCCTCCTTCCGCCTGGACTTGTCGCGACGTCGACATGACGGCCGTGGGCGGCCCCTTCCCAAACACAATGGCGAAGGATCCGCACAATGACCGCTGGCTCCTGCGGGACTCCCCGGCTGCCGAGGAAGTCCGCCGCTGGTGGGCGCAGGTCTTGAACGATACCAAAAAGAAGCCCCGGTAGGAACCGGGGCTTCGGAGGAGTCGGGGCTTAGGCCTTAGGCTTCGCCACCTTCGCTGTCACCGCCGCGTTCGCGGAAGGGACGGCGTTCGCCGCGTTCCGGACGGTCGCCACGGGGGCGGTCCATCGGCTTCGGGGCGGGGGTGTATTCGCGGCCTTCCTTCTCGGCGATGGCGGCGCGGCGCGAGAGGCGCACGCGACCCTTGTCGTCGATGCCGACGCACTTCACGATGATCTCGTCGCCGAGCTTCACGATGTCTTCGACGCGGTTCACGCGGAAGTCAGCGAGCTCGGAGATGTGCACGAGGCCTTCCTGACCCGGGAGGCATTCGACGAAAGCGCCGAATTCCTTGACCGAGCGCACGATACCCTTGTACGTCTTTTCGAGTTCGATCTGGGCCGAGATGAGGTTCACCTCGTTGACCGCGCGGGCCAGCTTTTCGCCGTCCGTCGCGAAGATCGTGACCCAACCGGAATCGTCCTGGTCGATGTCGATCTGGCAACCCGTGTACTCGGTGATGCGCTTGATGTTCTTGCCGCCCGGACCGATGAGCGCGCCGATCTTGTCGGACGGGATCTTGATGCGGTGGGTGCGCGGGGCGCAGGGCTTCAGTTCCGGACGGGTCGACGGCATCACCTTACCCATGATGTCGAGGATGGCGTCGCGGGAGACCTTGTTCTGGGCGATGGCTTCCTTGGCGATGCCGATCGGCAGGCCGTGGATCTTGAGGTCGAGCTGGAAGGCGGTGATGCCTTCGCGCGTACCGCAGATCTTGAAGTCCATGTCGCCGTAGTGGTCTTCGGCGCCGATGATGTCGGTGAGCACGCGGTGCTTCACGATCTGGCCGCTCTGGTCTTCGGTCACGAGACCGCAGGAGATGCCGGCGACCGGCGCCTTGATCGGCACGCCCGCGTCGAGGAGCGCGAGGGTACCACCGCAGACGGAGGCCATCGACGTGGAGCCGTTGGATTCCATGATCTCGGAGACGAGACGGATGGAGTACGGGAAGTCCTGCTCGGACGGCAGCACGGAGAGCAACGAGCGCTCGGCGAGGTTGCCGTGGCCGGTTTCGCGGCGGCTGGTCATGCCGAAGCGACCCGTTTCACCCACGGAGAACGGAGGGAAGTTGTAGTGCAGGAGGAACGAGCGCTTGCTCGGGCCGCCGGTGATGGCGTCGACTTCCTGGGCGTCCTTGGAGGTACCGAGGGTCGCGAGCACGAGGCCCTGCGTTTCGCCACGCTGGAAGAGCGAGGAACCATGGACGCGCGGGAGCACGTCGACTTCGCAGGAGATCGGACGGAGATCCTTCGGGGTGCGGCCGTCGGCGCGCTCACCGCTCTGGATGATGGCGTTGCGGTAGACCTTTTCCTGGAGCTTTTCGAAGGCCATCTTGATCTGGCGGGCGTCGAAGACGTCGCCGAGCTCGGCCTTGCAGGCGGCCTTGGCCTTCTCGACGACGGCCTTGACGGCGTCGCCGCGCTCCTTCTTGGAAGCGAGGAAGATCGCCTTCTTGAGCTGGTCGCCTTCGTTCGCGACGCGTTCGCAGATGGCGAGCGCCTTGGCTTCGCAAACGACGAGCGGGAACTGGCGCTTGGCCTTGGAGTACATCGCGGCGAGCTTGCGCTGGGCGGCGATGATCGGCTGGATGGCCTTCTGGGAGTATTCGAGGGCGGCGATGAAGTCGGCTTCCGGGAGCTGGTCCGCGGAACCTTCGATCATCATCATGTCCTTCTCGTTGCCGACGTAGATGAGGTCGAGGTCGGACTGGTACTGCTCTTCGTGCGTGGGGTTGACCACGAACTGGCCGTTGACGCGGCCGAGGCGGATACCGGCGATCGGGCCGTTCCAAGGGATGTCCGAGCAAAGGAGCGCGGCGGAGGCGCCGTTCACCATGAGCACGTCGGAGTCGTTGATCTGGTCCGCCGAGAGGAGGAGGCCGATCACCTGGACTTCATTGAGGAAGCCTTCAGGGAAGAGCGGGCGCAAGGGGCGGTCGCAGAGACGGGAGGTGAGGATTTCCTTGTCGGACGGCTTACCTTCGCGACGGAAGTAACCACCGGGGAAGCGGCCGGCGGCGGCGAACTTCTCGCGGTAGTCGACGGTGAGGGGGAAGAAGTCCTGGTCGGGAGAACGCAGGTCTTCGGCGGCGGTGGCCGACACGAAGAGCGTCGTTTCGCCCTTGCTGATGGTGACGGCACCATTCGCCAAGCGGGCGATGGAACCGGTGCTGATGGTGATACCGAGTTCGTCGATGGTCACCGAGTGTTTCTGTTTCATTGTGTTTTTTGCGTTTTGCGCGTTGTGCCAGGCGGGATTGCCCGGCGGTTTTGGTTGGGGGGTGAAAAGCGGACGTCCCAGCGGTGGCTGGGACGTGCAAGCAAGACCGACCGCAGAAGCGGCGGGCTTACTTACGCAGGCTGAGCTTGCTGATCAGGGCGTTGTAACGGTCCAGATCGCTCGACTTCAGGTAAGCAAGGAGCTTGCGGCGACGATTGGTCAGCATGATGAGACCGCGGCGCGAGTGGAAATCCTTACGGTGAGTACGGAGGTGGTCCGTGAGGTGGTTGATGCGGCCGGAGAGGATGGCGACCTGGACTTCAGGCGAACCGGTATCCTTGGCATCCTGCTGGTGCTTCTTGATGATATCAGACTTATCGAACGACATGACTTTGTGTGGGTGTTTGGGTTGAGTTTGGCCGACTTGGGAGAAATTCCCGAGGACCCGCCGAACGGCCGGTGCCTCCGTCTGGAAGGAACTTTCGTTCCTCGGCCAGCGTGAGAAGGGGTCCACCCTCCTCCCTAACGAAGTGAAGCCGAATTCGTGACAGGTCACCCCCCTTGAGGCAAGCAGGAAACCGCCCCCGACAGGACTTATTCACACCCCCACCCGGGGTCAGTTTTCGGTGAAAATAAGGTCGTAGCCTAGGCAAGCAGCCAAAAGGAGGGCCACCTGACCCGGCTGGCTGGCGGAGCCCGGGGCGAGGGTCAGCTGGTAGTTATCCGCCGAGGTAAAGAACTCCTTGGCCAGGCCTGACCACTTCTTGTCCATGGTACCGATGACCTGACCGGAGCCATCGACAAGTTCGCGGGTCCAACTCATCCATTTGCCGCTGAAGCTGCCGACCGGCCGCTCGTTGGCGTCCTCCACGATGAGCTCCCGCTTGAAGGAAATGAACTTCGTGCGGAGCAGACCGAGAAACCGCCCTTGACCATCGTACACGCTCAAGCGGGTGCGCCAGAAGGTGAACGGCTTTTCGATCTTCAGGGCGACCGTCTTGCCGTCCGCCTCATAGACCACGACGGTCGTCGGCAAGAGCTTCTTGTTGATCAAGAGCCGGACCCACGCGGCCTTCGGCTCTTCCTTGGCCAGACCGAGCTGAGCGCCCGTGACGGGATCCAGGAGATCGTAAGCATCCGTCAACTTCATGAAGCCGACGTGCTCGCGGATGAAGAAGGTCGAACGGCTCAGCAACGACGGAAGGGGTGGCGGCATTTCTTGCATGCCTCCTTTCTCGGAAGAACCGCCCGTTTCGTCCAGCGAGAAACGGCCTCAGAAGGCCACGTCGACTTCGTAGACGTCGCCTGGCCGGCGCGCGATGGCCTCGATGCGGAAACCATTCGGGTCGGGGATGATTTCCGCGAGGTCGAAGGAGCGGACGGCCTTCGGCAGCCCCTCGAACACCAGCGTGAAGACGTAGGGCTTGGTGTAGTCGAGCTTCGTCCAATGCGGGTAGAGCGAAATCTTCTCAAAAGACAGCAGCCGACTGGTGTGGTTGGAATCGCGATCGAGGAGGAAGGTGCTCTGCCAGACGCGCACCATTTCCGTGGTGTACGCAGGGACGCGGACGTGGACGACGACGGGCTCCCGCGGCTGGACCGAGGTTTCCTCCGCCGTCTCCGGCCTTACCGTGGTGGTGGTCTCCGCTGCAGGGCTCATCCCGGCAACCTACGAACCCCCGGGCCAGCAGGCAAGCGAGGGCTCACCTGATTAGCCCGTTGACTCCCTCCCCCTCTGAAAGCGGAATAGGTCCATGGATAACGGCTCAACGGATAAACCCGGCCTCACCGGGGCGGAACGCAGCAAGCTTCGTAGCCTTGCGCAGACGCTCGACCCCAAAGTCTTCGTGGGCAAGGCGGGCATCAACGAGGGCATCTCGAAACTGCTCCTGCAGGCGTTCAGCAAGGCCGACCTCGTGAAGGTCCGCTTCACCGCCGAGCGCGATGCCATGGAAACCCAGATGCAGGAACTCGCCCGCCTGACGGGGAGCGAGGTCATCGGCAGCGTCGGCCGCACCGCGACTTTCTTCAAGTTAGGTGAGGCCGCCGAAGACGACGGCGAATAAGCCATGGATGCCGCCAGGTTCCAGTCGCAGCACGACTCCCTGATCCAGGCCGCGGAACTGGCTTTGCGAACCTTGACCCCGGCCGCCGACACGCGCCCGGCCCGCCTGCACGCGGCGATGCGCTACTCGCTCGAAGCGGGCGGCAAACGCTTGCGCCCCGTGCTCTGCCTTGCGGCCGCCCAAGCCTTCCGGCCCGCCGCCGACGCCCGCCATGCCGCGACCGCGCTGGAATGCATTCATACCTACTCGCTCATCCATGACGACCTGCCGTGCATGGATAACTCCGACCTCCGCCGGGGCCGGCCATCCTGCCACAAGGCTTTCGATGAGGCCACCGCCCTGCTCGCCGGCGACGCCCTCCTGCCCTTGGCCTTCGCCTTGCTGGCCCAAGGCCATGCCGACCGCCCCGAACTTTCGCGGCGGCTCGTCGCGGAGCTCGCGCACGCCGCGGGCTCGACCCTCTTGGTCGGCGGACAGACCGAAGACATGGGTGGGCTCGCCGCCGGGGCCGACGCCGACCGGCTCGAATTCATCCTGCTCGGCAAGACGGCCGCCATGCTCAGCGCGCCGCTGGCCATGGGCGCGCTCATCGGCGAAGCCAGCGAAGCCGACGTCGAACATTGCCGCCTCGCCGGTCGCGCCGCCGGCATCGCCTTCCAATTGGTCGACGATCTCCTCGATGGTTCCGCCAATGCCGCCCAACTCGGCAAGCCCGTCGGGGCCGACGCGCAAAACGGCAAGTTCACCTACCCTGGCCTGCATGGCATCCCGGCCACGCAAACCCGCATCCGGCAACTGACGGCGGAGGCGGTCGACCATCTATCCGCTTGTCGGGGTGACACGACCTTCCTCCGCGCGCTGATCACGCGGATGGCCAGTCGCGACCGCTGAGCGACGCCTTAGTCGTCCGAACGCCCCACGGCCGAAGGCAACTGCTCGGACAGCCAGGCATAGTAGGTGCCGAGCCATAGCCGCCAGGCGAACGCATGGATGAAGGGCGGCACGATGAGCGCGGTGGCCGCGGCGATCTTCACCGCGGTGAGGCCGTCGACCCAACCTCGACTCAAGCAGAACAAAAGGACGGGGAGCACGCCAAACGCCGTGAGCCCGTAATTCCAGACGATCGCCCCGAGGAAGAAGCCTTCCTTCCGGCGCAGCACCATGCCGCAATGCCCACAAGCATCGGGGGTGTTCGAGAAACGACGCCAAAAGCCTTGCGCCTGCAGCGGCCGGACCGGCTGGCTGCAATTGGGACAAAGGCCACGGGCGCACCGAAGGAAGATGTCAGGACGAAAAGCCACCCACCCAGGCTATACCCTGCGCGCTCCATGTAAAGCAAAGGGCCGGCTTCCTTGCGGAAACCGGCCCTGGAAAGCCCACTAAGGTCGCTTATTCGGCGGCCGTCTCACCGACCTGGAAGCGGGTGAAGCGAACGATCGAAACCTCTTCGCCGACCTTCTTGGAGAGTTCGGCGAGGAGCTGGGAAACCTTCTTGTCCGGATCGCGGAAGAACGACTGTTCGAGGAGGCAAACGTCGGCGAAGTACTTGTCGACGCGACCCGAGATGATCTTCTCGATGTTCGAGAGCTGCGCCTTCTTGCGGGCTTCGGAAGCGACGAACTGCTTTTCCGCGACCACGATGCGCTTTTCGAGCTCAGCGATGGCTTCGGCGTTCTGGGCGGCCTGCTGTTCGACGAGCTGACCCTTGTAGTCTTCGATCACGCGCTTGCACTCTTCGATCGCCTTGTCGGCTTCCGACTTGGTGAACTCGAGGGCGATTTCGCGCTCCTTGGCGACGACTTCAGCGGAAACTTCTTCGCGACGGACGAAGCGGCCGTTGTTGGCGACGACCTGCATCGCCATCTGGCGGGCGAAGTCGGCCACGTCGGTATGCGAAGCGCCCGCGGCGGACTTCGTCGAGAGCTCGATGAGGACGGCGATCTTGGCGCCCGTGTGGACGTAAGCGGAGACGCGACCGTTGCCGGAGGCGGCGAACTTCAGGACGCGGGAGACCTTGAGGTTCTCGCCGATCTTGGTGACCTGATCGTTCAGGAAGTCGTTCACCTTGCGGGAGGCGTCCGCGTGGTAAGGCTGGTCGAGCAGGTTGTCGACGCCGTTGCGGGAAGCTTGGCCGACGAGGTCCTTGGCGAGGGCGACGAAGGCTTCGTTCTTGGCGACGAAGTCGGTCTCGCAGTTCAGTTCGAGGAGCGTGGCGGACGTGCCGGACGCATCGACCTGGACGGCGATCATGCCTTCGCTGGCCTTGCGGTCAGCCTTCTTGTTGCGCGTCGCGATCCCCTTGATGCGGAGGATTTCGACGGCCTTCTCCATGTCGCCGTTGGCCTCGGTGAGGGCCTTCTTGCAATCCATGAGACCGGCACCAGTGCGCTGGCGCAGATCGTTGACCGTCTGAGCGGTGATAGCGGACATGGCGAGATTACTTGGTGGTCGTCTTGCGCGGACGAGCAGTCTTGGCGGCACCCTTGGCTTCTTCGCCTTCGGAGCCTTCGCTGGCCTTCATCAGCTCATCGGAGATGGTGACTTCGGGCTGGGCGTTCTCGGTGGACTCGCCACGGGAGAGAGGGGTCACGGTCTTGCGCGGGTTGGCGTCGACCTTACGGCGAGCCAGACCGTTCTGGACAGCCTGGGTGAGGACTTCGACCACGAGGCGGATGGACTTGGCGGCGTCATCGTTGCCCGGGATCGGGAACTTGAGGACCGACGGGTCGGAGTTGGAGTCGCAAAGGCCGATCACCGGGATCTTGAGGCGGTTGGCCTCATTGACGGCGATGGCTTCATGCTTGGTGTCGATGACGATCATCGCAGCCGGGAGTTCGCGGTATTCGAGGAGACCTTCGAAGTTGCGCTGCATACGGGACATCTCGCGACGGACGGCGGCGCCTTCCTTCTTGTGCATCTTGGCGAGGGAACCGTCCTGCTCCATCTTCAGGTAGGTGCGGTAGGACTCGAGCGACTTCTTGATGGTCGTGAAATTGGTGAGCGTGCCACCGAGCCAGCGGTTCACGGCGAAGGGCATGCCGGTCGCCTTGGCGGCGGCGCGGACGACTTCCTGGGCCTGCGGCTTGGTCGCGACGAAGAGCACTTCCTTGCCCTTGGCGGAGACTTCTTCGAGGTAAGCGGCCGCGGCGGCGAGGCACGCATGCGACTTCTCGAGGTCGATGATCGACACGCCGTTGCGGTGGTCGAAGATGTACGGACGGGACTTGGGATTCCAGCGACGGGTCTGGTGGCCGAAGTGCACGCCAGCGTCGAGGAGGTCTTTTACGGTGATGTTCATGGTATTTTTAGCTCCGTATCCTGCTTCTTGCCGAAGGAGAGGACGTTGGATCAGGTGTATTTAACTGCAGTTTTGGTTTGGATGTCGGAAGCAATCGGCGGTCGCTCCCAACGGTGGAATGGGGTTTCAAACACCCCCACCCCCCTCTGGCAAGGGAAAAAGGGGTGTTTTGGGCTGACAATCCATCAAGGGGCGGCACGTTCCTTGGTTCATGCTGTGGGTTTACCGCATCCTCTTCCTCCCGCTCCTTCTGCTGGCTTCGCCCTATTACCTGTGGCGGATGGTGCGTCGCGGGGGCTACGGAGCCGGATTTAGCCAGCGGCTGGGCTTCCTGCCCGCCCTCCCCGCCCACCCCAAACGCGTCTGGATCCAGGCGGTCTCGGTGGGTGAAATCGAGGCGATCGGGCCCTTGCTCAAGGAACTGCGGGCCTCCGGCGACGTCGAGCTGGTCCTGACCACGACGACCAGCACGGGGTATCGCTTGGCCCGCGAGCGCTACGGCGATACCTGTGCGTTCATCGGCATCTTCCCCGTGGACTTCTGGCCCTGCAGCGCCTTGGCCTACCGTCGCCTGCAACCCACCGCCATCGTGCTGACGGAAGGCGAACTCTGGCCCGAACACCTGGGCCAAGCCCGCGCCCGCGGCCTCCCCACGCTGCTGATCAACGCCCGCCTTTCCGATCGCTCCTTCGCGCGCCATCAAAAGTTCAACGCGGCGAGCCGCGGTTTGCTCGCGGGCTTCACGTGGATCGGCGCCGGCAGCGAGGAGGATGCGCGCCGCTTGATGTCCCTCGGCGCCGAACCCGCGCAGGTCGACGTCACCGGCAACCTGAAGTTTGACGTGGCCTCCGAAGGCCCGCTCTCGACCGGAGAACGGTTGGTGCTGCGCCAGGCATTGGGCTTCGATGGCTTCGAACGCAGCGTGGTGCTGCTGGGCTCATCCACTTGGGAAGGCGAAGAGGCCTTGTTGCTCGACGTCGTGCAGGCGTTGCGCGGCGCAGGCGTCGACGCCCGCCTGTTGCTCGCCCCACGACACGCGGAACGCCGCGATGCGGTGATCCGTCTGCTCGCCGACAGCGGGCTCTCCTTCCACCAACGTTCGACGCAAGGCCCCACCGCGCCGGCCGGGACCGTCGTGCATTTCGCCGACACCACCGGTGAGCTCCGTCAATTGACGCGGGCCGCGGACCTCGCCTTCACGGGCAAGAGCCTCGCGCCGCACGACGGCGGCCAGACGCCCGTCGAATGCGCCGCAGCGGGGATTCCGGTGATCTACGGACCGCACATGACCAACTTCAAAGCGATCTGCCAAGGACTGGAGCAGGTCGGCGCCGCCCATAAGGCCACCGATGCCGCCGGCGTCCGCGCCGCCCTGCTCGCTTTAGCCCGCGACCCGGCCGGCCGGGCGCGCATGGGCCAGGCCGGTCAAGAATGGCACGCGACCAACCGCGGGGCTTCGCGCCGCACCGCGCAGGCCATCTTGGCTCAACTCCGGTAAGCTTCGCGCAGTTTGATCGCCTCGTCGCGCAAGGCGCCACCGAGGATGATCTGCCGCGCCTGCGCGGCACCGGCGGCCGGATCCCGCGCGACGTCGGCGACCCACAGGGCCGTGCCGGCGCTGAGGCACAAGGTATCCAGCAAGCCATCGGAGACCCCGCCGACGAGGAGGTCGGAGAACATCACGAGGTTCTCTTCCGGCGTGCCGCCACGGAGGTCGTCGATGGTGCACTGCTTGAATCCGAAATCGCCCGGCAACCACGTCGCATCGATGTGCGCCAATGCCCCGCAACCGCGGACGCGGACGGGACCAGCGGTCGTGACTTCATCCATACCCCCGCCAGCGGCGGTGTGCGTGACGAGGCCGCGCTTCACGCCCAGTTCGTGCAAGGCGGCCGCGATGGGTTCGACCCAGCGGGCATCGTAGACGCCGACCAACATGTGGGCGGGCTGCGCCGGATTGATGAGCGGGCCGAGGACGTTGAAAATCGTCTTCGTGCCGCTTTCGGCGATCTTCTTCCGGACGCCCAAGATGGCCTTGAAGGCGGGATGAAAAGCCGGCGCGTAAAGGTAGCAGAAGTTCGCGTCATGCAGCGCCTTGCGGAGCTGGTCGGCATCGGCTTCCAAGACGACGCCCAAGGCGGCCAGGAAATCCGCGCTGCCCGACTTCGACGTGATCGAACGATTGCCGTGCTTGATGACGGGCACGCCCGCCGCCGCCACGATGAGCGAACTCGCCGAGGAAATATTGAAGCTGCCCGAACGGTCGCCGCCGGTGCCGACGATGTCGATGGCCCGGGCCGGCACGTCCCCGAAGTCAATGCGACGAGCCAAGCCCCGGTAGGTTTGGGCAAACGCCGTGACTTCCGTCGCCGTCTCACCCCGCTTGGCCAGGGCCAAGAGGAAGGCCTCCTTGGCGGCATCGGAGATGCCCGCTTCGACCATCGCGGCCGCCGCCGTCGCCGCCTCGGCGGGCGTCAAGGAACGTCCGGCCATCAGGGCTTGGGTGAGGTCAGGCAGGTCCATGGCACGATTAGCCACGGGACAAGGGGGCGGGACAAGGGGAATTTATCCGACAAGGGGTTTGCATCCCCAAGTTTCCTACCCATGATGAACCCATGCACGACGGCGACCAGCCCCAGGGCGACTTCGACGGTTCCGGCAATGCCTCCTGGGGCGAAGCCGACTGGGCGGGCTACCTGTTGCGCAATGACCACGAGGTCGGTCGGTTCTTGTCCTACTACAACGAGGTCAAGCCCCTCCCCGACCGGCTCGATATCTCCGCCCGGCGCATGGGCTGGGAAAACGCGGACTGGGGTCCGGGCGACCCGCCGGACGACCCGGCGGACGATGACAATGACGGCCCCGACCTCCCCTACTGCATCCATCAGCACCCGGTCTACATCGTGGCCCGGGCGCTCGGCATCCAATTGACGGTCTGCTTCCGGAAACTCTGCCAAGATTCCGGCCTGGCCATCAACGCGCTCACCGCGGCCGACCTGATGCACTCCTTCTGGGACGTCGAGCACCAGATGATCATGGCCATCAACGCCACCGACACGGGCGACATGTCCCTCGCCTTGGTCCACATGAAGCGCGGCCTCTCGGCCATCAACTATTCCATCGGCCTGCTCGCGCAGATTCCCGACGAAGCCCGCCTGAGTTCCGCCGAAGCCTCCAGCGAACTGGAGGCCACGCTCTTCGACCTCCGCGAGATCTGTCTCCGCGTGATGGCCGACTGTCGCTGGGACGGCTCGAAGAACTGAGCCTCAGGCCTTGTTCTGGTCGCCCCGGCTCATGTGCTGGATGAGGCGATCGCTGAACTCCTTGGCGGAGTCGTGCCCCATCCCGCGCAAAGCCTGCACCATCGCGGCCACTTCGACCAAGCGGGCCATATCGCGCCCGGGACGGACCGGAATCGTCATATGCGGAACCTTGCGGCCGAGGATCTCGAAGGTCTCGACCTCCAAACCCGAGCGCTCCTCATCCATCCCCGGCTGCCAGAGCACGAAGGTGACGACGAGGTCCACGCGCTTTTCGCGGCGGACGGAACGGACGCCGAAGATCGAGGCGATATTGATGATGCCGATGCCGCGGCACTCCATGTAACCACGGTTGAGTTCCTTCGAAGTCCCCTGGAGTTCGCGGTCGCCGATGAGCGTCACGATGACGAAATCGTCCGCGACCAACGAATGGCCGCGTTCGATCAAGGCCAAGGCGCACTCGCTCTTGCCGACGCCGGAAGCGCCGCGCAGCAGGACCCCGACGCCGCGGATGTCGACCAAGGTCGCGTGCAGGTTGGTGCGCGGGGCGAACTTCTCCTCGAGGAGCACCGTCGCTTCGGCGGAGAAGTCCTTCGACTTCAGCTGCGTGCGGATGATCGGCACATGGTGCTTGTCGGCCAAGCGTTTGAGCAAAGCGTCGACCTGGAGGCCGCGCGACACCACGACCGCCGGGACTTTCTTCGAGAAGACGTCGTCGAGGAGCTTCTCGCGCACGCTGTCCGGCTGGTCGGCGAGGTAGGCCATTTCACCGGCACCGAAAAGCTGGAGCCGACGATTGGCGAATTCCTTGAAGTAGCCCGTGACCGCCAAGGCGGGACGGTTGATGGACTTCTCGGAGATGACGTTGTCGAGACCGTCCGCGCCGGCGAGGAGCTCCATCTGCAGCATGTCGCGGAAGGAGTCGAAGAACTCCCGCACCGAAACGGATTCAGGGCGGGTTTCAGGAGCGAGGTCGGACATGGCGGATTAGAGTTTGAAGCCTTCGCCGAGGTAGTGACGGCGGCTCTCAGGGTCATTCACGATATCCTGGGGCGTGCCGGAGACAAGCACGCGTCCTTGGTGAATCAGGTAGGCCCGATCCACGATGGAGAGCGTTTCCCGGACATTATGGTCCGTAATCAGGACACCGATGCCCCGTTCCTTGAGGCGACGGACGATGGACTGGACTTCCGCCACGGAGATGGGGTCAACCCCGCTGAAAGGCTCATCCATGAGCAAGAAGCGCGGGCCCGTGGCCAAAGCCCGGGCAATCTCGAGCCGGCGACGCTCCCCACCCGACAGCGTGAAGGCGGGCTGACGGGCCAACCGCTCCAAGCCGAGGTCGGCCAACTGCTGCGCGGTGCGGGCTTGGGCCTCGCGTCCAGGCAGTCCCAAGGTTTCCACCACGGCCATGACATTGTCCCACACCGAAAGCTTGCGGAAGATGGAGGCTTCTTGCGGGAGGTAACCGAGGCCGGCCTTCGCGCGCTGCCACATCGGCAATTCGGTGATGTTGCGGCCATCCAAGAACACCTTGCCGGCGGTCGCGGGGATCAGCCCCACGACCATGTAAAACGTCGTCGTCTTACCGGCGCCGTTCGGGCCGAGCAAACCCACGATTTCGCCGGCCTTGAGCTGCAGGCTCACGTTTTGCACGGCGACCTTCGGGCCGTAGTGCTTGGCGAGCGACTCGACGCGGACCACGCCCTTTTCGCTGGTGTCTGCCATGGTCAAATGAGGAAGCCCTCAGCGTCCTTTGTCGAGGCTTTTGACCTGCGGAAGGGTGAAGTCGGAGCCGAGGAAAATCTTCGGGCGGACGACCTGACCGGGCAGGTTCGGGTCCGGGGCTTGGTCCATGCGCCAGATACGCTTCTTCATGTCGTACGTGATCTCCTTGGCCGGAATCCCTTCCCTGCCCTGGGGATCGCGAATCCGGGCGTCGCCAAAGAGCTTGGCTTCACCGACCTCCGGGCGGACCTCCAAGGTGCGGCCATAGGCCGTCGTGCCGCCGGCCAGGACATTGACGTTGCCGCGACCGACGATGAGGCGAGCGGCTTGCTTGCCCTTGGCGTCAGGCTCCGCCAGCCCTTCCAACAGATCGCACGTCGCATCCGTACCCTCCGTGCGCATCCCGACGGCCCCACGCAGGAAGAACTTGGTCATCTGTGGCGTGGCCAGGATCTCCTGGGCATCCGCGATGAACTCGGCGGACTTCCCATTGCTGAAGTCCACCCCGAGGCGCGGACGGGTTTCGACGGACCCGCCGCTGAGGGTCAGCAAACGCGGCCGGCCCGTGAGATTGTCCTTCTTGAGGATTTCCTCGATCTGCACGGCCGGAACGTAATCGATGCGCTCGGCGGCGCAGCGCAAGCCTGGCTGGCCGTAGCGGACCGCCCCGGTGAGGAAGACTTTCTGCAGGATCAGCACGCTGGGCTTGCCTTTGACCAGCGGGGCCGAGGCATAGGCCACCATGCGCTGCGACTCGGTATGCACATCGCCCGCGGCATAAAGCACGTTCCCGACCAGGTCGACTTCCACGGCCCCGGCTTCATTGCTCAGGAAAATACGGTCGGCCTGCGCCAAGCCGATCGGACCATCGACGTCGGCGGCGGGAAGCTTGACTGATGCGCGCTCGGCGGGCGAGGAAGTCACCGTCAGCTGCTGCTTTTGAGTGTCGGAAAGGATGGTGGCGCCGGCGACCTCGAAGCCGCGGGGCTCGAGCAGGCGGGGATGCCCCTCCAAGCGCAACTCTCGGCGGGTGCGGTCCCAGCGTGCCTTGCCGGCCTTGAACAAGTTGCCGTCGGCGGCGCCTTGCACTTCCCCCTCGCCGATGAGGACGTCGCCCTCAAGCCGTGAATCCGTCGCGATCAAACGCTGCGCGGAGACCTTGCCCTGCTCCGACGTGAACTCGGCCGCCCCATCGAGCTGCAGCACCCGCGACTCCGCCTGGAGGTCGCGCGTGATCAAAGCGGTCGTCGCATAGGCCTCGGAGGCTTCGCGCCCAAGCCGAGTGGACTTGAGATGCACCCGCTGCCCTTCGGCGGCCAGCAAGCGCGTCACATTGGTCTTGGCGTCATGCTCAAGCTGCTTGCCTTCGGCCTGCAAGCCCGGCTCCGACAGACGCACCGCGCCCGTCACCGTGAGGCGCTCGTTGGCCTGATCGAAGAACGCCAGGTTGCCTCGCAACGTCTGGCCATTGAGCGTCCGCACGACCTCACCGCTGGCTTGGAGCGAACGGCAGGTCTTGTCGCCCTTCGGGCCATCATCGAGCAGGCATTCAATGCGCTGGCAGGTGAGCTTCTCGCCGAGACGCTCCAGCACCACCTTACCCACGAAGACCAAGAGCGTCCCGTCGGCACGGGGGGAGACCTCGAGGCGCTCGGCCCGAATCCGCAGACGCTTCGTGACGGGCTTGGCGAGGTCGAGTTCGGCGACGACGTCGGACTCGATCGTGAACCGATCGCCCTGCGGATCGGAGAGCCAACTCCACCCCATGCCCTTGAGGTCGAAGGAAGGTGAGCGGGCGCTGAAAGTCGCCGGGCCACGCGCCACGCGCTTAGCGGGAATCAGCGTCCCATAAGGGCTCGAAAAAGAGAGCACGACCTTGCCGTCCTTGAACGACTTTCCTTCCAGTTTATCGAGGTCCCAGGTACCGGCTTCGGCCGTCGGCTTCATGGAGGCGGAACGCATTTCCCAAGCCTTCTCGGCCTTGGCGTCCTCCGCGTAACCCGCCACGACCGCGTTGGTCACTTCCTGAAAAATGACCTCCTTTTGCTGAGCGCAAAGCCCCGCCGACAGGAGCAAAGTCAACCAGGTGGCGCGCATGCGTAATGACACCCCACCACGGCCCTTAAATCAAGCGCTTATGGCTTGGGCGGACGCGGAAACGGCGCGGAAGCGATCAAGGGCGGCATCACGACGGAGGGCAGCCGCGTGCCGACCGCCAACGGGAAGCCCGCCAAGAACTCCCCGGCCGGCAACATCTTGCCGCCGGGTCGTTGCAGATGCGTCAACAAACACGCCTCCGCGCCACAGGCGATCAGCACGCCGGACTTATCCGCCGACAAGATGGTCCCGGCGGGCGCCACCCCGCCGGCGGTGACGGCGTGGGCGGCACCGACCTTGATGATGACACCGTTGCATTCGAACGTGCTCCCGGGCCACCCTTCCATCGCGGCGATGCGCCCCGCGAGCAGCCGGGCGGGCGCGCTGAAATCGAGCGCCGCATCCTGCCGGGTGAGTCGACGGGTGTAACTGACGTGCGCTTCAGCCTGCGGTACCGGCACGGAGGTGCCCGCCAAGATGGCGGGTAAGGCGCGAGTCGCCAGCTCCCCCGCCAGGGCTCCCAGACGGGCACGCAGCGCCGCCCGGCCTTCATGGGGGGCAATCGTCAACGTGGCCGAGGCATGCAAGGGGCCGGCATCCAGTTTACGCACCACCTGTTGCAACGAGACCCCCGTCTCCGCCAAGCCGGCGGCCAAAGCGCCCTCGACGGGCGTCGCACCGCGCAAGGCCGGCAACAGGGAGCCGTGAAAATTCACCAAGCCCAACCGCGGGGCCTGCAGGAAATCATCCTTGAGGATCTGGCCGTAGGCCATGACCACGCCGAGGGTGACCTCCAACGCGCGCAAGTGGGCGGCATCTTCCGCCGAGAGCTTCTCGGGCTGCAGCAGGGTGAGACCTTCCTGCCGGGCCCAGGCCGCCACGGGATTCGGACGGACCTCCTGACCACGGCCCGAGGGACGATCGGGCTGCGAATAGACGGCGACGACCTCGACCGCTGGGAGGGCTCGCGCGGCGACAAACGCCGCCAGCGCGATTTCATCCGAACCCAGCAGGACGAGGCGGTGCCGCATCGTTTATTTGCGGGCCTGACGGGCCGCGCGTCCCTTGAGGGAACGGGGCTTGTCCCAGCGCGTGAATGCTTTCTTGTTCGAGGCCTTCGAGCCACCCTTGCCGATCTTGCCGGAGTTGCCGCCGCGGATCTTACCCTTGGCCGCAGCCCCCGCCGACTTGGCCGGACGAGCCTTGGCGCCGGGCGCCGGCTTGGCGATGTGCGCGGGCGCAGCCGAACCTTCGATGCTGGTGGCGCCGCCTTCGTGACGCGTGCCCGGAGGGGCGAAATACTTGCGGCCTTCCTGCTTGGGCTTACCGACCACGTCGATGAAGACGGGCACGCCCGAAAGTTCGAAACCTTCGTGGATGCCCTTCACCAAGAAACGCTGATAAGCCTCTTCCAGGCGCTCTTCCGAATTGCAGAACATGCGGAAGCGGATCGGACGGCGCGACACCTGCGTGACGTAGTAGCACTTGAAGCGGCGGCCCGAGACCATCCGCGGGGGACGCTTGACCATGAGGTCCTGGATGACGCGGTTGATGCGGCCCGTCGGGATGGTGGCGCCGGCGCGGATGTACACGCCTTCGGCGGCGTCGAGCAAGTCGTCGGCCCGCAGGCCCGTCTTCGCGGAGACGAAGCAGATGGGCGGATCCGGCAGGAAGAAGAGCTCGCGACGGATGGCCGCGCGGAACTTCGCGCGGAATTCCTCTTCGTCCTCGAAGCCGCTGAGGGCATCGGCCCGGAAAGCTTCCTTCGCCAAGTCCCACTTGTTGACCACGACGACGAGACCGCAACCGATCAAGGCGAGCTCGCCGGCGAGCTGCTTATCGATGCGCGTCACGCCCTGCTGGGCATCCAGCACGAGGAAGACCACGTCGGTATCGGCGAGGATCTCGTTCGCGCGAATCTGGGAAAAGAAGTCGAGGGTGTCGCGCTTGTTCGCGGTCCGGCGACCCGCCGTATCGACGAGGACGAATTCCGTCTTGGAACCGTCGGACTTGGCGCGGGCCAGGCGCGAGCGCACGGGATCGCGCGTGGTGCCGGCGATTTCGCTGACGATGAGGCGCGAGCCGCCGAGGAGACGGTTGCCCAAGGAACTCTTGCCCACGTTCGGACGACCGGCGAGCGCAAGGCGGATCGGGTGCGGCGTGGAAGTTACGGGCTCGACCGGAGCAGGCCCGAGCTTCTTGAGGATCAGGGCGCACAGTTCCGCCATGCCGCGACCGTGTTCGGCCGAGACGAGGAAAGGGTCGCCGAAGCCCAAGGCATAGAACTCGCCCACTTGGCGGTCACGCTCCTCGGTGTCGGCCTTGTTCGCGACCACGACGACGTTCTTGCCGGCCTGGCGAAGCTTCGCGGCGACTTCCATGTCGAGCGGCGCGCAGCCTTCGGAGGCATCCACGATCAGCAACACGAGGCTGGCGGCGGCGAGGGCGAAGTCCACCTGCTCTTCGACGGCCGCGGCGACGACCTTCGGCGTCAATTCGGCCTTATAGAGACCGATACCGCCGGTATCCATCAAGGTGTAACGCCCTTCCGAGACATCGGCCGTGATCAAATCGCGGGTCACCCCAGGCTGGTCGTGCACGATCGAGATGCGCCGACCGACGATGCGGTTGAAAAGCCGGCTCTTGCCGACGTTGGGACGGCCCACGATGGCTACTGCCCGGGAAAGTGCTGTGTTCCGTTCCATGAACGAGGACAGTCACGACCTCCCGCCCCGCAGGCAAGCAAGGATGCTTACTTCCGGGCCGGCAAAGTGTCCAAGAAGCGGGCAATCCGCTCGCCGGCCTCGTGAATGCGCTCGTAACTGGTCGAGAAAGAGGCGCGGCAGAAGCCCGCACCGGCGGCGCCGAAGGCCGTCCCCGGCACCATCGCCACCTTTTGGGCGGCCAAGAGCTGGGAAGCGAAGGTCATGGAATCCAACCCCGTGCTGGTGATGTTGGGGAAGGCGTAGAAGGCGCCGCGCGGCAGGTGGCAAGGCAAGCCCAGTTCGTTGAAACGGCGGACGATGAAGTCGCGGCGTTCCCGGTACTTGTCGCGCATGTGGAGCATCGACTCACGGCCGTTCTTGAGGGCCTCGACGGCGGCTTCCTGACTGATGATGGAAGCGCACATGATGCCGTACTGGTGGATCTTCAGCATGCCGTCGATGACGCCGGCCGGACCGCAGGCGTAACCGATGCGGAAGCCGGTCATCGCAAAAGCCTTGGAGAAACCATGCAGGAAGACCGTGCGTTCGCGCATGCCCGGCAGGGACGCGATGGACACGTGGTCGCCTTCGAAGGTCAGTTCGGAATAGATCTCGTCCGAAGCCACGAGCAGGTCCTTCTCGATCGCGAACTTGGCGATCTCCTCGAGCTTCTGGCGGTTGGCGGTGCCACCGGTCGGGTTCGTCGGGAAGTTCAGGACGAGCACCTTGCAGCCCGGCTGCCAAGCGGCGCGGAGGGCCGCGGGGTCGAGCGCGAACTGATCGCCCGAGACCGTGCGGATCGGCACGGGGGTCGCATGGCAAAGCGTCACGCTCGGCGCATACGACACGTAGCAGGGCTCGTGGTAGAGCACCTTGTCGCCGGGGTTGAGCGTGGCGCGGAGCAACGCGTCGAGGGCTTCGGAGACGCCGACCGTGACGAGGATTTCGTCTTCCGGATTGTACTCGGGGCCGTAATTGCGGGCGACGTAGCGGGAGATTTCCTCGCGGAGGGCCAACGTGCCGCGGTTATCGGTGTAGGACGTCCGGCCCTTCTCCAACGCGGCCATGGCGGCCTCGCGGATATGGAAGGGGGTGACGAAGTCGGGCTCGCCGATGCCGAGCGAGACCGCGTCCTTCATCTTCGACACGATGGCGAAGAAATCGCGGATACCGGATTTGGGTAGCGTAGCGACGTGCTGCGCAACGAAGCGGGCGGAGTCATCCATGGGTCCGGGGCTCAGGGGCTGACGGAAGGCTGGTCGCGGCGCGTGCCTTCATCGGTGATGACGAAGCCGTCCTTCTTGTAGGCGCGGAGGAAGAAATGCGTCGAGGTGCCCTGCACGCCTTCGATGCGGGCGAGGCGCTCATGCACGAAGCCGGCCACCTTGTAGAGGTTGTCGGCCGTCACGACGACCAGGAGGTCGTAGCCGCCGGACATCAGGTAGCAGCTCTCGACCTGTTCGAATTGGCTGATGCGTTCGGCGATGCCGTCGAAACCGCCCGTACCTTCGGTGCGGATCTTGATCTCGATGACGGCGCGCACGCGGCGTTCGGCTTCGTAGCTCGGGTTGAGCACGGCGCGCATGCCGAGCAAAATACCTTGGGCGCGCAAGCTGGCGAGTTCGCGGTCCACGGCCTCGGCACCCAAGTTCAGGATCTTGCCGATTTGGGCGGTGTCGAGGGGCTCGCCCTCGAGGAGCAGCTTCAGTACGTTGTTCATGGTGGTGCGGTAATTAGGCCTTGGGCAAAGCGCGACGGGCGCGGACGGCGGCGGCGAGTTGGTCGAGCACCGGACGGGTCTGCTCGAACGAAATGCAGGCATCGGTGATGCTGCAACCGTAGGTGGAGCCTTCGCGGCCCTTCCATTCCTGCCGGCCTTCGACGAGGTGGCTTTCGATCATCACGCCGCCGAGGATGCGGGAACCCTGGGCGACCTGCGCCGCGAGGTCAGCGGCGACGAGCGGCTGGCGACGATGGTCCTTGGAGCTGTTGCCGTGGGAACAATCGACGATGAGGCGGGTGTTGATGCCGGCCTTCTGCAGGCGGGCTTCGGCGTCGGTGACGAACTCGGCGCCGTAATTCGGGCCCGTGCGCGAACCGCCGCGCAGGATGACGTGGGCGTCGGGATTGCCCGAGGTTTCGAAGATGGAGACCACGCCGTCCTTGGTCACGGAAGGGAACCAGTGCGAGGAACGCGCCGAGAGGCAGGCGTCGACCGCGACTTGGATGGAACCGTCGGTGCCGTTCTTGAAGCCGACGGGCATCGAGAGCCCCGAGGCGAGTTCGCGGTGGATCTGGCTTTCCGTGGTGCGCGCACCGATGGCGCCATAGGCGACCAAGTCGGCGAGGTACTGGGGCGTGATCGGATCGAGGAACTCGCTCGCGGACGGCAAGCCGAGGTCGGCGATGTCCGCCAAGAGGCGCCGCCCGAGACGCAGGCCGTCGTTGATCCGGAAAGAACCGTCGATCTGCGGGTCGTTGATCAGACCCTTCCAACCGACCGTCGTCCGGGGCTTCTCAAAGTACACCCGCATGACGACCAAGAGGTCTTCGGTATGCTTACGGGCTTCCGGGAGGAGCAAGTGGGCGTACTCCATGGCCGCCTTCGGGTCATGGACGGAGCAAGGCCCGACGATCACGAGCAGGCGGTCATCCTTCCCCGCAAGGATGGCAGCGGCGTCCTTACGGGCGGCCGTGACGACCTCGGTGGCGCGCTCCGAAGGGCGCAGCTCCGAGAGCAAGAGCGCCGGAGGCAGCAGGGGGAGCCGGCTGCGAATGCGTAAGTCGTCCGTATTGTGGTACATCGGGATGGGCTTTTCCTGTTGGGAAAAGGGCGTCAAATGAAGGGCAGACGCTGGCCCGTGTCAATGTCTCGTCCCGTATTGACTGACGGGCCAGGCTGTATCAAAAGTGTCTCAACTCGACATGCCCAAGGCCACCCCTCCAGATTCCCCCGAGCAATCGGACGCCTTCCGGGCCTACATCGCCGAACAGGGCCTGCGGGCCACCCGCCAGCGGATGGCCGTCTTCGAGGCGGCCCGGAGCATCCCGGGGCACTACACCGCCGAAGACCTGCTCAAGAAATCCCGGTCGCTCGATCGCACCGTCTCGCGGGCGACCATCTACCGGGCCCTCCCCTTGCTCATCGGCGGGCACATCATCCGCGAAATCGATGTCGGTCGCGACCATAAGTATTACTTGGCCGAAATCGGCTCCTCCACCTTCCGCGCCCAGCTCGTCTGCGAAAGCTGCGATACCATCGTCGAGGTCGACGCACCGTTCATGGAATGGTACGGCAAAGCCGTCGCCGCCAAGCACGGCATGAAACCGATTTCCCAGAAACTCCAAGTCACCGCCCTTTGCGAACGTTGCCAAAAACGTAAAGCCCTTCGTCCATGATTCCTTACCCGACCGCCACGGTCTTCCCTCCCCTGCCCGCCGGCGGCCTCCCGCTGAGCGACCTGCAACGCGAAGTCCTCGCCCTCAAGAAAGAGAAGGATGCGATCATCCTCGCCCACAACTACCAGTGCGAGGACATCCAAGGCGTCGCCGATTACGTCGGCGATTCGCTCGGCCTCGCCTACAAGGCCGCGGAGGCGAAGCAGTCCACCATCGTCTTCTGCGGCGTGCACTTCATGGCCGAAACGGCCAAGATCGTGAACCCGAGCCGGCGCGTGCTGCTGCCCGACCTCGAAGCCGGTTGCTCCCTGGCGGACTCCTGCCCCGCGGAAAAACTCGCCGCGCTCAAGGCGGCGCAACCGGACCTTTACGTCGTCGCGTACATCAATTGCAGCGCCGCGGTGAAAGCCCTCTGCGACGTCATCGTGACCAGCGGCAACGCTTCCAAGATCGTCAACAAAGTCCCCGCCGACCGCCCGATCCTTTTCGTGCCCGACCAGAATCTCGGCCAGTGGGTCGCCAAGAAGACCGGCCGTTCCATGCAGCTCTGGCCAGGCAACTGCTACGCCCACGTGCAGTTCACGCCCGGAGCGTTGCTGCGCGCCAAAGCCGCCCACCCGGGCGCCCCGGTGGTCGCCCACCCGGAGTGCACCGAAGCCGTCCGCGACCTCGCGGACATGGTCTGCTCCACCGAACTCATGGTCGAGTGGAGCCGCCAACAAAAGGCGGACACCCTCATCGTCACGACCGAGTCCGGCATGATCCATCGCCTCCGCCGCGAGGTGCCGACCAAGACCTTTGTCGCGGCCCCGACGGACCGTTGCGCCTGCAACGAATGCCGTTTCATGAAGATGAACACCCTGCAGAAGGTGCGGGACTGCCTAAAAAACGGCACCCCGGAAATCACGCTGCCGGAGGCCGTTCGCGTCGCGGCCGAGGTCCCGCTCCGCCGCATGCTGGAGTGGAGCCGATAGCAGTGTTTAAGGGGTTTATCGGTGTTTTTAATAAGGTAAATAATTAGTCAAAAACGGGAAGGGGGGTTTGACTTCCCTGAATTATAATAAACTTTGGGGAAGTAAGCGGGTTGTACGAGGGTGCCCAGCGCCCTCAAAACCACTCATTTCACTTTCCCAATGAAAATTGACCTAACCCCCAGCAATTTCACGACCAAAGACGCCTTTGTCCGTGCGACCCTCTCCCGTGCTCGCGACCTCGCCGTCCAGTCCTGGGATATGGAAAACTCTGACCGGCACTCGGCCCTCGAAAAGGAAGTCGCCGCTTTGTCCAAGAATGAATTGGCCCGTCGCCTCCTGAAGCTCCTCTCGCGCCCGAACCGGGCTCGCGCCCAGATCAGCGATGCGATGCGCGCCAAGGCCAAGGCCATGCGCAAGAAGGGTTCCCCGGTGCGTGAAATCGCCGCCGAACTCGGCGTGTCGATCCCGTCGGTCTACAACATCACCAAGGACTAACCTTGCGATAGTCCGCCCGGCATCGTTGATTGAAGACGATGTACGAGTGGCCCTATGGCGACCCCGCGAAAGCTCCGGCCCGCGCCCCGCTGCATGTCGGCGGTCAATTGGACTTTCCCACCCTGCTGTCGGCTTACCGACACGGGGTTTTTCCTTGGTACTCCGAAGACGAGCCGGTCCAGTGGTTCTGTCCGAATCCACGGTTCGTGCTGTTGCCGGATGAATTGCGGGTGACCGATAGCCTCCGCAAGACGATGCGGAAGAAGGGTTGGCAGGTCACCTTGGACCGGGATTTCGAAGGCATCATGCGCCGATGCGCGGCGGTCCCCCGCCCCGGCCAGTTCGGCACCTGGATCACCGAGGACATGATCACCGCCTACGTGGAACTGCACCGGAAAGGCTACGCCCACAGCGTCGAAGTCACCTGGCAAGGCGAACTCGTCGGCGGCCTCTACGGCGTCAGCATCGGCCGCATCTTCCACGGCGAGTCCATGTTCCATACCCGCAGCGACGCCTCCAAGGTGGGCTTCGTTGCGCTGGTCGAACGACTCAAGGCCGCCGGCTACGTCCTCATCGATTGCCAGATGCCGACGCCCCACCTGGCTTCCCTAGGAGCCGGCGCGGTGCGCCGGTCCGACTTCCTCCAGGTGCTCGCCCAGGAACGCGATCAGACGCCGGCCGCCGACGCGTGGGTCAGTCCGCTTTTTTCGAGCGTGCCTTGAGCACCGCCCGCGCTTCCCGCTCGTAGACGCGCTCGACGATCACACAGAGCTGCTGGAGCGAACGGCCATCGGTGTAGACGGCGATCCCCGCCTTCATGTACGCCTGCTCGCGCTTCTTCATCAGTTCGCGGATCTTCGCCTCGGGGTCTTCGCCCTTGAGGAGCGGTCGCCGGGAATTACCCGCCGTCCGCCGCAGAATGGTGTCCACGGAGGCGAACAAGGTGACGACGATGCCTTTGGCCCGGACGAGCTCGATCATGCCGGGCTGAACGACAAGCCCACCACCGCAGGCGATGATGGCGTCCGTCTCCGGGAGGAGTTCCTCCACGACCTTGCGCTCCAAGGCCCGGAAATGCTCTTCCCCTTGCTGCGCGAAAATATCCGCGATGGAGGCGCCCGCGAGCTTCTCGACGAGGTCATCGGTATCGACGAAGCTACGGCGCCAGCGCTTGGCCAACTGTCGACCCAAGGCCGACTTCCCCGTGCCCATGAATCCAGCGAGGATCAGGTTGGGCTGAGGGTTGGACTGGGCACCGGACGGCATGCCGCAAGGCAAGGGCGTCCCCTGCCTTTCGGCAAGCGACAATCCTAGCCGCCGAAACCAACGAAATTACTTGAGCAGGGCGAGGGCTGCCTTGGCGCGCGGTGCCAAGCGCTCGGAGAGCCCCTTGGAGGCTTCCTCGAGCGAGGCCTTGTCGGCCACGGTGAACAAGGTCGGGACCGCATCCCAGGCGGCCTCGGTCACTTCATTGGCCGGTCCCTTCAGGAGGGCCAGCACGGTTGCCTTGTCGGCCTTCAAGGTCGGGCGCACCGACACGATGCGCAACCAGGCACCCTTCACGGCCAACGGGGCTTTTTCGATTTCGGTGAAGGCAGGAAAGCCCTGACCGACTTGGGCGACGGGCAGGCGCAAGATTTCATCTTCGGTCTGCTTGATCTCCGCGCGCTGGGTCAACGTGGCGAGGCGCTTCCAGAGCAAGGGAGCCGCCGCCGCCGCATCGATACGGCGGAGCAGACGGACCGCCCGCGCGGCGGTCTCTGCTTCCGGAGACCTGGTCAGTTCGCTCAACTCCGCGACGCCGAGGGCGGTCGCCTTCTGCCCGAGGTCAAGGGCCCGCTCCGTAGCCGCGAGTTTGCCGAGGGCCGAAGCCACCTCTGGCGCCGGATAGTTCTTCAAGGGCTCCTGACCGAGCGGAGAAAACGGCGCAACGGCCGGGTCGAACTGGAGCGCCGTATCGAGCGCGGCCTGTTCTTCGGCGTCCTTGCTCGCGGCGCGCTGCGCCCGGAGCTTGCCGAACCAAGCCGCCGCCTCGGGCGAAGGGTTGGCGAACTGACGTGACGTGTTGATGACTGCCTGCATGGCCTTCACGCGCGGCTCATTGGCGTCAGCTTCTTTGGCTTTAGCCGAGACCGCGGCCTTGGCGGGGGCCTTGGCGGCGGCTTTATCTTCGGCGTGCGCGACGAAACTCACCGAAGCGGCGGCGAGAAGCAGGAAAAGGGAGGAAGGTTTCATGGACGGGGCGGGGCTAAAGAGGCGTGGCTTAGATCGTCCAAGGCCCACGGAGGATGGGCGAGTGTAGGCGGTCGGCCTGGGCATCACCGACGAAGCCGGAGCCATCGGGCTTGAACTTGAGCTTTCGGCCGAGCCGCACGGATAAGGCGGCGAGGTTCACCAAGGTGGAGCTGTGGAACGCCTCGTTGACGCCGTAACCAAAGGGTCGGCGCTCGCGCGAGGAAAGGTCGAAATCGTCTTCCTGACGCTCCGGCAACGGGTATTCCATGGCCTTGCGGATGAGCTCCGGACGATCGGAGCGCATGTTCGCGAACAATTTGCCGTTCGGGCCTTCGAGGAAGGGCTTCTCGCCCTTCTCGGCCAATTCCGATTCGAGGATGATGCGCGTGCCGTCGGCGTAGGTCAGCGTGACGGTCTTCCAGACGCCGCACGCCACGGGGTCCTGCGGCGGGGCGTCGGACTCGACGGAAACCGGGAACTCGTTGTCCTTCCCGATGAAATACTGCACCGGATCCAGGAAGTGCTGACCCATATCGCCCAGGCCACCTTGGTCGAAATTCCAATAACCACGGAAGGAGCCGTGACAGCGGTGCGGGTGATAGGGGATCAGCGGCGAAGGCCCGCAATACATGTCCCAGTCCAAGTTGGCGGGCACCGCCTGCGGCGTGAGGTTGGGCCGACCCGTCCAGAGATTCACCTTCCAAGCGATGCCACCGACGCAGGCGAGACGGACGGTCAATGGGCCACCGAGGACGCCGCTGGCGACGACGCGACGGATTTCGCGAGCCGGACCGACGCCATAATAGTTCGTGGTATTGAGTCGGAACCAAGTGTTGATGCGGAAGGGCACGCCGGTCTCCTGCACGACCTTACGGAGGGCGAGGCCTTCACCGATCGTGCGGGTCATGGGCTTCTCGCACCAGACGGACTTCCCCAGGCGCGCGGCCGCCGCGGCGATGACCCCATGCCAATGCGGCGGCGTGCAGACGTGGACGACATCGGCATCGGCGAGGCCGATGATCTCACGGAAATCGCGCGTGCTCTTCGGCGTGCCGCCCCCGGCGGCCTGCACCTGGTTCACGCGGTTCTTGGCATGGTTATCATCCACGTCGCAGACCGCGAGGATGCGGTGCGCGCCCTTCATGTGGTCGCCGAAGTGGGCGCCGGAACCAGAGATGCCGCCGCAACCGACGATGACGTGATTGAGCGTCTCGCTGGGGGGCACGAAACCGCGGCCCAAAACGTGACGCGGGATGATGGTGAAGCCAGCAGCCGCGATAGCAGTCTTCTGGAGGAAGGAACGACGGGGTAATCGCATGGTCGAGGGGTAGAGTCGTTCAAGACCGCCTTCAACCCCTATAGTTCCCCATGACCCAATAAAATGAGGTATATGAGCCTTACCGTTCGTAAGGAAGGGGGACTTGCCTGCAGGCCATCCGCTGACCACCTTGCGTACCATGCGCGTCTACGCCTTCACCGAACCAACCACCCGCGAAAGCGTGCTGGCCGCACAAGACGCTGCCGGGGTTTGGCGTGAAGCAATCATCCAGGCGGGGCGCTTCACGCTGACCGAACGCATCGTCGACGATCGTCACCCTGCCCTCGGCGCGCCCTTCAGCCCACGAGCCATCTTCTGCGCCGGCGTCAACTATGCCGACCATGCCAAGGAATTCGGCAGCAAGCAACAGGCCCATCCCACGATCTTCATGAAGAACCCAGCCAGCGCCACGGGTTCGGGGTCCGTACGGTTGCCGCGCTTCCTGCGGAGCGATGCCGTCGATTACGAAGCGGAACTCGCCGTGGTGATCGGCCGCGACTGCCACAACGTCACGCCCGCCCAGGCGCTCGACTACGTCCTCGCCTACACTTGCGCCAACGACGTCTCCGCGCGCGATTGGCAAAAAGAATGGGGCGGCGGTCAATGGTGCCGCGGCAAGTCCTTCGACACCTTCTGCCCGCTCGGCCCTTGCTTGGTCACGCCCGACGAAATCCCCGATCCACAGCAGCTGCAGGTCTCCTTCCGACTCAACGGCGCGACCATGCAGTCCGCGTCGACGGCGACGATGCAGTTCTCCGTCGCCGACCTCATCGCTTTCCTGGCGGCGAGCTCCACGTTGCCCGCCGGCTCCGTCATCCTCACCGGCACGCCCGCCGGTGTCGGCATGGCCCAAAAGCCGCCCCGCTGGCTGCAGCCCGGCGATGTGATGGAAGTCGAGATCACGGGCATCGGCATCCTCCGCAACGAGGTCCGCGAAGAAGCCTAAGCGAAAAGGCCGACGTGCTTTGCCTTTGGGGAGATTGCCTCCAAGTTGAAGCCTGCCACGCTCATGCCTAGCTCGACCCTGCCCTTGCCTGCGACCAGCCCGACCACTTGGTCGGCCACGCTCGCGCAGACCCAGGATGTGCCGTTTTACGAGCAGGCCGACTGGGCCCGGGCTCTGGGGGATCCGGCGATCAACCTGGGCGAACTCCCGCGCATCAGTAAGCAAGAACTGCGCGAGCACTCACCCGAGGGCTTTCTCCCCCGCCGCTTCTCGCTGGCGGCACTGACCGCAGCCGGCCTCATCGAAGAGGAAAGCACCTCCGGGACCTCGGGCGCGAGCGTCCGCGTCATCTTCGGGCGGACGTGGTGGGCCGAGCAGGAAGCCCGCGCCCTCCAGCAGAACCCCTTCATCCGCTCGTTGCTCGCCGCCGACCCGAGCGCGAAGCGGGCCGTGTTCACGACGCCGGGCTGCAGCGGGGTCAGCTGCTTCGCCCGCTGGCTCAACGTTGAGCAACGCACCCTGGGCTCGACGCTCTACGTCAACCAGGAGCGCATCCCCTTCAGCCTACCCGAGGTAAAACTCGCCAAGATGGCCGAAGAGACCGCCACCTGGGCCCCGACTTTCCTTGATGTCGACCCCGTGCACGGGATGTGGTTCGCGCTCTACTGCGAGCGGCACGGCCTGCGCTTCCCCTCGCTCCGCTTCATTCTGACGAGCTACGAATACACCAGCGTCGTCCATCGCCGCATCCTGGAACGCGTCTTCGGCGTACCCGTCATCAACCTCTACGGCTCCAGCGAAACCGGACACCTGCTCATCGAAGCGGACGGTTCGGTCGCGGTGCCCAGCACGCAGACCGCCACGCTGGAGCTCGTCGACCGCGACACCCGCGGCGTCGGGCAGTTCCTCGTCACCACCCACACCAACCCCTACCTGCCGCTCTTGCGTTACGCCATCGGCGACCATGCGGAACAGGCCGGTGCCGGCTACATCGTCCATGGACGCGTCCGCGACGCCTTGCGGCGCGCCGATGGCTCGGTGGCAACGACCCGCCAAGTCGACGCGCTGTTCACGGACTTGGGGGACATCGCCCATTACCAAGTCAGACAGCAGTCCGACGGTCCGCTCGAAGTCTTCCTCATGCCGGTGGCGGCCGGCGACGCACTGACCGCCAGCACCGCTCTCCTCGGTGCACGGTTGCCTGCCCTCCTCGGTGGCGAGGTCACGGTGCGCACGGGCGTCATGATCGCCCCCGAAGACTCCGGGAAGTTCCGCCTGACTGTCCGACTAGGCTGAACTGCCCGAGAAAACGGCAAAGTCGGCGTTTTTTCGCTTCTGGCTGGAAAACCGCCCGAAGAACGCCCAAGGTGGCTTTTTACATCGATGGAAGTCTATATCGACGGAAAGTTTTATCCTAAGGCCGACGCCAAAATCTCGGTCTTTGACCATGGTTTTCTCTACGGCGACGGCATCTTCGAGGGCATCCGCCTCTACCAAGGCTGCGTCTTCCGCTTGGATGAGCACCTCGAGCGCCTGGAGATGTCCGCCAAGGCCATCTGCCTGACGATGCCGTGGACGCGTCAGCAAATCGCCGACATCGTCTGCGAGTCCTGCCGTCGCAACAACTTGACCGACGGCTACATCCGCCTCGTCGTGTCGCGCGGCTTCGGCGACCTCGGTCTTTCGCCGAAGAACTGCCCCACCCCGTCGATCATCTGCATCGCCGACACCATCAAGCTCTACCCCGAGGAACTCTACACCACGGGCATGAAGATCATCACCTCGCCGACGCGCCGCATCAGCCCGGCCGCGCTCCCGCCGATGATCAAGTCCCTGAACTACCTGAACAACATCATGGCCAAGATCGAAGCCCAACAGCATGGCTTCCACGAGTGCCTGATGCTCAACGAACAGGGCTACGTCTCCGAGTGCACCGGCGACAACGTGTTCCTCATCCATAAGGGTCGCCTCATCACCCCCGCTTCCCACACGGGCGCGCTCGTCGGCATCACCCGCCAGGTGGCCTTGGAAGTCGCCGCCGCCCTCGGCATCCCGACCGTCGAGACCAACATCACCCGTTACGACGTCTGGAACGCCGACGAGTGTTTCCTCACCGGCACCGCCGCCGAAGTCATCCCGGTCATCGAAGTCGACGCCCGCACCATCGGTTCCGGCAAGCCCGGCCCGTTGACGGCCAAGATCCTCGCCGAGTTCCGCAAGAAGGCTTCCCGCGAAGGCGCGATGATTCGCTAAGGCCGTCCTTCCGGGGCCAAACCCGGAAACTGCCGCATGTCCACCGCCCCCCAACCCACGCAGACGAACGCGACGGCTCCGACGTTGCGGCGCCTGCTGGGCATCGCTTGGTCGCACCGCACGGACTGCCTCCAGCTGCTGGGACTGCAGCTGATCCTGGTCGTCTTCACGGTGGCGGTCTTCGTGCTCACCGGCATCGCGGTGGACTTCATCCGGCACTGCGCCGACGCCACCGTTCCGGCCCCGACCTTGCCGTTCTTCATCCCCAAGGACAGCGACAATGTGGCGACCCTGTGGTGGCTGTCGGGCGGCATCGTCGTCGTGGCCCTGCTGCGCGCCGCCCTCTCCTACGTCTTCGGCCTGGTCTCGGTCCGCTTCATGCACGGGCGCATCGTGGTCAACCTGCGTGCGCAGGTCTTCGCGAAACTCCAGCAGCTGAGCTTCCGGTTCTTCGACTCCAACGCGAGCGGCTCCATCATCAACCGCGTCACCTCGGACGCCCACTCGGTCCGCATCTTCATCGAAGGCGTGCTGCTGCAGTTGGCCATCATCACCGTCACCCTCGCCGTCTGCTCGGTCTACATGTTCCGCACGGATTGGCGCCTCACGCTCGCGTGCCTTTCGGTGCTGCCGATCCAGATCTGGTTCGCGATCCGCTTCTCCAAGAAAGTCCGCCCCGCCTACGAGGAGAATCGCGACCTCATGGACCGCATGGTCTTGGGCTTCTCCGAGAACGTCCAAGGCATCCAGGTCGTCAAAGGATTCTCCTTGGAGGGCCGGGTGATGGGGCGCTTCGCGGGCTGGAGCGAGGACATCCGCGTGCAGAAGCGCAAGGTTTTCGGTGAGATCGCGCTCTTCTGGCCGGTCATCGACGGGCTCAATCGGCTCTCGATGATCATCCTGCTCGGCTACGGCGGCTGGCTGGTCATGCAGGGCCAAATCTCCTTGGGCACGGGGCTCGTGACCTTCGCGGGCCTGCTCCAGCAGTTCGCGACCCAGGTGACCACCGTGGCCGCCGTGGTCGACAACGCCCAGGTTTCGCTCGCGGGCGCCAAGCGCATCTTCGAGATCCTCGACACCGACCCGGGCGTGGCTTCGCAGCCCGATGCGCGGTCGCCCGGCCGATTCCTCGGCCGCGTGACCTTCGACAACGTCTCCTTCGAATACAACGAGAACGCCACGGTGCTGAAGGACGTGAACTTCGTCGCCGAGCCCGGCCGCCGGATCGCCATCGCCGGGGCCACCGGCTCCGGGAAATCCGCCCTCCTCTCGCTGATCCCGCGTTTCTACGACCCCCGCGACGGCCGCGTGCTGCTCGATGGCCACGACGTCCGCACCTTGCCCCTGCCGGAACTCCGCCGCCAGGTCGGCATGGTTTTCCAAGAGAACTTCCTCTTCTCGAACACCATCGCGGCGAACATCGCCTTCGGCCATCCCGACGCGAGCCAGGAACGCATCGAGCGCGCCGCCAAGATCGCCGGCGCCCACGATTTCATCGTGGCCTTCCCCGAAGGCTACGAGACGTTCCTCGGTGAAGGCGGCGTCAACCTCTCCGGCGGTCAACGCCAACGCCTGGCCATCGCCCGCGCGCTCTTGCTGGAGCCGACGGTCCTCCTGCTGGACGACCCCACCTCGGCCATCGATGCCGAGACCGAGAAGGAAATCATGGAGGCCATGGAGGCCGCCATGGAAGGCCGCACGACTTTCATCGTGGCGCACCGACTCAGCACCCTCCGCCGCGCCGACCTCATCCTCGTGCTCGACCGCGGCCGGCTCATCCAGCAAGGCACCCATGAGCAGCTCATGGCCGAAGACGGCCACTACCGTCGCGCCATCCTCATCCAATCGGAAGGAGCCCAAGCATGAGCCAGCCCTCCCGCCTTGAAATCGCCGTGCGCCGCACGCGCCCCGACGAAGAGGAACCCGATCGGCTCCCTCTGCGCTGGGCGACCATCGCCCGCCTGCTCGCCTTTACCGCCGCGCACCGCACTCAACGCAACGCCCTGCTCTGGCTCTGCGCCTTCCGCGCCATGGCCCTGCCGATGCTCGCGTGGATCGTCGGCCACATCATCAAAGGCCCGATCACCGCCGGCGACGGCGTCGGGACCGTGGAATGGCTCCTGCTCTTCCTCGGCGCCGTCATCGTGGCCGATATCGCCTTGTACTGGCGCATCCGCCTGGCCCACCAGATCGGTGAAGCCGTGCTGCGCGATCTCCGCGACAAACTGATGAAGCACCTGCTCACGCAGCCGCTCTCGTTCTTCCACGGCCGCCGCCACGGCAGCCTCATCAGCCGCATGATCTCGGATATCGAGGCCATGCGGAACGGCATCCAGAACAACTTCTTCATCACGGTGGTCTCGATCGGCCAGATGACCTGCGCCGCGGGCCTCATGCTTTGGGTCAACCCGCAGCTCTTCCTGGTCCTCCTCGCCATCGTCCCTGGCCTGCTGCTCATCCACGGCTTCTTCCGCGGCAAGATCCTGCAGGCCTCGCGGATCCAACAGGAAAGCTTCTCGCGCGTCACTTCGGCGCTCGCCGAAACCGTCCAAGGCATCCGCGTGACCCAAGGCTTCGCCCGCGAAGACACCAACGCCGGTATCTTCTCGCGACTGGTCCATACGTTGGCCGGCAACGTGGTCAAGACGGCCAGCCTCAGCGCGCTTTACCTCCCCCTGCTGGAACTCAACTCGCAAGGCTTTCTCGCCGCCCTCGTGGGCGTCGGCGGCTGGGCGGCGCTCTCGGGCAGCGGCACCGGCCTCGGCGACCTCCTGACCTTCTTCTTCCTGGCCGACCTCTTCTTCTCCCCCATCACCATCATCGGCACGCAGCTTTCCGAAGCGACGTTGGCGATGGCCGGCGCGGAACGCTACTTCCGCCTGCTCGACACCGCCCCGGCTTGGTCCGACGCCCCTACGGCCAAGGAATGCCCGCCCCTCAAGGGCAAAGTCGAATTCCAGGATGTGACCTTCTCCTACCTGCCCGGACAGCGCGTGCTGCACGGGGTTTCCTTCACCGCGCAACCCGGCCAGGTCATCGCGCTCGTTGGCCACACGGGCTCGGGCAAGTCGACCATCATCGGCCTGCTGGCCAAGTTCCAACTGCCGGACACCGGCGCCATCCGACTCGACGACGTCGACCTGACCGACATCCAGCAGATTTCCTTACGGCGCCAGACCGGCTTCGTGTTCCAACAAAACTTCCTCTTCGCCGGCACCATCGCCGAGAACGTCAAGTCAGCCCGCCCCGACGCCTCGGATGAGGAAGTCCGCCAGGCCTTCCGCGACCTCGACTGCCTGGACCTCATCGAGGCTCTCCCGCAAGGCATCCACACGCAGTGTTCCGAGAAAGGCCGCGGGCTTTCGCTGGGCCAGCAACAGTTGGTGGCCTTCGCCCGGGCGCTCTTGGCCAACCCACGCATCCTCGTGCTCGACGAAGCCACCAGTGCCGTGGATACCTTGACCGAATCCCGCCTACAGCTCGCCCTCGCGCGCCTGATGAAGGGCCGCACCAGCTTCGTGGTCGCCCACCGCCTCAGCACGATCCGCAAGGCCGACCAAGTCCTCGTCATGGATCAGGGCCGCATCATCGAACGTGGCACGCACGATGAGCTCGTGGGCCTCAACGGCGCCTACGCCTCGTTGCACCGGGACTTCCTCAGCTCGACGAACTGAGCGTTATTTGACGGGCGGCTTGGGGGGCGCAACCGCGGGCACGGCGACAGGCTGCGTGGCATTCGGCTTCACTTCGGCCGTCTGGGCCTGCGCCAGTCGCACGACATCCGTGTACTCGTAGTCGAAGGCATACGGCAGGCCCGTCTTCACGGGGTCAGGGAGGTAGAACTGCCCGAAAGGCGATTGCCGCACCACCCCGATGCTGCAGAACTGATAAGGGGCATGGGCCGACCGCGCGGCGCTCGCACCGCTTGTCGCGCCCTGTTGCTCCAGCGTCACGCTGATCGACTTGAAGAGCTCCGGGGCGACGGTGACCGCGCCGCGCTCGCCGCCCAAACGGACGACGCAAACCCCCTTCGGGTCGGCGCCCACGACAAAATTCCACTTACCCAGACCCGCGATCGGCAGCGCATCCTCCGGCGAGCGTTCGTCGGGCGGGATGAAGACCAGCACACGACGCACCGGACCACCACGGTTACCGGGATAGTTAAAGCGCTTGCGCCAGAGCGGCCAATATCGTCGGCCAAGGTCATCCAGCACCTCGAGCCCGCCTGGGCCTTCGACAACGAGGAGCGACTCTTTCAGGGATTTGATCTCGTCCGGCGTAAGCACGGGCGCTTCGGCCCCGGGGCGTCGCTGCGGGGCTTCGTTGGCGAGGACGGGGGCGGAGGCGAAGAGGACGACTTCGACCGGGCCTGCGACGCGATGGTCGACCCAATCGATGAAGCCATAGGGCACCGCGGTCATGGCTGCGGCCAAGACGCCGCCAGCGAGGATGGAGCGCCCCAAGGGCTGGGCTGCCGCCAAAGCCGCCAGCAAAGCCCCACCCGCGAAGCCCGCCGCATGGATCGCGATATCCGTCCCGAGGTTCCAGCGGGCCAAGGCATAGTCGTCGGCATCCCCCGACCACTGGACGTAATAAAGTCTAGCAACCGCCCACAGCACGCCCAGGAGCGCGCCGAGCAAAGGGGCGAAGCGCGGACCGAGACGCTCGTAGGGACGGGTCGCCAAGGTCGAAGCCACCGCCGCCACCAACCCGCCGAAGAAGGCGCCCTTGATCGACGCGATCCCCGTGAAGGCAGCCGCTAGGATCAGGAAGCCCCAGGTGAACCAGTAGGTTCGGCCGTAGTTTTTCATTCGCCGACCACCGTGCCAGGGGGAACGACTGCACCCTTCTTGACGACGATGACACCATCACGGACGAACAAAGATTCGCTTTCCCACTTTTCGGGCAGGCCTGTCGGCGAGAGTCGGCAACCCGCGCCGATGCGCGCGTTTTTGTCGATGATGGCGTTGCGGATGATGCAGTTCGGGCCGACGCCGATGTCGGGCCGACCGAGGCCATGGTTCTTGGCGAGGTCGTGGGGGCGCTCAAAGGCATCCGCGCCCATCATGACGACGTTCTCGAGGCGGGAGCCGCCGCGGATGACCGAGCGAACGCCGATCACGCAACGGTGGATCTCCGAGTCATCGACGATGGCGCCGTCGGCCATCAGCACGCGGTGGGCCTTGCAGCCGTTGAGTTTGGCCGTCGGCAGGTAGCGGGCGTGCGTATAGACCGGGTTGGCACCGTCGAAGAAATCGAACGGCGGGACGGGGTCGGTCAGCGTCAGGTTGCACTCCCAGAAGGAGCCCACCGTGCCGATGTCCTCCCAATAGCCATCGAAGACATAGCCCAGCATGCGCTTCGACTTCAGCAGGCCGGGAATCACTTCCTTGCCGAAGTCGGTCTGCGCCGGATCCGCCAAGGCCTCCCGCATCACGCGGCCGGAGAACAGGTAGATGCCCATGGAAGCGAGGCAGTAGGGACGGTCCGATTTGTCCGCGAGGCGCGCACGGGCGTTGCCCCCGAGCACCAAGGACTTGATGACCTCCGGGTCCTTGGGTTTCTCGACGAACTCAACGACGCGCAGGTCGGGGTTCACGCGCATGACCCCCAGGGCGGAAACCTGGTCGGAAGGCATGGCCTTCGCGGCGATGGTCACGTCGGCCGCCGATTCGATGTGTTGGCGGGCGAGGTCGGCGAAATCGAGGCGGTAGAGCTGGTCGCCCGAGAGGATGAGCACGAGATCCTCGTCCTTCAGGTTGTAGTGGTGCAGGTTCTGGCGGACCGCGTCGGCCGTGCCCTGATACCACGACTCCTTGTCGCCCGTCTGTTCGGCGGCGAGGATGTCGACGAAACCACGGCCAAAGCCATCGAACTTATACGTCTGTTGGATGTGCTTGTGCAGGGAGGCCGTGTTGAACTGCGTCAGGACGAAGATCTGGTTGAAGCCGGAGTTGAGGCAGTTGCTGATCGGGATGTCGACCAACCGGTAGTTGCCCGCGAGCGGGACGGCCGGCTTGCAGCGATCCTTGGTCAGCGGGTACAGGCGGGAACCGCGGCCGCCTCCCATGATGATGCAGATGACTCGAGGAAGGGTGTGCATGGGCAGGAGGAGATATCCACAGTCTCGCCCCGCCCGGAAACCTCCTCAAGCGAAAAGCCCGAATGGCGGCTTGAAGACGGACCGATGGCAGGTTTGCTACGACTCCCGCATGGCCTTCGCCTTCCACATCCTCGGTACGAGCAGTTCCGGCAACTGCTCCATCCTGGAGTCGGGTGGCACGCGCATCATGCTGGACGCCGGATTCCAAGGGCCGCGGCTGGAGGCCTCCCTCGCCAAGCTGGGGCTCGCCTGCGCGGCGGTGGACGCCGTCCTCATCACCCACGAGCACTCGGACCACTGCATCGGGCTCGCCGCCCTGCTCCGCCAAAACCCCGCGTTAAAGGTCTTCGCGAACCGCGAGACGGCCCGCCGCATCCAAGGCGCCCTGAAGCTGAAGCCCGATTGGCAACTCTTCGAGACAGGCACTACGTTCGAATTCCGGGGGCTTCAGATCACCTCGATTCCGATCCCCCACGACGCCGCCGACCCGGTCGGCTATGCCGTCGACTGCCCCGCCGAGGATGGCCACCACGCGCGCCGCGTGACTTGGCTGACGGATCTCGGGCATGCGACCGACGTGGTGCGGCATCATTGCGCGCTGGCGGACATCCTCGTGCTGGAAGCGAACTACGACGACGAGATGCTCGACCTCTCCAAGCGCCCGCTGCACCTCAAACAACGGATCCGCGGCAACCATGGTCACCTCTCCAACCATGCCGCCCGCGACCTGCTGCTCGGCTTGCGCGAATGGCAGACCTCGGAACTCTTCCTCGGCCACCTGAGCAAGGAGTGCAACCGCACCATCCTCGTGGACGAGGTCATGAACGCGGTCCGCCAGCACAAGAGCGACCTCCGGGTCACCGTCGTGGACCCGCTCGAGGACAACCCCGTCAGCACCTGGTAGCGGCTTACTTGCCGGTCGGCACCGGAACCTCGTCGCCCGCGGCGGGGATCGGCGTGGTCGTGGCAGCCTTGGCGACGGCCGACTTGGCCACCATTGCAGCCAAACGCTTCACCGCCGCACCGCACGAGGGCGAGGCGGGGTTAAGGTCCTGCGCGGCCATCCAGGCGGTCAAAGCGGCCGCTTCGCCCCCTTCGCGCTCGAGCTTCTCGGCTTGGCCGATGAGGCGAGCATAGTCGGCGACCAACGGGGCGATGTCCGAACGCGTCTTGGCGAGGACCAGGTCGTCGCTCTCCTTCTTGGAAATCTCCACGATGACGTCCCAGGCCAGGTAAGGGTTGTTCTGCGAAGCCAGCACGGAGGCCTTCTGGATGTTGGCGTCGAGTTCGCCGACGCGGTTGATGACCTCGCGGAGCTTGTCGGAGCGGGGCTTGTCCTGGGCGAGGGCCAAGGCGAACTCGAGCTTCTTGTTGAAGACCTCGCGCCAGCGGGCTTCGGCGATCATGCGGTCGAACTCGGGCACCATCTGCGAAAGCTTGTCTTGGCGGCTCACGACCTGGTTGGCGAATTCCTTCACGGACGGGTTCTGGGGCCAGATCTTGGTGGCCCGTTCGAGGGCCGCCTCGGCCTTGGCCGTGTCGCCGCTGAGGGCGGCTTGCTTGGCGGAAAGGACCGCCATGTTCGAAGCGTTGATCGCGTTGTTGACGCGGGAAAGGATGGCGGCGCCCGGGAAGTCGCGGGCGCGACCGCGGACCTTGTTCACGTAACCTTCGACGTTGGCGAGGTCGCGCTCGTCGCCGAGGCGCTGCAGTTCGCGGAGGTCGCGCCAGAGGTCGAGCATCTCGCGCTTCTTCACCTGATCGTACATCATCACGGCCGGCTCGAACTCACCGAGGAAGTAGGTCTCCTGAAGGCGTTCGAAGGCCCCGTAGAGTTCACCCTGCTTGTAGAGGTCGTCAACGGTGCGCATGCCCGTCGTGACGTCGTTCATGGCCTCGCGGGCCAGGGTATCGACGGATTCCAAGGTCGGGACGAAATCCGAGACGGGGAAGAACTCCTTCACTTCCTTGGCGCCCACCTTGATGTTCTGGTTGCCGCCCTTGAAGAGGACGCGGTAGAAAGCGCTGGAGATGAGGCAGTGGCGGTAGCGGCGGGCGAGCAGGAAACCCACCATCTGGGACTGGAACTCCACCTGGGCCTTCAAGCCCAGCGCCATCATCTCCGCATTCTTGGCGAGAATCTCCGCCTGGGTCCGCTGTTCGTCCTTCACGCGATAGCCCAACTCGGTTTGACCTTGGGAAGTCTTGGTCAGGCCCGTCTTGCCGCCGTTGGCGGTCGTCGGCGAATTGGCCTTGGAATCATTCGCCTCTTCCATGCGTTCGGCCCGGTTGATGACCACGCCCTCCTGCGTCTTGCGCAGGGCTTCCAACTGGTTCTTGTTGATGTTCAGGTCGCGGAACTCCGCGCGCATCGACCAGATCTTCTTCACCTGCGTGGCGATGGTCAGGCAATTGTTGCCGTCGACCTCATGCTCCGCGGCGATGAAGAGCAGGTCGAACGCGGCCTGCTGGCTGGCGTAATAGTTGTTCGGGTTGACCGCGTTGGGCCCCAGGATCTTCTCGATCTGCGTCAACGTGGCGATGTACTTGGTCATATCGCCGCCGGCGGCCGGCGAGGCGAGGTAACGCTCGAAACGCATGCGCATCGCGCGCGAATTGCCGAGGTTGAAGGTCTTCCCCTTCCACTGCATGGAACCGTTCTCCATGTCCACCGAATCGCTGTTCACGTCGAAGAGCCGGTCGCCCATGGCCTCGCCCGAGGAGCTGCGGTAATCGCCGCCGCCCCCACCGGAGACCGTCGCGCCCGGCTGCGGTGCCTGCGCGATGGCCAGCGACGCGAAAGCGAAGCAACCGAGGAAGGAACAAAGCAGTTTAGACATGGCGGGGTTCAAAAGCGTTCGAGGTCTTCGACGACAAGCAGGTCGCGGACGACGCGGACCTTGCACTTGAAGCGCTGGCCGACCTCGAAGGTCTCGCCAGCGGCAAGGGGGACGAAGATCGGGACCCGGCCCGCGCCGCGGGCGACGTCGGTCGGCTTGACGGCGAGGACGCGGCCTTTGCCTTCTTCGTAGGCGAGCTGTTTCTCGATCTGGCAGTCGAAGCGATAGGCGTTCCCTTGGAGCGTCGCCCAATCCTTGCGGTAATCATCGACGGAGAACGGCGAGAGGTCGGTGAACTTTCCGCCGCCGGCGAAACGCGGGATGACGATGGCCATGAGCACCACGATCACCAACACGGGGATGCCGAGGGCGAAGAAAAGAGGGTTAACTTTGGACATGGGGAAGGCCCCGGGGAGCAGGGCTATTGAGAATCATAGAGAGGGTGGCGGATTAGTTCCAGCGCTTTTGCTGGCAACCCACGACCACCATGCATACGCCGACCAGCCCCTGGATCAGGAGCACAAACAAGGCGATTTCATTGGAGGCGACCGAGGAGGTGAGGTCCGGCAGGCTGCGTTCATAGGCCGTCCAGATGCCCGAATCGGTCATGGACTTCATGTACCCCGACCAGCCCCAGTAGGAATTGATGAAGGGGCGACAGACCCAGGTCAGGGCCGGCGGCAGGGCCAGGACGACCCCGGACAAGGGCAGCTGGAAGCCGACCAGGTAGATGGACAGGAGCGAGGATTTCTCCGGGGAGGTCAGCAAGGCCGAGAAGCCCAGGCAAACCACCGACATGGAGACGCAGCTGGCGGCCAAGACGGCCAGTTGCGGCGCCCACGGCCCCGGGAACTGACATACCATCTTCACGAAGAAACACATCCACGCGCCTTGGAAGATCGCGATGCAGGCGACGAAGAAGATCTTGGCGAAGGCGTAGGACCAGGGGCGCAGGCCCGTCATGCGTTCCTTCTCGTAGAGGATGCGCTCGGCGGAGATCTCGCGCCCCCCGTTGTTCGCGCCCATGAGCGTGAGCAGGATGACCTGGAACATCACGAGTCCGGCCGCCATGGAAGCGACCTGCGCGTTGGAGATCTGGACGCGCAACGCCGTCTGCACTTCCTTGATGGAAGCCACGTTGCTGTCGAGCGGCTCCTTCAGGATGTTCCACTCGCCGCTGAGGTTGAAGATGATGACCAAGAGCGGAAACCCGAAGGTGATCGCCAAGGTCAGGCCGAGGTAGCCGGTGTCGCGGAAGAACAGCCGGAACCGACGGGCCAGCAAGGTGAAGAACTGCGAGACGCCGCCGGGGACTTCGGGTTCCGGCAGACTATCCACGGGGGCGACATCGCTGGCCACCGCGGCGGCGGCGGCCTCGAACTCACCGGCATGTTCGGCCTGGTGAATGGCCCAGCGGTCACGCCAGTAAGCCAAATCCTGGGCGTTCAGCACCTCGTACAGCCGCAGCCCATCAGGGATGCCGAAGTAGGTCAGCAGCGTCTCCGGCGAGCCTTGGAAGACGACGTCGCCTTGATAGACGACCGTGACCCAGTCGAACTGGTTCAGTTTGCCAAGGTTATGGATAATGCAGACGAAGCTCTTGCCGCCGGAGACCACGAGCTGCCGGAGGAGCGCCAGAATCTGGTCTTCCGACTGCGGATCGAGGCCCGAGGTCACTTCATCGCAGACCATGCAAGGCGGGTCGAGCGTCAGTTCGATGCCCAACGACAGCCGGCGCAATTGCCCGCCCGAAAGGGAAGAGACGCGCTTCTCGCGGTGCGGGGAAAGACCGGTGACCCCGAGGACGGACTCCAGTCGACGGTGACGCTCCGCCGCATCCGGCACGGCTAGCCGCAAGGCGTAGTCGAGCGACTCCTTCACGGTCAGTTGGGCTTGGGCAGCGGTGAACTGCGGGGCGAAGCCCACCTTCCCGACCAAGTCCTCCGTGCAGCTGATGGGCTGGCCCGCGAGGCTGGCTTCACCGGTCGAGGGCAAGATGCCCAAGATGGCCTTCATCAAGGTCGTCTTACCGCAGCCCGAGGGCCCGATCACGGCGTTGAGGCCACGGGGCAGGAACCGTGCATTGGCCCCGTCCAGGATGACGGGACCATCCGTACCCGCTTGGACGGTGAGGTTTTGGCAGCTCAGCATTGGATGAAATCTTGCCAGCGCATTCGGTGGGGTAAAGAATGAACGCCATGAGACTCCCCTGCTCTGCCCTGACCCTGGCCGCCGCCCTTTGCCTTGCCCCGACGGTGGATGCCATGACCATGAGGAAGAAAGCCTTCCCCAACCAAGGCTTCTTCGGCATCGAGGTCCGCGGGACGGACATGAGTTTCTACGGACGCGCCGATCACGTGGTCTCGGTTTCGTTCCAAGAATATACAACCGGCGCCTTCATCGTGAGCGAAGTCGTGGTGGACATGCAGAACTCCAACCAGCAACTGCGCATCTATTACACCCGCACCCCCGGCTCGGCGGACGTCGCCGATCGGGCGAATCGCGCCAGCACGGCCAATTCCCAGAACCGCGGGCTCGACCCCGCGGCCGCCAGCAAATTGCCCATCCCGGGCCCGCTTGGCGCGATCGAAACGCAGGTCAATAACCTGACCCAATCGACCACGGCCGGACTGGTGGTGAAGAACTACCCGACGACCACCCACGCCAAGACCGTGGAGATGACGGTCAAGTCCAAGGCCGAGCTGCAGCGCTTCTATGGAGCCTTCCGTGACCTTTTGGTGGCCCGCACCGTCACCGCCAGCGCGGGTTCAACCATCGAAGGCGCCGATGCCGCCACCGCGCAGGCGGCCGCCAACGGCACGACCCCGACGCTGACCATCAACAGCATCGGCGGGACGCTCTTCACCTTGGAGTAAAGCTCCCAAGGTATAGAGTGAAACTGGGCGATTAGGTCGCTCGACAAGGGGCCTCCGGACGGGGATAACCATGCATCCCCATGCGACTCCCCGTCCTCGCCTCCCTCCTCCTCGCGGCCGCCTGCCTTGGTGGGCCGATTCTGCCGAAGCCGGTCCAGGTGAACCAGATCATGGATGCGCCCGCGACGAACATCCGCGGGGCCAAGGTCGAGGCCGACCCTGCTTTCGCCGCCACGGCCGAACGCCTTCGCGCCCAGCTCGGCACCGGCGGCACCACCACGGTCCAACTCGTCAAAGCCACGGGCCCCGTCCGCGGCTTTGAAGTCGGCGAGGAAGGCTACGTCATCGAAGCGCACCCGGGGCAGCCGGTCCGCATCCACGCCCGCACCGATGCCGGCGCCTTCTACGGCATCGTCTCCCTCCAACAGCATGCCTACACCGGCAATGACGGCGGCACGTACGTTCCGCCGGGGGACGTCATGGATAAGCCGCGTTTCGCCTGGCGCGGACTGATGATCGACGACGGTCGCCACATCATGGGCAAGGCCCAGATCCTCCGCATGCTCGACCTGATGGCCTTGCATAAGTTGAACACGCTGCACTGGCACCTCACCGAAGACCAAGGCTGGCGCGTCGAAATCAAGAAGTACCCCAAGCTCACCGAGGTCGGCTCCAAGCGCGACGCCTCACCCACCATGGGCAACCGCAACAAGCCCGACGGCAAGCCTTACGCCGGCTTCTACACGCAGGAAGACCTCAAGGAGGTCGTCGCCTACGCCACCAAGCTCCACATCAACGTCATCCCGGAAATCGAAATGCCCGGCCACGCCGCCGCGGCGATCGCGGCGTACCCGCACCTCGGCAACACCGACATCCCGGGCTACAGCCCGAAGGTCGCGACCAGCTGGGGCGTGAAATACTACACCTTCGCCCCGAAGGAGGAAACCTTCGCGTTCATCGACGATGTCTTCGCGGAACTCTGCCCGATCTTCCCCAACGCCTTCTTCCATATCGGCGGCGACGAATCGCCCAAGGAACAATGGAACAAGTCGCCCTTCGCCAAGGAAGTCATGGCCAAGGAGAAGCTCAAGAACGCCCATGAACTCCAGTCCTACTTCATCTCCCGCGTCGAGAAGCTGTTGAACAAGCGCGGCAAGCGACTCGTCGGCTGGGACGAAATCCAGGAAGGCGGCCTCTCCAAGACCGCGACGATGATGGTTTGGCGCGACTGGAAGTGGGCGCAGCTGGCCGCCGATCACGGCAACAACATCGTGATGGCCCCGACCTCGCACACCTATTTCGACTACGGCCAGGGCAAGCACCCCGAGAATCCCGCCTTCGACAACATCGGCGGCAACCTTACCGTCGAGAAAGTGTATGGTTTTGAACCCATCCCGCCGAAGTTCACCGAAGCCCAGCGCAAGCTGGTCCTCGGTTGCCAAGCCCAGCTCTGGGGGGAATACATCTACAACCCCGCCAAGCAGGAGTACATGGCCTTCCCCCGAGCCTGCGCCTTGGCCGAAGTGGCTTGGTCGGAAAACAAGGACCGTTCGTGGGCTGAGTTCCAGCCCCGGCTGGAGGCCCATCTCAAGCGCCTGGACGCCCTTAAAGTTAACTATCGCCGTCCGGACGGCACCCCGGCCGTGACCGAAAAGGTTGGCCGAGGCGAATAATCCCTAATTTCGGCCGTTCTCCCCCTCCCGCGGGCAAGTCCGGCTTGACCGTGGCGAGCGGGACGGCTTGTCTTCGCCTTTACTCCCATGGCTTCCCTTCCCGTCAATCGCATCAAGAAGAAGAACATCATGAGCTACAACGGCGAGCTCTGCATCGTTCTCGAGTGTCTCGTCCGCACCCCCCCGAACAACGCCTCCTACGTCCAGATGGAACTCCGCTCCATCAAGACCGGCGCCAAGATCCCCGTGCGTTGCGGCATCGGCGTCAGCTTCGACGTCTTCGACAACTCCATCAAGTCCCTCGAGATGTCCTACGAAGCCGACGGCAGCTACGTCTTCGTCGACACCAACACCAACGAGGAATTCTACATCTCGGCCGCTTCTCTCGCCGACTCCAAGGAGTTCCTGGTTTCGGGCACCTCCTACATGGTCCTCTTCGTTGAAGACAAGCCCATCACCGTCGACCTCCCCCCTTCCGTCACCGTCGAAGTCCTCGAAGCCCCGCCCGCCGTCAAGGGCGACACCGCCGGCAACGTCCAAAAGACGGTCACCTGCGAAAACGGCCTCCAGGTCAACGTCCCGCTCTTCATCAAGCAGGGCGAGAAGATCAAGGTCAGCACCGAGAACAAGGAATACCTCGGTCGCGCCTAAGCCGCCCGCCAGAGCGTCCACCGAACCCCGGCCACCCCGGGGTTCGTCGTTTTCCGGGCACGGCGTACCCGCCCAACAAGGGCGGCGAAAACTGCTAGTCCGACTAGGATTCGAACCTAGACAAGGAGAACCAAAATCTCCTGTGCTACCATTACACCATCGGACTGCAGGGGGCGAGTTAAGTCGTTTTCCTGAACGGGAGTCAAGCGAGACAAGGCGAGGTTGACGGAAGCGGGGTCCTCGTCCATCTCCCCTGTATGCCTACTACTTCCTCCGTAAAGCCGAAGTATCGCCGTATCGTCCTGAAGATCAGCGGTGAGGCCCTCCGGAACGACGAAACCGGCCAATCCATCGACAGCGACGTCCTCGACCGCTTGGCCGAGGAGCTCAAATCCATCCGCTCCCTGGGCGCCCAGGTCGCGGTGGTGGTCGGTGGCGGCAACATCTTCCGCGGCCTCGCGGGCGCCCGCGCCAACGGCACCGACCGCACCACGGGCGACAACATGGGCATGCTCTCCACGGTCATCAACGGCCTCGCCCTCATGGACCGCCTCGAGAAGGCCGGCCTCGAAGTCCGCGTCATGACCGCCATCCCGATGGACCGCATCGCCGAACCGTTCATCCAGCGTCGCGCCACCCGTCACCTCTCGCGCGGTCGCATCGTCATCTTCGTCGCCGGCACGGGTAACCCCTACTGCACGACCGACTACGCCGCGGCCCTGCGCGCGAACGAGATCGGCGCCGACGCCATCCTCAAGGCCACCAAGGTCGACGGCGTGTACGACAAGGACCCGATGAAGCACAAGGACGCCAAGCGCTACAAGAAGGTCTCGCACGCCGAGGCCCTCACCAAGCGCCTGGGCGTGATGGATGCCGAGGCCTTCTCGCTCTGCGAAGCCAACAAACTCCCCATCATCGTCTTCTCGATGGCCGAGAAAGGCGCGGTCCGCAAAGCGGTGCTCGGCCAGCCCATCGGCACGCTCGTCGCCTAACCATCCCCCTTACACACAACTAAAACAACATCCCCATGGACATCAAACGCATCATCGCCGACGGCGCCGCCCACATGAAGAAGGCCGTCGACTGGACCCAACACGAATTCAGCACGCTTCACACCGGCAAGGCCTCGCCCATGATGGTTGAGAACATCCAAGTCCACATCGAGGCCTATGGCATGACCCAGCGCCTCAAGGACATGTCCGCGATCACCACGCCCGACGCCCAGTCCATCGTCGTCCAGCCGTTCGACAAGGCCGCCATCGACGACATCCGCAAGGCCATCCTGGCCGCCAACATCGGCATCAACCCCGTCTCCCAGGGCAGCTTCCTCCGTTGCCCCGTCCCCACCCTCTCCGGCGAACGCCGCCTCGAGCTCGCCAAGAAGGCGACCCAGCTCGCGGAAGAAGGCAAGGTGCGCGTCCGTAACGCCCGCCGCGACGTCCTCGAAGTCCTCAAGAAGGCCAACAAGGAAAAGCTCGTCACCGACGATGAATTGAAGCGCTCCGAAAAGGACATCCAGACGAACACCGACAAGGCGATCGCCGACATCGAAGCGCACCTCAAGAAGAAGGACGCCGAACTGAAGGGCTAAGCCCTGACGCGCCCCTGCCCGACCTCCCCCTTTCATGAACATTCACGAATACCAGGCCAAGCAACTCTTCGAGAAGTTCGGCGTCGCGGTGCCGAAGGGCGTCGCGGTGTCGTCCGTCGCCGAATTCGACGCGGCCATCGCCCAGCTCAATACCGCGGGCGGCATCATGGTGAAGTCCCAGATCCACGCGGGCGGCCGCGGCAAGGGCACCTTCACCAACGGCTTCAAGGGCGGCGTGAAGTTCTCGCCCACCAAGGAAAAGGCCATCGAGAACGCCCAGGCGATGCTCGGCAACACGCTCGTGACCGCCCAGACGGGCGAGGCCGGCCGCAAGGTCCAAACCATCTACTTCACCGAAGCCGCGAACCTCGGCAAGCGCCCCGACGGCCGCGACGACGAGTACTACCTCGCCATCCTCCTCGACCGCGCGACCTCGAAGCCGGTCATCGTCGCCTCGACGGAAGGCGGCATGGAGATCGAACACGTCGCCCACGCGACGCCGGAGAAGATCTTCAAGGTGCACGTCGACCCGGCCGTTGGCCTGCAGGCCTTCCAGGCCCGCCAGATCGCCTTCAGCCTCGGCTTCACCGGTGAGCTCTTCAAGCAGTGCGTGACGCTCGTCACCAAGCTCTACCAGTTCTACTGGGAAAAGGATTGCGCCATGGTCGAGGTCAACCCCCTCCTCGTGACCGCCGAGGGCAAGCTCCTCGCGCTCGACGCCAAGGTCTCCTTCGACGACAACGCGCTCTTCCGTCACCCCGACGTCGTCGCCCTGCGCGACCTCAACGAGGAAGACGCCAAGGAAATCGAAGCCTCGAAGTTCGGCCTCTCCTACATCGCCCTCGACGGCAACATCGCCTGTCTCGTCAACGGCGCCGGCCTCGCGATGTCCACAATGGACATCATCCAGCACTTCGGCGGCAGCCCCGCCAACTTCCTCGACGTCGGCGGCGGCGCGACCAAGGACCAAGTCACGGCGGCCTTTAAGATCATCCTCGGCGACCCCAATGTGAAGGGCATCATGGTCAACATCTTCGGCGGCATCATGGACTGCAACGTCATCGCGACGGGCATCGTGGAAGCCGTCAAGGAAACGGGCCTCAAGCTCCCCCTCGTGGTTCGCCTCGAAGGCAACAACGTCGAAGCCGGCAAGGCCACCTTGGCCGCCAGCGGCCTGACGATCGTCTCGGGCGACACGATGGCCGACGCGGCCCAGAAGATCGTGAAGCTCGTCAACAACAAGTAACCCCAGCCCTTCCTTTCACATGTCCATTCTCGTCCACGAAAAGACCCGCATCCTGGTCCAAGGCATCACCGGCGACTTCGGTGCCCGCCACGCCCGTCTCTCCATCGACTACGGCACCCAAGTCGTCGCCGGCGTCACCCCCGGCAAGGGCGGCCAGACGTTCGAACACAACGGCGTCAAGGTTCCCATCTTCAACACGGTGGCCGACGCCGCCAAGCAGACGGGCGCCACGGTGTCCGCCATCTTCGTCCCCCCGCCTTTCGCGGCCGATGCGATCCTCGAATGCTTCGAGGCCGACCTCGACCTCGCGGTGGCCATCACCGAAGGCATCCCGGTCCGCGACATGGTCCGCGCCAAGCGCGCCATGCAGGGCAAGCGGACCCGCCTCATCGGGCCGAATTGCCCGGGCCTCGTGACCCCAGGTCGCGGCGACAAGTCGCACGGCGGTTGCCGCATCGGCATCGCCCCTGGCTACATCCACAAGCGTGGCAAGGTCGGCGTCGTCTCCCGCTCCGGCACCTTGACCTACGAAGCCGTCTGGCAACTGACCTGCAAGGGCCACGGCCAGTCGACCTGCGTCGGCATCGGCGGCGACCCCGTCAATGGCACGTCCCACCTCGACGTCATCAAACTCTTCAACGATGACCCGGAAACCGAAGCCATCATCATGATCGGTGAAATCGGCGGCAACGCCGAGGTCGAAGCCGCCCGCTGGATCAAGGCGAACTGCAAGAAGCCGGTCGCTGGCTTCATCGCCGGCGCCACGGCTCCCGCTGGTCGCCGCATGGGCCACGCCGGTGCCGTCATCGGTGGCGCCGAAGACACGGCCGAAGCCAAGATCAAGATCTTCCGCGAGTGCGGCATCTCGGTCGCCGAAACCCCCTCGGACATGGCTGACGCCCTGCTCCGCGTGTGGCGGGGCTGAGGCACGTCACGGAATCGTCACCCCAAAGGCCCGGCAACGGGCCTTTTTTTATTTTGTATTATCGAGCGGCCCCCGCACTGTCCCCCGCATGTGGTACTACCAACAAGGCTCCAACCGAATGGGCCCCATCGACGAAGCGACGATCCGCGGCTTGCTGACCAGCGGGCAGATCTCCATCGACACCTTGGTCTGGACGACGGGCATGTCCAGCTGGGTGCCCCTCCAACAGTCGTCGCTCGGCGCCGGCCTCCCGACCCCGCCCAACGCCGTGCCGTCCATGTACCAGGTGCCCGCGCAAGGCAACCCTGACGCCAAGGACCGTGTGATCTACGTGCTGCTGGCGGTCCTCCTCGGTTTCGGCATCCACAACTTCTTCGCGGGTTACAATAATCGCGCGATCATCCAGCTGCTCGTCTCCCTCCTCACTTGCGGCCTTGGCTGGTTCCCTATGTGGATCTGGGGCATCGTTGAAGCGTGCACCGTCACGAA
>Ga0222712_10000564_pt1 | contig 48327 bp, 60 predicted proteins | sample C33_657DmetaG_FD_165043 | JGI IMG/M metagenome (GOLD analysis project Ga0222712, IMG submission 165043) | Estuarine water microbial communities from San Francisco Bay, California, United States - C33_657D | ecosystem: Environmental > Aquatic > Marine > Unclassified | place: USA: California... | reverse complement strand
GTTTTCTTTAAATCTTCCATATTTCTGCCTTCATTAGCAGATAAAACATCAGCAGCCGTTAATGTTTTAGTTTTAGAAACAGTTCCGCCCATAGCCTTAACAACATCTTTAAGGGTGGCTCCTCCGCCAAGATCTTTTACCATCTTGTCATAATTCGTTCCAGCTTGCTTTTCCATTTCTTTAACAAGCTTATTAAATTCAGCATCTGCTCCACCGCCTGCAAACCCTATGCTCTTTAATTTTTTACCAGTTGTAGGATCAACATAATTACTAAAATATTCTCTTACTGCTTTAGATTCTTTTCCAAGATCTTCAATTAAAGTATTTTTTTCTCCAGTTATAGCGTTTATAGATTCTTGTCTTTTTGTTGGATCTTTTATCTTTTCGGCATTAGACATTCTTTGTGCTAAGGCTGTAAGTTTTGCAAGGTACTCGTCTACCTTAGCTTTAGTCTCTACGGCTTTATTATTTCCTCTATTTGCAAGATCGACTTTATCTCCTTGTCGATCTTTCTTTTCCTGATCATCTTCAAGAATTTTACGCTGTTTATCTTCTGCCTTTTGAGCTAACTCATCAACTTTTTGCATAGCTTTTTTAGCCTGAGTTTCATTTACTAACTGCTTAATTGCAAGTTGCGTCTGAGCATAGCCATCTCTGTCTCCACGAGCTAATTGAGCCTGAGCTTCTAGTTGAAGTTTTTGTAACTCTAATTCTGTATTTTCTGATTCAAGAGCATCGGACATTGCTTTCTTTTTTGCATCTGCTTCTTTTCTTATTGCAGCTATTTTGTCGTTAATTCTTTTAATAGCTGCTCTATCCATTCCTACTTGAGCATTTTCTGCATTTTTAAGAATGTCAGTATTCTTTTTAATTTGTTCACCAAGCGCTTTGGATCCCTTTGCTGCCTTTCCTAATGCCTCTGAAGCAACCTCTCCAGATTCTATTTGATTACCTGCTTGCTCTAAAGCGTCTTGGTAAAGAGAAAGAGATATTGCCAACTCAGAACTCATATTCTTTAAGTTAACATTAACTCCAGCAGTTTGCAGTCTTACCTTTGCCCACATTCCACCAACAGTATCTGTTGACTTTAATATGCTTGCTAACAAAGGATTTTCTTTCTTTAAATTATTTAAAGAGGTTTCTCCAATTTGAAGATTTTTTACCCCTAGAGTATTAAGCTTTTCATATTGCATAACTAAAGCTTGAGCTTCTGTTATTTTTTGCCCACTAGCATCCTTTGTTCCCACCAAAGCATTTACTGCTCCTTCTAAAGAATTAATAACTGAGTCAACATTGCCAGAAAAAGCTGCAGAATCTACGTCTTTAATTCCTTTTTCAAAGTCTAAAATGTTTCCCTTTAAAGTTTCTATTGTTGCTGCAGCGGCGGAAGACTTATCTATAATTTGCTGGAATCCTCTTTGTGATATAGCATCAAATCCTTGCCCAGCTTTATTAGATGCTTCAATTAAAGCATAAATTTTATTAGTTGCATCTTGAACGCTCATTCCTCCTGCGACAAACTGGGCTTTTAAATTTTTTGCTAAATCATTTACCTTAGATGAATCTATATCATTAAATGTAGCAAACAGCGTAGGCATAGTTTCTTTTGCAGTTTCTTTAAGCTTTTTTAATTCTGCAATTGTTAATGTTAGTCCAGATACTCCAGAATTTGTTGTTGCGTCATAAGCAAGCAAGCCCTTTTCTTTTTGAATCTTTAGTTCAGCATTGACACGCTTTAGTTTTTCTGTCAGCGTTTCGTAACCTATTCCAGCTTCTTTTGCGCCTTCTTTTGTAATTCCATTTAGAAGAGCGGTCTCTCTTCTTTGCTCCGCTATTTCTTTTCTTATATACTTATAGGCTGCTACTAATCCACCTACTGCAATTATTGCTAGTCCAACTGGACCAGTAAAGAATTTAACTGCTGCTCCAGCAATTCTAAATGCTGATCCAGCAATTCTTCCAAACAAGCTGACTGCTCCAGTAATATTTTTTAATTGTCCCATTGCTGGTTTTAGCATCTGTAGCATAGGAAGCATTTGTAAAGCAGTTCCAGAAGCCATCATTCCTGTTCCAAGGTTACCGCCTGCGTACATGCCTGCCATTTGCAAGCCCATACCTAATCCAAATTGCCCCATTCCTCCCATTTCGGAAGGCTCTCCTCCACCAGCACGTCCTTGCTTAAATCCAGAAGATAATGCTGGAATAAGCTTTCCTCTATTTGCATAGACAACTCCACCCTTATTCATTCCTCCAGCAGAAGCCATACTAAATAATCTTCTTCTTGAAGATGCGCCAATTATTGCTTTAGCAATTCTTCCGCTTCTTGATGGAGACATTGAAATTGCTTTTGGATAAGAAATATTTCCACGCTTAGATCTCATTTGTTTTTGTACTGATTCTGCAGAAGATGTTGTTAGCGGAACTGCGTTTGGAACAAGGCCTCTGTTACCAAGTGTATTGTGCAATCTATTAATATTGGACTCCCCAGCGATTGCCTGCATATAATTTCCTGCAGCATTATACCCCCAGTTTCTAAAATGAGGTTTGTCTTTTGGAGAAACATGTTCTGATTCAAAAAGGTTTCTGCTTGTTAAATCTGATAATCTAATCTTAGATGGATCTACATCTGGAAATAACCTAGGGAAAACCCTTGCTGCCATTTTTGGATCTGATGCCTCTAATAGTCTTAAAAGCTTTACAGAATCTTGGTTTGCTTGTTTTGCAGATAAAGCCTGCAGTCCGCCAGCATTTTTTGTAATTAAAGATCTTCCATATTTTTGTTTAATATATTTATGTCTTGCTTGAGTTACTTTTCTTGCTTGCTCTTTAAATAGTCTTCTATCAATTTCGCCTTGCCCACCACGCAAATCTTTTCTAAAAGAATTTTTTAAAGCAGTATCTACGTCTGCAGTTGCCATAGCAATTGCATCTGATGGGTCTATGCCAAGTGGTACTAATGCGCTAGCATTATTCATGATTGCTCTAAATCTAGCTTCATCTCCCCAGTTTGGAGAAGTTGCATATCTTTCTTCAATAGACAAAATTTGTTTATATAGATCTAAATCTGTAGCAGTTCCACCACCATTAAAGTTTGGTCCAGTTCCACCAGCGCCGCCATTTATTGCCATCAAAAGCGGCAAGTTTTGTTTTGTTGCCGAAGCATTTACTACGAATTCTCCTGGAGTAAGCATTGCTGGAACAACATCTGCATTAATGTTTGGGCCAGGAACAATACTTCCATCGTTTGCAGTATATACGTATCCGCCATCATTAAAGTTTTTTGGCTTAGTTGTTTCAATATTATATCCAGCGCCAGATGTTCTTACTCCCAAATTTCTAGCAATACTGTCAATAAAGTTTTTTGTTTTGCTTTTCTTAAAAAGCTCACGCATATTTGATTTACCAGTAGCTGTTACAACTGGTTGATTTAATGTAGGAATTACGGTTGGATTCAAAGTTCTTCCCATTCCCTTTGCTTGCGCCATAGTTGTTTCTGCTATAAGAGCTTCTGTTCTAGAATTTAATGCCATAATTTCTGCTCTGGCCTGTTGAACATTCATTGCTCCTGCTTCAAGCTGTGCAATTATTGCTCTTGATTCAATTGCTGCATTTTTAGTAATAGCCTGAACTGCTGGTAAAACATCATCAAATACTTGCATAAACTCTGCGCTTGCTAATCCAGTTGTAGCAATAGATTTCTTTAATGCAGCAATTTCTGCCTTTGATTGCATTCCTAGTGTAGCCATCATTGCATGCCATTTACCAGCTTCAGAAGCAACTATACCAGTGGATGCTCCGTTAATTCTTGTAAGTCCTGGAATATTTGGCAAATCAGATTCTGCATAAATCTGTGGGTTCTGACCAATTCTTTGATTTACTGGAATAGATCCAGGAACCATGCCGAACATTGTTTGATTAAGTCTTTCTGTTGTTGACATAACTCCACGAGGATTCATATGAGAGCTTGCTCTTGAATATGATGGACCTACAAGTGGGTGGTCTTTGTCAACTACTCTTGCACCAGCGCCTGCTCGTTGAACTAAATTACCAGCCATAGTATTAACTGCTGGGGCTACAGATATTGATCCAGTTGCTGCTTTTGCTTCCAAAACACTAAACTCATCTATAAGATTTCTTAATGCTAGTTGCAAAACTCCTGCTGCTTTAGCATCGCTATAAAGAGTTTGTTCTATTAAGCTTCCTGCTTTTTCTGCTGCTAAAATTTCTGGAGTTAAATATTTCCAACCTTCTCCGCCTTTAAGAAGTGCCTTCATGTGGAAAACACCCTTAACTATATAGCCAAAGAAGTTAGCCAACACACCTGTTAACATAATAAGAGGTCCTGCAACCGCAGTTAATCCTCCAAACAATGTTAATACTTGCTTTAATGGTTTTGGAAGATTATCCACAAATTCCAAAATTTTAGTAACAACATTAATTAAAGTAGTATTAATTGCAAGGAATTGATTACCTACTGTAGCAAGTTGAGCCTTTAATCCTTCAACGGCTCTATTATATCTTCCAGATGCTGACTCTGTTACAGCTTTTAATTCTCGATCAGCAAGCGCTCCAAGATCGGACGTTGAAGCTTTCATCAGATCTAGAACCTGTAATGTCTGGCTACCCTGCTTACCTAAATTTTCAAAAAGAGCATTCATTCTTGCAAATTGGAATTTACCGAATAGGTTTTCAATAGCCTGCTGTTTCTTTAGCGGGTCTAATTGATCTAAAGCATCCTGCAGCGCAAGCAACATATCTGTTGTGCTTCCAGCATTCTCATTTACAATTCCAAGTAAATCTATACCAAATGTTTTAAACTGTCCAACTGCTTTATCTGTTGGGTTAATTAAAGATGCTAGTCCAGACTTAAGTGCGTTTGCTCCTTCTGATGCATTAATTCCACCTTCACGCATTGCAGTTAAATAAAGTGCTAAATCTTTTACGCTTCCGCCCAAACCTTGAATTACTGGGCCAGCTTTTGGAATTGCTTCCACTAAGTCATTTAGGCTTGTTGATGTTTGGTTTTCAACAGCGTTAAGAAAGTTAATTGATTCAGATAGCTCTTCTGTATTTTGTTTAAAGGCAGACTGAATTGCTAAAGTAGCCTTCATTGCTTCTGCTCTGTCTACTTCACCAAGAACAGCAAGTCTTGTTGTTTCTTCAATTGAAGCAATAAGCTCTTGTCCAGTTTGTCCAGTTGCTGCAATATCTGCGCCTAGCGCAAGTGTCTCTCTATACGAAGCTCCAAGATTTTGAGACAACGCTTTTGCTGTTGCTTCAACTTCTTTTCTTACTCTTCCAAGTTCTTCTGCTGTAGTTCCAGCTGTGTCCCCATAAACCTTTACTAATCTTGTTAATTCTGCATCTGCAGTTCTAAATGCATCTGCTGCCGCTTTTCCAAATGCTGTGAGTGGCAGTGTAAGACCTACGGTTAACTGACGACCTGCCCACTGAGTATTTTTACCCCAGTTAATAAGTTGCCCAGCGCCTTGCTGTACAACCTTATTCATAATTTGAAGTTCTTGTCTTGCTATTGCAGTTTTATTTTTTACTTCGTCTAAGCCTCTTGGAACTTGAACGTTAAATTGCATTAACCCCTGAGCATTTCTTCCCAGTGGTTGAATAATTGCGTTTTGTAATGCTACTTGTTGCTTTGCAAGATCTCTAATAAGTCCACCAGATGTTTTGGTGTGATTTTGCATTGTTTTATAATACTGATTTAGCTTAAGTTGTCCTGAATCTAAATTCTTTCCAAATTTTTCTACATCAGAATTTAAGCTTACAAAGTGTGTGGAGAATTGGCCTGTGCTTCTTAAGGTGTCCGAAAACGACCTATTCATTACTGCAATTTGATTTGCAAACATCTTGTTTGATGATGCAATTTTTTCTTGCAGTTTAGATAGGGATGCAGTTACTTTATGAACATCTGCGATAAGACCAGAAAAATCCGCATCTGCGGTAATTCTGGTTCTTACTTGTTCATCAGCCATTTATTACTCCTTAGAATATCCTAACCCTGCTCCAATTCCAAAACCTGCCTCAGCGGCAAATTGTCCTTGTAGTGATACTATGTCAGATCCGTCTGCTTCAATTCCTAATGCTTTTCTTCTGACATCTTCAAAGGTAGGACCTTCATTTTTTTCTTCTTCGATGTTAAGATCGATACCTTGCATTCCTGCAAGAAACTTTCTTTCCTCCGACTCTTTCTTTTTAATAGATTTCAATGTTTGCAATAACTCTGGCATTGAAAGACTTTCTTCTAGTTCTTCGTAATTTTTCCAATGACCTAAAAGAAAAACTTCTCCTAATAAAGCGGCTAAGTCTAGTTCTGACCAGCCAGAACCGCTGCCGCTAGTAGGTTTGGGTCGTCCAACTTAATACCACCACATACTTCAAGTATGCGATTGATGGTCGGAACATCTAGAGCGTCTTCTAGCAAATCTCTGTTTGCTACCAATTCTGGTTGCTGCTTTTCTAATGCTACTGCTACTGCATCAATTAAAATGTCTAGCGTTTCATCTTCTGTTGTTGCATCACTTGTTCTCTGTATGGCTTGCATAAACTTTCTAAGCTCTTTAATTGTTAAAGGCTTAAGCTTTACTACTGCACCATTTTGTAGAGTGATTTCTTCTGTATTATATACGGTTGTTGCCAATTTAATCCTCCTAGGATCTAGTCTCATTTATTATAACATATAGGTATTATCACTACAAACAGAAGGCCTCCCATTTCTGGGAGGCCCTGTTAATTAATAAATTAATTATCCTAGAACTCGGTCAATAATCTTACCATATTCTGAGCCAGTGTAATTAGCGTCTGGAAGCAGACGGAATGTTACTGGGAAAGTTGTTGGTGTATTACGTGCTAGTGAGAACTGTGACTGTTGTACAGAAAGAACACGACGTGCATAATATACACGCTCTGTTGTTGCTGAAACTTCTGCTGATGTGCCCTTTGCAAGAGTTGGTGCTTGACCAACTGCAAACAACTGACGCTCTGTTGGCTGAACACCAAGTGCTCCAGCCTCAAGGCCAAGTGTTAGAGACTTATCGTCTGCACCTGTTGCGCCCTTTGTAGGGTATGCATCTGTTGATGCTGCGCCATCTTTTGTGAGAGTTGATGCTCCCTGTCCGAATACCAAAAGAACGTTTGCGAGTGTTCCTTCAGACATTTCGGTTGCAATCATAACTTCCATCGCTGACTTGAACAGCTTAGCTGTATCAAGAAGCTGATCTACTGTTACTGAATCATATGTTGGGTTGTAAGTGATCTGAAGACCATTGTTGGTGAAACCAACGTTACGAACTAGAGCAGATCCTGCGAGTGTAGTTGCTGCTGATGTTCTTGCAGTAAATGAAACTCCTGAACCTGAATCTAGAATGTTCTCAACATATGTTGGATCTGTTGAATCCTTGACTGATACGAATAGTGGTGATGCACCAACAAGGATGTTCTTTGCATTGTTAAATGCCATTGTTATACCTCCTGTTTTTTAAACATAAATATTAAGTTTTTTTGGCTGGCTAGGCCGTTCCTCTTGTCTAATTGTAGTGGATAAACCACTCAAAGGCAAACCCTATACGAACCTGCCATTTACGTCAGATATCCTAGCATACTTAACCTCAAGGATTACATCTGAAGACAAAAACCCTTGAATCTCTTCGGATGGGCTGGTTGGAGAAATTTCGGATATGAAGATGCTGTAAAATTTAAACTTATCAGAGACTCCTTGCCATAGATTTATATCCTTTGCGGAGTCATCCATTCTTCTGAATAAGTCTGTCATAAAGTTTCTAATCTGATTTATTTCAGACACGTCTATTGAATAAATTGTAAATAGTATTTGCTCGCAACAGATTGCCCAGTTTTCCTCATAAGACATTCCAATCTTGTCGTATACAATATGTGTTTTACCGCTTAAGAATTGATTCATTTCTGGAGACTGCTGGACTGGAATAATAGGAACAATTGATGAGCCTAGATTATCTGAGTAATAGTCATCTGCTTCCAGCAAACCAATTGTTAGAATTTGATCCCACAGATATTTTCTTATTTCTACGGAAGCATCAATTTTATAATCTACTGTCATAATGATCCTCCAAATGCTTGAGTAAGTGCGGAATCCGCCTGAGACCTAATATAGTTTGGAGAAAATGAATATTGAACTCTTTTAATGTTTGATGGAACTTGCAATGCTTTTGAAATAGAGTTATTGAACATCTTTTGAAACCCTGACTTTTTAATTGAACCATTAACAAGCTGCCCGCTAAAAAATCTAGAATACTGCAAGTCAAAGGAGTTCTTTACAGAGGGTCCTCCAGGCCTTCTAACGGTCACTGAGGCCCCTTCTGGCATAAAGACGGTAACTCCATCCATAGAAAAAACAAGTCGCTTAGAAGAGCGTGGAGAGATTATTAGAGGCTCTCCCTTTTCCATAATAAAAGCCTTGTCTCTAAATACATGCTTCTTGCCAGGCATTCTAGTTGGAACGCCAACTTTAGATGGAAGAAATTCATAATTAATTGCAAATGATAATCCATTTTGAGATACTTTATTTATTCTAAATAATCTAGAGCCAGCGTCTCCAGTCTTTTTCCATTCATAAACATGGTGAAAAGATTTTGGCTTAATTCTTGATTGAGAATCTATATACTCTGGAAAATCTTTGTTTATCTGATCAAAGATTACTTTACTAAATCTGTTTTGAAATGTTCTGTTTGTGGTAAGTTTAGCAATAACATTTGCTTCGTAATAAACATAGGCAGAAACTTGAGCAACTGTACTATCTTTAAATATCGTCTTATCACGAGTATTGCTACCTACGGCTAGTCTTTCTAGTCCGCTGGCTGCTTGAAGTAACATTCCATTATAGTCCAATTTGTTGATTCTCCGATCTCATTACAGATGAATTAAATCCAATAGACTTTCCAAAAGGATCTGTTATTGGTGTTGTTCCTATAATTTCAAATACTGTTGGAGTTTCATTTGGATAGTTTATTTCTGTCCAAATTGTCCGATTTGAAGAATCACGAATATTGGTGATTTTATCTCTTGCTGTTAATCTTTCTAAAGTTCTAATTTGTAAAATCTGTTCGTTAGAGTATTTGTTTGAAAATACTTGTCTATCACTGCCTCTGGAAGTTGCTGAATTACTTATAACCCCCTTTGCATGGCAACCTATTGTTTTATAAAAAATCCATTCTTTTTTAATTGCACCAGTGTTTGCATCTTGAGAGTCTACTTGCTTGTAAACATCTACTTTCATACTAAGTAAAGAATCTACTAAATCGTTCATTAAATAATTACCGCCTGGTTTAAGACGTAGTCAGCCAATAATTTATCTGCATAAGCATTACCAGTACCAGCATAAACTTCAGAATTGTATTCAAATTGCCAATCAAATGTTTGAATGTTATTTAAATATTTATGTTTCCAAATTTTATCCTGAGAAAAATAATCTTTCATAAGCTCAATACAAGCAAGCTCAACTTCATCTGGAATTTCTTTCCATCCAAACTTACCTTGTATTTTATATTGGTCTGGTTGTCTAAATAAACCAGAGTAATTGTTAATAGATGGTGGAACCATACCGTTTGCTGTGTATACTATATTATCAATCTGTGCCGCTCTATTAATCTTCAGACCAAATCCGCTAACAGTGATATCTAATTGTGCTCCAAAATTATTTAATGGCGCAAACTTATCATACATCAATAAATCATTTACATAAATTTCATGCAAGTCGTTTAGTTTTTGAGGGAGAAGTAATGTGTCAGAGTCATTTCCATATACTGTAAAAGAATCATCGTATAAATAAAATACTTGACCACAGTGTGTCTCTATTTTTTTCCTAGCATATCTTTCTGCCGCCTGTAACTCTTTAAATGATCTATACATAGGGTCTGATGGGTCTGTGCTAAGATCTAAAGATATGGCTGCTTGAGATAAATCGGTATACGGTTCTGTTACAAAAACAACATGTGGCTTTGAAACATTATTTAAAGAAACCTGATATTCCCAAACTAATTTTAATTCTCTTTGTCTAGTAGTATATGAAAGTGGTAGGTAAATGTTATATAGTCCAACGTTTGTTTCATCTTTAATAGAAGTAATTGTTGTTAATAGTGTTGTTGGACTAATTGGTGGAGATATTGATGGATCTTCTGTAACGTCATAAACTTTTACAACTGGAGCAGAATCTGCGTCTACCGCTTCTCCCTGCCAAAATACCTGATGAGATATTGGCGAGTTGGTACCTATCAATACTTCTGCCATTGACCTACTCCTTCTTGTTGCTTTTAGTTATAAAATTCCTGAACTTCCTTTGGAGTTGCAACTCTGAAACCTTCTTCTACGTCAAAAATCTTTTGAGCTTCTGCTTCAGTTAATGCTACAAAAGGGTGTTCTTTTGTAAATGTATGACCTTGAATATCATATCTAAAATTGTCTCTAGTCATTCTTACTAGAACAGTTCCAGCCGCCTGCTCTTTCTTATGATCAAACTTAGGCAATACTTCAATCTTGTCTTCTTCTGATACATCTTTAATTGTTTGTAATGTTTTTTGATATACAGACCAAGTTACGCCTTCTTCTGATAATGCTGCTATTACGTCTGCTTTATTTTTTAAGGTTCCTGTATCTACGCCAAAATCTTCGGCAAGTTTCTTTAGTTCGGTTACCTTTAATGTGTCAAATGACATATTGTCTCCTTTTTCTAGGTATTTAATTATATCATTGTTAAATTCAAATGAAAAGCCCCCAAAAATAAATTTGGGGGCTTTTCAAGCCTATTTCCTAATTAGGAAGCGACCTTAACGTTCTTTACAACTACCCATGCATCAGCTTGTTCAATTTGAACGCCAACACGAGTAAACATTGTGTATTCGATAGAGTCCTTCTTTGGCCAGAAGAAACGATATACAGTTACGTCACGCTTGATACCAATAACTACGTTATTTGGGAATGTCAAGTGTACGTCTCCGTGATCGCCAGTCTCACCAGAGTAGTCACCGTCTTGTGCCTCTTTTAGAAGAGGAACTTCAACGATTGGAATACCGAATGCGAATGGTGCAACGAATCCAGCTGGACCACCAAGACCTGGTTGATCTCCACGGATAATGCTTGAAGCAATATCTTGTGGGTTTACGTTCTGGATGTTTTGTGATGTTGAATACAAGTAGTCCTGGATCAAGTTAGATCCTGCTAGGAATCGAAGATCCTGGCGACGTTGCTTGTACTTACGTGGAAGTGCCTTCAACGCTGAGTTGAATACTGCACGAGAAATGTTAGCACCTGCTGCGTCAACTACGTGTCCGCTAGCCTTTGCCTTCTTTACTACACCGTCAAATGACTTGTATAGGTTGTCTGTTGTTAAAGCTGTATTTCCGTTAAGAACTACATCTTCAATATCATTACCTGCCTGTGTTGCCATCAAACGTGCAATGTGATCTTCTAGATCTGCACCCTCGATGTTGTCTTCTAGTGCTTCAGTTGAAAGCTCCCAGTCTAGGCGAAGCTTCTTTGTTGTTAGAGAAATCTTTGAGAAAGTCACTGCACTGTTTGTGCCTGTGTTTTCACCTTCTGAAGCGAGCTTCATTAGTTTCTCTCCGACTGACATACGGTCAATCTCTGTTGTATCGGCCTTCATTCGGACTGTACGGGCGACTTTACCAATTACGGTAGCATCGAACATATAATCTAGAAAGCGGGCTGATTGTTCTGGGTTTAGAAGTCCACCGTTTCCGTTTTCGGAAGCTCTGTGTACTCCTGTACCACCTGTTGCGGAGCCGAAGCCTGTTGATACTGTTGTACCTGCTTCTGCTGCCTTTTCTAATAGTTCATTACTCATTTATTTCACCTACCTTATTTGATTAATTCTTGTACGGAACCGAGGAAAGAACCGTTCCATTTAGATTTGGATTTTTGTAAAACTTCCTGAGACCCGCCAAGGTCACTGGACTTCTTAATTGCAGTGTCTGATTCTACTGCGTCTACACGCTTCTCAACTGTGTTGATAACTGTGTTAATTTCTGCAACTGCCTTTGATAGCGCTGCATTTTGTTCTGCCAATTCTGTAATTTTAGCTTCTACATTCTTTGCGAAAGATTCTACTGAATCTTTGATTGCTGAAACTTCAGCAGATTTTTGTTCTGCTGACTTTGCTACAGTTTCTGAGAAAAAGTTCTTAATTTCGCCAAGCATCTTTGCAAAATCAGGTTCATCAACCTCAACTTCTGATACGTCGGCTGCTTTTTCCAGAGTTTCGGCAGGAGCGTCTGCTACTGCTTCTGCAGGAGCTTCAGCTGGTGCTTCTTCAGCAACAACTGATGTTTCTTCTACGGCTGCTTCTGATACTACTGCATCTTCTGCAACTACGTTTTCTGTGTTTTCTGACACTTCATTACCTCCTTCTGCGTTTGCCTGTTTTGCAATTGTTTGTGTTTCAGGCAACGACACTCTTGATTGCTTGTACGCATCAAGAATTTTATCTATCTCTTTTGCTTTGTTTGTATCATTACTTTCTACCCAACCAATTAGTTCTGCTGGCTTATTTGTAACTGGTGATACATAAGTTTTGTCTGTTGAGATAAAAACAGAATCACTTTCTGCACAATAAAAAATATTTTCCATTTTAACATCTGCTGCTATTCCCTTAAAGACTAGCTGTCCATTAACTTTTGAAATAGACAAAATGTTACATAGCTCATTTGCTGGAGAATCAACAATTGAAAGTTCTATTAAATCATAGTCTTTAATAAATCTAACCGATTGACCAGTAGACTTATTAACTTCATTATCAGACTCATTAATTTTTCCGCCTATTGAAAATCCTGAAAGAGTTCCGTCTAAAACTTTTTCCCATGTGTCTTGTGCGCCTTTTGAAATATATGCATCAACATACACTCCGCTATAAAAAGATTTTGTAGTTGGATCATAAAATGTTTCTGGCTTAAAAGAAACAACTTTTCCAACAGCAAGTGGTGTGTGCATTTCACGAAGGTTGCCACGGAAATTTTCAAAAGCTTTCATGCTTGCTTCTGCTGTGACAACGTCACCAGTTTGATCAACATTGTCTAATGTTGCAAAACCAGAAACAGTTCTCTTCTCACGGTTGACCTTTGTAAAAGGAACTGAGAGATGAATGTTTTCGCCATTGGCAGACCAATAGGATTTTTCTATATTCATATGCTTAATTTTATACCGTTATACTATATAACGCAAATAAGTAGTTGAGCAGATATTATTCTGCTGACCGCCCGTCGCCCTTAGCATTACGACCCTCCCCAGATTTATCAGGAGAATTTGCAGATCGCTCAGAATCTCTGGCTCTAGTTTTTCCAGCCTGAGCAGCCTGTTCTGATGCGGCATCAGCCTTTAAATCAACTACTTCGTCTCCCCCATCAATTGGAATCATACCCTTTCTAATTCTAACCTCATTAGGAGTAATTACCTGCATACGCAAATATCTCTCATCAATTTTTGATTGAGTATCTTCATCGGTAAGGGTAAGTTCATTAAATTTAATTAATAAAGCATCTGTTTTTTCCTCAATAATTTTATTCAATTTCTTTGCTAAATTATTTTGAGCTGGACCACAAACTTGCTCTCTAAATGTTTTGTCAGCATCTCTAGCCACGGCAAGATTAACTCCTGCTGGGGTTCCAACCTTATTAATAGGGACTCTGTGTGCAAGTAGTATCTCGTCTCTATTTGATAGTCTGTAGGTATTAAACGACCCCTCTTGTGTACCAGCCTCAATTGGCTCCATTTTAAATTCAACTTTTGAGTCTGGAGAATCTGGAGGCAACGGGATATAAAGAGACCTATGATTTTTACCTTTAAGTCCGACTTGGAAAAACTCAAGAAGCTTTCTTTCTGATTCTGTAGAAAGCTTTGCTCCCTTTACTGTAATAATATATCTTGGCACTGCTTTATTTTCAAAGTAGTCTAAATTATACTTGCCAGCAAATTCGTTACCAGCCATTGCATTTTGCGCTGCAATGATATCTGGAATTCCATAATAATTATTTGTAGGAGTATACTTCTTTAAGTGAATAACTTCATTTGGTCTATCTTCAGCACCAGCAATTGGGTTCTCTGTTGAAAGGTCGCCAAAGTTACGGAAATAAACAGCCTTTCCATAAAGCAGCTGAATAAATCCATCACGCAGTCTACGAACTCTCATTGTCTTTGCTGGGATATGACCAATATATCCAATGTTACCAGCAACCGTTCTTCCAATTTCAATATATCCATTTCCAGTTGCTTCTAAGTCTACATAAGCCTTTATTAATGTTTCTGTAAATGTTTCTTCTTCGTTAACAGACTCTAGCCATTGCTCTAAATCTCTTTTAATTCTATTTATTTTGTTTCTTGCTCTTTCAAGCTGTTTAGGGTCATCGATTTCATCAAGAGCATCTTTTGTTTTGCCAGTCTCTTCAAAAGAATAGCCTAGACCAACAATATTTGAAACCTTAGCATTTATTGCAGCGTAGTTATATGGAGAAATTTCATAAATTTTTGATAGATATTCTAGGTTGTATGGGGGCTCGATAAGATCGAACATTGCATAACCAGTAATTGCTTGGGCAAGTAGGTTCTGTTGCGTTGCGGTTCCGTCTATACCAACAAATCTTTTTTGAAGATCTCTTCCTACTTTTCTGCGAAAAGAAGATCCCAGTCCATTTATCTTTCTTAATTCTTCTCCATCAATTTTAAACGGATCTGTTTCTGTCGAGGTAGTTGGAGCATTAAACTTCATCCAGTCTGCTACATTAGATATGCTAATAGAATCTTGTGTTTCGTTGTCGTCTTCAATAAATTCCATTATCTATTTCCCCCATTTTTTAAAGCTTTCATTTCATCTTTATAGTTTCCAATATCCAACGGATCTGGAACTAGTCCCCAGTCAAGTCTTTGTTTTTGATGTTCAAATTCTTCGTCTGATATTTTTCTTCTGTTAGAAAGAAATTTAGGCCCGCCCTCATATATGCCGTATGAGCGAACCTCTCTAGCCAAAGCATCGATTCTGGATCTATTTCCTTTTTTGGACGTGATCGAAAGAAAATTCCCATCATCATCTCCAATCCATCGACCATCTGGCATTTCCCAGACATATATTCCTAGTGTTGTTTCTTCAACAGTGGTCTGATTTATTCTTTTAATATCCATAGGATAATATGATACCATTCTTTAATACATAAGTCTACATTTTGTCACGAAAATGTTCAGGTTATACGCTTTGGATGACAACCCAGTCATTATTATAGTACTTTAGCTCGCTATCTGTCAGGGTAATGGCTGGTTCCGTTACGCTAGACTGTGGTTGCCCAGTATATAAATTAAAGTGGGTGCTGCATATGCTATCTGTAATTTCCTTTTGATATATTGCTATATTTTTATATAAATTCTGACCCCCGCCAACATTTAAATCTATTGGACCAGTAATTGGAGATGTAAAAACAACCACTATATGATGAGGCTGGTCTGCTACAAGATATGACGATATGTTAGTCTGAGACGAAATGTCGACATTATTTACATATATCTTACTTATATTGCTTTTGGTTATTAAACCACTATTATTCCATGAAAGCCCATTTACCAAACCATTTCCTATTAAAGAAGTTGGAGTGTAAATCATCTCTATAGATTTAATTTGCGACAAAGTATTTATTGTAAATTTATCAGTTAAAGGTCTAATCCCATTCATGTAGTTTCTAGATAAAACAGGGTATTTAATTGAAGACAAATTATAGTCAGAGGTTGAAGTAATTTTATCCCCGTAGTTATCTGCATATAAAGATCTATCTGAATAAAAACTTACACAAAAAAATGAAAGCTTTGGTTTGTATTTTGTAACATCTGAAGTTGTCATTGTAATCTCAAGGTATAGCTTATACTCTGAAGAAAATGAGCCAATTTTATATTGTGGTATTGGACTACCATTTGAGCATACCTGCCAATTAATTCCGTCTACGCTTGAACGAACAGATATATTTTCTGAATCTCTCCATTCAATTTTAGAGGTGGATATGCCCAAACTATTTGGAATCAATATTTCGTCTTGATATATAAATGTTTGAGCTCCAGATAAATCAGAATAAAAAGAAACATACTTAAGATCATTTTCGTAATAGGTATTAGAGGATAAAATGTCTTCCCATTTTTTATTAATTGGATAAGAATACTCATAGGTTGATTTTATATTTGCATCTGTTCCAGAAAACAAAACTCCCTCGTCTGGGAAAACAACCTGAATTGCTGAAGATGTAATATTGCCATCAACATAATGTTTCTTTATTGCAGGTTCTGTTAAGGCATATCTATATATTGCTGGTGCATCTACTATAAATGAATCTTGAGCAGTATTGCATGGTCCTATTGATGGCTCAAAATTAGTTGCAGAAAATTTAAAATTAGACAAAGATTTTGATGCAGCCTGAATACCATCTATATAAATTATAATAGATTTTGTTGTATAAACTGCAACTATATATATTGATTTTTTAATATATGGCAGAGTATACTCTACAGACTCGCTGCCAACCTTAAAAACAATATTTCCCTTTTGCCAAAACACGCCTGTCTCATTTGTTCCAAATATCTTTTGAGAATCGTTAGATGATCCATAAAACATTGGATAGATCCAGGCTTCCATGGTAAAATCGTTATCGCTTGTATATTTAGTTGCCAGCCCTTCTACTGCTGTAACAGCATAGTAGTTTTTAGTTACTGGAAGCGTTATTGATGAAGAGCTTGTTATTAAAGTTCCCCTTGTTCCACCAGAGACTAGTGGCAATATATTGTAGTTAAAAGATCCAGAATAAACTCCATTATTTGAACATCCCGAAAAATCATATGCAGTGGTTCCACTACTTTCGTCAAGCCTCCAAAATCCTATTGGATTTTCCTGCATGATTTTTGACTGATAGCTCATTTAAATCTTAGCCCTCGTTGTCAATATCAAATGTTGGAGCATTTTTATAAAAAAACAGAGGAACACAATATTTTTTGCCCGACTGAACAATTTTTGCTTGATGCAGATAATCTGGAGTAGAAGGGAAAAAAATTAAGCATCCTGCTTCTGGTTTAATAGTAATCCCATGTTGAGGAAATGCTAGCTCTCCACCCTCATAATTGTCATTCATATAAAGAACTGCAGACAATATGGTTTGATTGTCGTCTCCTGGGTAAGCATCAAAGTGGGGACCCATGTCTGCGCCAGTTTCATATTCTTTAATTTCAAAAGTGCTAGGTAAATGCGGAATATCTTTTATGTCTAAAGCCTTAAAGTATTTTTCTGCCAATTCTTCTGCAGCTTTTCTTATAACCTCTACAAGATCGTATGCTATTAAATCTCCTCCTGATGGCTCATCAGAATGGTTAAAAATAAAATGTCCAGTCTTGGTGCGGCCATAAAAAAAATCTGATTCGTCGTTTGCAGCCCATGGCGTCCATGGACCTAATTGTTTTATTGGGTTTCCTTTTATGCTAAATCTTTTTTCATCTTCAAATCTTAGATCTAAAGCTTCTAGCTCTTCGGGCCAGGTCTCCATTAAATTTATAACATTTTTAAAAACAAATATTTTATCAGCAAAAACTGTAACATTTTCTGTTAAGTCTTTAACACGAACATCTACCATTATTCTTCACCCTTACCCTTATAAACTGGAGCATTTCCAGCGGCCTTATCTTTTGCCCATTCTTCATAAGAACGGTCTTGTTCTTTTCTTGTTGCTGCTAATTCGTCAGCCCATCTTTGTCTTTGCTCTTCTGTATATTCTATTCTAGCATCGTCCCAAAATGAGCCTATTGTGTATCTGTCTCTTTTAGTGTTTTTTACTTGAGTAACTTCGTGTTCATTTCCATGCCCGCCTTTAAATATTGCATACAAACCAACTTTTGGCTTTATGGCTATATCGTAATGTTGAAAATTTAATATGCCTCCATCAAAATCATCATTTAAGTATAAAAATCCAGCATACCTACTTCTTTCAAACGCAGTTGGCTTTCCGTCTTTTGAGTTATCTGAATGAAAATCTGCAAATGCTCCCTCAACCCATTTTTGAGCATGATAACTAATTTCTGCAAACTTATGGCCAAATATATCTTCCCCACACTTTTTAAATTTAAACTTTAATCTATTAAAATAATCTTCTGGTAAACCAAACTCTGGTAAAGAAGGATCAGAATCCCAAAATCCCATAGCAAATGAATCATAAAAAGAAATTTGATTCCATTTAAGTCTTCCGCTTTCAACTAATGATTCTAAATATTTAATCATAGCATCTGCTTCTTGCTCAGAAATAAAATTTTCAACAGTAAAGACGTCATCTTTCCATTCTTTAATTGTTGGATATCTATCTAAAATTTCTTGACTAATCACTTTTCTTCCTTTGTTAATTGTTTAATAGTCCAAAACCATGGTGAAGTATATCTTGTTCCGCTTGTAACTTTATCCACACCATGAATATAATTTTTGTCTCCTGGGAAAAAATATACTGCTCGTCTCTTTGGCTTAAAAGCAATTTTTTGTAATGGGAAATGAAGCTCTCCACCTTCATAATCTTCATTTAAATAAAATATCGTTCCTAGGTCATACCAAGGAAAATCATTTTCGGTTCCTGCATCTGGGCCTTCATGCAACTCTTTATCTGCATGAGGGAACTGAAACGTTCCTACTGGCCACCTAACTATAGCTGGATTTGTTGGCTCAACTTCTACAACACCAAAAAAATCTTCTATGACTGGCTTAAATCTTGCTATTACATCACGCAGCATATCTACTACCTTTTGATCTGCTTTCATTAGTGTGTTTAGTGTTGCTACTCTATTTTCCCACGGCCTGTGGTCATATATAATGGTTCCGTTTTCATTAAAATGAGATTCTGTTACGTCCCAAATTTTGTTGTTTCTAGCAAAATTTTCTAGGTAATCACATTCTTCTTCTGTAAGAAAGTTTTCTATCTCCCCAATCATTTCTGGGCCAGATCCAAAATACCCTGATGGAGTAATTGACTTTCTTGCTGTTCTAATATGCTTGCCATCTTCTAAAGAGTCATGATTTTGAATGATATCATCTTCATGTGCGCTTTTAAATAAAACATCGTTGTTAAAAGAAATTATATTATCCATGGTTCTCCTTATTCATAGTTTTTTTTGATCCAAGTTGTTTTTTTATAAACTCCACCAAATTTAACTCTAAATTTTGATACGATTGACATATGTCTGTCGTACATTTCGTCATTACTATAGTATACCATCTCTGAAGTCCAAGCTTCTCTTTTTATTGGAAAGATTTGAGCAAATGGGGTTCCCTTGGGGATTAGACCAGAAAAACCTTCTTTTAAAAAGAATGGCATTAGTCCTGGTAGAGTATATCTATCGCTGTCTATTATTCCATTAACTGTTAAAAATGGTAAATCATTTCTATTAAGTGGAGAAGTTACTAAAGCACTATATCCTTCTGGCATCTGTATTCCCCAGTTAGGCCACCAATGAAAATGTTTTTTGCTGTATCCGTGAGGATATTCAAACTGAGGCATACTACTTCTTGCCTCACAAAAGTCTTTATATTTTGGATCAATTATAACGTAAGGCTCTCCTTCATATTGAGCAAACATTATGTCTGTAGGAGTTCTTAAAACATAACCTGTTGAAAAAACATCTAGCAATGCTGGACAAGCCTTGAAGCCTAATGACTTTTCTAATTCATCGTCCTTATTATAAGAAGCCATTATTGGATCTCCGCTGTCATCAACCCAATACTTTGTTGCATCTTTCCACCAGCTTGGCATAAAATTTTTAGCTGGCCCTGGCTCTAATAGCTTATGTTCTTCTTCATTGTTATAAGGTCTAGCTGATCCAAACTTAATCTTTGGCATTATCTACCACCTTTAATTTTAAACTTTTAACTTCATGTTTTCCTAGTTTATTCCCTAAATAATCTACAGCATCACGATAAAAGTTAGTCCATTTATTTTCTTCTGCAAGCTTGGCAACATATTTAATGTGATCTGTTTCATTATATTGATCTGCATAAGGAGAGGCTGGCATGCTTTTTTTAGGCAACAGCTCTACTTCTGATAACTCTATTTCTCCTAGGGAAATAGGAATTACAGATATTACTGGGTATCCTGCTGGTATTGTAATTGGAGTATATGGCTTTGTTATTCTCCATGCTACTGGAAATTCTGCAGTATAAAAAGAAGTGCTTATTGCTGTCGTAAATGGCTGAGCCCCATCTAAAAAATAATTAGGAGCTGGCATTCCAAGCAAACTTACATTTTCTTCGGTCTTAAAAATTAAGCCTGTTTTAAAGCTTATAGTTGCATTTGCTCTTTCGGTATAACAATACTTATGTCCTGCAAGTATTTTTACATGATCCTTACTTGAATCAGATTTGCCGTTCCAAATAAAAGTTATGTCTTCTGGAAAAGATAACGACCAGCCTAAAGTATTTGTTAGGGTTACAGGAAAGCATGTGTACGCATGCCTGTCATATGTCTGCTCCATCCATTCACGTTTTGCTTGCAACGGTAGTAGTGTGGCAGCATTTTCAGAAGAAACATAAGCCTTTATTTTATGCATAACCTTCTGTATATCTTTTCTCTATTTCTCTATAGTCTGGTGTATGTGGAGCTTCTAAATAATCAAGCATTGTGACAATAGAGTACTTTGTTCCACTTGTGACTGGCATAGCTGAGTGAGAATAAATATAAGAAGATGGGAAGAGGTATAGGTCACCAGCTTTTGGTTTAATCTTCAAATTAAACTTATCAAAAAATAGTTCGCCGCCTTCATAATCATCATTAATATATCCTACAGATGAAAGAACGCAAATGTAAGAGTAGCCGTGGTCTGAATGAACTTGAAAGTGTTGCTGAGGACCATATTTAACAAAATTAAACGATTCCCAGTAATTTAATGGGGCTAGGCCAAAAGCATTTCTATACTCTTCTACTGGCTTTAGTTGTGCGGTGTATGCATCTTCCCAAATTTTTTCTAGCTCAATTTCTGGTTCTTTTCTATCTTCTTTGCTTACATACTGCATTGATAGCATTAAACTATCATCGCTATTTCTTTTAATTTTAAAATCATGAGCATCTCTATACTTTAAATCTGTATGTGCATATCCAGTTTGAGACTGGTTCCACTTATACTTTCCTTCGCTTTTGCTTAAAGAGTTTTCTAGTCTATTTACAAGATCCATCTCTTTAGTAAAAACATCTCTATACACAACAATTCCGTAATGTAAATATTCGGCATTTGGAGAAAACATTATTTTATACCGTATTTCCTTTCTATATAATTCTCATACTCTACAGTATGAGTGTCGTCATTGTAATCAAGCATTGTTACAAATGAGTACTTTGTTCCAGATCTTACTGGCATTGCTACATGAGAAAACAAATATGTGGATGGGAATATGTATAAATCTCCAGCTTTTGGTTTTTCAAAAATATTTAACTTTGGAAAAGCTAATTCTCCTCCAGTATAGTCGTCATTTGGATAAGAAACTAATGAGACTGTAGACACATATGACCATCCATGATCAGCATGCTCTTTAAAATATTGTCCTGGGCCATATTTAACTACATTTGTCCATTCCCAAAAATCCATTTTAATTTGATAAAAATTACAATATTCATCAACATACGGTTTTTGTGAATCATAAACATATTTATATATGTCGTGGTCTTTACCTAAATCGCTTATCTTAAAATCATAACAATCTCTATACTCTATATCTGTTTCTTCTAAACCTACTTGAGCTTTATTCCAAGAACATTCTTTATTTAATACAGAGTTTTCAATTTTATTAATCACATCAAAAGAGGTGTCAAATACGTTTTGAAATTTCCATATTCCTGGGAATATTTCTATTTTATCCATATGACTACTTTATCATTTAATAATTAGTTAGTCAACATTTCGGTTGGACAACCGTTATAAGCCAGCATTCCTCCAGCTACAATGAGCCCAAATGGGTCTCTGTAGAATAGTAAAGTTCTTGTTGAATCTATAATTCTTTTTATGCTAGTAATTGGAGTAATTTCTTTTTGACCATTAGAATAAGTAACTAATGAATCTCCAACAACTAGGTCTTTTGTGGTTACAATACAGTATTTATTATTTCTATAACATAAAACATCTTCCATTAAAGAGAAACGTTTATTTTGATCTTCATTAAATATTAAAGTTTTATTATGGGTTTCTTCTAATATATTAGTTACAATAGAATCAATTAATTGTATCTCTCCTATATCTTCAGACTGCCATCCGCTAACAATTTCTGAACATTTTTCTGTAACGTCTCCAAATGAACAGTCATCTGATCCCAAAGGAATGTCCTTGAAGTAAACTAGCTTTAAGGTGTCTCCAACCTTAATATCTTTTGCCTTTTTATTTCCTTCAGAAGTAAGAATTTCTGTATCTTCTTGAATGCAAAATCTAGGTGGGCTAAAGAAGCGTGGTGGGCTAAAGAACCCTGGAGGACCAAAGAATCTAGGTGGGCTAAAGAAGCGTGGTGGGCTAAAGAACCCTGGAGGACCGAAGAATCCTGGAGGTCCGAAAAATCTTGGTGGCTGGAAAAATCCTGGAGGTCCAAAGAATCCTGGTGGGCCAAAGAAGAATGGTGGACCAAAGAATCTAGGTGGACTAAAGAATGCTGGTGGTGCAAAGAATCCTGGAGGGCTAAAAAATCCTGGAGGACCAAAGAATGCTGGTGGGCCAAAGAAGAATGGTGGACCAAAGAATGCTGGTGGTGCAAAGAATCCTGGGGGGCTAAAGAAACGTGGTGGGCTAAAGAAAGATGGTGGGCTGAAAAAGTTAGGTGGGCTGAAGAAGTTAGGTGGGCTAAAGAAGTTAGGTGGTAAAAAGAATGCTGGTGGGGCAAAGAATCCTGGAGGGCCGAAAAATGAAGGAGGACTAAAAAATGTTGTTACTTGATTTGTTGTAGCGCCAACAGATATACCATTAGGATTAATAGCTACAATTGTATAGGATTGAGAAGTTCCTCCAACTTCTGAAATTGTGTATGGTGATGTTACATTGTTATAAACTGGGCCTGGAGTTCCGTCTGATGGTGGTTGAGGGTTTGGATCACTAGATGTAATTCTGTAGCTGGAAATAGCTTTTCCACCGTCGTTTGCTGGAGCTGTCCAAGAAACTACATCTGTGTTTGCCACTGTTGATGAAACGGCTGGAGTTCTTGGAATACCAGGAACTGTAGTTGCTAAAATTTGATTTGAAGATTCTGATTCTAAAGAGTTTCCATTTTGATTTGTTGCTATTACTTTAAATGTATAGTTAACATTACTTTGAAGTCCAACAACAGTAATTGGGCTTGCTGCCCCTTCTCCTGTAAAGTTTCCTGGAGTAGATCTTACTGTAAAGCTTGTTGGAACGGTACTTAATGGGTCTACTGTAAAAGTTACAGTAGCTGCTCCATTGTTAAAAAGTCTATTTAAACCAACATCTGTTGCTACAACATTTAACGGAGCAAGAGGTGCTTCAAAATCACCTGACGCTGCGGACTTTTTACCAGACTTTTTTCCCACTTATACTCCTAAGCCGTTAAATCCCCGAACACCAACCATGTATTGGCGTCCCGCTTTAATAAAGTTGCAATTGACCATTGACTTCTTATTTTTAAACCTGGTGTAGCATTTAAATTAACTCCAAACGCTGAGCCTACAGTTACTTGTCCAGAATTAGTTTGAATAATATCTATAGTTGTTCCGATTGGAAATGTAAGAGATGGTGTGTCTGCAGGAATTGTCAATGTTCCAGCAGTTTTTAAATTCATTTCAATTATAGAATCTCTTTCATCTAAGGACGAAAGCGTGTAACTTGAAAACACTTTATTTATTTTAGTAATAGAAGGTACGCCTTGTTTAGACTGAGGACCGTCTGAAAAATTTAATGTTCCAGTGCTAGTATTCATAGTACCAGTAAGGTTAACAGTTCCGCCAAGTGTGGCGGAACCATTAACACCAAATTCTTCTGCTACCGACAGAGTTTTTACTGATAATTCAGCGTCATAAGGTATTTTTACTTTTTGTACAGACATTTAAGTCTCCTCCTTATTCTTTTACGCTGATGCTTCTGTCCAGGATATACGAGAGAAAACGCTTGCGGTTGACCCTCCAAGATTTGTTGCTGTAATTGTTAGAACGTCTGGGCCATCTGGATAAATACCAGAGCTGGTTGTTGTTCCTCCACCACCTAAGATTGAGTTACCCAAATCTCTAAGTGTTGATAAATCAACAGAGTCTGTTCCTGTGGTAAAGAATCCACCAGTAACTTCTCCTCCAGAAACTGTTACAGATCCAGAAGATGAATAATCTGCAATCTGTGCAAGGGATGAGTTAACAGCTCCTGTTACGTTACCTACGGCATTTGTCCAAGTAAGTGACGTTGAAGGAAGTCCATTAAGTATTGCTTGAACTAAAATAGTTGAGCCTGATGATACAGATACGTCAAGTGCTTTCATTGCTAATTGCATTCTGTTAACAATTTCACGAGCACCAAAGTTTGCAGCAATACCGTTGTCTGCAGAAGGTGCTACACGAATTGATAGAAGTGCTCTTGTTGCGCCTGATGGAATTGATGTTGCAGTTCTCTGTCCGTAAGTAAAGATAAGAGACTTATCTTCATCATACTGTCCATCCATAATAACTGATGTTCCCCAGTGTGAAATAGTTGCCGCAAATGTTGGGAAAGCTAATTCAACACATGCTGGTGATTGTGCATCATATGTAAATTGTAGAGGAACATCTGATCCCATTGGAATTGCTGAGAAAGGAGAGTTAGCTGCAGCTACTGGCTGGCTAAATGTAATTGCTCCTGTGTCGTAGTTAATTGCTGATACAAATGTCTCGTCTGGATATTCTGAACCAACAACTCTCATACCAACCTGAATTTTTGCTGTGTTGGCGCCGTCTGTAATATTACCTCTATTTTGTCCGCTTCCAATAGTAAGTGCTATGTTTTGTGCGCCAAGCTTTGCACGAGTTAAACCAGTAAACGATGTTGCTGTTTTTCCAGAATAGTTTACATATTCAACTTGAGTAGTATTTCTGACAACCAAAGTTCCTGATGAAGGGAATCTTGATGTGTCTTTTACTGGTAATGATGTACCAGTAGTTAAAACTGTGTCTGTCAAGCTTGTAAATGGTGGGTTTGTAGTTGAAGAATATCTGCCTGGAAGGTTTCCAGAACGCATATATGCTTCAGTGTTAACGTTATTGTTTTGCATTCTGTGCAAATAAATAATGTTACCCTTTGGACCTCTTACGCCCCAACGAATAAAGCCTGCTCCGTACCAAGTATAGTCAATGTAGAACATCTGCATCTTTGAAAGGTCCATTGTATATTGTGAAGGTCCTGTTCCATCTGCCTTGTCCATATTAAACTGATCTTGAGGAATTCTTGTATCAATTGTCTTTGAATAAATACATAGTGAAGCTGTTGTTCCTCTATATGCAGGAGAAATATTCATCTCAATATCATTTGTAATTGAGGTAATTCTATAAGATTGTCCTCTAATTACAATTGTATCTCCTGGAATTAACTGCTTACTAAAATATGTTGGCTGCTCGCTAAGTGATTGAACAACTACATCTGAACCATTAGTTACGTTAATTCTTCCAGACAATTGTGTTGTTGAGCTTCTACGAACTGCATAAAGCTTTGTTCCGTCGTACTCAAAAAATACTCCGTTTTGCTCATCAAACATACCGAGTCTATTCTGGCATCCGTACCATGCTTCGATTGAAGCAAATACGTTGCCCGTTGCAATATTGCTTGTTGGTGTAGATAAAGCTGTATATGAGAATCTATTATATCCAAGTATGTCGTTTACAACAAACGTTCCGTTGTATGCTGATTGATCAGCACCACCGATTTTTACAATAGTTCCTGGTTGAATACAATGCTTTTCTTTTGTAACAACAGTTACAGTTGTTCCAGATGCAGTAATTGAGTCAATGCCTGCGTATGGCTTTAAAATTGTTCCAGAAGACATTTGAATGCCCTTACCAGATTGGTATCTAAAATAACGTCTTGTTTGACGATATGCTTCACCATAGTTAGATCCAGCTTGAGTACCAAAAATTACTCCGCCGTCTGCTGGTCTGTGTAAAAAGATTCCTTGTGGTCTAACATAGATTTCTGTTGGCCCACCTAATGTTCCTGTAGGAGTATTGTTTGCGTAATAGACAAACTGTGTTGGGCTAAGGACTGTTGCAACTACAAAGTTTCCATTTGGAGCATTTGTTGTTGCTGTAACTCCCTTAACAACAATTTCGTTACCAATTGCTAAACCGTGATCTACTGTAGTAGTTACGTTAATTCTATTAGTAGAATAGCTTAGAGTTGGAATAAATCCAATTCTTGCACCACTAAAGACCGTAGCTCTATAAATTGCTGTTTTGTTTGTGTCAAGAATATTTACTAAGTTGGCCTGTGTATTTTTTGAAGAAGCTGTGTATGTAAAGGTATTTGTTCCTCCACCAGACTCAATAACAAAGTTTCCGTTTGCTGCTGGGGCAAATGTGTCCTGTACAGAAATAGGATCTCCTGTATTTGGACCCACTCCTGAAGACAATGATACTGTTACAACGTTTGTTCCTAGTCCGTAAACAATTGATCCAATATTTGCAATTGGAGTTGGAGATGCGTAAGCAAAAGGCTTGTTGTTATAAAGAGCTAAGTTTTCCCACTTTGAAACCTGTGTTCCATATTCAAAGTCTGTATCAATAAGTGCTTGTGGCTGAGTTACTCTAAGCTTGTTTGTTGGATCCAGCATTGTTTCTGATGGAGTAAATGACTCATCCACCTCATCCAATGTAATTGAAATTTTATCTGTAGACAACATCGCTGCTGTGTTATATGCAAAAACGATGGTCGTTGTCTCGACACCATTTGCCTCTAATGAAACATAAGATGTCGCATTAAGTGAAGGGTCAGAGAAGTTATAGATTACCTGATTTTGGGTAACGTTTGTAATTAAAAGCAATCTCTCTCGTGGGATTGCCTTTGGGATCACCAAAGTTCTTGTCGATGGTGTAAAAGTGTAATGTGTTTCTACTAAAATTTTTCTTGCCATGTGCTTACGCTCCTAATAATATATCTATTGGTCTAAACGGATACTTTGATTTGGTTATAGAGTTAGTGGCAGGTCCACCCATTACTCTACCGTCAAATGTAGATCCTTTTGGTACAGGTTCTCCAAAGTTCAGATAACCCTGAGAGTCTACAAAAAAACCTTCTTGAGGTATCGGAGATAACCAATGATTATCTTGATTTCCTAGTATTTGAATTATACCATTAATGCTTATTAAAAGCCTAAGAGGGTTGGTTATGTTGACTGTAGTATTATTGAATTTAGGAAGGAATCTCTGTTCCGCTCCGTTAAATTGGCTAGTCAAATTATCTAAAGGTATAATATCCTGGGCATATGAATCAACATACGCTTTATTTACGGCATCTGTTGGATTTACTGGAGATGGTACTGTTACTGTTCCAGTAAATGTTGGAGAAGCCTTTGGAGCCTTTAAATTCAGGTCGCTAACCAGACCTGAAATCTTAGATTGATCAATTGCGGCAGAGGCGCTAATTTTATTATTTGTAATTGCATTTGCTGCAATCATTGCCTCTGTAATTGTTGAATTTGGAAGAATTACTGTGCCTGTAAATGTAGGTGAGGCAAGAGGTGCTTTTAATCCAAGTGCCGCTGTTACTGTGCCAGCAAAATTTGCATCATCATTAATTGCTGCAGCTAACTCATTTAAAGTATCTAGTGCTGCTGGGGCACCATTAAGCAAATCATTTATTTCAAAATGTACGTATTCTGTTGTAGCAATTTGAGTGGTTGTTGTTCCTGGAGCAGCAGTAGGTGCTGTAGGAACACCGCTCAATGATGGAGAGGCAAGAGGTGCCTTTAAATTAATTTGTCCTTGAGCATTAGATGTTATTGATGTTAAATAGCTTAAGTTTAGTGCAGTCTCACTTGGCAAATAAATTATATTTGGTACGCTTACAATTCCTGTAAGTGTTGGATCTTCCGATGGTGCTTTAGATTGTAAATCTGAAACTAAATTAGTTATTTTTGATTGGGCAATTCCACCAAAAACTTTTTCGTCTGTAATTGCGTCGTTAATAATTTTTGCAGTTCCTACAGAATTATCTGTTGGAACTCTAGTATCTGAAAGTCTTACGTCATTTGTATATACAAGGTTTGCTGTATTTGATATACCGTGTACAGATGTTGTAGCAGTATTATGTGTTGATACTGCTGAAGTTGTAAATGAATTTGCTGCGCCCTCTGTAATTCCTGCTTGAGTTGAAATTGCATTGCCAACATATGTTTGAGTTGTTAAAACTGAAGTGTCTACAATTCCATGAACACCTAAAGTATCTGAATTATGTACGGATATTGCAGCATCAACAGATGAATTAGTTGCAAGTACGCTTGTATCTGCTATTCCGTGAATTGAAGTAGTATCATTTTGATGAGCAGTTATATCTGAAGCTATTCTGCTATTTCTAGCAATTACTTCTTGAGCTATTCCATAGTCTGTGTACTGCTTTAATGAAGCGTCTAGCGTAGATAAATCTGTTGTAATTGATGCATCTAGTTGTTGAATTTCACCGTCAGTGTACGCTTTGTCTGTAATACTAGCTGCGCTTACTTGATTATCAACATAAGACATTGTTGCTAAAAGAGCAGTATTTGCTATGCCGTGAACATTTGTTGTGTCTGCTTCGTGAATTGAAAGTGCTATAGATGCTGCTGAAGCAGCGTCAGAAACATCTGAAAGATATGCAAGATCTGCCGTATTTGGAATTCCGTGGACACTTGTTGTGTCTGCTTCGTGAATTGATAAACTTAATGCGGCTGAGGATGATGCAGCTGCTATTTCAGATCTTATTACTGTTGCCTCTGTGGTTAATTGGGACTGAGTAATTAACTGAGATGTATCTGCTATTCCATGAACAGCCGTTGTATCATTTTGATGAGCTAAAACTGATGTTGCAATTGCTGTTGCGGTTGATGTTTCAGATATTGTTATTGCTGCTGCTAATTCAGATTCAGTTACCAAATCAGCTGTGCTTAATATTCCGTGAACACCTACAGTTTCATTATTATGGTTGTTAATTTCTATTGCAAGATTTTGAGCTACATAATTTTGTGAAGCAATTGGATTGTATGCGCTTCCATTTTCAAATACCTTCCATTGGTCTACTGACTCATCCCAGACTATTCCTGCGTCTGTAGATGTTCCTCTTTCAACAATAATTCCGTAATTTGTTCCTGGCTGAGGAGCAGTGGAAGTGTCGTGGTCTGAATTTAATATTACATTTTTTTGAGCTAATACGTTTCCGTCATTATCTAGCTTTACTGCGCCACCAGGAGCATCCAGCTGACTTAAAGGAATGTAATCGCCTAAATTGTTTTGTAGTCCAGTTGGAGTAACTGCTACATAGTCAAGCTGTGAATAAGTTTTTACACCATCTCCAATTTTAAATTGAAGTGTATCTGTCTCAAATCCAATTTCGCCATTTCTAAGAACTTCTGAAGATAAAAATGCTGAAGATTGTTTTTGTGTAATTTTTCCTAAATTGTCTTTATTTATATTTAATACAGAATTAGCAGTAAGCACTGAAACTTTATCAATCATGTAAGATCTTCCAGCATGAATATCAATGTTTTCAGAAGATGTCCATGCGTCTGAAGAGTTGTACCAGTAAAGGTGCTTATCCGTATCTCCCTTAAGAGAAATACCTCCACCATCTGCAGTTATATCTGTTGGCGAAGCTATGTCTCCAAGTTCAATAAACTTGTCGTCTACGGAAAGAGTTGAAGAATTAATTGTTGTTGTTGTACCATTAACCGTTAAATTCCCCATTACCTCTAAATTATTTCCAACATGTAAGTTATTTGTTATGCTTACGTCAGAAGGCAAACCTACTTGAACAGATGCAGTTTCTGAACCAGAACCAGTGATTTCAATTTCATTTGCTGTTCCAGTAATTGTTGCTACATAATTTCCAAAAGTATCTGTTCCAAGAGATATTGAGTTTGGCTCTATAGTTGTTGAAATTTCAACATTACCTAGGTTTGTCATTGTTGCAGAGCCAGTAACATCTCCAGTTAAAGTAATTGTTGGATCTGATACGTTAAAATCAATTTTTCCATCTATGTCGTTATATGTTACGGTAATTCCTGATTCTGTATTAGACTCAAGCATCCCGCCAACAATATCTTGTACACGCTCAGGATTTAATGTAATATTTCCTGTTGTGGCAGTAAAGTCTGTTTGATTAAAAGAGGCAACACCTTTGTTTGTGTATGTTGCATCTTCTGCTGAAACATTAATTGTATTATTTGTAACTAATACATCAATTCCTTCTCCGCCTTCAACTGTCAAAGAGTCTGTAAGAAGGTTTATTGTATCCGATCCAGAATCTCCAGCTATTGAAAGATTTGTTGCTACATCTGCTTCTCCAGCTGTGGTTAATCTACCTTGCTCGTCTACCGTAAATGTAGGAATTTTTGTTGTCGATCCATATGAGCCAGCAGTTACGGCTGTATTATCAAGATCTACAGTAATTGTATTTAGTGTGTCATTGTATGTTTTTGTAAGTGCAACTCCTGCAACAATTGCACTATTTACTGCATCTTGTGAAAGCTCTGTTATGTCTGATAGATTAGCTTTGAGTGCAAGGGCGTCTACTGCGGCTGTTGAAAGTGGCTTATTGGCATCTGAAGTATTATCAACATTTCCAAGACCTACATCTGATTTAACAATTCCTGTTGGCGTGGTTATAACTGGAGATGTAAGTGTTTTATTTGTTAAAACCTGTGCGCCATCATCAGTAACTAGCTTTGCAGTATTAGCTATTCCGTGAATGTTAGTTGTATCTGCCTCATGGCTAGCTAAATTTGTTGCAACGTTATTAAAGAAGGTTGGGTCATCATTTATTGCTGCCGCAATTTCATTTAATGTATCAAGGACTCCAGGTGCTCCGTCAATTAGGTTATCTACAGCAGTTTTAACAAATTGTGTAGTTGCAACCTGAGTTGTATTTGTGCCAGCTGTAGCTGTTGGTGCTGTTGGAATTCCCGTTAAAGTTGGAGAAACTAAAGTTTTATTAGAAAGTGTCTGTGTTCCAGTAGTTGTTATTAAAAGGCTTGTGTCTGCAATTCCATGAATATTGGTAGTGTCTGCTTCGTGAGAAGTCAAGTTTGCTGCAACTGTTGCAAAGAAATTAGGATCATCTCCAATAGCGGCGGCTAACTCATTAAGTGTATTAAGCAATCCTGGAGCTGAATCTAAAACAGCAGACAAAGAGTCGTCTACATACTGTTTGTTTGCAATAATTGATGTATCTACAGATACAGTAATTGTATTACTTGCATCGTCATATACTTTTGTAATTCCGTTGCCAGCAGTAAGTGCTTGATTTACAGCATCTTGAGAAAGTTCTGTAAGTTCGGATGGTAATACGTTAACGTATGGTCTGCTTGACCATGTAGATACTCCGTCACCAATTTTAAAACGTAGTGAATCTGTTTCAATTCCAATTTCACCAGCTCTTAATATTGGGTTTACTGAACCCCAATTTGCTGCAGTGTCTCTACGTAATTGAATTCTAATTGCCACTTGCATTACCTCCATCTAAGAAATCATCTATAAATGCTGCACTTGAACTTGAGCTATCTGCAAAAACTCTGTCATCATCTACATAGTCTGCATAAGAAACTTCAGAAACTTGATTGTCTGGGCCGTGCATGTGTTCCAAAATTGCTTTTGGACCAGCTACATCATACCAAACAGTTCCGTTATAAGCCTTTATGGTTTGTTCATTTAAATTAAAATAGATCTGACCAATCAAAGGGTTAGCTGGTGGCTCTTCTAGAGTTACCAGTTGTATTGGGGTCAGAAATCTTTTTGCCATTAGCCTATAACTACTACCTTAAACGCTTGCGCTGGTGGCGGAGAAGCAAAAGATACTGTTACAACATTGTCAGATGTTCTTACTACATCTGCCTCTACGGTGTCATAGCTTACTGAATCATAAACCTGTACAGATACTTCTCTTGTTCCTAGGTTGTGTGTAATTGGCCAGTTTAAAACAACTCCATCGCCAACTTGAGAAACAAACTTTCTTGTAATTGCATGTTGTGCACTACCATCAAGTCCTATTTCCCATCTATTTGATGTTTCGTTCCATGTAAACAAAGCATCTGCTTCAGATCCTCTGTGTACAATAAGTCCAGCATCAACTGTTGGTGCCTGATTCTCTGGCATATCGCTGTTAAGATTAATTTTGTTATCAGAGATATTTACTTGAGTTGTATTAATTGAGTTAATTGAACCTTGAACATTAAGGCTTCCGTTAACCTGTACATTTCCACCAAATGTTGCGTTGCCAGTGGCTCCAAATGTTCCACCTACTGATGCATCTCCAGTTACTGTTAGATCATCTCCAATAGAAAGATCTGCACCTAAAGTTACATTTCCAGTTACTCCTAATGTAGAGTCAAACTGTGCCGCTCCAACTACATCTAATGTTGAATTTAAATCGGTTGTTCCACCTACAACAAGGTTTGTTGAGATGTCTGCGCTTCCATTAATATCAACTGCATTATTTACTGTAAGTTGTCCACCTACTGTTGCAGCTCCGTCTACATTTAATGTGCTGTCTAAATCTACTGCACCAGTTACATGTAAAGTGTCATCTACTGTTGTTGCTCCATTTAGAGTAGATGTTCCAGTTACAGTTACGTTTCCACCAACGCTTAGGTCTGATGAAGCACCAGATAAAATTACATCTCCAGCAATTGTAGTATTTGCATTAATTGCTACAGCACCATTTAGAGTTGTTTCTCCAGTTACGGTTACTGTTGATCCAAGTGTCGCTGCACCATCTACATGAAGTGTGCTATTTAATTCTGTATGTCCATCTACAGTTAAAGTGTTATTTAAATTTGCTGCTCCAGTTACTTCAAGTGTTCCAGAAACGTCTGCATTGCCTGAAAGCTGTACGTTAGAAGCATTAATATTTGTTACATTTAATTGTGTTGGCAGTGATAATGTAGCATCTCCATTTGCTGCTTTTGATACAGTAATTTGGTTTGCTGTGCCGATAATGTCTGCTACATCATGAGTATGGTCTGCTCGTGCAACATACATGGATGAACCATGGTTGACTGCCTGTCCAAATTTAATTCTGGTAGTATAGTTGCTATCTCCAAAATCACCTGATGCTGTTAGCCACTCTGTTCCATTCCAGAAATATAGAAGATTGTCAGCATTGTTATAATAAATCTGACCAGTTACTGGACTAGATGGCGGGGTACTTAAATTTTGAATACGAGCATTTAATAACTCATTTTTATTGAGGTTAATTCCCGTTACGAATAATCTTGCCATTTACTTCTCCTTAAGACAGATATGCTGTCCCTGAAAATGGTTGAGCCATTGTCAGTGTTATTTGATTAATACTATTATAGTCTATTCCTGTTTCTAATATATCTCCAGAACTAGCCTTTACTGTTACGTTTGGGTTATATCCTAAGTTATGAACAATAGGAACTGAATAGATACCATTTACTGGACCAGTAACTTGACCTATAGCAAAATTGTAAGTCAAAGTCATTGCGTTTAATAGATAGTTTGTAGAATTTGCCCATGTTAGATCTGATAGCTTTGGCCCATAGAACCTAGAAGTATTTTTATCATAATAAAAATCTCCCTCAAGTCCTAGGTTGTCTGCTGGAGCACCTTCTCCATTAAGAATGCTTTTTCCTCTTGGGCCTTGTGGACCAGGAGAAGCTACCTTAATAGAGTTTATGGTTTCTTTTACAACAACAAGGTTATTTTCTTCGTTTACTATTACTTTTTCAGCCATTAAATGGTTACGCTCCTACTCAATGTCATATATCCTTCTAATAGCTTTATTTTATTAGCATTAGAATCTGTAAGCATGATGTCATACTCTGACTTAGGATAAAACAATTTATTTGTTTGAGTAGGAGTTATTTTAATAGTCAACTTTCCAAGAAGTGGGTCTATTGTTATTCCACCACCTGGTGAAGTTAAAGAGAATGCTAATTTTTGTCCGCCTTTAGAATCACGGACCTGCATTTTAGCACTCGCCCCAGTTAAGTTTATGGGTAAGTTATTATTGTCTTTATATTCAACAATAAATGTAAAAGTAGCATTTTGATCTACTTCGAAATTTTTTTGCCCTGCCATTTGCTAGTACTCCTAAATAGGAAAACTCCTATGCTTATTTTAGCACAGGAGCTATCCTAATGTATTATTAAATTATATTACTTTTTGAAGCCAAAGTCTGTGTTGCTTGGGCTTAGTGCCTTCAAAATAACTGGTGCAACTGCTGCAACTCCTGCTGCAATTAAATCCTTTGGATTTGTATTACCAGTCATATAAAGAGCCGTTGCTGCTGCAAGAAACGCTCTTCCATAAGTTCCTAGAGCGGCTAGGATTTGTGCTGTCATTGTATTCATATTCCTCCTTGTGGCTTTCGCCTATATATATTCTACCATTAAGCCGAAATATCTACAAGCTCGCAATTCCCGTCAGAACTGCAGGCTAAAGTAGCATTAATGGAAGTTCCATCTTCTGTTTCGTAAAATGATAAATCTTCCCAACGGATATTGTTGGGCATCTTTTTTACAAGATCCTCGTACTCTTCTTTTGTTACTTCTTGATATGGTGCCTGTTTGTATGTATGGTCTGAATGTGGTAAAAATGAGATTCCAGACACTTCATCAAAGTGCTTGTACACCCAAGCCCCAACTTCCATCCATTCATCTTCTTTTACAGAAACAGTAATAGAAGGCTTATGTTCGCACCATGCACGTTGATAAACTAACCAAATATTTAAATGCTCAATAGCTGTTAGATCATTTCTAACAATTGCACCTTCGGGTGCTTTTACTGGAAATGAAAATACATAAGTATCGTTTGGCTTCATTACATCATCTTCTACTGGAATTCCAACTTCCTTTAAGAATGTAGATATTGGATCCCCCTTTGAGCCACGAACCGTACGAATATAATATGGGGAATGCCATGCATGCATTCCTGAAGACACCCCGACCAATTGAGATACTGTTCCAGATGGCTTTACACAAGTAATCGCCGCAGACTCAGGAATCCCAATTTTCCCAGCCATGTCTTTATTTGTTTCTCTTGCTTTTTCTCTTAAGGTCATCAAAAACGCTTCCAAAGCAACGAGATCATCTTTGCCTGACATAAACTTATGTCCAAATTGTCCAGTGAGAGAAACTCCCAATAAACGCTCTTCTTCTGTATTGTCTTTCCAAATTTTACGTAGGTACTTAAAGTCTGTTAAAGTTGCTTGCCATGTACCAAGAATTGTTGCAAGTTCAACTTTACGTTCGATATCTTTCTTTGTATCGTTTTCACGTAATACGACTTCTGAAAGATTACAAAACTGGTAAGGACGTAAAATAATCTCTGAACAAGGGTTAGTTCCGTAGTGAATATCTGGATCTCTTCTTCCATACTTGGCTGCCTGCTTTTGAGCCGCTGCAACGTTGTAGATTCCACGTTCTCCAGACTTTGAGTCATAAAGTGATTTCCATTCTGCTATAAATTGTTCCATGTCTGGCTTACGAGAGTAAGCCACAGAGTTATTTGATAAAGCACGTTGTGTATTGTTTTCCCACCAGTTACCAGATTTTGCTGCAGCCATTTCAATGTCATTAATATTAGACAAAGAGATCATTGCTGAGCGACGTACGCCCCCAACAACAACTACTTCCCCAATCTTGCACATTATGTCATGTGCTTCAATCGGCTTTAACTGGCGGCCTACTGCGTTCTTAAACTTTGCAATAGTAAAATCAAATAAATTAATTAATGGCTGTGGGCCTGATGATCTACCACCCATTGTTTTAAGTCTAGCGCCTGCTGGTCTAACTTTTGATACATCTACCGCTGGAATATGTCCAGTCCAAAGTAGAGCAAGGAGTTCTCTATATGCCTTTGCCCAACCCTGTTTTGAATCTTCTACTACAATAACTGTATCTGACTTCTCAAATGAATCTGGGACGGCAGGAAGCTTGTTAACATACTTATATTCAACAGAGAAGCCTACACCTGTTCCACACATCAAGATATACATTGTTTCATCAAATGATCTTGGATTGTCTACTGGAACAAATGAGCAATTGTATCCTGCAACGTGATCTCTATCTAATGCAGCACCTGCAGTCATTACTGATCTCATTGATGGCATTACATTTCGATTATAGACTGCGTCTTTTAATTCTTTAAGAAGTTTTTCATCTGGAATATATGAATGATTTTTATTTAGGTGATCTGTTATAAAGTCAAAATACCTATCTACAGTTTCTCCCCATGTTTCTCGACGGTTTTCCTCGGATATCCATCTTGCATAACGAGACAAAGCAATAAAATTTTCGTATGGGTTTTCAATAGTTCTTGACATTTTTAAATAACACCTTTTCTCCGCCTTGCGGTTGTATGATTTTTAGTTGAAGTTCAATTCTACCAAACTTTAATTCAAAGGGGAAGAGCTTATTTAAATTTTTTAAAAATTGGATCAAAGCTATTCTTGGTCAACTGAATCCAATTGTATTCTTTATGTATATCTTCGGCTTGTGTATAATAATAGCCAGAGTATGCTTTAAAGTTTTGAGAAACATCTATCATAAGCTCAAGTAGATGTTTATAGTTTGGCTCATACACTTTTCCAGGAAGATTAAAAAATTTTGAATCTTGTAAAGTTGATTTTAAAACAAGAGGGCCAAGAAACTTAAAGTAATGTGCCCAAGCACCTGTACATATTGTTGGCATACCAGTAGCTAAAGCTTGAAGAGGTATAAAGCCAAATCCCTCTCCATAACTAGGGTATATTAAAACATCATGATCGTGATATAACCTAACTAATTCTTCTTCAGACATATCTTCATTAATAACTTTTATGTTATTATACATAATGTCTGGCAAACCAATTATTTCTTTATCAATAAAATTATTATAAACCCTTGTTGTATTTTCTCTATATGCTTTTATAGTTAAACTATACTTTGGGTTATTTCCAAATAAAGATACAAATGCATCTACAACCATTTGTCCTGCTTTTCTTGGAGCTGGTTCACCCACATGTAAAAATTTAATAACATCAGACTCTTGTCTTTTTTTAGGTTTCCAGGATGGACTAATTCCGTGAGGATAAACCTTTACATTTTTCATTCCATTGTCTTCAAAAACATTTGCACACCAATCTGAGGTTGCCCATACTTCATCACAATAATTTACCATAGGGAACCAGGTTTTTGGAACCACCGTAGATTCCCATGGAGTATAACTAATTTGATATTGATTTTTATGAAGCTTATGCTGAAATGGCTGTGCAAAATTTAATTGTACTGGAGCACGATAATCTTGAAACGGCGTCTGATGACCTAATTTTTGCAAAGATTGTACAATATTCCAGCTAGCATAACCATAACCAGTATTCTGAGTTAAGTTAATTTTAGGCGTAGAGAATGATATTTGCATATTTTTTTTAGTTAACTAGGTTGACAGGCTTATCCAATCAATGCTACTATTATAGTTCGTTATCTCTAGAGGAGGAAATGCCAATGGAGAAAATAAAACAACAGGTAAGTGATTTGGCTCATAACCTGGTAACAATAGTAATGATAACATTATTTTTGTTTCCAGTCCAGCCTGCAAATGCCTTAGTAGTAAAACCTTTAGTGAAAACTGAAGCCCAATTAAAGCAAGAAGTCTTAGATAGTTTTAGTAAAGAGATTTACAAGCCATCTGAGATGCTTACAGATCAAGAGTTGCTAACGCTTCTTAAGACTGTAGGATTCGAAGGACTAGGCCTTAAGAAAGCTTGGTCAATAGCAAAGCGTGAATCTAATGGAAGACCGCTTGCATATAACGGGAACAAGAAAACTGGAGACAATTCTTACGGAATATTCCAGATAAATATGATCGGAAACTTAGGTCCTGAAAGACTTGAGAAATTCGACCTAAAGAGTAACAGAGAGTTATTCGACCCAGTAACAAACGCAGAGATAACGTACTATATGACCGATGGCGGCAGTGATTGGTCAGCTTGGAAGGGTATGACCCCAAAAGCACAGGAATGGCTATTGCAATTCCCGACTGATAATAAGAAGTAGGTCAGATGCAGATACAATACGTATCTAAGTATATAGCCTTATCAAAAGAAGGCCTTGTTCCAAGACTTGAGTGTCCTATGGATCAGGGCCTTCTTATGTCTAATGAAGACTTAAATGGTAATATATACTTATATTGCTTATCATGTTCTTATAAAAAAAATATAGGTTTAGATTTTTACGATAAGCTTTGCCAACAAATAAAGGAGCCATAGTGTCTGCTGGACCAATTAAAGGAATAACAATAACCCATCCAGAAGTCAGAGAATCTTTTTTTAATGAGATTAGGTCTATAGAACATGTTGAAGATGTAAAGCCATACGGAGAATTTGGATTTTATGTAAAATTAAAAAATCCAGTAATAAACTATAGACATCAGTACAACGGAATAATGATTCCAATGGTTGGAGAATTTAACAATCGGCAAGAAGAGCATTACGATGGAGCTGTACTTACAATTCCTATAACAAAAAAATATTTTCATGACATGCTTGAGATTATGCCAATAATTCTTACTTTAAAAGAAAATAATGAAAAATTTAAAGTTATTTTTAATGCTAGAGAAAGCATGATAACTGAAGATAAAATATATAAAACTTTTTTAATGGATGCTCAGCAAGCAAAAGACATAAATGTTGAGCCTTTAAAATATTGGCTTGATTTTTTAAATTTTTATGAAATTGATTATGAATGTACAGACTCTAAGTTTAATAAAGTAATATCTGCTGATTCTGCTTATGTTTTTTATTATACTGATATGGGTTTTGAGCCTGCCAACGATAGTGATACTTACACAACAAATTATATACACTGGTCAAATAATACAGGACTTTCTGGAGTTAAGAGAACATTTCCTACAAGACACGAAAGCCTAGCATTTAAACTATCATATCAGATAATTACTTTTGGACAACCCACCCTGCTTTTATACTCAGACTCTTTTGAAATCTTAAAAAGAAATTTTGCTAAAAGTAATTTAATTAGCAAAACTATCCCTGGCAAAAAAATATTTATAGCTAGAAATACTAAGCTTTACAGCGACAGGGCAATTTCAAATACCGATATCCTTAATGACTATATGGAGTCTAAAGGATTTGAAATTTTTTATAATGAAGATATCAATATGATGGATCAAATCAAATATGTGACTCAAGCTGAATGTATTGTTGGTGTAGTTGGAAGCAACTTTTTAAATGCAATGTACGCAGACAAGGGTACTCAGCAAATTATATTCTATCCAGATAAAAGTCAAGACTGGCTAATCTACTCAAATCAATCAGCTCGTTGGGACCATGAAGTTAAAAATGTTTATACAGATAACGACCCTGAAAGCATGATAGAATATTTAAATACAACTAAAAGTCCTGTGATTAGAAAGTGGTTTTATAATGAGTGAGCCTGAAAAGATAGAATATGAAGGATCTGTAATATATGTTACAGATGCAATGGGTAGAGAGGTTTTTTGGTTAGATGCAGGAAGACCAGAATCAACAGACAAATAGCATAGAAGAAAATCTACCGCTAGTTAATTATATTATGCTGCATAGAATTTACGACATGCTTACATTAATTGCTAAAGAATTGGCTGGTAGCCAAGACGTAGAAAAAATGGTAGAATATCATGAGAAGGGTTACTTATTGGGACCAGTCCCTTCTTACGTCCCTAACAATGAAGAGGAAAATAAATGACAAAAGAACAAGTAGTCTTGCTTATGGTCGAAAAGATTAATAACGATAATCGTTTGGCGGCTGTGAATCAAGAAGGTACTAAACTCGCTGATTTAGAGAAGTATATCGAAGAAATGAGACCACAGCTAGAATTCATGTGCGGTGGGCTTTATGATATATTGGCCTCTAAGGGCGTCATCAATTTTGATGCCTAACTATTGACATTGTAAAATTATTATTTTACAATTAAGAAGTGCTGGTAGAGCAGTAATGTTCCCAGTATAATGTATAGTAATATACTAGGAAACCCCACTTGGATCCGCCTCTAAGTGGGTTTTTTCTTATATAGGCGAAAATTGAAGTGCGAAAAGTGCGGCGAAAAAAGAAAGGTTTTGGTGTATAATTAATACATGAGCCCACATCATTTTTCAAAGCAGATGAATAACCCATACTTCAGAACTAAACATTATCTTGAAGAGTCTACAGAAATGCGTATTCAGAATAAAGTTGAAAAAATAATTATGAGAATTATTAATCCATTCGGGCTAATTAAAAAAGTGAAAGTGCGGCGGGAGAAGAAGAACCTAATTTAATCCCATAGGTTCAATTGCTTATTAGCAGTATTACCAGCTACGCTTATTCCAAACTCTGCCTTATATGACTGATCATTGGTCAATTCGAACAATATGTCCATCAATTTATTACAATCATCATGTCTCCACCAAGTAGAGCATTTCTTTAAATCCACATTAGGACATTCTGACAGCTTCTCCTGAATATAGTCTATAAATACTCCAAGGGCCTTTTTAGCCAAGATCTCGTCTCCAAGGTAGAAGTTCTTATGTTCGTATCTTGAGGTCTTATAGGCCAATATGAGACGATTTTCCATATCTCCCCCCGATTTATTATTCATATATATCCTAGTCAACTAGAATAAATAACAACATGTTACTTATTTGTTTTTTTTATTTTTCTTTCATGTGTTCTTATACGATGACAATTAGAACAAACAATCTCACATTTTGATATCTCTTCATCTATTCTTTTCTTAGATAGAGTATTAATTAATTCTGCAACGTTTGCTTGCTTCCGCCCTCTTACGTGATCAAAATCCATTACGTAGTATGGATATGATTCTTTACAGTCCATGCAAGGAGTTTTGCTTTTTAAGTCTTGAATATATCTAGCCAGATATGCCTTTGTTTTTCGAACTTCAGACTTCTCTGACTTCATGCCTACATTCTATCATTACTAGTGTATATAATAAACCTAGTCAACTGAAATATTTAATGCATGATCTGAACAGTAATATATCATTTTGCCTTCTGAAGTTAATTTAGAAGTATAAGATAGCTTATCGCAATAAGTGCAAAATTTCATAGCTGACTCAACATAGAATCTGTAATACGATGACCTTGTTTTATATATACTGGATTATCCCACTCTAAATCATTTAGACCATTCATTTTTCTCCAGTCATCACATATTTGTCTAGTTGCAGTAAGTCCTAGTCTATCTGCTCCCGCATCTATCATTGCAAGTGCCGATTCTAATGTTCTAATTCCACCTGCTGCTTTTACTCCAACAGCATTGCTAACAGAATTTTTCATAATCTCAATATCTTTTAATGTTGCTCCACGAGGTCCATATCCAGTAGAAGTTTTTACAAAATCTCCACCCGCCTGCTCTACAAGTTTACAAGCATCTGCAATTTCGTCATCTGTCAAATATCCAACCTCAATAATTACTTTAAGTACAGCACCTGATCCACCATGTAATCTAGATTCTCCGCTAGGCAAAAGTACTCCTGTAGTTGAAGTTGTAATATTGTTTAATGCATTTTTTATAGATATAATTTCTGACTCTACGTATTTAAAATTTTTAGATTTAAATGCACCAATATTCATAACCATATCAGCTTCTCTGCAATGAAATGTATGCAAGTACTGAGCTTCAATTATCTTAGGTCTTGTTGCATTTCCTCCATGAGGAAAACCAATAGTGCTTATTATTTGAGCTCCTGGAATAGTTCTTGCTATAGGCAGATTAGCTGGTTTAACGATAGCATAGTTTGTTCTATACCAAGCAGCTAGCTTTATCTCTTCGGTTGCTTCTTTATCTGTATATGAAGGATTTAAAACCGAGTGATCAATTTTATTTGCAAATTGTAAATATTCTAATTCAGATGCCATATATACCAAATCCATCCAGCTATCCAGATCCAAGAAAAAACTAGGACTGCGTTTTTAAACTTCTTTAACTTTTTATCCATATTATCCTTATATATTATATATATTAAATATTTGTTATTTGTTGATTTGCTGACCCCCCGACCCCCCTATGGAATTATAACATTATGAAAATTCCACTGTCAACAGTTGAAAGCTATCTTGATCTATTATAGCATTTCAGTCGACTATTATTTCATATTTTATAAAATGTTAATATATTTTTTTGATGTATGATGCTGAGTATAAAAGATGTCCGATTTGTCCGATAGTGCGCCCATAAATAGGCTAAATGTGGTGTATATCACTAACTATTTTTTCAAATTGTCCTGAATGTCCGTTTTTCGACTTGATATTTGTCAGACCCCTCATGTATAGTTAATACTATAAGAAAGTTAATCAAGGTGATTAACAAGAAAGGAGTCAATATGACTCACTCAGTATCAGTAGTAGTAGAACCTACTCACCCTATGTCCTCTAGTAATACTAAGGATAATAATATCTTCCGCCTTGCTAATGGAAACTACATTAGCCGTATGGCATATGTCTATATGCTATCTACTAAAGAGGGTTGCGTATCTCATAAATACCTAAGCCCTAATGAGTCAGCATGGCTCATGCGTGTGAGGTAACTCACACCCAACACACCCCCGCTAAGGTTGTAAATGTCAGCCCCTTAGTGTAGTCTTACAGACATAACAAACTAACTACTAACGAAAGAAGAACAGACAATGACAATCACTTACTCACTATGGGACGGCGCACAGTTTCTAGGTTTCTTTACCGCAACTAGCGCAGATGAAATGAATAAGACACTAACAGAACTACAGAAGATTTCTAAAAATGTAGTAGCACACATGAGAAAGGTAGAACAGAACTAATGATGACTAAATGGGATACTATTCAGGCAGATGTATCGGACGCATACCGCCATCTAGACGAAGAACTAGAATTAGAACAAGAAGAAACCGAAGAAGAATATTTCGGACACGATATAGTTTCACTTGATGAACTAACAGAAGAAGAACTAGAAGAATTGGAGATAATCTAATAATGGAAATACTATTTGATGAATATGGATTTATGCTAGATAGTTATGCGGGTTATATCTCGCTACCATGGTCTACCCTAGTAATAGGCGGGCTTATTGCGGGTGTTGTATTTATTTATAGAAAGTTTTATAAATGAATAGACTACTAACTACACTAGTCCAACTAGCCCTACTAGTCCCCGCCGTTATCGGTGTGCGGGCTATGTGGGAGTGGCTAAAAGAAGATGTGAGAGAACTCACACGCTAAACACGGCGTGTCGATTTGACAATGTCAGATCGGCCCGCAAGTACTTGGGGGCGTTATCCACAGCTTTATACACAGGTGTGGAAATCCCTGGAATTCTGAGCGTAAGTTATCCACATGACCTAAATCACAAAAATAGTTTCCCGACACGCCCGAAAAACGGGTCAAAATGTCAGTGGTCTATGATAGGATACTAGGTATCAAGATGAGATAAAGGTTATCTCAAAGAAAGGAATTCAAAATGAATTCACTAAAAATAAGAGAGATTACTCTCTCAAATGTAAGTGCCGATGAGGCAAATCTAATTGTCTGCGTTTTTTGCTCAGACTACGCAGGAGATGTTTTTTGCGGAAATTGTAATGAGTATAAAGGTCTTATGACTTTGGGCGAGTGGCTCGCCTACACTCAAGAAAGTTGGGTGATGTAATGTTATCTGAAAAAACTTTCAATAAAATTGTGTTTGATTATCAACACGGAGGTGTGAAAAACTTTCACCCTGAAATTTCTTTCTCAGAGCGTAAGGCTTTGCTAAAGTATTTATTCTCTATCCCTACTCATAAAGATTGCGAGTGTGCTAAATAATGAATTTAGAAGAATTCAAAAAACACGTTATTGAACAACGTGAAGCGTCTAAAAAAGAGGCGCTTGAAATCCTATCCGCTACTATAAAAAAGGAGAGTGAATAATGAGAGGTTATTCAATCGTTGATTTACTTGTAGACCAATACTACAAGCCTACTTCGTTAGCCCGCCGTTTCAATGGTGGAATTATAAATCACGCAGAAAAGCGTGAAGATGTTTATCCGCCTGAAGGTTATGAAGCTTTTGCTATTCGTTATCGCCCAACGAATTCGCTAAATGATCAGTGGGCTACTGTTGCCGTCAGAATTTCAGATTACTGAAATTGTGATGTAAATCATACCGACACAACGGCGTGTCGGCTTGACAGCCCGCATACCTGCCGCACTCGGGCGTGTCGTTACGACACGCCGATAAAATGCCCTAAATTCCTGTGAGATTTATCACACGGCTTGAGCGTCTCAAAGTATGGAATTACTGGCTAGTAAGTAGAAAAATGTCAGACCCGTAGGCTATAATTGCGGTATAACGAAAAAGAAAGCAGGTGCCACTAATGGCTACTAAACTATACACAATCGAAAACCTACTTGTAGGAAAAAACTATCGCTCAAACTCTCGCCACTTTTCTGGTGAAATTGTTTCTGCTGAACCTCGCCCAGCAATTTGGTATGGCGAAAATACCGAAGCATACTTAATTGAAGTTAATGCTGGCGGTCTGCGAAATAAATTCGCAACTATCGCAGTTAAGGTAGGTGAATAATAATGGGATACATTGAAATTTTTAGAATGAATGAAAATGGTGCTGGCTGGGTAGATTTATCCGAAGCCAATTCCGAAGAATTGTTCAACATTGAATTAGGCTTACTAAATGAGGGAGCCTTATTCTCTAAGCCCGAAGCCGACTAAATGTCGGTGGTGGGTGCTATAATCTGATTTATCAAAACGAAAGGAAAACTAAAATGGCTAAAGTAAAATCACTACTTGAAGAAATTAAAAATTGCGAGATGTGCTGGGGTAATGGCTGGCTATACTATGGCAACGAGGAAATGTATGACATAGAGGCTTGCGCTTGTAATCCCGAAAGCATAGAGGTAGATTTCTAATGGAAATTTTTATCTGCGATAACTGTTCAACACTTGCCACCTTGTCGGTGGTCGGTGATACAATACAAATAACAAAATGCCAATGCCAAACACGAAAGGAAAACTAATGACTAACTACAAAATAACTGTTGCTTATGATGAGCAACCAATTCACGCAACTTTCACCTATGGAGATGAATTACAAGCACACACCGAGTTTGCTAAATACATTGACTGGGGATTTGCTGACGAATACGCAACTGTAAATCTATTTACACCTAGCGGAAAATGCTACACGAAAGTATTTTATCGTGAGGGTCGTAGGGTGGTAATCAAATAATGATGACACGAAAAGACTATGTAGCAACCGCAGAAATTCTAAAGTATGCTAGCAATAAAACACACCCTGCTGTGTTTTCTAAAATTGTAAATGATTTCGCAGAGATGTTTGCGAAAGATAATCCACGATTTGATGTAAAACGATTTCATGAAGCGAGTGGGTATCATGTTCCTAACTTCAGTTCAAGATAAAGTAAAACGCATTCAGGAATTGCGTCGCAGTAATGCGGCGCAACCTGTTCGCAATAAAAAAAAATACACACGCAAAATAAAACATAAAAATAAACTTGACAATTGATCGATGGCCCGCAATAGCTGCGGAGTCGGGCGTGTCGTTAAGAATGTGATTAAAAACACCCTGGATCCTGGAGCATATTCTAGAAAAATGTCAGTGGCCCATGGTATTATTCTCTTAGTTAAACGAAAGGTCAACTCATGAAATTAAAACGCTCTAACGATAGAAAGGTGGCTAACCTTGTCACAAAAAACGGAAAGCAAGCAGCAATTGCTAACACATTCGGATTACCCGCAGGAAAAGATTTTTCATGTCCTGGCGCTACGTCTATCTGCGAGACTGTTTGCTATGCAGGCAAACTTGAAAAACTATTCAAGGGAGTAAAAACTAATCTCCTACACAATTGGGAGTTATTGCGTAATGCAGACATGGATACCATGTTATTGCTACTAGATGAGATGATTGTTGATTTTGTCAATGATTGTGAAAAGAAAGACGCTCCTAAATTGTTCCGTATCCACTGGGACGGCGATTTCTTTAATGATACCTACGCATATGCGTGGAAGACTGTAATCATTAATCACCCCGATATTCAATTTTGGGTTTATACACGAGTAAAGTCTGCAGCGCTTATTCTTAAGGATGTTTCTAATCTATCTCTTTATTATTCTACCGACGACGAAAATAAAGAAATTGCACATGATTTAAAACTTAATGACGGTATCCGCCTTGCTTATCTAGGAAAGACATTCGCTGTCACCGAAAGCACAATGAAAGAATTAACTGGTAAGCCTGGCGCTAAATGTCCTGAGAATAATAAAAGCATTCCACTAATTTCTAGCAATGGGTCCGCATGCGTATCATGCGGCTTGTGTGTCTACGGTAAAGCAGACATTCGATTTAGCGCAACTAAAAAATAAGGAGAAAATAAAATGGCGGAGCTAAAGTACTTTAATGCATTAATGAATTCTGTAATTGGTAACGATGAAGAGAGAAAAGCTGCTAAAGAATATTTAGCGGAGGTGGATCCTGAAATTTGGAGCGAATCTAAAGAGTAGGGCCCGCATATGTGCGGCCTCGGGCGTGTCGTTACGGTGTGATATTTATCACCCTGAAATTTGGGGCGTGTTGCACAAAATGTCGGTGGCCTAGTGTATAATACTTCCTATCAACAAACGAAAGGTAACAAATGTCTAATCTAATAAAAGTTCCACACACAGTAGTATTCGAGGCAATTATTGACTTGGATAAAATCCCTGCACGATTATTGCCTGCTCTAATTGCTCTTGATGAAACTGCAATTCAGCAAATGTGTAAGGGTGCAACACTACACGCTCTTGCAGAGTCTAATACTCTTGTAGTAGCAAATGAAAACAACACTTGGGCAGAATTAACAGTAAAGGAAACTATCTAATGGGATACACAACAGCATTAGGACTTGCAGAGGACTTATCACTAGAGGCAGGACTTGCTTATCACTTGCAGGCTAATCATTACCCTCCCGTTCCCGTTGCTATGGTGCAACCTTGCATAGACGCTATTGATGCGTTCTATGATGAGGACTATGATAGATTAATTAATCTACCTGAAGCAATTACTTGGCGGGATCAAACTACTGCACCCGCATCGGCTATCATCGAGGCTCACCACCTAGACGCATGGCTACCTGAGTGTGATTAGTATCACAATAAAATTGTCTCAAAATCTGAGATACGACTACCGCTTGTCGGTGGTATCGGCTATAATAAGACCCTAACAGAAAGGAAGCAAAATGACAGTAAATGGATACACTTACAAGGTTGGCGATTTATTCACCACCCTAAAGTCAAAGAAGACAGGCGTAATCAAAGAGATTATTCCTAACGCATCTGGCTCGGTGCGTGTGCTACTAGAAATGCCAACGAAAGAAACTCGTTGGACAACAGTTAGCAACGACTCGCTAGTATAACAACAGGCAGGGGCTACTGATAATGTCAGTAGTCCCTGCTATAATACTCTAACAAACAACCAACGAAAGGAAACAAAATGAGTAGAGGAAAATCTATTAGCGTGAAAATCGCTACACCTAAAGTAATCAAGGCACTAGAAACACGCCTTGCTGAATTGGAAAAGTCATACGCCACACAAGGCGAGAACGAGGCAAAGTATAACAAAGCCCGTGAAAAATGGCAGAAGGAAATCGGTAAGTGGGCGGTGGCTAACTTTGCTAAGGCAGAGAACATCAGAACAAACTATCGTTCTTGGAACAAAACCCTAAATGTGGATTTTGACCTTATTGTAAATGAAAGTGATTTCCCTAAAGAGCCTGAAAAGGACTTTGAGGTAATCCACTCACACTCTTACAATGAGATGAAAGAGGAAATCACGAACGCAATTCGTATCCTCAAAATGACAGATGAGGAAGTAGTATCTACCTCAACTTACAACGCTATCGCAAGATACTTGTAATGATGGCAGGGGGCTAGACAAAATCTAGCCCCCAATGCTATAATTCTTATTCCTACTAAAGAAAGTAATAAAATGAAAAATCGTTATCGTGTAGAAATCTATGATGAGAACAAAGCAAATGATTTGACAATCTATTCAGAACAAGGTGTAGATAAAGAATATCTAACTGAATTAGTATTTAGTAATATGCGTAAGTTTGACGGAACTATTCGTGCTTATGTTTATGA